>Ga0335079_10000663_pt1 | contig 39352 bp, 37 predicted proteins | sample Lox_Sample_33_FD_206719 | JGI IMG/M metagenome (GOLD analysis project Ga0335079, IMG submission 206719) | Soil microbial communities from Loxahatchee National Wildlife Refuge, Florida, United States - Lox_Sample_3.3 | ecosystem: Environmental > Terrestrial > Soil > Wetlands | place: USA...
GTTATATGCTTTGCCAGCTTGCCTCCAAGGCCACGCGGAAGTTCCATCGGCCCAGCACCAGAATCCAGGAAACAATGAACGGAGTGCTGGATCGCATCGCTGACTCGGATCGTCAAGCTGTGTTGTCGGAACCAGAGAATGTTGCCGAGGCACAACGGCGGGCTGCTTAACACCAGCCCCGCCCTCCTGCCTGGCGTTGTGTGAATCTTTCCTGAGTCCCCTCCTTTGAAAATCTCCCGCTGACACTACCGAATAGGGCATTAGTGCACGGGTTCAGGTGAATCATGACCATTGCAGAACTGAAAGAAAAGAACATCACCGAACTGACCAAGATCGCAAGGACCTTGGACCTGCCCGGTGCCAGCGGTATGCGCAAGCAGGATCTGATTTTTAAAATCCTGCAGGCGCAGAGCGAAAAAGAAGGCCACATTTTTGCCGAGGGAGTCCTGGAGATTTTGCCCGACGGCTATGGCTTCCTTCGCTCGCCCGATTACAACTACCTCCCGGGGCCCGACGATATTTACGTGTCGCCGTCCCAGATCCGCAAGTTCGACCTCAAGACTGGCGACACCATCAGCGGACAGGTGCGCCCTCCACATGAAGGTGAGAAATATTTCGCGCTCGTCAAGATCGAAGCGGTGAACTTCGAGTCCCCGGACGAGGCGCGCAACAAGATTCTCTTCGATAACCTGACGCCGCTTTATCCGCAGGAACGGATCAAGCTGGAAACGACTCGCGACAACGCGAGCGCTCGCGTCATGGATCTGCTCACGCCGCTCGGTAAAGGCCAACGCGGCCTGATTGTTTCCCCGCCGCGCGCTGGCAAGACGATGCTCTTGCAGAACGTCGCGAACTCGATTACGACGAATCATCCGGAAGTTGTGCTGATGGTTCTGCTGATCGACGAGCGGCCGGAAGAAGTTACGGACATGCAGCGCTCGGTAAAAGGCGAAGTGATTTCATCAACTTTTGATGAGCCCGCCGCGCGTCACGTGCAGGTCGCCGAGATGGTGATCGAAAAGGCGAAGCGGTTGGTCGAGCACAAGCGCGACGTGGTGATCCTGCTCGATTCGATCACGCGTCTGGCTCGCGCCTACAACACGATCGTTCCGCCCAGCGGCAAAGTGCTCTCCGGCGGCGTCGACTCGAACGCATTGCAGCGTCCGAAGCGTTTCTTCGGATCGGCCCGCAACATCGAAGAAGGGGGCTCGCTGACGATCATCGCGACGGCCCTGATCGATACCGGTTCCCGAATGGACGACGTGATCTTTGAAGAATTCAAAGGCACGGGCAACAGCGAAATCATCCTCGAGCGCAAGCTTGTCGATAAGCGCGTGTTCCCGGCAATTGACATTCAGCGCTCCGGAACGCGAAAAGAAGAGCTGCTGATCCCGAAGGAAGATCTTTCGCGGATTTGGGTCCTGCGCAAAGTGCTGAACCCGCTCTCGCCCGTGGAAGCGATGGAATTGCTGATCGATAAGCTCAGCAAGACCCGGGGCAACTCGGAATTCCTCGCCAACATGAGCGCGCTGTAACCCGATTTATTCCCCTGTCTAAACAGCCAGAGCCCAAAAAAGCTCTGGCTGTTGTTTTTGCTTCGTGAACTTAGTGGTCTTGGTGGTTATCGCTTTTCGAGACGTATAATTTTCCTGAGCTGTCTCCCCGACGCTCAGCGAGGTTCCAAGTGCGTTCTATTTTTCCGCAACTGGCACTGCTTCTCTTCCTATGGATTCCGGTCGCCGGCATCGCCCAATCGACGCGACAGTCACCAGGTTCATCCGACATAAATGGTCCGATCGAGGCCGATGAAGCCCGCGCTCGCCTGGCTCACGACATGGAAAAAAAGGCTGCCAAAGAGCGAGTTGCCGCCCTGAAGAGTGATACCGACAAGCTCCTCAAGCTCTCGATTGAACTGAAATCTTATGTCGACAAATCAGACGAGAATGTCCTGTCCCTGGACGTCGTGAAGAAAGCAGAAGAAATCGAAAAGCTGGCGAAAAGCGTGAAGGAAAAGATGAAAGGCCCGAACTAGTCGGCCTTCACGTTTCCGATTATTAATTTTCCGTCGCCCACTGCTCGTTTCGTCTGCGCGTCCTCCGAGAACGGGATACTCGATTTTTCAGCGGCGGGGAAGTCTTGTCCGGGCTACCCTATTGCCTCCGCAGTCCTTCCGCGCCATAATCCCTCGCATAATTGAGGTTGGAGGAGGTCCTCATGCAGCGGTTGAGTTTGCTCATGCTTGCGCTGACTGTCGTTTTGGCAGCTTCTGAAGTTTGCGAAGCCCAGCGCATTCCATCCACGATTGCGCAACCGCAGACTGGAGGCTCGGTTCCGATGACGACGGGAGATCCGAACCAGCAGCAACAGGCTGCTGCCGCCAACGCGCAACGACAACTCGAGATCCGCCGCGACACCGATAAAATGGCCGAACTCACGCAGGAGCTGAAAGAATACCTGGCGAAAAACGATCAGGTGATGTCCGTCGATGCACTGAAGAAAGTTGAGCAAATCGAAAAGCTGGCACATAGCGTGAAAGGGAAGATGAAGCAGTCCTTTTAAGGAAAAGAATCCGGCTTTTCACAAAGCACACCTGCGCGCGCGCTTTCTCGTCATGTGTCGCAACTAGTCGCAAACAACCTGCCACGAAAAATGTGGGGGATCGTTGACCCTTCCAGAGACCGGTTGGTAGCATGAATCTCGTTTCCTCCTGATGCGACTCGGTTGCAACTAGACTCTGCCGTCTCATTGTTCTTCATAGATGCGACTGAGTCGCAACTAAAAAGAGATCGAATCGATGCGAATGTCTACCCGCTTCTGGTTGTGCGCAGTCCTGCTTGTTTGTGCGCCGCTGTGCCGTGCGCAGGAACGCCCTTATTTTGTGACCTACTCCGATGATCTGGAAGAGCCCGGTAATCTGGAACTCTCGGTAAAAAATACGACGGGCACGCCGAAGTATGGCAATTCCTTTTTCGGAAGCACACTCGAACTTGAATACGGCGCAAAGGGCTGGTGGACCACGGAGCTATACCTCAGCGGCCAGAGCACGTCCAATGACAGCACGATTTTTACGGGGTGGCGCTGGGAGAACCGCTTTCGCCCCTTTGCACACCAGCATTTTGTCAATCCCATTCTCTATGTCGAGTACGAAAACACGAGTTTGGCCGACCGCAGCTTCCTCGAGGTAACGGGCCACAGTAGCATCTCGGATCTTCGGCTCAGTAACAGGCAGGCTCGTCCAGAACTCGAAAGATCTCTGGAACTGAAGTTGATCCTCTCGCGCGATGCGAAGGGATGGAATTACTCAGGCAATTTCATCACGGAGAAAGACCTGAACGAGAGTGAGCCGTGGGAGTTTGGTTACGCCGCAGCGATAAGCCGCCCTTTGGCATTCGCGGCCAGTGCGCGAGAGTGTGTTTTCTGTCGTGAGAACTTTTCCGCTGGTCTTGAGCTCTATGGGGGGCTCGGCGACCTCAACGGGTTCGGCCTGGCCGCGACCTCTCATTATCTGGGCCCGGCTCTGGCATTCAATATTCCCAAAGGCCCCACGGTATCGTTCTCGCCGAACTTCGGCTTGAACGCAAATTCCATGGGTGTGCTCTATCGCTTCAGCGTGTCTTACGAGTTCTCGCAGATCTTTGGCCGGAGAGCGCGATGATAGAAAGCAAGAAAAGCAAGTCGAGTTTGCACGGCGACGACGCCTTCGTCCGCTCCTGGATAGGGAGGTGTGGAATGACGTTGGCATTGCTCGTGATGATGAGCTGCAACGCGGGCCAGGCGCCGCAGTTTCCGGCAGAGTCTGATGCCACTCCCGCGGAAGACAGCATCGGCGAGCGGCTCTTTCTCGACACGCGCTTCGCTCAGTATTTTGCGACTCACATGACGGCGGTGAATAAGCCTCTTGCCGTGGGCGATCCGGTCGTCGCGCAGGTCTATACGACCAATGGGATTTTGGCCGGGCCGTTTGCGGGACAATCAATCAATTGCCGCTCCTGCCATTTCGTTACTGAATTTCAGGGGGTGTCTGGAGCTGGGAATCGCACCTACGCCGACTTCACCACGCGGAGTCCAATCCCTCGGCCGATGAACGGCTATATCGAAACTCCTAGGAACTCCATGCACATGGTCGGATCGTTGCAGCCGCACCCAGGACCGACCTTGCTTCATTTCGACGGAGAGTTTGCGACGCCGGAAGACCTGGTCAAAGCCACTGTGACGGGACGCAACTTCGGTTGGGCGCCGGATCAGTATCAGCAAGCTCTTGCGCAGATAGCGCTCGTTATCCGGCAGGATGATGGTTCCGATGAACTGGCGCAAGACCGCACGAACGGCCTTTCCTATGGCGTGCTCTTTGCCGGAACCGATTCGAGGATCACCGGCGATCTTCTGATTCCAGCCGCTGATCGCATTGATGTGAACAGCGCCACTGCCGATCAGATACTGAACCTTGTCGCGAAGTGCATCTCGACTTACATGCACGACCTCAAGTTCAAACAGGACGAATTCGGCCGCTATATCGCATCTCCCTACGACGTCTTTCTTCGCATCAACCATCTGCCGGTGCAGCCGAACGCCGGAGAAAGTATTCCGCAATACAATCGACGCTTGTATCAGGCTGTGCTTGGGCTCGGCAATCCGAAGTGGGTTGACGGAACAATGGGAAGCTTTCAGTATCATCCCTTCCCATTCCAGTTCGGAGCGACGGAGCTTGCAGGTCTTAAAATCTTCCTGAAGGCGGCAAGCAATGCAACCGACGGGTCGCAACATGCCGGTAATTGCGCGGCCTGCCATCAGGCTCCCAACTTTTCCGACTTTCTCTTCCATAACACCGGAGTCAGCCAGGAGGAATACGACGGTGTTCACGGGGCGGGCGCTTTTATGAACCTTAGCGTGCCCTCTTCGTCGGAGCGCAACGCCATCTACGATTTGTATCTTCCAGCATCGGCAAACCATCCCGCTGCCGGGGAGACTTTCCGCCGGGCAGCGGATGCCAATCATCCGCAATTCGCCGATCTGGGAATGTGGAATGTTTACTTGAATCCTGACATGCCCAAGCCGCAGGCTTCGTTGAAGAGTGTGGTGTGTGCAGCAGGACACGATTGCTCCGTGGACGAGGGACTCGCGAGCACCATTGCGCAATTCAAGACTCCGATCCTGCGCGACCTGGAAGATTCGAGCCCTTATCTGCACAATGGCAGCAAACTTCAGCTCGCAGATGTGATCAACTTCTATATTCACGGTTCACAACTTGCCCGTCAGGGTTTGCTACGCAATCCGCCGCCGGAATTTAAAGCGATGTCGCTCAGCGAAGATGACGTGAATGCGCTGGTCGCATTTTTGATTTCTCTAACCGAGGATTACGACGACGCATAACGAGAATCGTAATGGGGTTTTCGCGGTAGCCTTCTGTGATCCCTGTGGTGAAAAGGAACGCCATCCGCGAACCGGATGGCGTTATTCTTCGAACTAGATGTGCGAACTAGTTGCCGCTCTTGATCCGCATCCCGTAGAAAGACTTGTACACAAACGAGAACGAGATGAGGAAGAACACCAGCGCCAGGACAATCGTGAGCGTGGATGGGTGGCCGCCCGGCTTCAGGCTCTCTGCCAATTCCACCGCCAGCAGTCCGAACAAGGTGGTGAACTTGATCACCGGGTTCAGCGCCACCGATGACGTGTCTTTGAACGGATCGCCGACTGTGTCACCGATCACCGTTGCGTCGTGCAGTGGAGTGCCTTTCTGCTTCAGTTCGACCTCAACAATCTTCTTGGCATTGTCCCAGGCAGCGCCCGCATTTGCCATAAAGATCGCCTGATACAGACCGAAAATTGCGATCGAGATCAGGTAGCCGACAAAGAAGAAAGCATCCACGAAAGCGAAGGCCAGCGTCCCGAAAAATACCGCGATGAAGATGTTCAGCATTCCCTTCTGCGCGTACTTGGTGCAGATGGCCACCACCTTCTTGCTGTCGGCAACCGATGCCTTTTCCACGCCTTCGAGCTTAATGTTAGCTTTGATGAACTCGACTGCGCGGTATGCCCCCGTGGTTACGGCCTGAGTGGAAGCGCCTGTGAACCAGTAAATCATCGCCCCGCCGGTGATCAGCCCGAGAAAGAACGGAGCGTACAGCAGCGAGAGTTTGGCCACGCCCTCCGCGTCGTTAAGTCCGTTGGTCAGCGCCATGATGATCGAGAAGATCATTGTGGTCGCACCCACGACCGCTGTTCCAATCAGCACAGGTTTCGCGGTCGCTTTGAACGTGTTCCCCGCGCCATCGTTGGCTTCCAGCAAGTGCTTCGCACGCTCGAAATCGACTCCGACGTTGAAGTCTTTCTTGATCTCCGCCGTGACGTTGGGTACTGCTTCGATCAGCGAAAGTTCATACACGGATTGCGCGTTGTCGGTCACTGGACCATAGGAATCTACGGCGATCGTCACCGGTCCCATGCCGAGGAATCCGAAGGCGACCAGGCCGAACGCGAACACTGCCGGTGCCAGCATGCCTGCCGCCAGCGCCAGACCCATCGTGCTCATGTAGTAGGCGATGGCCATCAGAATCATCATGGCCAATCCCAGGTAATAGCCGGAGAAGTTGCCCGCGACGAAGCCGGACAGAATACCCAATGAAGCTCCGCCTTCCTGCGCCGAAATCACGACTTCTTTCACGTGCCGCGACTCGGTCGAGGTGAACACCTTCACCAGTTCCGGAATCAACGCCCCTGCCAGCGTGCCGCAGGAGATGATCGTCGACAGCTTCCACCACTGCGTGTTGTCGCTGCCCAGCATCGGGATGATGAAATACGAAATCAAGTACGTCAGGGCAATCGACACAATGGAGGTAATCCATACCAGCGAGGTCAGCGGCGCTTCAAAGTTCATCTCTGCAGCCGAGCCGTATTTCGCTTTCGCGATCGCTCCGTTCAGGAAGTACGAGACCGAACTCGAGACCAGCATCATCACGCGCATCACAAAGATCCACACCAGCAACTGTACCTGCACGCTTGGATCTTTCACTCCCAGCAAAATAAACGTGATTAGCGCCACGCCCGTTACGCCATAGGTTTCGAATCCGTCCGCGGAAGGTCCAACCGAATCGCCGGCATTGTCGCCCGTGCAATCGGCGATCACACCCGGATTGCGGGCATCGTCTTCCTTGATCTTGAAAACGATCTTCATCAAGTCCGACCCGATATCGGCAATCTTGGTGAAGATACCGCCGGCGATACGCAGCGCGGCCGCGCCCAATGACTCGCCAATCGCAAACCCGATAAAGCAAGGACCGGCATAATCGCCGGGAATGAACAGAAGGATAAAGAGCATGATTAGCAGCTCGACCGAGATCAGCATCATCCCGATGCTCATGCCAGCTTCCAGTGGAATCTGGTACACGGGATAAGGCTTGCCGGGAAGGGAAGCGAACGCTGTTCGCGAGTTGGCGAATGTGTTTACCCGAATGCCGAACCAGGCGACGCCGTAACTGCCGGCGATACCCACCAGACTGAATGCCAGAATGATCGGAAGCGTCAGGCCCACAGGCTTTCCTGGGACCGGCGCCAACCACCCGAAATATGCTGCAATGATGACAGCGATGAATGCCCACAACAGAAGAATGAATTTGCCTTGCGTCACCAGGTAGGTCTTGCAAGTCTCGTAGATCAGTTCCGAGATTTCGCGCATGGATCGGTGGACGGGCAGGTTTTTCAAGCGCAGAAAGATTGCCATGCCGAATCCCAGACCGAAGAGGCAGAACAGGATGCCGATCAGCAGCAGCTTGTGACCATCGATCGCTCCATTGAAGAAATTGACTGACGACAGGTCGGGCAATTTGAGCGAGGCTTCACCTCCGGCACCCTCGGGCTCAGCAAAGGCCGCAGCGGCGCCAACAGTGAGCAGTGCGACTACGGACGAGATTTTGATAGCCATGCGGCGGCTGAAGAACGCAGCAGTGGCAAGCCAGGTACGCATAAGAGTCCTCCGAATCAAAACGGTATTAGGAACTGCTAAACGTGTTTAGGTGCTTTCTGTCCAGAATTGTCCCGCCCGCACCGCGGTTTCCGCAGGTACTTATTCGGGCTGAATCTTTTCTGGGATTCCGAACACGCTTCCACCGCAAGACCTAAAGGAGTGATGTAGCTTGGCCGCGTCGGGTCTTGCGCCGGTTTATTTAGAGCATGCCAGTTCAAAACGGCTGGAGAAAAAAGTCTCCGGCTCCGGCATACTAGCGCAAAACGGGCATTTATAACACGTTGGGTAGACCGGGTCAAACAGATGGTGAAGCGTTTCGCACGGGCGTTCCCGAATCGGGCAAAGAATCGATTTTGCGAGTCGATGAGCGCATCGGCGATTGATCACATGTGATTCCGCCTTCCAATTTTGAGCCAACACTGCGCCGCGCCGTTGCAACTGCTTGCACCTTGACAGGCGCTGCGTAGGCGAACAGAATTGGCCAACCGATTCGTCAGTGTTGCACTTCTCGAGATACTCCGTGAAACATCCCTATATTTTCCTCTTGCTTCTTGCTGTTTCCATCCCATCGGCGGCTTAAGCACAGCAATCCGCCTGCCAACCCGGTGATCCTGGGAAGAGTTCCACATGCGGAATATGAGGCGCTCCAATCCCTGTGAGCACGTACTGAGTGTCAGCAATGTTGGTGGACTCTCCTGGTGTACTTACCGGCTTATAAACTACGCAAATAGACCTGACCTTTACGCTTTCGGCCTGAACCAAGGTGAGTTATTGTCTCGACGCGCCAGAGACGGCGGCTTTTTGCTTCTCATTTTTCCTCAGCGGGCGTTACCGAGCGACGCGTTATACATCGCTCGCAGCAGGTCCTGCGAGTGCCCATCGTAATCCTGATCGAGCGCCCACATAAATGTCCCGCCCAAATGCCGCACCCAATCCGAATACCAGACGCGCATGTACGTGGAATAGTGATCGTCATAAGTAATGTAGCCATTGGTTCCGTCGACGCGGAGCATATAAGGAACCAGCGCGATCGGATCATAATGCGTCCGCCACCCATTCCGGTTGATGTTGTGTTTGAAATTCAGCCCATAGCTGCCGCTGAACACCGCGTTGTCGCACTCGCCATCCTGTGTCCACTGCGAATTCGGACAAAGGTCAAAAAGATGTTTGATGTTGACGTAGACATAGCCGTAGAACGGCGTGCCCATGTTGATCTGCTTTGGAGGTAACTGCTGCAGAAAAATGGTTGCCGCCCCAGCTACGCTTCCGCCGGGCTGGCATTCATAGGGCGCCGGATCGCGCGGGTCCCAGAAAATCGACGAATTCAGCTGTCCATGCGCCGTCCAGGGCCCGGCGCAGTCGTACATCATGACGTTGACGTAATCGACGTATTGCTTCACCTGGGGCAAGGCGTAGCCCGATCCGCCCCACGGGCCTGCATCAAACGACAGAACGTAATCTGCATTCGACTGCCGGAACAGCGACATCATCTGGACGAGAAACGCCGCATCTTGATCCGACGACGGATATTCCCAATCGATATCCACGCCGTCATACGCATATTGCTGCTCGAAGGTAGCGACGTTGTCGACCAAGGTCTGCACCTGCCCGCTGGTCTCAAGCCCGGAGAAGTCGCCGCCCAGCAGCAGCATGACTTTGACTCCGGCGGCGTGCGCTTGGCTGTTCAATTCCGGTTCAATGAAACCATCGGGTACTGACAGCGTGCCCGTCGCGTCGAAACTGATGCCGGCATGATTGATGTGCGTCAGCCTGTTATAGGGAATTTGAGCCGCGCCATATGGAGGATTTTGGTACTTGCTCCAGTACCCATAGTCGCCAACCACGCGCTTTGAAAGATGATTGGGAAGCGCACTCTGCGCAAACGCAGAACTCAAGAATAGGCAAGCGGCGACCAAGAGAATGGAAACGCGGAAACTCAGGCAGCGGGAACCCATTGGGGAGACCTCCGAAGAATCAGAAACAGTGCGCCAGACACGGCATTGAGCCGAAGTGCCGGAAATCTTATCATGAAACGGTGAATTCCATCGATGACTGTCACCCTTACTCCAGACCTGTGGTCGCCGAGAACAAACTGGTCATCCTGATCGAAGCGAGCTCGAACGAACTCGCGCAGGCGAAGGATCCTGGATGCTTATAGAATTACCGTCGGGAGGGGAATTCTTTACGGAGAATCGTGCTGTCGGGCGCATTTTTCGGTTATCCTGACCCGAAGAAAAACCAGTCAAGCCCGACTTTGAAGTATTGAGGCGCGTTAGTGACAAAGAAGAGTAGGAAACGCTCCCCAGCGAAGAAGAGATCAGCGGCCAGTTCAATGGCCAACAGCGGGCTGGCAACTTCCATTACGCCCTGGCTCTGCGTCCGTAACGGAGCCCGCGCCATCGACTTTTACAAGTCCGCTTTCGGAGCCATTGAGGTCTTCCGCATGGGCGATGATCGCGATGTCGTCGCCCGTCTTTCCATCGAGGGCGCAGAATTCTGGCTCAGCGACGAGTCCCCCGAACATTTCAATTTCAGTCCGGAGTCTCTTGGCGGCATCACGATTCGCATCATTCTCACGGTTGCCGATCCGGACACGGTTTTCGCTCGGGCAATTCAAGCTGGCGCGAAAGAAGTCTATCCGGTGACAGAAGAGCATGACTGGCGTCTCGGCCGCGTCATCGATCCTTTTGGGCACCATTGGGAGATCGGTCGTCCCCTCGCCTGACCCGTGCGTTTCTCCCGGAATTGCTGTAGAGATGCATGTCAAAGCCCGCACGGGACGCAGCTTTTCCAAACCCGAGCACTCGCCGCAGCATCTCACTTGCGAATGTTTCTGAAATGGCGCCGCAATGGCTTCCGTCCATTCTTGCACGGCGCTTATCGTCTGACTCCCGCAGCCTATTTTCACTCGCACGAGCATCGCGTCCGGATCCGTACCCGACGCAAGCCCCTCCGGCTCAAGATTCCCCTACACGCACCGAAATACGATTTTTGATTGCCGCAACTGGAAATTACGGCCTCTGCGGCGCGGTCGCCGGTTCCGGCGGCGGAGGAACTCGTTCATTCCCATTTTGATCGAGCAACGGCCCGTTCTCCGTACTCTCTCCTTTCACCAGATCGGTCTTTACTTCGACTTTCTGGTTCGGCAATGGACTGATCTCCGTTTCAAACGTCTGATATCCCGGCAGCGCGATCTTGATCTTGTGTGGCCCAGGCGCGATTAGTAATCCTTGCCCAGCGCTATCGAATTCGCCGACGTGTCCCACGAAAAGCCCGTCGAGGAACACGGCCGCCCGCGAAGGATTCACCACGATTTTTACTGTTGATGTCACAGCCGGCATCACTCCAGTCGGACCTCTTTCCATCGCCACATTGACGACTACTTTCTCTCCAGGCTGAAGATTGACTTTCTGTACAAAGTCGCGATACCCGTTCTGCTTGACTGCCACCGTGTGCTCACCAGGTAGGAGTAAAACCTTCTTCGATCCTTTTAATTCCTTCAGGTATCCCACGTACTGCCCGTCGACCCACACGCCCGACGTCTTCTCGACCTTCGATTTGCCTTCGAAAATCAATTCACCCATAACTTCATTGCCGGCGTATGCCAGATCCGCAAGCAGCAAACAAAACATAACTAGCAATACTGCGCAGGCTGTTCGCCTGATTCGCCGCATGTTTGCCATTGGAAGCCTCCCGGCTGCCATAGCAGGCAGCCTGCCAAATACCTATCTCATTGAATTCAGATGCCGCTGTCGGGATTTTTTCTTTCTCAAAAACGACGCACACGAGCAGATTCTTCGCGCTGCTTGGAAGAGAACGATGTTGAATCGATTTAAGAAGAGACCGGCACCCCAACGGGCGCCGGCTCAGAACAACTTAGGCGGCCCAGCGCTGGCGCGCGTCGGAGCCATGCTGCTTCACCATTTTGTTGTAGTTGCCCATGATCAGGAATGGCGCGGCCCACTGCCCAACGAACAAAGACCAGTGTTTTTGCCCCGCCAGATGCAAGACCAACGACCCGACCATGGATCCCACGGCCAGTCCCAGAAATAAGGAGGATGGCAATTTTGATGTCTGACTCTCGATTGTGCCTGTGACTCGATCTTCCGTCTGTCCACTTACTGCGGTTTCCATAACAACCTCACACTTTTTAGAATGATTTCTCGGAGCGGGAGATTGTTGTTAGATGCGTGGTCACTCCTGCGGTTGGCCCAGATCGTTTCAAACTTAACGGCTGAGACACAATCGTTACAGTGCAAGCGGAGAGGAACACTCTCGAACGTCATCAGGAATCGATGTTTCATTCATACCGCAATGCTGCCATCGGATCAATCCGCATCGCTCGCCGCGCTGGGATGTAGCATGCCAACATCGCCACCACCGCCAATCCAAAGGCGACAGCCGCGAAAGTCACAGGATCCGTCGGCTTCACGCCGTACAAAAGTCCACCCATCAGCCGAGAAAGCAACAGAGATCCCGTGAGTCCTGCCGCCGATCCGGCCACGGCCAGCCATATGCCTTGCCGGACGACGAGAAGCAAAACGTCTCCACGAGTCGCACCCAGCGACATACGAACGCCAATCTCATGCGTCCGCTGCGAGGCCGAGTAACTGATCACTCCATAGATTCCAACCGCGGCAAGCACCAGAGCTACCGCCGCAAAGATACTCAGCAGCATCATCTCGAATCGCGGTTGCGCGTTCGCCTCGGCTACTACACCATCCATGGTGACGACCTGCGAAATCGCCAAATTGCGATCGAACGACCACACCGCTTGCTTCATCTCGGAAGCCAAAGCCGCTGGATCGCCGACTGAGCGCGCGACCAAGGTGATGTAGTCCATGTGCTTCGACGCTTCCGTTCCGGAGTCGCCAATGTAGTCATGATTCTGAAAAGCCGCCAGGTATGCCTCTGGCGTCGCCTTGTCGGTCCAGTTATCTTGTTTTGCATCTTTCGCGATGCCGATGACGGTCAGCCAGTTCGTCGGATTTGTTGTGTCGTCATCAAACGACACTCGCTTCCCGATCGGATCCTCACCCGGCCAGTATTGCCGTGCAGCCTGCTCATTGATAATCACCACGCCTGGTGCAGTTATATTGTCAGCGTCGGTGATGTCGTGCCCGCGGACTATCGGCAGACGCATAGCGGCAAAATATCCGGGCGTCACCATGCGGTAAACCGCTTTGGGCGCCTCTCCCGGGCGCGGCTTCGGACGGCCTTCCACGAGGAAAGACCAGCCCCACAGATCTCCAGCCAAGGGCAGGTGATTGATCGCGCCCGCAGCCTCCACACCGGGAAGAGAACGAACGCGCTCGATCAATTGACGGTAAAAAAATTCGCGGCGCCCTGGTTCCGCTTCTTTCGATCCAGCAACCGACACGATCATTGAAATCACATGATGTGGATTGAAACCTGGATCGACAGCCTCTAGCGCGGCGAAGGTCCGAATCATCAGGCCGGCGCCGATCAGCAGCATCAGGGCTAGCGAAAATTCGGAGACGACGAGCAGGCTGCGCAAGCGATTCCGCTGTACTCCTTCGGTTCCGCCTCGCCCTCCTTCTTTTAGCGTGTCATTCACATTTACGGAGGAGGCCTGCAGCGCAGGTACAAGCCCAAATCCAACGCTGGTCAGAATCGTCGCGGCAAGCAGGAACAGAGCGGCGTGCGCGTCGATCGACACTGTTTGCACTCGCGGAATATTTGCAGGGCTCAGGGCGATTAACGCGCGCGTTCCCAGCACAGCTAGCAAGAGCCCCAGGGCCCCGCCAACACCGCCGAGCAAAATGCTTTCCGTCAGAAATTGACGGATGAGGCGCCCCCGGCGCGCGCCTAGTGCCGCTCGCACTGCGATTTCCTTTTGCCGAGTCGCAGCCCGCGCTAGAAGCATGTGGGCAACATTGGCGCAGGTGATCAGCAGAACGAAGCCAACGGCTGCGAGTAACACCAGCAGCGGAGTTTCAATCGAGCCCACGACCTTTTCCTTCAACGGCGTCACGACGACATTGCGATTCGTGCCTGGAAACTGCTGTTCGAGGCGTGCCGTGATCGACGCAATTTCTGCTCGCGCCTGTGTCAACGAAACGCCATCTTTCAATCGCGCAAAAATGCGCAGGCTGTTCCCGCCGCGGCTGTGAATGCGCGCACCGAAAGCATTCGGGACCCATAACTCCGCCTTCGTCGCCCAGAACGGAGCGAACTGGAATTCCGGCGGCATTACTCCAACGATCACAAATGCATTTCCATCCAGAACGATTGGTTTGCCGAGCACGGCGGGATCACTCGAAAACCTGCGCTGCCACAAGCGGTGACTAAGGATCACTTCACGGTCCGCGCCGTCTTTATCTTCTCCTTCCAAGAACAAACGGCCGAGCATCGGCTCGATTCCAAGCATGGGAAACAAATTCTGCGTGACCTTCAGGCCCGTGATGTGTTCCGGCGAATCGACACCAGTAAGATTCGGAGACCAGTAATCCGCGGCGCCCATCGTGGAAAACGAACGACTCTGATCCCGCCAGTCGATGTAGTTCGCCACGGATACTGGGCCCGTGCCACTCATCAGAATGGTCACCAGCCGCCCGGAATCGCGATACGCCAGAGGTCTTAGCAGCACGGCATCGACGACACTGAAGATCGCAGTCGTTGCCCCGATCCCCAACGCCAGAACTATTACCGCCGTTAGCGCGAAAACCGGAGTTCGCAGCATGCCTCGCACGCTGTGTCGCAGATCCTGCATGAGCGTTTCCAGAAAACTCACGCCCACTGCATCTCGACACTGCGCCTTCGCTGTCTCCAGGCCGCCGAATTCCAGCCGCGCCTGCCGCAGTGCCTTCTCTCGCGTCATGCCTCGCTTCATTAGTTCTGTCGCGTGAGCTTCGACGTGAAAGCGCATCTCTTCATCCATGTCAAGTTCCATGCGTGTGGAGCGCACGGTCGACTTTGTCCATGAGCGAACTCGTGTCCACCAGCTCATAGCTGCTCCGGCGTCGCCTGCAAGATGCCGGCGATCACTGCCGTCATCTCATTCCAGCGTTCGGTTTCTGCTTGCAGCTGCCGCTTTCCAGTGCTCGTCAGCCGGTAGTAACGCGCTCGCCGATTGTTCTCCGATTCTCCCCACTCGCTCGTGATCCATCCGTGATGTTCCAGCCGGTAAAGCGCGGGATATAAAGACCCTTGCTGGATCTCCAGTCGCTTGTTCGAGATCTGCTGAATGCGCAGCAGAATACCGTATCCATGCAGCGGGCTCAGCGAGATTGCCTTGAGGATCAGCATGTCAAGCGTGCCCTGCAACAGATCGAGTTGTTTGCTCATTCGAATCCTTCCTAGATTGTCTAGGAATACTCCTTGTTCCCCTAGACTGTCAAGGAGAGAGGAATAAATTAGCGCGGAAGTCCTGGTGGTCGCGCTCCATACTAGTGACAAAACCGTCGGATGACCCATGGCTGCGCGCTAGTACCATCGGGCCACATACCCTAACCGAACGGGCTATTCCCTTGGTGGGGTAACTCCTCTAAGGTAACTATCAAATGGCGCAAGTAGGTTTGTGTGCGGACTCGTTTGAGTTCGTTCCCAGCCTCCCCTGCTAGGTCACCGCTGTTTCGCTGTAAGTTGTTAGACCTGAATTGTCGAAATTGGTGCGCTAGTTGAGAGGGAAGGGAGTGCAGTAGAAATGTCAGACGAGATTGTCCGCTGCCCTTACTGTGTGCTGGGCAGCGAGTTCCGGCCTATGTCCCCGCGATCGGATGGATTCTTCGTTTGCGGCATTTGTGGACACACCGCAACACCCGTAGACTCTTACGCGAAGTGCCTCTGCCCCCGCTGCCGACGCATGAATCGCGCAGCTGACAACCTTGGACGCGAGTTTCCCCCGATGGCATCAGCCGCAAATTCCTGAGTGGGCCAAACCAGACGCTGCCGAGTCAACTCCCGTAATTAGTGATATTCCGCCCGCCGGATTCGATCGGGCAGTCGTCTTTCCCCTGCTATCATGATGCACTCTCGCCGCACACAACGGGGATCACGCATGAGAAAAGCAGCATTAATGGCGGTTGCAGTCATCGTGATGTTCGGTTCCGTCTCGCTCTTCGCCTCGGACCAGGAGTATGTGCTCCTTCCAGGCGCAGCAGTCACGGTTGCCGTGGATCAAACGATCAATCTGGGGATTATCACCATCGATGCCAATGGCGGATGGCATGACATCGACATTCTCCAGGGCGTCCAATGGACCATGAACGGGAACGTCGGTGACGATCCCTCAGAAGGCAAGCTGTCCGTGCAACTCGGCCTCATTCACGCCACCTACAAGGCCCCACATACCGTCCCGAAGGTGAATCCGGTGGCCATTGCCATTACGATCCTGCCGCAGGGCCCAATCAAGAGCAAGCTCACGCTCATCTGCAATGTTACGGTCGTCGATCGCCCAAACATGTTCAACGTGACCGGACCGCATCAGGCATTCGGCATGTATCAGTTGGACGATCGCTACTCGATGCCGCAAGTGCAAGCCATGCTGGCTCGCGCCTACATGGCCGGTCCTGAGCTTGCGATCAACGTGAGTGCGATGCAACCCGGCGGCACTGGTGGCGGCGAAATGTATCACAGCAACGGCACCATGTCTCTCTTCGTGAACAGCACCGATGTCGGGGAACATCAGTGGACTCTACCTGGGGCCAGCGCGACAACGGTTCAGCTCACCATCGCCGGAAGCTCTGTGGAAATGTATTCCACTGGCGATTGTCTTCCTCATGGCGACAACAACTGCAAGCCGCAGAGTACGAAAGGCTCAACCCGGATCACCGCCTTTGATCAGAAGACGGGCGAGGTTTCCGGAACCTTCCAGGGCCAAGTTGTGAAACTCGTGAATGGAAAGCCCTCGAGCTATGCTCTGGCTTTCGGATCATTCAAGACCAAGCTGCAGGCAGTCGTACCCGGCTCGAATTGAGGCAACCGGCTGAAGAATTCCGGAATCCTTGTACAAGACTTCGGCGGTTCCGGTGTAAACTTTGTCCACATCGCTGCTATCCAAACAGGAGAAACTATGATCAAGAGCAGATTTGTTGTCCCGGCGACTCTGGCTGCAATGCTGCTATGCGGCGCAACCCTTGCCCAAGAGCCAGTGATAGACATCAATGCAAGCGTGCACCCAAATTTGGCCGCCGCACAGAGACATGTGGTGGAGGCCAATCGCGCAGTTGAACTAGCACAGAAGGACAACAAATGGGATATGCACGGCCACGCGGAGAAGGCGCGTCAGCTTCTTGTGGAAGTGAACAATGAACTTAAAGCTGCGGCCGAAACAGCGAACAGAAGAAAATAGTTCAATCGTCTTTGCACTTCGTCCCGCCTTCACGACAGTGGGGAGGCGGGACCTTCCATTTGTGGCGGTAATGTTGCCTAAGGTTTTCGCCGCCGCGACATCTCCTCTGCAATTGCTGCTTTGTCGCTCGCGGGCAGCAACTTGCCGGCTACAGGGAATACGACTTCATCCTCAATTCGAATGTGCTCTTGATATATTGCGGCCAATTCGGTGACGGACTTGCGGAATCTCTGCACATCTTCCGGCGAAAGAGTTGCACCACCTAAGCACTTCCTGCCCAACTGATCGACCTCGTTGTGCAGCGCATCTGCGCGCTGATGTTCTTTCTCGAGCGGATCCAGCGTCTTGATCGCGGCCTCGACCCCAGGATGATTCACGTTCCGCAGCCGCCGGAACAGCGACTCTTCTTCGTCCGCGGTATGTTTCGGCGCGGCCTCGCGGAAGTAGCGCAGAGACGCATCGAGCGCCGCTCTCGCATTGGCCTCTAGCGGACTGTCCAGTAGCGCCGCAATCTGCTGTAGCGATCCCAGAAACATCTCGATCCGCCGATGACAATCCGACAGAAGCCCTGTGGGTTCAGAAAAGCTGTGTGTCTTGGCTCCAATTTGAACAGGCATAACTGACTTCAGGATACCGCGGATCATGTTGCCGCGTTGCGAACCCCAGACCCTTCATTCTCGGAAGGGTATGCAATTGGCAGCAGGATGTTATAACTGGCGTCTATGCCGTACGAAGCATCTTCTCCCAAGAATGACTGGTTAACGATGGTCGCCGTTTCCGCGTTGGCCTGCATCCTGCAGGATGTGTTGCATGAAGGACTGGGTCATGGCGTGACGGCGTGGCTGAGCGGCGCTCGTCAGATCACAATGAGCACGGTTGCGCTGCAGAGTGACATCGAGACACGCTGGGTCTCAGCGAACGGTACGCTGGTCAATCTCGCAACTGCGGTCGTTCTGTGGTTGCTTTTGATGCGTCCGCGATATCGTCCGGTGACGCATTATTTCCTTGTGCTGGCGATGGCCGGAAATCTATTTACCGGAACCGGATACTTTCTGTTCTCGGGCGTGGCTAACTTCGGCGACTGGAAGCAGGTGATCGCGGGCTTGCAACCGCAGTGGGCGTGGCGGGTTGGCCTGATCGTGCTGGGCGCAGCAACGTATTACGCGTCGATGCTGCTGGTGGCGGCGAAGCTGCGCCCGTTTCAGGGAAGGGAACCGCGCACGTTGCGATGGGTTTGCTGGACTCCGTATTTCACGGACGGAGTTCTTGCGGGCATTGCCGCGTTATTTAGTCCTCTCGGATTGTTTTACATGATCGCGTCCGCGTTGCCGTCGACCTTGGGAGCGAACTCCGGGCTGCTCGGTTTGCCGAGCATGATGTGCCGCGGCGAGCATAAAGATGAAGGTGTCGTGATCCCGCGCAGCATTTCATGGATTGTGGCTGGAGGGATCGCGAGTGTGATCTTTATTGTTGTGCTCGGACACGGGATTACATTTTCGCGATGAGGTTTGTCGAGATTCGAATTTGTTGGGGTACCCCCCTCCCCCACGGATCTCTGGAATCATCGAGTTAGGGGGAAATTGCGAAATAGTCTATGGGGCTCAATGAGTTGCAGGCAAAATCTTGAGCCGCAAGGGTTTACACGGGCTTTTTCCTCCGAAGTCGTGCGCATCGTTCCCAAAATGGGAAACTGGCCGGAGCAAACCGTGTTCCGAATTTTGGTTTTGGGCATACATCTCAGAATAGGAGTTTGCCGATCGGGATTTCAGTGATGCGAATTGCGGATGGAAGTGAGCAGGAATACATGGACGCATATTAAATATGGATGATCCGTGCCTCCGGCACGGGGCTTCTCTTTTTGCGTGATTTCCCGGCGCTGGAAGCGCCGGGCTCTTGTCGGTCGTCTCTTCGGGACGCTTTGGGGATGCAGGACCCGCATCAACGCCATCCTGCGTAAGTCAAAATCTCGTAAATAGAGTTGGGAATGCCCAGTCCCTTCGGCGAGCTCAGGGCAGGGTCTTTCGCGGAAGGCGCGCGAAAAGTTGGGGCACCCGGGTTTGCGCTAGGAATGTGGGTGCAGCGCGGCGTTGACTATTGCTCGGGCTGCGAATGCCAAGACTTCCACGGCTTCTTTTTGGTCGAGTCCGCGGACATCTTTCAACACGATCAGGGGCTCCCATCCGATTAGTAGGCTGAGCGCGGAAACCAGGCGCTCGAATTCCTTGGGACGCAGTTTGGCACGCGCGGGATCGAGTGCGCGCTCGATCCACTGAATCCGGCGATAGCCACGACGCGGACCGCCACTGCGGGGTTCCTCGCCTTCCACCGTCAAACGGATGAGAGCCCTTCCCAAATGAATAGTCTCCGAGACCGATGAGTTGGCTGTCCGGCTCAGGTGTTCGACGCGCGCCGCGACATCGTTAGTGGCGAAGTCTGTGATTGCTGGATCGATTGTCTTCGCACTCCACGCCCCGAGCGTTGCATCGAGCAACAGTTGCTCCACGTTAGGGAAGTACATGTAAATTGTCCGGCGGGAGACCTGGGCAGCCTGGATGATTTCGGTGATGGACGGAGTGCGTCCCGCGGCCATCAACTGCATGGTAGCGTCGACAATCGCCTTGCGGGTGCGGTTGCGCTGAGCCGTGCGTCCGGATTGCGACGGGATCTGGGCCTGCAGAATCTTCTTGCGGTTCTTGGCCATCTCTGTACTTATACACGAGTGCAATAATTGCACATATGTGCAATAAACAAAATGGGAGGACTCATGCAACCAGTGACCTTGATTAATTGTTTCGAAGTGCCCACGGGCCGCGAGGAGGAATTTTTTGCGATGTGGCAGCAGGTCAATACTTACATGCGATCGAAGCCCGGATATGTGGGCCACAAGCTTCACCGTTCGCTAAAGATGGATGCTCCATTTCGGTTTGTGAACATGGCGCAATGGGAATCGCAGGAGCACTTTCTTGCCGCGCACGACGAAGGATTTCGCGCTCTCGTGAGCCAGGCGGGATGGGCGGCATTCCCGCATCGTCCTAACCTGTACGAGGTGATCCACCAGGGGCAGACAGAAACTTTGGCCGCGTGAGAGGAGCCTGATGCGGTGGAAGGCCCGCGCTTTCGCGAACGCGCGAAGGACGGGCGCCTCTTCAGAAAACGAAAATAGAAGACGTGAAAGGAACCTCTGAACCTCCGCCCCAGCAGTAGATTTGGGCGTAGGTGGCGGGGAGACCGTCGGTTGTGACGTAGATCGTACAGGCGTCCGACGTCCAATCTGGGGTTGCGAGGATGAACCGGTCGCTGACCTGGAAACCGAAGTCAATGTTGAACCACTCGTAACCCACCTCGGTCAAAGCGAATCCGCAGGGCGGGGTGGTCGCTGCGGCTCCTGTCAAGAAGGAGTTCCAGCAGCGAGTAATGCTATACGGAGCTGTCGCTCCTTGCACGAATGCCATAGCCTTGACCCAACCATTGGCGTTCCGCGCCTGTTGGACATTGCTGTCGGTGGCGAAGCCGTAGGAGGAGCCGTGTCCCCAAACGCCGGTGGTGCCCGTACCAACGACACCGGTTGAATTGCTTCCGGATCCTCCGTTGCCGTAAACGCCGATGCCGCCGCCCGAGGCAGAGTTGAACCCTGCCACGCCGGAGCCCGGTCCCGCGTAAGTCACGCCTTGTACGCCGTTGTTGCCCGTGGATGATCCGTCGCTCTCGCCGTAGACGCCGATGCCGGTCGAGAAACTACTTATACCCAGGCTGGCGTTGATGGCTCCTGCGGCGAAACTGCCGTTGGCGTCCCGCTTTACGATGGCGTTTGCCGTGGCGGCGTTGGTAGGCGCCACCGTCCAGTTCAAACCCAGCGTGCCCGCCTTGGTGACGGGAGATCCGCTCACGGCAAAGTCCGAACTGGGCGCGGAAAGCGCAACGCTTGTTACGGTGCCCGTACCCGGGAAGGTCTGTCCGGGCGCGAACGTGAATATGCCACTGCTGCTGAGCTTTAATCCTGTTTCGACCGGCGGATTCGGATCGGTTCCATAGAGCAAATTCAGCGTTGCACCCGGAGTCTTTGTGTTGTTGTCGGTCGGTTCGGCCTGCCACTGAAAATGGTTCAAGGTGTATTTGCCAGTGCCACTGTTAAAGGCCGATGACTCAATATTGAATGGATTCGAATTGAAAGCCTTGGTCGCGGTCGCGTATCCAGTGGTGGCCATCTCAAAGAGTCCGCGGACCAATTCCTGGCCGTTGACGTCAAGTGTGAATAGCGGATTTTTCAGATTAACGCCAATCTTTGCGGAGGAACCAGTGCCCGATTGATAGAGGATCGAGTTGCCCAAATCTCCGGTGCTGTCGGTCCACAGCGGGATGTAATTTTGCGTGCCCGATCCGCCTACGGTGGGTGAAGGTAAGGAAACCGCAGAACCCTGAGCGGGTGGGGCGCTATTGTTGAAGCCGTTCGCGGAAGTGTTCGCATTGTTGACCGGTGATGCCAGCACAAATGCCGACGGCGGCAGGCCGCCGAGAGTTTGCGCGTCGGCGGCTTTCAGGGCATAAGGCACGCTGAGCAGGAGTACCCGAGGTTGCTCCTCTCCCCCGTTGACCCGCACTCCCAACCAGCGTGCCTCGCCCGACTGGAACAGCTCCAACGTAAGACCATCTGGCTTAGTAGCGCCCAATTGAACGGAATAGTTTCCTCGGGCATCGGGCCAGACGTTTTGGGTTTCAAGCCATAGCGGAACGCCATCGGTTTGGTCCTTGTAAATGGCGAAGGTAACGCCGGCGACCCCGCTGATCGGCTTGCCTTGGGCATCGAATGCTCTGCCCGAAAAATTGACGAGCTTGGGCACCACGGTGTCGGTGGCGGAGGCGTTGGTTTGCGCCATCATTGGTGGGATGGCGCTCGTCATCGTGATTAATAAAACGGCGATCAGTTGAACAGGGGCGCGCTTCATAAGGTGCTTCCTTTTGCTGCGATATTTCTCGGTCGAATGCCTGGTAAGACCCACGCATCCGGATTCCCGAGGCCCCAAGCGCCCGAATCCCCGGCTTCTACTTGGAATATCGGAAAGGGCTGGGAAAAGACGACAGGGAAAACACAGGGAAAAAAGTTGCGCGCCCACATCAAGGCCATCCTGCGCGTATATGCGGGTCTACGGGTCGGAGTAAGTCAAAATCTTAAGCGGATCGCAGTTGTGGAACGCCCAAGCTTTCGCGAAAGGCGCGCGAAAGGATGGGGCATCCGGCCGGGTCAGACTGGTTCTCCGGCTCAGCGCATCGTAGCCAAAGCCGAATGATCCAGCCCACGAGTTCGCCAGCCCGTTCAGCCGATTCAGGGCGTCGTAGCCATAGGTCGTCACGCTGCTGTCGGGGGCTGTCAGCGATGTCCGATTCGAGGCCCGCGTCGTACGTGTACGTGTTCTGGAAATTCAGGCTGGGACCAGGCATACTGCGTCGTGGTCCCGATCAACTCTGGCCGCTTCACGTACTCGTCGGAATCTGCGCCATTCCAGTCCTTTCCGGGGGGATACTGGTAGTGGAGCGACACCATGTCGAAAACTTTGAAGAAGATTGTGATTCTGTTGGCGGCGTTTTTGATTGTGGTATTCGCCGTGTTTCTTTTTAACCAAACGATGCAGATTGTGCAGTCGGCGCGGGCGGTGAACGTCACGTTTGGCGACGGCGTCATGTGGGCGCTGATTTTTCTTTATGTCGGATTGCTGGTGACTCCGTTCGTGCTGTGGTTCCGGCTGCCGAAACGGGTCCTTCCTCCGGCTGAAGCGGAAGGGGAGGTGTACGAGGCCTTCGTGGTGGAGTTCAGGAGGCGGTTGTCGCGGCACCCGCGGCTGCGGGGGATGGCGCTGCAGTCGATGAGCGATCTGGAGAACGCGCTGCAGATTCTGGACAAACACGCGGATGAGGTGGTAACGCAGACGGCGTCGGCGGTGTTTTTGAGTACGGCGGTGTTGCAGAGCGGGCGGCTGGATGTGCTGGTGGTGTTTGCGGCGCAGACGCGGCTGATCTGGAGAATTGCGCACGTCTATTATCAGAGGCCGTCGCTGCGCGATTTTGTGCAGCTGTATGCGAATGTTGCGTCCACGGCGCTGATGGCCGCGGGAGTGGAGGACATTGATGTCGATGTGCTGGTAGGGACAGTTTTCGGATCGACGGTTGCGGCGATTCCGGGAATGCATCTGCTGGCGAGTTCAGTGCTGTCGGGATCGGCCAATGCGTTTTTGACGCTGCGCGTGGGAATGATCACCAAAGAATATTGCCGCGCGCGGACGCGCGTGGAGAAAAAAGGCCTGCGCCGAGCCGCGACGGTGCAGGCGGCGAAGCTGCTGGGATCCATTGTGCGCGAGGGCACGGTGAAGCTGACGCAGGCGACGCTGAATGCGTCGAAGGCGAAGATCCGCGATGCGTTCACGCGGCTGGTGACGAAGAGGCCCGCAGCGGCGGAGGGGTAGGGAACAGTCGTTGGTCGTTGGTCGTCGGCACAACCTCTCGGGGTTCTCGCGAGGTTTGTACTCCACTGCTCGAGTCCCCACGCAGCTAGGCTTACTGCTTTCCCATCTTCTCCCTCAACTGCTTCTCCTGGTTGTCGGTCCAGTAACCGCAGTCCAGGCGCAGAAATACGGACGTGTACGGGATCGTCATGCGCGTTTTTAGAATCAGGATGTGGAAGGTTTTGCCGGCCTCGTCGAGTCTGGAGATGATCTGCTCGTGGGGGAGCGAAGTCGCTCCGCTTGTCTTCAGCACGTTGCCGAGCGCTTCGCGATACGACGTCACTCCCGGAGCATCGGTCTCTGGGACTAACTTCAATTCTGCGTCGGTGAAGATTACCGGCCGGACGTGCTTGGTCTTGCTGATAGCGTCGAGAACCTGGCGGACTACATCGAGCTGGTCGGCGTCGGTTTCGATGGTCTCGATGCCTGCGCTGGTTTGGAGCGGATAGGCGGAGTCGACGACGGCGATCCAATTGCGATGGCCGAGGAGTGGGAGTTCTTGAGTGAGGCGGGATTGCCAACCGGTTTGAGCCACAGAGGAGAGTGTGGCGAAGAAGAGACCCGTGAGAAAAATCATCTTATGTAAACGTGGCAAGTTCGTCTCCTTTGTGCTAGGTACTCAGTTTGTCCAGAGGCAAGCAGGTGCTCGGTACTCGGTACTCAGATTGCGCTGGAAAGGCATTCGCTATTGTGCTCGTGTTCAAAGAAATCTTTGGTGGAGCGAGCATGTCGCCACCATTTCTGGTCTAACTGGTACTGAGTACTCAGTACCTGTGTCCCGTTTTGGACTTGCCGAGCATTTTATTCGAGGCCCATCCCGTGCAAAAGCCCAAGACAATGGGATGATCGCATTGAGGTGCAACATGAGCGGAAGCTATCGAGACCTGGGTGGCGTGGAAGAAAAGTATGGTACTGGTCAGTGAAATCTATCGCGCGACCCAAGTATTTCCCAAGAACGAACTCTATGGACTTACCAGCCAACTTCTAAGAGCTGCTGTTTCAGTTCCAAGCAATATTGCAGAAGGCCAGGCGCGATACTCCAAACGCGAATTTCACCATTTCCTGAATAATGCACGTGGATCCTTGGCTGAAGTTGAAACGCAGGTCATGCTTGCTCGCGACCTGAGTTATTTGTCCGCGGATGAAGGAGAAGCGCTGCTAGCCAGAGCGGCTCAGCTTGGAAGGATTCTCAATGGGCTGATTGCGTCAGTGAAAACGGCAGCTTAAAGAAGTACTCAGTACCTAGTACTCAGTTTGTGCAGGTAAGGGATTAACGATGTGCACGTGTCTTCAGAGAAATCTTGCTGGGGAGCAAGCATGCCGACGTCACTTCAGTTCTAACTGAGTACTGAGTACCGAGTACAAGAGTACAAGCGTGTTTGAGAGAAATCTTGGTGGACCAAGCGTGTTGATACTAGGTCGGCTCTAACGGAGTACTGAGTACTACTCTTTCACCCCCAGTTGCCAGAAGAGGAACGAATACACGTCCGTGTACTCTTCGATCTGCTTTGCTACCGGCTTGCCTGCGCCGTGGCCTGCTTTCTGCTCAATGCGGAGGAGGATGGGGCGCGTTTTGCTTTGACCGTTCTTTGCTTCTGACTGCATCTCGGCGGCCATTTTTTTGGCGTGCATGGGATCGACGCGGGTGTCGGTGTCGGCGGTCATGAACAGGATCGACGGGTACTCCACGCCGGCCTTCACGTGTTGATAGGGACTGTAGGCATAGAGCCACTTGAACTGTGCGGGATCGTCAGAGCTGCCGTATTCGGGGATCCAGAGCTTGGCGATCTGGAAATTCTGGTAGCGAAGCATGTCGAGCAGCGGGACCTGGCAGACTACGGCGCGGAAGAGGTCGGGACGCTGCGTAATCATGGCGCCCATGAGCAGGCCGCCATTCGATCCGCCCTGAATGGCCAGATGATTTTTGTCGGTATATTTTTCGGAGATGAGGTGCTCGGCTGCGGCGATCATGTCGTCGAAAACGTTCTGTTTTTTGTCGAGCATGCCGGCGCGGTGCCAGTCTTCGCCGAACTCGGCTCCGCCGCGAAGGTTGGCCATGGCGAAGATGCCACCGTGCTCCATCCAGAGATAGGCGGTGCGGCTGAAGGTGGGTGTGAGGCTGACGTTAAATCCTCCGTAAGCGGTGAGCAGAGTGGGATTCTTGCCGGTTTTCTGGATGCCTTTTTTGTGAACGACAAACATCGGCACACGGGTGCCGTCTTTGGAGTGGAACCACTCTTGCGCGACTTCGTAGGCGTTGGAATCGATGGAGGGGGCGTCGACTTTGGTCCAGAGAGCAGCGTTCACAAATGATAAGGGCTCGTTCGAGGAAGGATTGTTCGTGACCTCGCGATTGATCAGAGACCCGCGATAGATGCTCGGCGGCATTGTGAAGGATTGAAAGCCAAAGAAGAATTCATCACGATTCCATTTCCCGCCGGTTCCAAAGACGGTTCCGATCGCTGGTAATGAGATATCCGAAATCTTCTTGCCATCGAGATCGAAAAGTTTCAACTGCGACGTCGCATTCTGTTCATACTGCGCGAAGAGTTTGCCTCCGTAGACGGCTACGCCCTGGAGTACGGCGTCCGTCTGGGGAATGATTTCTTTCCAGGCATCACGCTCGAAATTTCCCGCGTCGGTGACGAAGACGCGATAGCGCGGCGCATCTTCATTTGTGGTGATGTAGACCTTGCCTTCGTAAACGTCGGCGCCGTAGAGGAAGTTCTTGCCCGTGGTCAGGCGAATGGGAGCTTTGTCGGATTTCAGATCTTTCAGGAAGAGTTCGGACTTCGTCCATCCTTGCGAGACATTAATAATGAGCCAACGGCCGTCGTTGGAGAGCGAGATGTTGGGCCAGTCTTCGGGATCGCGCCCTTCGCCAAAGATCGGATCGTCGGTTTCGACGGGGCTGCCGAGGAGATGGAAGAAGACGTGGCGGTTATACATTTCCTGTCCGGGCGGGACGTCGCCCTTTTTCGGAAGCCTCGTGTAGTAGAAGCCGGAGTTGTCGTGCAGCCATGCGATTGAAGCGGCACGCGTGCGGTCAATGCTGTCGGGAAGAATAGTTCCGGTCTTGGTCTCGATGACGTGGAGCGTGGACATCTCGGAGCCGCTGGGAGAAGTTCCGTAAGCGACGTACTTGCCGTTATCGGAAGGCTCGAACCAGTCGAGGGCGATGGTACCGTCGGCGGCGAGTTGATTGGCGTCGACGAGGACGCGGTCGGGTCCGCTGAGTTCGTCGCGGACGTAGAGTACAGGCTGATTCTGCATGCCCTCGCGCTTGGTATAGAAATAATGTTTGCCGGCAAGGACCGGAGGCGTGATATTGCCGATCGAGAGCAGATCGGTGAGGCGCTTGTGGATGGCGTCGCGTCCGGGAAGGGGATCGAGAATGGCGCGGGTGTATGACATTTCTTCGGCGACCCACTTCTGGGTCTCCGGAGAGCCGCCGTTTTCGAGCCAGCGGTAATTGTCGATAACTTTGGTGCCGTGGTAGATGTCGACGACGGGCTTGGGCTCGGCGACCGGTGGAGCGTCCGGGGGCTTGGTGGTCGCGGAGTCTAATGGGTTAGGGGAAGCGTTTGGAGAGTGGGAGTCCGCAGCCGGCAGCGCCGTTGCGAGCACAATAAAGGAAGATAGAACAAGAAGAGAGAAGAGAAGCAAGAACCGCCCTCCACGCATAGGCACCTCGGAGAATCTGAACAGGGTAGCGTATCAAAACGAAGACAGGTTTTGACGACGAGGGCAGGGCCTCGTCCAATGATCTGCGCTGGGACGCTTTTTTAGAACGCCCTCAAGATGCTATGATGCTAGAGAGTTGGCCGCCAGGCCGGCACCACACTCCTCAGTAGCTCAATGGCAGAGCATCCGGCTGTTAACCGGAGGGTTGTAGGTTCGAGTCCTACCTGAGGAGCCATTCTTTCAGTAGGTTAGAAGCTCTCCCGTGCCGTTTCCATGCCGTTCACACCGTCTGTAACGCTAGGCGCACAATTTTGTTGTGTGCTTCGCGCATGTCCTCGGTTGCCGCATCCCCGTAAATATTCATCGTGGTGCGAATATCGGAATGCCGCATTAGTTTTTGCTGCACTCCGACAGATGTCCCGATCCCGTCAATCCACATCCGGTAAGAATGACGGAATGTGTGCGTTCCCATGTGTCCCAAGCCCGCCGCTTCGCTTGCCCGGTCCAGCTCCCGCCATACGCCCGTGTAGGAATATGGCAGTCTGCCGATCTTTACAGGACTGGCAAAAATCCAATCGCTGTCCGCCGGAAACTCTGTCGCTTGCTTCCAGACCTTGAGCTCTGCCGCTAGCCCGAGTCACGGGCAATTCTCCCCTAATCTTGTAAAGGAAGGTTGGCCGACCATATGGCAGGCGAGGAATGCGCCTTCCGCGTCTTTGCGAATCGGCGTTAGAATTTGGATCAATTTCACCCACCATGCAAATGTTATCCAGGGGTAGAATCTACGACACGATTGGAGAGAGATCTCCGTCAAGATGGCCAACTACTTGAATTTCGAGGCAGGTTTGCAGGATGCCCGATTCGGAGCCCGGATTCTGCGGAAGAATCCTGGTTTCACCGCCGTCGCCGTCCTTACTCTTGCTCTCGGAATCGGGGCCAACACCGCGATTTTCAGCATCGTGGATGCAGTACTTTTGCGATCGCTTCCGTATCCTGATCCCAATCAACTCGTCCTGATATTCGATGTCCCAGTACAACAGCCCGACGCGGTGTCGAGTATTTCCTACCGGGACTTCACCCTGTGCCGCGAACAGAACCACGTGTTTAGCGAGATTGGGGGAAACGCGTTTCACGATCTCACATTGACGGGGACAGACGAGCCATCCATTGTGAACGCCGCAGCCGTGACGCCGGAAATATTCTCCGTGCTGAACACAAAGCCTCTGGGGGGCCGTACATTGCTGCCCGGAGATGGGAAGGAAGGCGCAGCGCCTGTCGCTGTTCTGAACGAGGATCTCTGGCGCAGACGCTTCGGCTCCAATCCGGCACTGATTGGCCAATCCATCACGCTGGATAAGCGTCCATTCACGGTTGTTGGAATTCTGCCGGCAAGTTTTCGCTATCCAGAATTCGCCCCCCGTCAGGACGTTTGGATTCCTGTCGCGCAGGACCCGCTGTTCGGACCTCTGGTTTCGCAGCCCGGCGCGCCTCTGTTGGGCGGGATCGGCCGGCTCAAGCCAGGAATTTCCCTCGCAGAAGCTCAGGCCGAGATGAACATCCTCGGTGCCCGATTCGCGACGGAGTTTCCTGCACAAGATTCAGGAGTGACCCTCCGGATTCAGCCGTATCGGCAGGCGGTCGTCGGGAACGTGAAATCCGCCTTGCTCATTCTGCTGGGTGCAGTTGGCCTGCTGCTATTGATCGCGTGCGCTAATATTGCCAACCTGCTTCTCTCTCGGAGCATTTCGCGAGCGAGGGAAATTGCAATGAGAATCGCACTGGGGGCGGGGCGCGCGCGTATTGTCCGGCAACTGCTGACCGAGAGCGCTTTATTGGGACTGCTCGGGGGATTTGCGGGTGTGCTCCTTGCGGCTTCAGGCGTCTGGATTCTCCGGCCCTTCTTGCCATCCGAAGTGACCCAGATCAGTCCGATTCACGTTGGAGGCTCGGTGTTGACTTTCGCGCTGGTGTTGTCGCTCGCTGCCGTGCTCGTGTTTGGACTAGCGCCTGCGATCCTGGCAACTCCCTCTGAACTGCAGAAGAAGTTCAAAGAGGGCGACAGCCGCACCGGTCGACATGGCAGCCAACGTCTCCGGAGTTTCCTGGCGGTCGCGGAAATTTCGCTGGCCACGGTGCTTCTGATTGCGGGTGGTCTCCTCACGCGGAGTTTCGCGCTGGTCACCTCGGTCAATCCGGGCTTCGATCCGACAAACGTCATAGAAGCCGAAGTTTCGCTTCCCCAATTTCAATATTCCATGCCGCAGCAATGGAGGGCCTTCGCCACCGAGTTGCTAACGCACCTTCAATCGCAGCCCGGTTTGCACGATTCCGCTCTGGCAGCTCCGCTACCGATGGACCGCCAAGGCGAAGCCACCTTACCGTTCAGCATCGTAGGAAACCCTCCGCTCCCCCCCGGCAAAACCATCACGGCCGATTATTTCACGGTGAGTCCCGATTATTTTTACGTAATGCGAATTCCACTGTTGCACGGCCGTTTTTTCTCGGAGCAGGATTCGCCGTCCAATCCGAATGTCGCGATCATTAGCGAGACACTGGCGCGGCAGTATTTCCCCAGCCAGGACCCGATTGGAAGACAAATGAGATTTGGTTTTCCGCCCAACGGCAATGTTTCGCGCGAAATCATCGGCATTGTTGGCGAGGTACGGGATGTCGCACTTAGCAAGAAACCGGGCCCGATGATGTATGTGCCTTTTGCTCAGGCGCCCCTTTATGGCGGGGAGGTGGTGGTGAGAAGCTCCTCGAGCGTGTCGAGCGTAGCCTCCGCCATTCGCCAGACGGTTCGCTCCATCGACAAGGACCTGCCCGTGACGGAGGTCGAATCTTTCCCGGAGGCGATCGCGTCGTCGGTTGCGCGGGAGCGATTCCGCACTATGCTGATGAGTTCATGCAGCGGACTTGCTTTGATCCTCGCCGGTGTTGGAATTTTCGGAGTGATTTCATACTCGACGTCACAGCGCACCCACGAAATCGGTATCCGCATCGCTCTGGGTGCGCAGCACCACAACGTGTTGCGGCTGATCCTAGGGCACGGAACGAAGCTTGCCCTGCTTGGCTTAGGCGCGGGAGCGGTGATCGCGCTTCTGCTCACGCACTTCATGTCCACCCTGCTCTATGGAGTTTCGGCAACCGATCCCCTCACATTTGGCGTGGTGTGCGTCATTCTGCTCAGCGTTGCGGTGACTGCATGTTACGTCCCCGCGCGCCGCGCCATGCGTGTCGACCCGATAGTCGCGCTGCGCCACGAATAGTTGGGTGCTGCCGTTCATCCGCATTCCTCTGGCCCATGGAACTGAGCGATATTCTTGAATCCTGGATCACGGGCTACTCGGAAAGTAAACTAATTCGGAAATCCCGATTTCGGGATCGCCGACCATCCGTCCGCATAGACGAAGGCAGCCGAATTTTAGAACTCCAATTCGACGATCAACTTCAGGAGCCGAATAAGTGTTGCGTGTTCACCCGAACTTAGTTGGCCCCGGACATTCTCATCGGCGGCCACCCGGGCCTTAATCAAGCGTTCCCGGTACTGGTTTCCTTTGCGAGTTAATTGAACGTGAATGGCCCGGCCTGATTTTGCCTTTCGCTCCGAAACTAGTCCCTCCTGCGCCATGGATTTGATGGACCGGTGCACAACAGTTCGATCAAGGCCGAGAAGCGTGGCGATCTGATTCTGGTTGAGCGTAACGCCGCCTCGAAGCGTTGAGAGGATGAATCCGCGGGTCGCCGAGCATTGAGTTCTTCGTTCCAGCCTCTTGCCTACAGAAAAATAGGCCGCTGCGATGTGGGCCAAGACGGAATCTTTCAGGATGTTTTCTGGAACCTCTTTCTTGGGAATGATGTTCATAGGATGCTTACCGTTGCGTGCAGAGGTCTGCGCCACTGGGGCGGTTCAACGTAGTTCTGCCATTTCTTTCCCATCGCAATCACCAGCACAATCTCATGATAACGGGCGGACAAGCCGAGATACTTCAAGAGCCTGCGGCCATCGAAGCCCTCCATGGGACAAGTGTTGATGCCCAGCGCCTCGGCAGCGATCATCAGGTTCTCGCAGGCCAGAGATGTACTCTTGGTCGCCCACTTGAACAAGTCCTGGCGGGACGTAGGCGGCATCCCCATCACCTTCCATAAATTTAGCAGCCAAAAGATCCCCCGTTTCACCGCGCCGAAGATGCCGAATGGCCCGGGCATGAACAGGATCCGGCCGATCTTTGCTGTCCGCTCGTAGTTGCGGATCCTTGCTTCGCTGAACTCAGTCCTGCCGCGCATCCACTCCAATTGGCTCTGCGAGGTCGCGGCCAACGAACCGATGTCCACAACGACCACAATCAGGGCCGATGCGGTTTCGGCAGGCATTTGTCCCATGCAGAGTTTGGCCACCACCGCTTTTTGTGCCGTAGATCCTACCCAATAGAGCCGGTACGGCTGACTGTTGAAGCTGGAGGGAGCATGGCGGGCAGCATTAAGGATTTGCTCGCGAATGCCCTCAGAGATTTCAACTGGCTCAAAGACTTTAACTGCTCTCCTTTTGAAGATCGCCTCCAGAATCACATTCATATAACCTCCATGTTGCTATTACAACATAAGTATGTTGCACACGCAACATGTGATTACAGCGCAGTGGTCGCGGTGATGCATGGATCACGGGCAATGAGGAAATTGACGTCAACTGGACGACTCATCGCGAATCGATCTAGCGAATCGGGACATCTTTTACGATTGTTCCACCCTTCATCACGAACTCTACATGTTGGAGAATTGCGATATCAGTAAGTGGGTTGCCTTCAACTGCGATCAAGTCAGCATATTTCCCCACTTCGACGGAGCCGACATCATCCTGCCAACCCATCAATTCGGCCGCATTCAGAGTCGCAGCGCGAACTACTTCCAGTGGAGGAATTCCGCGTTTGGTCATTGCGACCAGTTGATCGACATTTTGACCCTGCCTCGTCGGAGAACTGGCGTCGAAGCCAGATGCCATCTTCACACCCAGACTTAACGCTTGCTGCAGGGACTGCTGTATACCTTGCAAGAATGCATCGCGCCTCCGCCGCCGTTCCGGACTGAGGGCGTCGTTCTTATGGAGTTCAAGCTGGGCGTCCACCACACCTACAGTCGGGACCAGAAAAGTTCCATGCGCTTTCATCATCTCGAGGCTTTCACGGTCAGCGCCGAAGCCGTGCTCGATCGAGTCCACGCCCGCTGCAATTGCATTCTTGATGCCTTGTGGCGTAGTAGCGTGGGCCGCCACCTTTAATTTTTGTTTGTGTGCTTCTTCCACGATAACCCGCATCTCATCCACGGTAAGGGTTGGATTCTGCCAGTCTGCGTAGACCTTAATCAGATCAGCGCCGTGTCCAATTTGTTCGCGAGCAGCCCGGCGAGCGTCCTCAACGCCGCTCACCATCTGTGCTCCGGTGGGAAAGTCGGTAAGATCTGGTGATACGCCGAAGGGTTCGTATTGACCAACGGCCGCAGTCCCACGGGTCGCCACCTGCATGCGCGGCCCTTCCGCAAGCCCTTGGTCGATTGCGTCTCGGAGTGCAACGTCCGGATACCCGGAACCTTCACTCTCTACGTCGCGAACAGTGGTGAACCCGGCGTTCAGAGTCAGACGCGCATCGAAAGCACCTTCGAGCGCGCGAAAAGCTTGCGACTTTGTGGCCAGCGTCAAAGTGTAGCCGTCCTCTGCATCCGCTATACGGGCCATAAGATGGGTATGGCAATCTATCAGTCCGGGCAACACGGTGGCGCGCCCCAAGTCGATTACCTTCACCTTAGGCGCATGAGACTGCACCTCAGAGAATCCGCCCACTTCCTTAATTCGTTCGCCCTCGATCCATACGCCAGCATTCTCGATGTAGTTGCCGCCGTTGGCAATTTCACAATCACAACCTTCTCCGCCAATCCAGCCCTCCTTCCTTGTGAAAGCCGGAAAGTTGCTCGACATCCGCAGGCGAAGCTGGAGGCAAAGTATGCGTTGCTCGATCCGCACGTGCGGCAGACGCTCGGATTAGGCGCTGACTATCAGGATTCGATGCGGCTTTCGATCAATGCGGGTTCTTACCGGCACACAAGTTACATGCTCGATGGCACGACTAATTATGATTGGGTCTACGCCGTGACTCCCCAGGCGAACGTGCTGCCTTCGAGCGTCGATGAGGTCAAGGTGATTACTGGCGATCCCTCGGCGCAGTATGGGGGCTCCAGCGACGGCATCATTTCGATCACGACTCCCTCCGGAACGAATACGCTGCACGGCGATTTCTTCTCCTGTCGGCAATTTCGGTTCTGGCTTGCCCGTCAACCCCCTTACTGGACAAGACGACAATGGCGACGGCTACACGGCGGATCATCCCGTGGGCATGGGCCGGAATTCCTTCCGCGCACCTGCGCTCAAAACCGTGGACATCTCCGTGGGCAAACAGTTCACGCTGCTCGAGCGCTTCCGCGCTGACACCCGCATTGAGGCGCTCAACGTCCTGAACAGCAAGAATTTCATCAACGTGAACTCGACCTACGGCGAAAGTACAACGCCCGCGTCGTCGTTCCTTACGCCCCTGGCGGGAATTGCCAACACCGACCCGTCACACCAATTGCAGCTTGTCGTCCGATTGTCGTTCTAGTTTTAAGGACAACACGTTCTGTCGGGAATGATCCCTGCGGGCGTCGGATTGGGACGCCCTTCGAACGCAGCGCCGGGCTTCACTATCCTCCGCTCGACTGTTCAAGTCACCCCGGTAGTGCTGTCACTTTCTGACAAGCCAAAGGGTGGCAAGCGGGGTAGTGCATACAGTCACGGAGGACGGACTTAGGGCAAAGACTCTGCGGTTGTACGCGCAGATGGCAGCCTTGTCTTCTAATCTCTATTCAGCACAGCGTGGTCCACTTATCTAGTCTCCTTTCCGTCAGTGCATTCGATCCATTGCGACGATCGTGCCCTTAGCAACATAACGAAGAGCGCAACATAATACGGTTTATGTTTCCAAGAATATAAACCGTAGACATCAGAGCTTGATCCAAAGGGTGCTGTCCAGCCAAGCCTACGTGAATCTCTGCGCTCAAGTAATCGGTGGAGCGGGGTGCCTACGGAGGGATTTGAATGGTACTTGCGCACGAACCGGGTGATCTTCGGGTTTCGGACTGACGACGATTTGTTCGCGATCTTCATCGGGTGGCCCATCGGCGAATTTAGTTCAATAAAAGCCAATATCGAATATCATTTCATGCGCGTTGTGGACCTGATCCCCGGATTTGCGGAGCGAGTGCGCTTAGGACGGCGTGAAGAGCGGTTCTATGGCGCCGCGACCTGCCCAACTTTTTGCGCCGTCCATTCGGACCAGGTTGGGCAGCTAGCCTGATCGCAACTATCAGACATCAGCTTCCTGACTTCGCGCAAGCCTGCGCGAATGACACGGAACTAGTGTTGCTCACCAAGACGCCTTTGCCGCCGACTACCAACAGGACGAATACACGCTCCTCGGAATGGCAATCAAGTACGCTGGTCTCCATGGGAAGGAAGTGGGTGTGATCGGGAAAAACCGAGCCACTTTGGGTGAAGACGGTACGCTCCAGTAAACGCAATCGTCCGATTCGGGGTAGCGGAGAGGTGAGAGCGGAATGCTGGTTTTAGTTTGATGGCGTCATTGTATGCGCGAGGCAGGACTGCCTGTCCGTCCGCATGGCTGGTGGTCGGCTAGTGGTCGTAGAATCTAAGAAGAGGAGCAAGCCATGAAATTAGGCGTAAAGGGTCTGGCAATGGCATCTGGAATCCTTTGGGGCTTTGCGATGTTGGGCACGGGTCTCGCCAACTTGATCTGGGGAAACTATGGTCAGCAATTCCTCCAGACAATGGCGTCGGTCTATCCCGGCTACCATGCCACTCGCAGCATTGCAGAGGTTATCGTCGGGACTCTCTATGGGGCCGTCGATGGCTTCATCGCTGGGGCAGTCTTTGCTTGGCTCTACGATCAGTTTGCTAAGCCCGGCAACTGAGTGACAAAACGGGCTGCTGAGAGCGGAGGCTGCTAAGATTCGCGTGTGAGCGTTCGCGAGCCATCCAGGTCGCTACCTTGAGCCGGAAAAAGCGAAGCGTTTCTATGACCGCCTTGGCTCTGGGCAGGATCAGGGTCACGAAGCACGCGCCACGGAACTCATGCGAACTTTCGAGAGGTCAGGGTATAAGGCGTACCTCAGCAAAGATGCCAAGGACAACGAGGCTGAAGGCGATCTCTCCCGCGGGGGATTGGCTCCCAGCGCGGCTGCTGATTACGCGATGCTAGGGGAGAAAGATGCAGCATTCGCCGCTCTTGAAAGGGTATTCGTTCATCGGATCGGAGTTGTCGATATAAATTGAACCTAGATTGGACAAACTCCGATCCGATCCACGCTTTGCCGACCTTCTGCATCGAGTCGGGTTCTAACAAGTAGCCCTCCAGTCTACTCATCCTGAAGGAACCTAAAGGTAAGTACGGGAGCTGCACCAGGCGTTGCTGGGTTTCTTAGCACAGCGATTGACGTCCTCCGCTATCCGACCTAACATTCCCCCCAATGGGCACGCCCTCTCAACCTGTGGGGCAGACGGTTTCCCATTACCGCATCCTCCGGAAAATCGGCGGCGGGGGCATGGGCGTGGTGTACGAAGCGGAAGACCTGAAGCTGGATCGCCACGTCGCCCTGAAGTTCCTTCCCGACGAACTAGCCAACGACGCACAGGCTCTCATTCGCTTTCAGCGCGAAGCCAAAGCCGCATCCTCGTTAAACCACTCGAACATCTGTACCATCTACGAGATTGACGAAGCCGATGGGCGAACCTTCATAGCAATGGAACTGCTGGAAGGTCAGACGCTTCGCCACATGATCGCGGGCAAGCCGTTGGAGACCGAGACAGTGCTCGACCTCGGCATCCAGATCGCGGATGCTCTTGACGCGGCACACTCGAAAGGGATCATTCACCGCGACATCAAGCCTGCAAACATCTTCATCACGAGCAGAGGGCAGGCGAAGATTCTGGATTTCGGATTAGCCAAGGTCACGCTCAAAACGGAGAGCGTTGCTATGAGCGCCCCGACCATCGAATCCGAGGAACATCTGACGAGTCCCGGCAGTGCGTTGGGCACGGTCGCCTACATGTCTCCTGAACAAGTGCGCGGAAAGGAACTTGATGCTCGCACCGACCTGTTCTCGTTCGGAGCAGTTCTTTATGAGATGTGCACTGGGACGCTGCCGTTCCGGGGGGATACATCTGGGGTCATCTTCGAGTCGATCCTCAACCGCGAACCCGCCCCTGCGCTGCGGATCAACCCCGACTTGTCCACAGAACTTGAAAGGATCATTAAAAAGTGCTTAGAGAAAGATCGCAATCTACGATTCCAGCACGCATCCGAGATTCGTGCTGATCTCCAACGGGTCAAGCGTGATACGGAAACCGCGAAATTGCTCGCTGCATCGCCCCCCATTGCGCATTCTGCGGGTCGGCCTAGATGGATGCTCGCCGCTGTGGGAGTGCTCGCAGTGATCGGGTGTGCAACTGCGGTGTGGTTCTATAAAGCACCCCAAACAAGCGCTTTAAGTGCAACAGATACGGTTGTTGTTGCAGACTTCTCCAATGCCACTGGCGATTCCGTATTCGACGATGCTCTGAAGCAGGCGCTCTTAGTTCAACTCAGTCAGTCGCCCTTCTTGAACGTTCTCTCCGAACAAAAGGTAAGTCACACACTGAGTTTGATGGGACGTTCTCCGGGTGACCGACTGAGCCCCGATCTGGCACGAGAGGTTTGCCAGCGAACGCAGAGTAAAGCCATGCTCGCGGGTTCCATTGCGCGTCTGGGAAGCGAGTACGTAATCGGACTACGAGCACTGGATTGCGAGTCGGGCGAGTCGGTCGCGGAGGAGCAGGCAACCGCTTCATCGAAAGAGGCTGTGCTGAACACGCTCGATGGAGTTGCGACGAAATTGCGCGAGAAACTTGGCGAGTCTTTGACCTCAATTCAGAAGTTCGACAGTCCTCTGGAGCAGATCACGACCCCCTCGCTCGAAGCACTAAAGATGTGTTCCGTCGCCTATACGACCATGAACACGAAGAGTCAAGCTGAAGCCATCCCGTTTTTTCAGCGAGCCATCGAACTGGATCCCAACTTTGCTGCGGCGTATGTGGGATTAGGAGCTACGTACTCCAATCTGGGCGAGTCCCATCTGGCGACTGAATACATTCAGAAAGCCCATGAACTCCCAGCCAACAGGGTAAGTCCGCGGGAACGGTTCTACATTTCCGCCCATTACTATGACATGGTAACGGGCGAACTTGAGAAGGCGGAACAGACCTACAAACTATGGGTGCAGGAGTTTCCCAGAGACCACGGAGGACACCTCAATCTGGCGTACGTTTACGGCATTCTGGGAGAGAACGACAAAGCTCTCGCTGAGGAACTGACAACGACACGGGTAAATCCCGATCTCGGACTCGCCTGGTCTAATCTGATCGGGACTTACGCAGTATTGAATCGCTTGGAAGATGCCAAGGCCGCGTATCAGCAGTCGGTCACACGAAAACTGGATGGAGATGAGGCCCACGAGAACAGGTACGTCGTCGCGTTCCTCGAAGGAGATGCGGCGGAGATGCAGAGGCAGTTGGCTTGGGCAACTGGAAAAGCAGGCCTTGAGGACTTCTTCTTCTCGTACGATTCGGACACGAAGGCCTATTCTGGACGTTTGGCGGAAGCGCGTGCAGCAACGCAAAGAGCCATCGACTCGGCGGAACGGAATGGCGAGAAAGAGACGGCGGCACAATGGCAGTTGAATGGTGCCATTCGGGAAGCTGAGTTTGGAAACATCGACCGTTCTCGTCAGGAGGTTGCATCGGCGCAAGCGCTCGCCTCTGCCCGCGACTTGAAAATTTTGGCGGTTTTGGCTCTAGCACGATCCGGCGATTCGACGCAGGCGAAGAAAATTGCGGATGAGCTTGAAAAGGAGAATCCCCTGAACACGATGATCGTCAGCTATTGGCTGCCGACCATTCGTGCCAGCAATGAGATCAATTACAAGAATGCCGACAGAGCCGTGCAGATGTTGCATGTTGCTGCGCCTTACGAATTGGCGTCTCCACCTCCGGCAGTGGAATTCGGTTCCTTCCTGTATCCTGCCTATGTTCGTGGAGAGGCGTTTCTGGTGCTGCACCGGGGAGGGGATGCCGTCGCGGAGTTTCAGAAGCTCGTAGACCATCGGAGTCTTGTGGGAAATTGTGCGCTGGGAGCACTTGCTCATCTCCAACTCGGACGTGCCTACGTGATGTCCGGCAACACGGCGAAGGCGAAAACTGCATACCAAAATTTCCTCGCGCTCTGGAAAGAGGCCGACCCCGACATCCCCATCCTGGAGCAAGCCAAAGCCGAGTACGCGAAGTTGGAATAGCACCTGCTGTGCCTTGCCCATGGGCGGCGGGCACCGGATCATCAGCGGTCCGGTGCTCAATTCCCAGGCTCAGAGCCGCCCGACAGGAGATTGACGGCACCAAGCACCGGGCGTATGTTTGCGGCAAGCGGTAGCAGTACATGATGGAGGAGACAACAATTCGCGTGGCGATGCGAGCGACAGCGCGTATCTCGTTTGTCCTGTTCCTCGGCGCTTTTCTGGGTGACGCACTTTACCGTCTCATGCCTGCTGCCGCAACACGCTGGCTGAAGGCACACAAAGACGGGTTTACCTTGGGCTTTGCGGGATCACACACGGTACACCTTGCATTCATTCTTACTCTAGTGGTTGCAATCGGACGAGAGCACGCTTTCAAAGGAAACCATGGTCGTCCCGTTCACGGTCGGGTTCCTGCTCATCTATGTTCTGGCTGCTGGCGTTCTGCTTCGTCATCTCACATTCTGGTCTTTA
>Ga0335079_10000665_pt1 | contig 39341 bp, 33 predicted proteins | sample Lox_Sample_33_FD_206719 | JGI IMG/M metagenome (GOLD analysis project Ga0335079, IMG submission 206719) | Soil microbial communities from Loxahatchee National Wildlife Refuge, Florida, United States - Lox_Sample_3.3 | ecosystem: Environmental > Terrestrial > Soil > Wetlands | place: USA...
CGCTGACACAGGCTTCGCTCCGCCACCGGTCGTTCGCGCCGATGGGCATGAACTCGATGAACCTGACGTGCAGGGGGCGGTCGATCGTGAGCCGCGCGAAGTCCAGGATTTCATCATCATTGACGCCTCTGACCGGGACCATGTTGATCTTGACCGGGGAAAATCCCGCCTCCTCCGCCCGCCGGATACCTTCCCAGACGTCGGACCAGTGGTCGCTTCCCGTCATGGTGCGGAACTTTTCCGGAAGGAGGGAGTCGAGGCTGATGTTGAGACGCCCGATCCCTGCATCACGAAGTTCGCGGACCATGCCGGCGAGCAGCACACCGTTCGTGGTCAGGCTCATGTCCCTGATCCCGTCGACGGACCGGAGCGACCGGATGAAGTCAACGATGCCGCGCCGCACGAGCGGTTCACCGCCGGTGATGCGGACGTGCGTGATGCCGAGCGGCACGGCCACGGAGACGATCCTGAGCATCTCCTCATACCGGAGAATGTCTCGGTGCTGGAGGCTCCCGATGCGGGCTTTCGGCTTGCAGTACAGGCAGGAGAGATTGCATCTGTCGGTGACGGAGATGCGCAGGTAGTCGATGCACCGGTTATTGCGGTCAACGAGGGCCATGAAAAAATGTACCACAGGCGCGGAGCCGCTGCAAGGCAAATTATGACCTTGACCTGCCCCTTTTTTATCAGTATAATTTTGACACTGTCCTGGACCTGATCGGACAGCGTGACAGAAGCGGTTGATTTTCCCTGCGCGATGAGGTGAGCCGGCAGCAATGTCAACAAGTCTGAAGCGAAGTATTCTCGGCCGCGGGAAGGGTTACCTGAACTTCGCGGGGCCGCAGTCCCGGTTCATCATCTTCCTGATATTCGTGTTGATGGCATACACGCTGCTTCTGCGGGTGTTCCAGAAACTCGCGGAGATGCTCCAGCTCCCCCTGTTCTTCTCCATATCCCTCATAACGTTGCTGGTCTTCATCGGGGTGGTAGGCACGGTGTATTCCCACTCCTTCGTCGGCCCCATGCTCAGGATCCGCAGGACCATCGATCAACTGGCGCAGGGTGACACATCCGTTTGCATCAGGCTCAGGGAATCCGACGATCCCATGCTGAAGGAGCTTGTCGATTCGATCTGCCGCCTGGCGCAGCACCACCGGAACTCCCATGCCGCGATCGCTGCGTCGGCGCAGGACCTGACGGAGGCGATCGGCTCATTGCAGCATGCTGTGCAGGCCGGCGCAGACAAGGCGGAGCTGCAGAAACACCTTGACGGTGTCCGCGGGAAGCGGGACGTGCTCGAAAAGATGGTCGAATCGCTCGGCGGGTCATAGGCGTCGTCATGGCGGAAACCGGGATCAGGGGCAAGAGCATGAAAGCGGTTGCAACGGATGTGGCGGAAGGCTACGTCTCGATGAACCCGCTGTTTCTGAAGAAATTCGACAAGGACATGGTGAAGGAGCTGTTCGAGCACCTGAACAAGGCCATGACCGGCGCCAGAACCGCAAAGATCGATCTCACCGACTCCGCTTCCGTGCGCAACAGGAACATGCGGCTTCAGCGGCTGCACAATGCGATCATCATTTTGAGAAATGTGGCCCGCGAAAAACGAATCCCCATCTGAATAAAAAAGGGACGGAGATTGAAATCTCCGTCCCTTTTTTATTGTATTAAACCTTCCCTATTCGACGCAGACGCAGAACCGCTTCCTGAAATCCTCCGGCGACAGGTTCGTCGTCGCGGCCAGCTTCTTGAGCGACTCGCCTTCCAGGTCTTCCTTCTCGATCCTGATCATGTAGCGCCGCGCCATCAGGTACTCATCGGCCTTGATGTCCACGGTACGTATGCGGGTCTTGCCCGTCTTGGGATCGAGCAGGTTGGTGAATTTTATGGGCTGGCAATGGCCGTCCTTCAGCATGATCATGGCGCCCGTCCCGCCCTTGGCGAGGAACGTCACGGCGCTGTAACCCAGGTACCGCGTATATTCCCGGTCATAGGAGATCGGCGGCTGACAGCGGAGCTCGTACCCGATGTCCTTGGCAATGATCGTCATCTTGACCCCCAGGGATTCCAGGTCCGCGATCACCTTCTGCTTCAGCATGTCGCCGATCGGGATCTCGGCGAGCCGGATGTTCCCATGGTCGTCGCGGGGCACGTCTTTCAGGAAAGTGAGCTCCTCCGGGTCAAGGCGCGTGGCAACGCCCTCGGCGATCACGACGACCCCGTGGTTCCTGCCGAAAGCCAGGCGCTTGATGATGGCGCCCGAGAGCATGGACACGACCTTGTTCAGCGAGATCTTGTTCCCCAGCTCTTCCGGGATGAGCGTCAGCGTCGCGCCTGCGCCCATGCCCATGCCGAGCGCGAGATGACCGGCGGACCGCCCCATGGCGATCACGAAGTACCAGCGGCCTGCCGTGCGGGCGTCCTCCATGATGTTCTCGACCAGCTGGGTGCCGAGCATGCGCGCCGTCTCGAACCCGAAGGTCGGAACGCCGTGCGGAAGGGGAAGATCGTTGTCGATGGTCTTCGGCACGTGGCAGACCGCGATCTTGCCGCCGGCCTCCTGCTCGACCCTCGTCGAGGTGTAGGCCGTGTCGTCGCCGCCGATCGTAACGAGGTATTTGATGCCGAGGCTGGTCAGCGCTTTCACCACGTTCGCCATCTTTTCGGGGCTCTTGGTCGGATTATCGCGCGAGGTGCCGATGATCGACCCGCCCCGGAGATGGATTCGCGAGATCTCGCCGTTGTCGAGTTTGAGCGTGTGGGTCGTATCGCCTTTGGACAGCCACTTGAACCCGTCATGGATGCCGACGACCTCCATGCCCTGCTTGACGGCCTCGAACGTTACGGCGCTGATCACGCCGTTGATCCCGGGCGCCGGCCCACCACCCACGACGACTGCGAGCTTTTCCCCCATGCGATCCTCCTGGCAGTTGCGATCTTTCGAGGTTCCTCCGCACTGCGATACGCGCCAATGTAACAAAACAGGGCATAATTGTCAACCCCGAACGGGCCCTCGGGATGTGAGCGTCTCGACCATCGGCTCATTGATTCTCCCCGCGTCCGGCAAGAGCAGTTCGTGCCTCCGAAAGGAAGAATTTCCCGATGCTGCTCAGAATGTGCAGGGATCTCAAGAGCTTGCTTCGAGATCCGGTCCAAGCGCCGTTCATCCGTGGTCAAACATAATTTGCACGCTGCGGCCCGTATATAGCTCTTCCCAATCCCCGCCGGCCCGTAAAAAAATCAAGTTGACACCCTCCCGCCGAAACGCTATAGTTTCCCTGTCGCCGCACGGCACGCGAAGGCGGGATTTATTTTCACTCATAAGGGAGAAGCCATGAACAAGTATTCGATCGACGAGGTCCTCGAAATGGCGGTCCAGACGGAAAAGCTCGGGTATCAGTTCTATGTTGGCATGGCCGACAAGTTCAAGCATGATGCGGGTCTGGTCAAGCTCTTCACGACGCTGGCCTCCAAGGAAAAAGTGCACGAGAAGACCTTCAGCAACCTCAAGGACATGGTCGCGAAGAAGGGCACGGAGCCGGTCCAGTGGGAGGACGTGACCACCTACATGCGGGCCTTCGTGGAGTCGGAGTTCTTCCTCGGCAACAGCAAGTCCCTGCCTTCCATGGACCACCTGAGAACCGTGCAGGATGTCGTGAAGTTCGCCCTGGGCTTCGAGAAGGAGACGCTTCTCTATTTCTGGGAGCTCCGGTCCGTCGTGAAGGAGAAAGAGGTCGTCGACGAGGTCATCAACGAGGAAAAGAGCCACATCATGTGGCTGGACGCTTTCAAGAGAGGTTTAAACGCCTAATCGACTCCTAAGCAACCCTGATCGAAGACAAAGGGCATGCCCCAATTGGGCATGCCCTCTTTATTGTTCTGCAGGGCACGGCAAACGTCGCCCCTCCCCGGCAGAGGCCGACCGTCAGAAGTGCGAGGCCGCGCCTGGTTGAGATGCCTTGGCGGCTGCGGTTCGGTCGCCAGTTGTCGTCCGTGAAGACCGAACGATCGCTTCGCCCTTCTGATCTTCCCGCAGGAGTTCTCCCACGGTGACCAGCGTGAAGCCTCTTTTTCGCAGGCCTTCGATCACGTCAGGCAGGACCTCCGCGGTGTGCACGCCGTTCCCGTTCATGTGGAACACGATGATGCTCCCGCCCCGAGCCTCCCGCAGAACCCCGCGTATAATCGCCTTCGGTGACAGGTTCGGGTCGGGGTCGCCCGAAGCGATGTCATACTGGACCGTGACAAGCCCCTCATTCGCCGCAAGCCCCGCCACCCGTTCATCCACCTCTCCGTAGGGCGGCCGGAAATAACGCGGCGTTTTCCCGGTCACCTTCCTGATCTCCGCCTGGGTCGCCTTGAACTCCCGGATGTCCCGTTCATCATCTTTTTCCAGCATATGGGGGTGGTAAAAACTGTGGGCTGCGATCTCGAACTGAATTTGATCAGCGAGGAACTTCGCCTTGCCGGGGTTCTTCTGGACCCACCTGCCGCTCATGAAGAGCGTGGCAGGAACGTGCTCCCGCATCAGGACGTCGATCACCTTTTCATCGTACTCATCGGACCTGCCGGTCGGGCAGGCGTCAAAGGTAAGCGCAACCTTCGTGCAATTCCTCGGACCGTGTTCGATGACAGGGGTTCCGGCCGTTCCGGCAGGCGCGGCGGAACTGCAGAAGAAAACCAGGGGAAGACAGATCAGGATTTCACGGTACCAAGGCATGACCGAATTATAACATCCGTTCTTCATAAATCCAATTCTTTCTGTTGAGCATGGCCGGGGCTCAGGAGATTGCCGGTCGGTTTCAATGGCTGGTCAGAGCGGAAAATGGCATGCCACCAGATGGCCGCCAACGTCCGTCAGTTTCGGTTCCGTAGCAGGGTCGACACAGACCGCAGGCCTGCCCTTGGATTCATAGACCGGGCAGCGCGGCGCGAACCGGCAGCCCGCAACCGGACGCTCGAAGTCGAACACGCCCCATGCGCCCACGGGGACATTCGCCGAAGCATGCGACGACTCCCTGCTCTGCTTTTCGACCAGGGATGACCAGAGAATGTTCGTGTAGGGATGGCTCGCTTTGTTCGCGATCCGGCCCGACAGCCCCATCTCCACGATCTTGCCGAGATACATCACGGCGACCTTATGACTGATGAGCTCCACCACACGCAGATCGTGGGAGATGAAAAGGTAGGAAAGGCCGAGCCGCTTCTGCAGATCACGCATGAGGTTCACGACCTGCGCCTGGATGGAAACGTCGAGGGCGCTGGTAGGCTCGTCGGCAACGATGAACCGGGCGCCGACCGACAGGACGCGGGCGATGCCCACGCGCCGCTTCTCCCCCCCGGAAAGCTCGTGGGGAAAGTTGGAAAGCTTGCTCTTTTTCAGATTAACCTGCTCGAGCAGTCCGGCGATGCGCTTGCCGACCTCTGCGTCACTGACGCGGTCATGCACCGTGATCGCTTCCTGCAGGATATCGCGGATCCGCATCTGGGGATTGAGGGCGGCGTCCAGGTCCTGGAAGATCATCTGCATCTGGCCCCGGAGCTGCCGCAGTTCCTCGGGCGGCATCGCGATGATGTCCTTCCCGTCAAAGAGGACCTTGCCCGAGGTAGCCGGCGTGAGCCGCAGGATGGTCCTGCCGATGGTCGTCTTGCCGCAGCCCGACTCGCCCACGAGCCCGACGGTCTCATGCTCCTTCAGATAAAAGCTCACCCCGTCCACGGCAGGGATGGACCGCTGCTTTTCCTTGAACGCGGAAAAGAGGCTCTTCCGGTCCGTGAAGTGCTTTTTCAGGTCTATGACTTCGAGGATCGTTTTCGGCATACATGACTCTTGGAACCACAGGTTAACACAGGTGAACACCGGTAAAGAAAAAATCCTCTTTCGTACACTCCGCTTCAGATTTCATCCGTGTTCATCTGCCTGCCCCCGCGTTTTCGCAAGAGCAGGGGGCGTTCATCTGTGGTGAATAAATTCTTTTTCTTAATCAAAATACAACCAGCACCGTACTTTGTGCCCGGGCCCGACATCCCGCAAATCAGGTTCCTGCCTTTGGCACTTTTCACGGATCTTGTCCGTCGTGCGGCCGCACCGACCGTAGAACCTGCACCCCGCCGGAATATTGATCGTATCCAGCACGTCTCCCTCGATCGCCTGCAAATACGCCTTCTCTTTGATGTTCCGGTCGCTGGGAATGGATGCGAGCAGCGCGCTCGTGTAGGGATGCTTCGAGGTGAACCCTTCGGACAGGATCTCCTTTGCCGGACCGTACTCGAACACGGTGCCCCCGTACATCACCACGATGCTGTCAGACAGCCGCGAGATGATGCCGATGTCATGGCTGATGAGCATGGTCGTGATGCCCAGCTCGGACCTGAGCTCGGCAAGGAGGTCCACGATCTTCGACTGGATTGTGGCGTCCAGTCCTGTCGTGGGTTCATCAGCGATCAGGAGCGACGGCTCGCAGGCGAGCGCCATGGCGATCATGGCGCGCTGGCACATGCCGCCCGAGAGGCCGTAGGGATGGTTGTCGAACCTGAGCCGCGGAGAATCGATCTTTACCCGGTCGAGCCAGTACAACGCGCGGTCCCTGGTTTCCTTTTCGTTCTTGATGGCGGTATGGAGCCGGATCGCCTCGGTGATCTGTTTTCCCACGGGCGTGAAGGGATTGAGCGATGATTTCGGGTTCTGGAAGATCATTGCGATCTCTTTACCACGGATATTGCTCATCACGCGCTCAGAGCTCCGGTCCCACGCCGCCACGTCCTTTCTCACGTACATGATCTTGCCGTCCTTCTTCGTGAGCGTTACGTAGTCGCTGAGGTCCTGGAGCAGGTTCTTCTGAACGCGGTCGGTCTTGAACCCGATCTTGCCGCTGATCACGCCCGGACCGCCGCTGATGAGGCCCATGACCGAAAGGGCCGTGACGCTCTTGCCGCTGCCGCTCTCGCCCACGATGCCGAGCGTCTCGCCCCTGGCGATCTCGAGGCTCACACCGTCGACGGACCGGATGAAGGCCTGCTTGCTTCGCGAGTAGAAGTAGGTCCTGAGGTCTCCTATCTGAAGGAGCGGCGCTGTCGTCACCTGCCCGGTCATTTGCCTCTCCTGCCTTCAAGGATATTGTTCAGCCCGTCGCCGAGCAAATGGAAGCCGAGAATGGTGAACAGGATGGCGAGCGAAGGCGCGGTGGAGGGCCAGAACTTGCCCTGCATGAAGTAGTTGGCCCCCGCCTGCACCATGTTGCCCCAAGACGGGGTCGGTTCCTGCACGCCGAACCCGAGATAGCTGAGACTCGTTTCCATCAGGATGGCTTCCGCCATGCCGAGCGTCGCCTGGATGATCAGGAGCGAACGGCAGTTGTGCCAGAGGATATGCTTCAAGACGATCGTTCGCGTTGGGAGGCCCAGGGCCGTATCGGCTTCGATGAAGTTCTTCTGCTTCAGGAACTGGATCTTGCCCTTGATATGCGACACGACGACCGGTACGTTCGTGAGCCCCACCACGAGCATGATGTAATAGATGTCGGGCTTGAAGGCCGCGATCACGAGCAGGATCAGCACGAGGCGCGGGAAGGAATCGACGAGGTTCGCGAAATAGGTGATGGCCGTGTCGGACCTGCCGCCCCGGTATCCGGCAAGAACACCGAGCACGGTGCCGAAGAAGAGCGCGATGAACACGGCAAGGAGTCCCGGCAGGAAGTAGGCCTGGATGCCGACGATGAGCCGTGAGAGCATGTCCCTGCCCATGAAATCCGTGCCCAGGACGTGGCCGGGAGTCCCCGGCCCTGCCATCATCAGTTCGAGGTCGATGTCATCGGGATTATGCGGCAGAAGGTGGATCGAGCCGAGGAGATAGGATAGCACGACGATCGTCACGATCAGGAGCCCGTAACCCACATAGGCAAGGTCGATGGGGTCCGCCTTCTTCCAAGACGGCAGGTCTGAGAGTTCGCTGATCTCGCCGGCTATTTGAGAATAGGATTTCATAAAGCTACTCTAACCACGGATGAACACGGTTAAAAGCAAAATGCTTTCACCGCAAAGGCGACTTCGCGGTTCCCAGTCTTGAGTTTGTTTCTTTTAACTCCGGAGTCCGATCTATTCCTTTGAGGCTCTCGGGTTCACCGCCACATACACAACGCTCTGGAACAGGCTTCCCATCCGCACGAGGACCGCAGCAAGGATCGCCACGCCCATGATCACCGGGTAGTCCCGGTCCTGGGCAGCCTGCCACGCCATCTTGCCCATGCCCGGCCAGTTGAACACCTGCTCGACGATGACGGCGCCGCCGAGGATGAAGGGGATCTTGGAGGCGATGATCTCCGTCACCGGGATGAGGAACCCTTCCTTGAAGGAGTGCTTCCAGACCGAGGCCCCCTTGGCGCGGGCCGTCCGGATATAGTCATCGGCCATGACCCTGCCCATCTCGTTCCGGAGGTAGCGGATCACCTCGCTGATCGTGCCGTTGCCGATGCCGAGCACGAAGATCGGCAGGAGCGCATAGAGCCAGCCGAACTTCTGCGCGCTCGTAGAGTACCCGAAGGCCATGGGGAAAATGCCGAGTTTGTGAGTGAAGAAATAGATGACGATATAGCCGAGCCAGAACACGGGAAGGGCCGATATGATGTAGGAGAACATGGTGAGCGGCCAGGATATCCTGTCCGTTCCGCGCACCGCCGAGTAGAGCGCGATCGGGACCGCGATCAGGAGCGTGATGAACAGCGAGCCGATCGTGAGTATGAGCGTGTTCAGCCCCATACGCAGTACCTCTTTCAGGACCGGAAGCCCGGTCCGGATCGAGGTGCCGAAGTTCCCCTGCAGCATGCCGGTGAGCCAGGACAGATACTGCACGTACCAGGACTTGGGAACCCCGAGCGCCTCGCGCAGCCCGGCCCGCGCATCGGCCGAAGAGACCTGGCCCTCGAGCAGGACGCTGAAGGGGTCTCCCGGCGAGAGGTAGAGTATGATGAAGACCACGAAGCTCACCCCGAGCAGCAAGAGTGCCGTGATCATCAACTCCCTGGACAGCACCAGGGCTATGGGGCGGATGGCGGAAAGCTTCAAAATAATTTAATGCATTCGGCCACAGAGGTCACCGAGGACCCAGAGTAAAACCTCAATGTCATAAACTCTGTGATCTTTGTGGCAAGAGCCTTGTGCTGGTTTAGGACTTATTTTTGATCTTTTTCTTCCATGAACCACTCATCGGCATAGGAGAAGAACTTGTACGGATGGATGGCCACGCGCCGCACCTTCTTGTGATAGCCCGCGTAGTTCGTGAGCGTCCAGAGGAAGGTGTAGGGGTTCTCCTCGGCGAGGATGGCGTGGAGCTTGCGATTGATGGTCCTCCGCTTCTCGTGGTCGAGGGTCAGCTTGCTCTCGTTGATCAGGCCGTCCACTTCCGGATTGGAGTATCCGCCGAAGTTGTTCTTCCAGGCCCCGATCTCGCCGGAATGGAACAGGGAGGAGATGTCGGCCGAATCGTCGAACACCCAGGACGCGAAGATGACGTCGAAGTCATGCTCGAGGAACACGTCTTCCTTCCAGGCCTGCCATTCCTTGAATTCGACCTTGATGTCGACGCCGATGTTCTTGAGGTAGTTCTTGAACGCCAGCACCACGCGCTTCACGGCTTCGCTCTCCTTCTCGATGGGCACCTTGAGCGAAAGCTCGAGCTTCTTGCCGTCCTTCTGCATGAAGCCGTCCGACCCGCGGGCAAAGCCGGCCTCCTGCAGGAGCGCGATCGCCCTCTGCGGATCAAAGGGAATGGGCTGCACGTCCAGGTTGTAGGCCCAGCTGCCGGGCGCAAAGGGGCCTGAAATAATGGTCCCCTGGCCGTTGAAGAAGGAGTCGAGCATCTCCTGCCGGTTCACGGCATAGGTGAAGGCCTGCCTGACGCGCTTGTCGGCAAGGAGCGGATTCCGGACATTGTACCCGAAGAACGAATAGGACAGCGCGTTGTACGGCTGGAGGATGAAGCGCTTGTCGCCCTGGATCTCGGGAATGTCGCGGGGGTTCACGAGCACGATCATGTCGATGGCGTTGAACATGAGCGCCTGGGTCATGATGTTCTGGTCGGCAAAGGGCTTGGCCACGAACCTGTCGATGTGCGGCCTGCCCTTGAAATAGTTGTCGTTCGCAACAAGGACGATCTCCCGTTCGGCGGTGATGTTCTTCAGCATGTAGGGCCCGGTTCCGATGGGGTTCTGCACGAAGGCGTCGTCCCGGGTGAGATAGTTCGGGTTGCTCGGTCCGTGCTTCGGGATGATCTTGAAGCTGAACTTGGCAAGGGCGTTCAGGATGGGCCGCTTCAGGGTGAACTTGACGGTATAGTCGTCGATCTTTTCGACCGAATCGATGAACTCGTAGCGCACCTTGAGGGGGGTGATGGTCCGCGGATGCATCATGATCTTGTACGTGAAGATCACGTCGTCGGCGGTGAAAGGCTTGGGCTGTTCGCCTTCGCGGGGATGCCAGGTCACGTCCCGGCGAAGGTGGAAGGTATAGGTCCGGCCGTCGGGGGAGCGGTCCCACTTTTCGGCCAGTTCGGGCACGATCTCCTGTTTCTCGTTGATCCCCACGAGGCCGTTGAAGATGAGCTCGGTCAGCCGCAGCGAGATCATCTCGTTGCTCGTGATCGGGTCGAGCGTGGCCGGCCTCCCGTATTCACCGTAGCTGAGCGACCCGCCGTTCGGCCTGCCGTCCTTCTTGGGCTCGGCAAGCGCGGGAAACGACACTGCGCAGGCCATGAAAACCAGCGACAGCAGAACAAGTGCAAGCTTTTTCATAGGATCCTCCTCAAATGATCGCGGGTAATGTCAAACTTTGACCACAGATACCACAGAGAACAAATTGCATTAAGAGCATAAATGCGTTTTCGAGGGTTCCTCCCCCCTCGGTGACCTCTTTGTAGCCCTCTTGATTCTTCTTTCTTCCCTGTTCTTGGGCGCGAGTGCACAGAGAATCTTGACAAAAAAATCAGCTTCTCGGCGTTTAGGTTTCCCCGAGCGTTTCCTCTGCGCCCCCTGCGGTTTCGTACGTGCCTCTCCGTCTTCAGAGAACTTTTGACAATACATGATCGAGGACCGCAACGTTGGTCTTTAATTGATCTTCACGTCACCGGCGCTCTTATGCTCCGTCGCATAGATGCCCTGGAGCGCCTCCTGAACCTGGCGGACCTCGGGGAACTGCTTGCTCATCTCGAAATAGATCTCGAGGGCTTCCGCAAATTTCTTGGTCCGGTAATAGACGTCGGCAAGGGCCACGAGCATCACCGGATCGTTCGACTCGATCTTGTTCTTATTCGCCTTGTCCCTTCCCGCTTCGAGGCAGGAAAGGGCCTTGGCATAGTCCTTCTTGCCCTCGTAATACCTGCCCAGAGCGATATTGAGATTGGCGTACCGCTTCCCCTCCCCGGCATCAGCCGAGGCCGATGCCTTCTGGGCGACCCTGGGACATTCGATGCGCAGCCGGCCGCAGGAGAACAGGATCTCCGCGAGCAGATCGGGGTCCTCGGGCGTTTTTTTGGAGAGCTCGTCCCAGGTCCCGATCGCCTCGAAGTGTTTCCCTTTCTGGTACTGGTTCGCCGCCTGCCGCGCCGTGGCCTTATCGCGGTATTGCTGCGGCACGCCCGAGGAAGCGATAACGGAAGCCGTTGCCTTGATGGACTGGTCGAGGCTGCCCGCAAGAGCGTATGCCTCGCCGAGATAGAAGTTGGCCGTCTCCCGGAGCTTGACGTCCTCTGCTGCTTTTTCAAGAGCGGCGATCGCAGCCTGCGAGTAGAGCTGCGACAGGCCGCCCAGGAGCGAGACGTCGTAGAACGTGATGACCTTGGTCTGGCTCATCGACTCCCGGTGCGAGAATGTCTTGAGGTCGGCCCTGCGGGCGTTATCGAGCCCCTTTTCAATGAGGCCGGCCGACACGTACGCTGAAATGAGGTTCTTCACCTGGCGCAGGGAGGGGGCTGCTCCTGTTTTCTTCAGGTCCGCCAGGCTTTCATCGGCCAGCGCAGCAGGCTTCCTGTCCCTGAACCCTGCCTTGCTGTAGGCATTGGCCAGGGCGGCCTTGATCTCCGGATCGTTCCGGTCCAGCCCGTTCCAGACCTCATCCGCTTTCTCGATGTTCTTCTGGAGCGCGTAGCAGAGCCCGATCGCAGCCTTGGCCACGGCCCTTGAGCGGCTGTCCACGCTTTCGTCGGCAGCGAACCGCTCGAGATGCTTCAGCGCCTGATCGGGCTTGCCCGCTTCCAGGAGCGTCTCGCCCAGGTACAGATCGACGAAGCGGCTCCGGCTCTTTCCCTGCGCCGCCGCGAGCTTCTGGAGGTAGTCCTGGTGAACGGTCAGCGATTCCTGATAGAGGGCGCGGTGCAGCTCGGCGTTCTTCAGGTATATCATGCCGAGCGTCAGGTGCGCGGCCGACTGCCTGCCTGGATCGATCGAAGGAAGGTCCGACCGGAGCAGCGTTGTCGCTTCGACGTAGTGCCGTTTTTCATAGAGCCTCATCGCCTTCGCGACGGCGTCGTCGGCCGCATGGACGGCCGGCGCGAAGACAGAGAAAAGAATGAAAAGAACAATGACAGACCTCATAGTTACTCCTGGAGAACTCACTCCCGGCAACCCGCAGCAATGCCTGCACCACGAAGGCCGCGAAGACTGCCGAGATCCCTTTGACATTGTCATACGACGTTCGCCTCGCTCCGAGCCTTCGCGCCCGACCTGTTCTTCGCGGTAGCGGCGGGTTCCGATTTTTCCCCTTACTGTTTCAGCTTCATGATATAGATCTGGTCCCACTGGTTGACCTGAGCCCGGAAGGCGATGGTGCCGTCGCTGGAGCAGGCAACATCATGGTTCATCCTGGTATCGGTCCTGATGCCGATGTTCGTCCGCTGAGCGACATCAACGATGTAGATCGGGTTGTATTCCACGCGGTCATTCTTCACGTAAACCAGCCGCGCGCTGTCCGGCATCCATGCCGGACCGGTCTCGATGTCCGGGATCACATCCGTAGCAACAACCTTGGCAGCGAGGCCGTCGCCTTCCTTGGGGTCGGACCCGTCCGCGGCGATCACGACCAGGGACCAGAGCTTCGGGTCGTTGGCCGCGTTGTAGTTGGAGTAAAAGGCGATCTTCTTCCCGTCGGGGGACCAGACCGGCCGCAGGTCGTCGGCGGGCCACGTCGTGAGCGCATTCTGCGATTGCGACGGCCGTCCGGGTTCGGCGATCACCAGGATATCGTGGTTCTCGTTGCTGCCGTGCATGACCGCGATCCTCTTTCCATCCGGCGACCACTGCGGATAGAGGTATGCCTTGCCTCCCCGGGTAACGCGCGTGAGCGACGTGGTGGACAGGTCCATGATATAGACATCGCCGTTGCCGGTGCGGCCCGACACGAACACGATCTGATCGGCCACGGGCGACCAGTGGGCCTGGCCGTCCTTCTCCTTGTGGTCCGTCAGCCGGACCGCGGTCCGGCCCAGCTCCTGGAGGTAGAGGTCATAGTTGCCCTCCCCTCCGTTGCTCATGAACACGAAGCGGTCCCTGCCGGGGGACCAGGTGATGCCCGCATTATAGCTCACGTCCTCGAACAGCCCGGGAAAGAAGAACTTGGAGTCCTTGTCCGCCGACAGCTGGAAGTACACGGTGTCCACGGGCGTCCCGTCGGCATACATGATGTTGATCTCTTTTTTCTCGCCCATGCTGCGTTCAAAGGCGATGAACGTCCCCCCGGGCGTCCATTGGGGATTCGCATCGTTCCGTCCCGGCTCGATCCTGGTGAGGGGCCGGACAAAGGCCGGTTCGATCGTCTCCGGTTTCTTCTCGGTCACCGTCGCCGTGGGGGCCGTCGACAGGTCAACAGGAGCCGTCGACGTGACGCCGGTGACGGCCTCACCGAGCGTCCTCGTTTGCGCTGCCGACCCGCTTTCGCGGGTGTTGGCCGGGGGGGAAAGGACTTCGCCGGCAAGCCCCGTCTTCGCCAGGGAAATGACGAACAACGCGGCAAACCCCAAGGAACGATGGCCGGTCCAGCACTTCACGATGGTTCTCCTCCACCCGATTGATGCGGATCGATGGGCGCCCCCTTGTTGTCCGGGTGGACGCTCATGCGATGCTGTCAATGCGACCCTCAGCGTTCTACAGGTTCCTTATCTGGTCCCAGTACTTCTGGGCGGCCGCGCGGGTCTCTTCGAAAGCACTGTTCCCCTCGAGGCTCTTCGGGAAGAAGTCGAAATACTCCCGCCACGCCACGTTCGCGTCGTTCAGGATCGTGCTCTTCTTCGTCACGAGATAGAGCTTGTGGTACGAGAGCGCCGTATAGTAATAGGTGTCGTGCACGGCTTCGTCGTAATGCAGGTTCGGGAAGAAGCGCGTGTTCTGCTTCGCCTTTTTGAGGTTCTCGATCGCCTTCGCGAAGCTCTGCGCCGCGGCGTCCCGGTCCTTCTGGACGAGCGCGTTGCCCCTCTCATAGTAGGCGTGCCCGAGGTTCGTGAATGCCACCGCGTACTGCTTGTACACGAGCTGCTGGTTCTCCGGGAGCGACAGCACGTTCTCGAACTCGCGGATGGCGGAGTCATAGTCGCCCTTGTCGTCGAGGTAGGTCTGCGCGAGGCGGTTATGCGCTTCGGAATAGTCGGGGTGCCCCTTCTCGGCGCTCTTGTATGCGCGGATGGCACCGTCGATGTCGTTCTGCTGCAGCGCCCGTTCGCCTATCTTGAGGTAGTCCTTGTACAGGATGACCTTCGCGCTTCCGGTCCGGTCCTCCGTCTTCCTGGCGAACTCCATCACCTCTTCCCAGTCGCGGTAGTCCCCGCCGACCGAGACCTTCACGGTATGGAACCCGAGGTTGACCAGCTTGCCGTCGAGGATCGGGGTCCTCCCGATCTTCTCGCCGTCCACGAATACATCGGCGGAGGAGGGCTCGGACTCGATCCTGAACACCGAGTTGTTGACGTTCAGGACGAACTCCTTCTGTTCCCTGGCCTTCTCCACCCTCACCTTGTCGCTCACCTGCTGGTAGCCGTGCTTGTACAGCACGAGGGTGAAGTTCTTGCCGATGCGCACGGGCACCTCGGCCTTGCCGTCTGCGCCTGTGCTGCCGGCCCACTCATCGTTCACGTAGATGTTCACGCCTCCGAGCGGCGCGACATCGGGCGGAACGCCGCCCTTGGCGGAAAGGACGAAATAGTTCCTGGCGGCCTCTTCCTCGCCCTCGCGGTAGATATGCCGCACCACGCGGTCTCCGACGGTGATCTTCTCGCCCTTTTTCAGGTCCTCCACCTCGGCCCAGGAGCCGTTTTCCTCCGACTTCTTGACCTTGAGCTTGCCGGTCTCGCGGTACCCGGAGACCCTGCCGGCCTCATCGAGGCGCGGGGTCATGAGCGCGAACTCCGTGCCGCGGCTGATCTTGAACGTCTTTCCGATGTTCACCCGGTACCGGTCGCCATCGCTGCCGATCACCGTGCCCTCGAAGGGGAATTTCTCGAGCACCGCCGCCGTGATCTCCTTCGCGGCGCTCTTGATGTCGCTCGCGCTCCGGGCGCGGGAGAGCTGGCTCAGGATAAGCCTGCCCCCGGAGGTATAGAACTTGGTCTCGATCAAAAGGCCCTTGTCGTCCTTCGCGACGCTGCCGAGGATGATCATGTCCACGGTCCTTCGCAGCGGCGTCTCGCGCCATCCCTTCGCGGTGATCTTTTCAATGTTGAGCTTCGCAGCCTTCATGTCCGCCTGGAGGGCCTTGGTCGGCACCTGCACGAAACAGGCATTGTTGAAGAGCTGGGCGGCCACCGCGGTTTCGGCCTGGCTCGCGACCTCTTTCATGTCCTCGTTCGGCGTATTGCCGATGAAACGGTAGATGCCGGCGCGGATCGGCTTCGGCGTAGAGGGATAGAAGTAGCGCTGGATATCGACCTCGCCCTCGAGCATGACCGAGGCCTTCCACTGCGGGGGGATGTAGCCGCTGGCTGCAAGTGTGATCTGGGCCTTTTTGCCCGGCTCGCCGTCGTAGCTGTACGTGGCCACGCCCTTGGCGTCGGTCTTGCCGATCTGCTTGTTGTTGAGGGTCATTGTCACGCCCGGGATGCCGCTCGCCTGGCCGTACTCCTCGACAAGGGCCGTCACGGTCAGCAGCACCCGCTTGGAGATCGCGGCCTCGATGCGCTGGGCCGGCTCGAGATCTCCGGTCTTTCGCCAGACGCCATAGCCGGACTTCTTAACCGCGAGGTCGGCTCCGCCCTTGGGGAGCTCCTTGTACTCGTACACGAACTCGCCCTTGGCGTCCGTCTTGCCCACTTCCTTGCCTCCGGCCAGGACCGCGGCCTCGGCCACGGGACCGCCCTTGTCCGTGACGTGGATCGTGACGTACCGCGATGCGGGAAGGACCGCGTCAAAGGAGTAGGTGTCGGGAGCGCCGGACTTGGGCAGCTTCATCAGGAAGGTCGTCTTCCAGGGCGTGATCCGGTACCCGGGAACGTCGGCGGACACCGTTACGTCCACTTCGGCTCCCGGCTTCTTTTTGATCACCTTCGAAAAATCGCCGTTGGCGTCCGTCAAGCCCTGATCCTCGTTGTCCACGACGACCTTGGCCCGGGATGCGGGCTTGTTGTCCATGGTGGCTTTTATCTTGAGCTCGAGCTTCTCCCCTGCGCATCCGAACACGAGCAGCGATGCAGACAGGATCAGAACCGTCCGTAGAATTGACTTCGTCATGGAATGCCTCCTTAAAAATGGAACTGCTGCAGCCACAGAGGTCGCCGAGGCCTTGGAGAAGATCAGCCTTCCAGTCTTCGCCCGGCCTTCTCTGCCTTCCCTGTGGTGAATCTCACGGTTACGCTGGGCCTTGGGTCGTCGAGCGTCACATCGTCGGAGGCTGGATGTTGACCTCGCCGGGGTTCACGATCTTGTCCTCGTCGGACTTCGATCCCTCGATGCTCTTGCGCTTGCCCTCGGGGATCCTCTTGAGTTTGAACTCCACCTTGTGCCCGCCGAACTTGGTCACCTCGACGGTCTGGGTGTCGGTCATATACCCGATCCTGCTCGCTTCGACCTTGTAGATACCGGGAATCAGGTAGTCCTTCAGGGACTCGAACTTGCCTTCAACGTCCACGTTCACGGCCTGGGATGCCTTCTCCAGGGTCGTCGTGGTGTTGATCATGTTCACCACCGTGCCCTGCGGGCTCTCCGTGGCAGGCGGAATCGGCTGCAGGTTCGTGTCCAGCAGATGAACCGTTCCATATATTTTCGGCGAACAGGCCCCGAGCCCGAGCGCCAAAACAGCGATCAATAGAAACTTTGCACGATCCATATCCCATCTCCTCCTGGCCTGAATTAACTTCGCGCAGCTCCGACCATACCCGATTCAAAACAAAAAAGCCGCCAAAGAATATACGTATCCTTTGGCGGCTCGACTAGCATATACGACAGCACCGTGGCGGCGTGCTGTCGTACTTAGCTTCGCGGCTCTGCGCCCCGCGGTTTCCCGCGGTTTGCTCTGAGCAAAGTCCCTGTACTGCTGTAGTACCCAGTAAGTAGCACAAACTTTAGCATTTAGAACTGACATTGTCAAGAGCCGGCAGCTGATTCGGGGAATTCCGGAATGTATTGATTTTCCAGCGCTCCGAACGCAAGACATCGAAAATTTCCTTTAAAAAACATTTGCCATATATCGGGGTCTTGTGTAATATAACGTTTTGTTTCAGTCTATATATACTACGGTTGTTGAAGGAAAAATATGCTTCAAGTCACAAATATCGAAAAATCCTACGGCAAGCAGCTCCTGTTCGACGGCGTCGGTTTCACCGTCAATTCCCGCGAAAGGGTCGGGCTCGTGGGCAGGAACGGCCATGGCAAGTCAACGCTTTTCCGCATGATCCTGGGCGAAGAGCACCAGGACGCAGGCACGATCACCATGCCCTCGGGCTATACCGTGGGCCATCTCTCCCAGCACATCCATTTCACCGAGGACACGGTGCTCGCGGAAGCCTGCCTGGCGCTCCCGGTGAACGAGGACCACATCGACGAGACGTACAAGGCCGAGGCTATCCTGCACGGCCTCGGGTTCACGAACGACGACTTCGACAGGCACCCCTCGTCGCTCTCGGGCGGGTACCAGGTGCGTCTGAACCTCGCCAAGGTGCTCGTGTCCGAGCCGAACCTCCTGCTCCTGGACGAGCCCACGAACTACCTGGACATCGTTTCGGTCCGCTGGCTCACCCAGTTCCTGCGCGCCTGGCGGAACGAGATGATCATCATCACCCACGACCGCGAGTTCATGGACAGCGTCACGACCCATACCATGATCATCCACCGCTACAAGATGCGGAAGGTGGCGGGCGGCACGCAGAAGCTCTACGACCAGATCCTGATGGAAGAGGAGATCTACGAGAAGACGCGCCAGAACGACGAGAAGAAGCGCAAGGAGGTCGAGCAGTTCATCAACCGCTTCCGCGCCCAGGCGACCAAGGCCAGCGCGGTCCAGTCGCGCATCAAGGCGCTCGCCCGGCATGAGCAGCTCGACAAGCTCGAGGAGATCAGATCGCTCGATTTCAAGTTCCGGTCCGCGCCCTTCGAGGCGAAGTGGCTCATGACCGTGGAGGACCTCTCCTTCGGGTTCTCGCCGGACGGGCCCCCGCTGATCGACGGGCTCTCGTTCGCCGTCGGGAAAAAGGACCGCATCGCCGTGATCGGAAAGAACGGCAAGGGCAAGACCACGCTCCTGAACCTCCTCGCCCGCGAGATGTCGCCCACGGGCGGCGAGGTGAAGCTCCACCCGAACACCCGGATCGCCTACTTCGGCCAGACGAACATCAACCGGCTCAGGCCGGACAAGACGGCGCTCCAGGAGATCATGGACGCACACCCCGATTACGCCCAGGGCGAGTCCCGCGCCATCTGCGGCCTCATGATGTTCGAGGGCGACAACGCGCTCAAGAAGGTGAGCGTGCTCTCGGGCGGCGAGAAGAGCCGCGTGCTCCTCGGCAAGCTGCTGGTCTCCCCGGCGAACCTGCTCATGCTCGACGAGCCCACGAACCACCTCGACATGGAGTCCATCGATTCGCTGATCGAGGCCATCGAGGCCTTCGACGGAGCGGTCATCATCGTGACCCACAGCGAACTGATCCTCGAGGCCGTGGCGACCAAGCTGATCGTCTACGACAACGACTCCGTTTCGGTATTCGAAGGGACCTACCTTGACTTCCTCGAGCGCGTGGGATGGAGCGACGAGGGCGGCGTGCGTACGAAGAAGGGAAAGAAGCAGGACGGGGACAGGAACGGCAACAGGAAGGACGCGAAGAAGCTCCGCACCGGCATCGTGTCCGACAGGTCCCGGGTCCTCGGCGCTCTCAAGAAGAAGATCGCCGACCTCGAGGAAGAGATCACGAAGCTGGAGTATGATGTCGAGCAGGACACCCAGAAGCTCCTTGAGGTGTCGATCAAGGGCAAGGCCCTGGACATCAAGCGGCTGTCGCAGGCAATCCGCGACAACAAGACAAGGATCGATGCGCGCTTTGCCGAGCTCCAGGCCGTTACGAACGAGCATGACGCGAAGGCAAAGGAGTTCGATCAGCAGCTCGCCGGGCTCGCGGAGATATCGTAAAAAGTATTCTTAAGCACAGATGAACGCTGGTGAGTACCGATCGAAGAAAATATCGTTGGATCATCTCCATAACGAGTGAACGACAGAAGTCGATTGCCGTGAACCGGCGGAAAGGACCATAGGCTAAAGACAGGATCATCCCCCAGGGAAGTTCAAGATGCTTTTCTTTATTCTGCACCCCGGTTCACAGGTCCGCGCAGGCACGCGCCTCTAGTCACCTTTCTTGCGTGCCCAAGAAAGGTGACCCCAAGAAGGGCACCCGGCGACCATTCTCGTCCGTCATGCTCGGTCGTCCTCGGTACATTTCGGAAACAGCCTGCATTCGCGTAAACACGCATAAACGCTGGCCGCTGGCTCGCCAACCTGCGGGCTCAGACAGTCCGAAATGCTTCACCCTCGGATTCGGTCGCATGCCGGGAATGGCCGCATGGGTCTCCCGCAGGTGCAGTCGTTCTGTCCTTGCCCAAACCCCGCATATCCCCGGAGCGGTCCTACACCCCGCACTGAGAAAGAGGAAAGTGCCAACCCAAACGGGAGAAGACCCCAAATCTTTTGAACACGGGAAAACACAGCTAGAAGAAGCTTCTCTTTTTGCCCGCAGTATGATACCATCAACCCGCTATCCTCTTTGAGACAGTTCAGAGAACCTATCCTAGTTCACCCTCCGTCCGCATCAGGCAGGGAGCGTTCATGACGAGCACGTCACCAGAGCCGATGCCTTCCGCATGCGATGTCGTCGTTATCGGCGCCGGCATCGCGGGCCTTACCGCCTCCGCTCTCCTGGCAAAATCCGGCCTCAAGGTGGCGCTGGTCGAGGAGCAGCCGCAGCCCGGCGGGTACCTCGTGAGCTTCCGGCGGAAGGGGTATGTCTTCGACAGCTCCATCCAGTGGCTCAACCAGTGCAATGCGCGCGGCCTGGTCAACAGGGTGTTTCGGCATATCGCGCCGGATTTCCCCGTCTGCAGGAACATGAAGCGCATCCACCGGTACAAGGGCAAATCCTTTGATTACGTCCTGACCAGCGAGCCGGAAAAACTGCGCGACCAGCTGATCAGGGACCACCCCGAAGACAGGCAGGGCATAGTCCGCTTCTTCGAGGACTGCAGGCGGATCGGCATGCACTTTGACAAGCTGAACCTGTGCATGCGGGTCATCGAGACCATGACCCTTCAGGAAAAGCTGCGGTTCGGATTAAAGATGACCCGATGGACCGCGCCGGTATGGAAGTATTTCAGGATGCCTGCGGAAGAGGGCGTGAACCTGTATTTCCGTACGGAGGGAATGAAGAAGCTGTTTTGCAGCGAAGAAAAGTTCATGAGCATGATCATGCCGGTCTGCTGGGCCTATACGGGAGACATCCAGTCGCCGCCAGACGGCGGGACGGGTGTATTTGCGGACTGGCTGTGCAGGCAGATAGAGGCAGCGTCATCCCGCGTGATCCTGAACTCGGCTGTTGAGAAGATACTCCTGGAAAACGGACGGGCTGCGGGAGTCCGTCTTTCCAACGGCCACCGGATCTCATCGCAATACGTCATCGCGACCTGCGACCTTCAGCATCTGTACGAGAACATGCTTCCCGCGGGCGTTGTGCCGGACCGGCTGATGCGTGATGTCCGGAAGGCCGACCTCTACCCCTCCGGGGTTAACATATTCCTCGGCCTGGATTGCGACATTGCCGGCCTGGGCCTCCATGAGGAACTGACCTGCATTACCGAGGAATGCGCCAACAGAACGGACCATTCGGGAAAGGACCCTCACAAGATATCTCTCATCGTGCAGGCGCCTTCCGTGCGGGACCCTTCCCTGGCGCCGCAGGGAAAATCCACGCTGACCATCCACACTGCCGCCTGGATGGACTATGAAGACAACTGGAAAACGGATGAGGGCCTGGGGCGCGGGAAAGCATACCGGGAATTCAAAGAACAGTACGCCCAGGTCCTGATCAGCCGCGTGGAAAAAGCCATGGGTGTGGACCTCCGGAAGCACATAGAGGTCATGGAAGTGGCCACCCCGGTCACCTACTGGAGATATTCAAGGAACCGCGGGGGCACCACCATGGGACAGAAGCCGACCATGAAGAACATAACCAGCAGGGTCGCCCATTACCACACCCCGGTCAAGAACCTCTTGCTGGGAGGGCACTGGGCGGAGTACGGCGGCGGCGTGCCGATCGCGGTGAAGGCGGCTGCCAATGCGAGTTTGCTGATCTTGCAGGAAATGAAGAAGAAGGAATTTCATGAACTGCGGGATGTCCTGGACGGAAAAACGATAATGACATCGGATTGACGCATCGCCATACTCCGCTTTTTCCGTCAACACAAGCACGACAGGAAGACCCGCATCATTCTGACAGCGTCTTCTCAATGCGGCGGTCGGGAATGAGCCACATCACTGCCACGAGTGTATACAACCCGATGGCGATCCATGGGCTCACAAAGGCAAGTGGGATCGCCGAGAGATAGATGAAGATCGATACCTTTTCCTTGAATTCCCTGCCAAGCGCCGTGGCAAGCACGGATTCCCTCCCGTGGAGAGAAATGAGAGCGCGGGTCAGGATGAAATAAGCGATCGCCGCGCACAGGAGCACCACGCCGTAGCACGCCACCGGCAGCGTGGCGAAATGGTTCTCGCCGACCCAGCCGGTGACAAAGGGGAACAACGACAGCCAGAACAGCAGATGCAGGTTTGCCCACAGGACGCGGCCATTCACGTGCTTGATCGCCTGGAGCAGGTGATGGTGGTTGTTCCAGTAGATCCCGAGATACACGAAGCTGAGCACATAGCTCAGGAACACCGGGGCCAGCGGGACCAGCGCAGCCAGGCCGGTTTCGCGCGGCACCCTCAATTCGAGAACCATGATCGTGATCAGGATGGCGATCACGCCATCGCTGAACGCTTCCATTCTTCCCTTGCTCATCGGCACTCCCCCTGGGTGAATGCCTTCTCAGGGCTTTTCTCCCCGACCAGCACGATAAAATCGCCTTCCGCCTGTTTCGTCACGAGCACGCCGTAATCCTTCAGACCCAAAAGCGCAGCTTTCTTCGCTGCCGCACTCCAGATGTCGCCAAACGAACTTACGCGTGCGGACCTGGAATCATCGAAGCGTCCGCGGGCATCAGGTTGCAGACGCACGATGTGCACGTGGAGCTGGTCCTGGCCGCGCGTGCTCGCCGGGTTGACCGCTAGCGCGATTTCGGCCTCATTGCTGATGCGCTTCTTTGCCGCGGCCCAGGCAAAGCTCCAGATGTTGTCAGGCCGGTTCGGGTCTTCGATGCCGATGACCCGCGTGCGCGGAATGGCAAGACCGTGCACGAATCCTGCTTCGCAGCCGCACATCTTCCTGTCCCGGATCGCGACGTAGTCAGTCGTTTCTTCCCAGACTTCCGTTGTCTCCTTGCACGCGCGCCCCTGGCCGCAGGGGCTGTCGACCCTGGGAGCAGAACAATTGTCGCAGTAATGGGGAGCGTGGAGGTCGGTGCAGGTTGATACGATGTTCCAGAGCGCATCCCGGGATTCTGCTGCTCCGGCGCTTGCCAGGACGGAGCTGATGACGAAGAGCAGGACGCACAGGAGGATCAGTCGGGCATGGCGGGAAGAAAAGACGCGCAAGATGTCTCCTAATAAGTCTGTGCTAGTTAACGATTCGGGTCACGCGCTGTTTATGATGCCTCGCCGTCGACCCGCTCGCTATTCCTTCACGATGTGCCCTGCCGGGTGACAATCATATCGAACAGCTTTTCGAAAGCGTCGAACCACTTGTCCTGCGAGATTGCGTGGATGGAGGCGCCGGTGATGAAGGTGCCCCTGTTCTCGTAGCAATATCTCACCTCGATCCCGAACGTGATCTCCCGGGGAGTGGCCGTGTTGACCCTCAGGGAGCATTCGGTGCGGTCGCACACAGTAAACTGCCGGGAGCATTCGAACAGGATGCCGTTCCGGCTGAAGTTGGCGATAACCGCTGGTACCAATTCCTGTCCCCGCGTCACCGTGAACGTGAGGTACTTCCGGCACGGATCTGGAATTGCATGCCGCTGCTCTTTCCGATTGTCGATCTTCATGAGTCCAGCCGCACCGGGGAACGCTGATGTGCCTGATGCGTCCTCTCCTCTCAATGAGCTCTTTTGTGCGAACATGGGCGTGAGAACTTTTTTGGGGACGTTGCTTGTTTCCGTGTTTATATCATCTATTATTATCAAGAAAAAGAAATAAATTAGAAACAACGGCCCCCTTGCACACTCCCCATTTTATCATCATCGAGAAAACGATGAGTTCACACGCCGCGAAGCGGTCGGCGTGGAAACGCATCGTTATCATTTGTCTTAGCATCAGCTTCTTTCACACAAACGCATAGTAGCCGTGCTATCCGGAGCGGCCTTAGGCTGGTTTTGGTTTGTCCATTTTCTTGAGATAATTTTCGGTTTTGATTTTCTGAACGATCCAGTATTTGGTCAATTCGATCAATTCTTTTAGGTCCTTCATGTCCATATCTTCCCACTTTCTGACATAATGGGTCTCGTCATTTCCGAGCCAAGTCGCTTTTTCAGCACAGGCCTTTATAGTGTCATCGGCTATATATCGTTCGATTACCGGCTTGAGCATCAATTTCTTGATTGCGTCAGCGTCGGACTCGTTCTTACTGATACAATAATCCTTGACCAGAAATTCCAAGGCTTTTCTATAGCCACAGCCGGCTACCTGCTGATATCCTCTCTTTTCAGCAAAGAATGCCTGTTCGTAGATTTCACAGAAAGTCGCGGATAGATTAAATACCTCATTTTCAAATTCAAGTTCTTCGAAATTTCGAGGCCTCAGATTGCGTAATTCGTATGTACTGCTAGAAAATCCTTTGAGATAATAGGCGATGAAATAGCTTAAGCAATCATGATTCGGGCATCCAAATATAATCTGGAAGCGATCGTACGTCTGCTTGAATGCGGTTATGTAATTAGGCGTCTGGTGCTGATTGCATATCGGGCAGAAATCCGGGTACTTGTCTATCTCTATCGATTCCCTTCTCCCATCCAATGTACCGATATCATTAATCCTTCTCGTCACAACAACACCTCCGCTGCCAATAAGATACCAGATAACCCGCGGGTGAGACGCGCGTCTTTTGCGAGTCGGACTCGACCCGGTGGTTGGATCCTTAGGGTGCATCAATTTCTTTATGCACCAAAACAGCAATGAGACGGTCGTTCTCATCAAATACCCAAGTAGCGAACACATAGGTGATCATCGGGAGACCAGGAATAGACGTCCAGTACCACCCAATTTCGATCGGACCTATCGATTTATTTCCGACTGCAACAGTATAACCCCGTGACCCACGATCATATCCAGGCCGCTGAAGCAGCATGATATTTTCTTTGCTCCATTTCGTCCGAAGGTCGTTCACCACCTGATCCGCTTTAGAACCTAATGGTGTTTTCTTGATAAGACTCTGTCGAATATCACCTTCGGTACGGACTCTCATAGACGGATTAATCCACCATCCAATGCAGACCAGGAGAATGAAGATTACCGTGTATCGCTTTACTTTCTTACGCGTTATTATAAGTTAGTCCAACGAGCGCGTGAGAGGCGCGTTTCCGCGACCCTCACGACGCGAGTTAATTTATGATTCATCAATACAGCATATCTTTATTGAGTTGGAGATGGGGCACGTTCGTCAGAATATTCTTTTACCGAAGCTGCAATAACAGCCACAACTTGGTCCTGTGTCTCAGTGTTAAGTATATACGGTGTCTTATGGGATGGATTCGATATGCCGAAGTCGACAATCACTGTTGGCATATCTGTGTTTAATAAAATGTAATCATAGAGCGGTTGTATTTTAATACAACCAACATTTTGATTGGTTTGTAATTTTGTTTCTAATTTCAATGCAAGGTTGATGCTTTCTTCTATTTTGTCATCAACCTGCATACTTTTAAGAATTTCATTGAGATCACTATTGCGTTCGTTTAACTTCTTTGTCTCAATGTTCTGAACCGGTTTTCTTTCTTTTGGCAGGGTGGTTGTAAAAAGCCGTATACAGTCTTTCTTGTGGTTGCTGATTCTTATCGCTAAATATATATCTGTCCCCTTCGCTTTGGATCGAAATGTTCTCGTTTCGAGAGGAACATGTTGATCCCCCTCACGTGAAAGATAGACAGTAAAGCCGGCTTCTGTAAGTCGGGCTTGAAGTTTTTGCGCGACAAGCAATGTTATATTCTTGCCATATGTATTCTTCGCCAATTTCGGCCCGCGTTCTTTGCCGCCATATGCTGGGTCAATGTAGATTGTCTTTATTTTGAGGCCGAGTTTACGCGATAAGCTCACCTCCGCGAAGGAATTGTCGGCACTAAAGAAAATAGCACAAGAAAGCAATAAAATGTTCGCAGCTAATTTTCGATTCATGATCATATTGTGAAGGTTAACCAGATATTATCTAAACGGACCTCATTATATACATATAGGATCATCTATCGGCATATGGATTCATCTACCGGTAGATAACACTCTTACATATACAAGTAGATCATTTCGATTTCGCGCAGGCATCTACGTTTTATCTACATATATATGGTTTTTCAGGGGCGAGCCGACGATATTGCCGCATTTCACGAACAGAGCTTCTTCTCAGGCTCCCACCGTCCGCCCGCTGCCCTGGCTTGCGACCGCAGGAATTGTTCCCCGAGACATCCGCCTGCCCGCTCCGAACATTCATACTTTCAATGCAGCATCGAGTATATAACAATCCGGGGCGCTGATAAAGGACAAAAGCGGGCTCGTGCTGCCGGATTCTACTCTTTGAACGTCCAGTAGGAATTCAGGAAATAATTGATGAGCGTTGCGGGGATGATGCCGGCGGCCTGGTGGACCTGGGGGATGCCGTTGGGATTGAGCATGCTTAAGATGAGGAAGGTCGTGTAGCTGACACCGAGAGCTACGAAGGAGATGATATTGAACTTGAGGCCCCGGATATGGATCTTGTCGTTCATGTCCCGTTCCGAGAAGGTCCAGAAGTTATTGAGCAGGAAATTGGTGATGATCGAGAACTCGATCGCGATGGGCGAGGCGATGTATTTGTTCAGCCCCGCGTTCATCAGCATGGTGAACGAGACGAGGTTCACGACCACGCCGGTCGCTCCCACAGCGGCGAATTTCAGGAAGGTCTTGCTCCGCTCGAACCGGATCCACCACGCGTTCAGCATGAACTCGACGATGTCGCTCATGCCGAGCTTCGTCTCTCCCCGCTTCCGGTCAACGAACTCGACCGGGACCTCTTTGACCTTCGCGTGGTTCAGGAGCGCTTCATGCAAAAGCGATATCTGGAACGCGTAACCCTTGACCCTGAGGGTATCGGGATCGATCTTTTCGATGGTCGAAGCGCGGATCGCCCGGAACCCCGCCGTGCAGTCCCGGACGCTGTACATCCCTGCAACGTACCGGGCGAACACGTTCCCCCATTTGGAGTTCATCCTGCGCAGAAAGCTCCAGTCGCCGGGGATCCTCCCTCCCGGAACGTACCTGCTCCCGATCACGAAGTCCGCGCCGGCATCGAGCGCTTCGATCAGGCGGGGAACATCCTCGGGCTTGTGAGAGAAGTCCGCGTCCATCTCCATCACGGCGTCGGCCTTCAGCTCGTTGACCGCGTGCTTCATGCCGCGGATATAAGCAGCGCCCAGACCCTGCTTTCTGCCGGTGATGAGGAAGATGTTCGATGCCTTCTTCGCTTCCAGCCGGACAACATCGGCGGTCCCGTCAGGAGAGTTATCATCAACGACCAGGATGCTCATGTCGTGAGGGAGCTTCCTGAACTGCTCCTGGAGCGCTCCGATCATGAGCGCGATGTTCTCTTTTTCGTTATAGGTCGGAAGAATGACGACGATCTTCATGAATCACCTGTAGGGGCAACCCTAGTAGTTGCCCTTTGATTGCCCCTTTTGCGGGCCGCCACAAGGACCGCCCCTACGAATGAACAATCTTGTTCTGAACGGTAAAGAGCTTTACGATCACATACACGGCCAGGCACACGGCCACGAGCGGCGAGAGCCAGATCAGCTCCGCATGGGGCGCGAGCAGCCGCTCGATCGGACGGCTGGCAACAAGGGCAAGCGCCATGACACCGAGCAGGATGGCTTCACCGCTCCTCCCCTCGATCTTTACAGCGCGCGCGAGGAACAGGGCAAGAACCGGACTGAGCATTGCGTAGGTGTTGTTCTCGGTGCGCGGGCTGAACAGCATCACGTAGAGGGCTGCGAGGGAGAACAGGAAGATCGCCGAGGTTGCTGCATCGTGCCGGCGCCTGCTCACGAAGCAGAGCATGAGCGTACCCAGGGCCCCTGCGAGGCGCATCAGGGTCTGCAGTTTCTCCGGCACATCGATGCCCGTGACGGCCCGAAGCGCGGTGAACGGCGACGTCCAGCCGTGCGCGGCAACGCCAACGTGCGCCGAGATCGCCATGTTCTGGAGGCACGTGACGTACTGCTCCACGACATAGCCGGGACGCTGCGTCAGGAACGGAAAGAGCGCGAGCAGGACCATACCGAGCAATGCGCGCCAGGTCATGGGGCGGTCGATCGCCGCGATCAGGAGCACCAGCACGATCGCGAGCGGTTTAATCGCTACTGCCAGGGCAAGCCAGAGCGTTGCTTGCCACCAGCGCGAACGGCTGACGTCGACCACGGCCATCAGCATCACTGCCGTCATCAGGAGCGTTGCCTGGCCGTTCCGGGCGCAGTCCCACACGATCGGGATCGCGACGAGGGTCATCAGGGGAAAGAGGTTTTTCCCCGAGCGCTCGGCAACGAGGCTGCCGAAGCTCCTGAGGGACAGGGCGATCGCACCGATGCTCACGAGCCGCCAGGCCATCTCTCCGGCCGCCCGCGGGAGGATCGCAAAGGGTGAGAACAGGATGGCTGCCTGCGGGAAATAGGTGAACCCGCCGATGCCGCTCATCTCATAGATCTGCTGCCCCTTGAACCAGGCCAGGGCCGCATACTGATATATGGGAAAGATGGACCGGCTGCTGTCATGAAGGATGATCGCAGAGGTCGCGAGGAACAGCACGGCCCAGCCTGCCCACGAAATCCATTCACTCCGTTTTTCACCAGCCTGCGCCAAGAATGTCTCCTTTGCTCCTCTGCATCACCGTACTGGAAAGCAAACCGAATCTAGCAGAATTGAAGGGCTGTATCAAGCAAATTCTGGTTCGATGCGTTGAACCGACTGATAGCAACATACTTTAACCACGGATGAACACGGATAAACTCAGATGGAAAGAATGTTTAAAATGCCGCATTCGTGATAAAGTCAAGAAAGCAGTCTTTGCGAGCGTAGCGAAGCAATCCCGTAATGCGTATCAGCCTGAAAAATCGAGATTGCCGCGTCGCTCCGCTCCTCGCAATGACAGCAATGAGGAATTCTTGCCAGATCATCACAAATGCTCTTCACCGGAATTCAGATACTTCCTGTTGTTATCTGTGTCCATCTGTGTTTATCTGTGGTTACCTGCTCTTGCTATGTTTTGCCCCTCCGGTATTTGCACCTTGACAACATTCTCCGGGTACCTTATAACACAGCAGTATTTCTTTGACGGCTGACCGCATCCAGTGCCGGGCGCGACCCGTGCTCCCATGAAAAAAAACCTGCTCACCATACCCGTGCTGCTCGTGATCTTCGTCCTCTGGATCACGCCCGGCCTCGTGGGCCGCGACCCCTGGAAGGCGGACGAGCCCTACACCTTCGGCATCGTGCAGGACATGGTCAAGACGGGCGACTGCGTGGTGCCGTCGCTCACGGGCGAGCCCTTCATCGAGAAGCCGCCGCTGTACTTTATGACCGCGGCCCTGTTCGAACGGATATTCTCGCCCGTCCTGGACCCCTTCGTCGCGACCCGCCTGGCCACAGTACTCTATATGTTCCTTGCTCTCCTGTTCTTCGCGCTCGCGGCCGGGGAGCTGTTCGGCAGGGAGCACGCAGCCATCTCCGCCATCCTGCTCATGGGCTGCATCAGCCTCCAGGTCACGGCCCACAAGCTGATCACCGACGCCGCGCTCTTCGCGGGCTTCTCCATTGCCCTGTACGGGCTCGCGCTTGCGCGGCGGCGCCTAAGCTGGGGAGGCTTCTGGCTCGGCACCGGCGTTGGCATCGGATTTCTGTCCAAGGGGCTGATCGCTCCCGGCGTGCTCGGCATCACGGCCGTGGCCCTTCCCCTGCTCTTTTCGCAATGGCGGCGGAAAGAATATGTTCTCTCCCTCGCGATCGCCCTGGCGGCCGCGCTCCCCTGGCTCGTGATCTGGCCCACGGCTCTTCATCACCGGTCTCCCGGGCTGTTCGTGCAGTGGTTCTGGAACCAGAACCTCGGGCGGTTCCTGGGCGTCAATGTCGGGTCCGCGGGGTTCAACCCGGGCTCCCCCGATGCCCACAGTTTCTATCTTCTGAACCTGGCCTGGCTTGCCTGGCCCGTCGTGGTCCCGACCTGCTGGTCGCTCTGGTTCTTCAGGAAATCCTGGCGCGAGCACCCGGTGTTCCAGATTCCCTTCGTTTCTTTTGTCGTGCTCATCGCCGTGCTGAGCTCGTCGACCACCAACCGCGTGCTCTATGCCCTGCCGCTGCTCATCCCGGCCTCGCTGATCGCGGTGCCTGCGATCGAACCGCTGCCTGCACGGGTAAAGGCATTGGGAAATTGGGCTGCGATCCTCTTCTTCGGCATCACGGCGCTCGTGATCTGGCTCGGCTGGTTCGCAATGATGACCGGGACGCCTGCGGTGATCGCCGGGAAGCTGCACGATTTCCAGCCTGACTACGTGCCTTCTTTCGAACCCGTGCTGCTTGCCGCGGCGGTCTGCTACAGCCTGGCCTGGCTGCTCGTCGTCACGAAGCTTACCAGCAAGCCGGAACACTATGTGCTGAACGGGACCCTCGGGGTCATCCTCGCCTGGGCGCTCATCATGACGCTCTGGCTGCCGGCCCTGAACGCCGGCTCGAGCTATCGCGCCGACTTCCTGGACCTGAAAAAATCCCTGCCCGGGCAATACTCCTGCGTGGCAAGCATCGGCCTGGGAGAATCGGAGCGCGCAATGCTCGAGTACTTTACAGGCCTGCGGACGCGGCGGATGGAGCTCTACGGCACGGGGGACTGCGATCTGCTGCTCGAACAGCGTTCCGGAAAGGCGGCATCCCTGGTCAAGCCGGAGTGGCAGAAGGTGTGGGAGCACCGGCATCCGAGCACCCGGCCCAAGGACATCTTTGCGCTGTATCAGAAAGAGCGAAAATAAAGATTGCTTTGTCGCAGCGCTTCTCGCGATGATACGCTGGAAGAGGTAGGTCCTGAGTAAGTCTTCTTGCTGTCTTTGCGAGCCGAAGGCGAAGCAATCTCGCTTATGGCTCGGGATAAACTTCGCAGTCCCGGTTATAAAGGAATCAATATCTTCGAGATTGCCGCGTCGCAAGAAACGCTCCTCGCAATGACATTTCGAGAGTTTTTCGGAAACCTTCCCGTAAATGCCTTGGTATAAACGGACCGGCCGGGGCAGCACACACGATGGGCCGATGCCACAAGAAACAAAAAAGGCAGGCATTCAGTTGATGAATGCCTGCCTTTCGTTCTCATGAGGGAGAGGGCTTATTTGCCGGCCTTGAGATTCTGCAGGAGCTGCCTGATCTCCGGGGCGTCGGCAGCGGTCGGCGCAAGCTCGAGGTATCGCTCGAACGCCTTCGCAGCGGCTTTCTTGTCGTTGAGGTCATAGGCGAGCACAACGCCCAAGTTGCGGTTCGCGTTCAGGTGATTGGGGTCGATCTTGAGCGCTTTCTTGTATTCCTCGACGGCCTGCTGCGGCTTTCCGGAGTTCTTGAGGCAGGTGCCCATATCAACGCGCACGTTCACGTTCTGCGGGTCCAGGGTGAGGGACTTCTGATAGGCATCTACTGCCTCGGCGAACCGTCTCGAATCCATGAGAGCGTTCCCGAGCATGGTCCAGGCCTCGGCGTTGGTCGGCGCCTGCTTTGCAAGCTGCTCCAGCTGCCTGATCTCATCCGGCGACTTCGTCATCGCCGTCCCCGGGACGGGAGCCTGGCCTTTGGGCTCCTCGCGCTGCTGCGTGCAGCCGGCCGAGACCACCAGAACGAGCGCGGCGAACAGGAATGTTCTCTTCATGAAGTCCTCCCCCCTCCGGAAACGGTATTGTCAAGAATTAACCACAGAGCGCACAGAGAAATCTTTCAATCTCAAAACGATTGAGGCTTCAGCCTTTTATGAACGAGCAGCAGTAATCGGACAGTTTCCTGACCTTCAGCTTGAACTTGGCGTTCGCAGCCACCTCGAAGGACTGACCGCCTGCGATCGTTTTCCAGGTCTTGTCTCCCGGCAGGAGCACGTCCAGGTCTCCGGAGAATATTTCCATGATCTCCTTGTCGCCGGTGCCGAACTCGTATTCCCCGGGCAGCATCACGCCGAGCGTTTTCTTCGATCCGTCGCCGAACAGGACCGTCCTGCTCGTGACCTTCCCGTCAAAGTAGACGTTCGCCTCGCGAACGACGGTTACGTTCTTGAACTCCGACATGCCGGACAACTCCTTTCGCTGCATCTCCTGCACGGGTGCAATTGCAGCCTGCAATGCTCTTTGTACACTTCTCACGACAGTCTGTCAATCCAAAAATCCGACGGTCCCGATGACCAAACAAGCACGAAGCGCCAAACTCCTCTTAATTCCTGACTCTTAATTCCTAACCCGGACAAGCCGGATCAAAACCAGAAGCTAAAGGCGTCTCTCGCGGAGCACGCGGAGGACGCAGAGTTTAAAACCAAAACCCGAAAGTCTTTCATGGTGAATTATTTTTTGATTTTCTCTGCGAGCTCTGCGCCTCTGTGAGATATTTTCTTGCCGTTTTGTAAAGAAATTGATTTGAAGTTCCTAATTCCCAACCCCTCCCGGCCTTCCTACCTCGTCAGGTGCCGGTACTTGATCCGGTGGGGCTGGTCCGCGTCCGCGCCCAGCCGCTTCTTCCGGTCCTCTTCATACTCGGAATAGTTACCGTCAAAGAAGACCACCTTGCTCTCCCCCTCGAAGGCAAGGATGTGGGTCGCGATCCTGTCCAGGAACCAGCGGTCGTGGCTGATCACGACGGCGCAGCCGGCGAAGTTCTCGAGGCCCTCCTCGAGCGCCCGCATGGTGTTCACGTCGATGTCGTTCGTGGGCTCGTCGAGGAGCAGCACGTTCGCCTCTTCCTTCAGGATCCGCGCCAGATGCACGCGGTTCCGCTCGCCGCCGGACAGCACGCCGACCTTCTTCTGCTGGTCCGTGCCGCCGAAGTTGAACCGCGACACGTAGGCGCGGGAGTTCATCAGGGCCTTGCCGAGCTGGACCTGCTCCTGGCCGTCGGTGATCACCTGCCAGATCGTCTTGTTCGGGTCGAGCACATCGCGGCTCTGGTCCACGTACCCGAGCTTCACCGTCTCGCCGATCCTGATCGCGCCCTTGTCGGGCTTATCCTGGCCCGTGATCATGCGGAAGAGCGTGGTCTTGCCCGCGCCGTTCGGACCGATCACGCCCACGATGCCGCCCGGCGGGAGCATGAAGGACATGTCCTCGACGAGGATGTTGTCGCCGTAGGCCTTGGTCACGTTCTGCGCTTCGATCACGACCTTGCCGAGCCGCGGTCCCGGCGGGATGTAGATCTCGAGCTCCTTGGCCCGCGCCTCCCCCTGCTTGCTGAGCAGCTCCTCGTAGGAGCTGATGCGGGCCTTTGACTTCGCGTGCCTGCCCTTGGGCGACATCCTGATCCATTCGAGCTCGCGCGACAGCGTCCTCTGGCGGTCGCTCTCGGTCTTCTCCTCCTGCTTCAGGCGCTCCTGCTTCTGCTCGAGCCAGGATGAGTAGTTCCCCTTCCACGGGATGCCCTGGCCGCGGTCGAGCTCGAGGATCCAGCCGGCCACGTTGTCCAGGAAGTACCGGTCGTGGGTCACTGCAATGACCGTTCCCTCGTATTTCTGGAGATGGTGTTCGAGCCAGGCAACCGACTCCGCGTCGAGATGGTTCGTGGGCTCGTCCAGCAGCAGGATGTCGGGTTTCTGAAGAAGCAGCCTGCAGAGCGCCACGCGCCGCTTCTCGCCTCCGGAAAGCACTTTCACGTTCGTGTCGCCGGGGGGGCAGCGGAGGGCGTCCATGGCCATGTCGAGCCTGCTGTCCAGCTCCCAGGCGTTTGCGTGGTCGAGCTTCTCCTGCACGTCGCCCTGCCGGGCAATGAGCTTCTGCATCTCGTCGTCGGACATGGGGTTGGCAAAGGACTCGTTGATCTTGTTGTACTCGTTCAAAAGATCGACGGTCTGCTGCACGCCCTCTTCCACGCACTGGCGGACGGTCTTTGCAGGATCGAGCTTCGGCTCCTGCTCGAGGAATCCCACGGTGTACCCCGGGGACAGCACCGCCTCGCCCACGAACTCCTTGTCCGCTCCCGCCATGATCCGGAGCAGCGAGCTCTTGCCCGACCCGTTCAGGCCCAGGACGCCGATCTTCGCGCCGTAGAAATAGGACAGATAAATGTCCTTCAGCACCGGCTTTTTGTCGTAGAACTTCCCTACTCCCACCATGGAGTAGATGATCTTGTTCGGTTCGGCAGCCATGTTTGCTCAATACCTCCGTTTGAAATGCAGGCTCTTTTGTACACTCCCCGGGCCCTCCTGTCAATGGGAAAAGGAAGGCCGGGAACGGGCCGTTTGGGCCCGTGCACTGGCGACTCTTCGGGCGCGGTACCGGAAACAGCATCGCCCTCCGTTGACAAACAGTCCGTCTCCTGATAGTCTCATGACATGACCGAGACGACGCGTGTGATGCACACCTGCCCCAACTGCGGCATGCCGATCGAGGAAGACCGGTACGTAAAGCGGCGGGACGGAACCTATCGCTGCGAGCACTGCTACTTCGCCGATACCTACCTTGATGGGATCGTCCAGCGCATGGAAACGGGCTACCTGGTCACGCTCGAGGCGCTCGTGAGCGCCATCGACGCCCGGGAGCATGAGGTCGGGAGCCATTCGCTCCGGGTGACCGAATTCGCCCTCGTGATCGGCAATGCCTTCGGCATGCGGGGGAGGGACCTCGTGGACCTGTACTGCGGGTCGCTCCTCCACGACATCGGCAAGATCGGCGTGCCCGATGCCGTGCTCATGAAGGCCGGGCCCCTCGACCCCGCGGAGCTGGCCGCCATGCAGAAGCACCCCGAGATCGGCTACCGCATCATCGGCCATATCGGCTACTTCAGCAGGGCCGCGGAGATCATCCGCTGTCATCACGAGCACTTCGACGGTTCAGGCTACCCCCGCGGGCTCAAAGGCGAGGAGATCCCGGCCGGCGCCCGCGTATTCGCCGTGGCCGATGCCCTGGACGCCCTGACCGTGACGCGCCCCTACCACAAGGCAGTCCCCTTCGACGAGGCTGCTGAGGTGATCACGGCCGCCTCGGGCACGCGGTATGACCCTGCGGTGATCGAGGCCTTTTGGAAGGCATCGGCCGAGCTCAGAGAGTATATCGGGAGGATCTTCATCGATATGGAGGAATCCCTGCAGGATGACCTCTCCGGCATGATAGGATAAGAGGCCGCGCATCATCCTTGCTGTCCGCCCTCCTTCGGGCTCCGATCCCCCTCCGGTCCAACCCCCGCCGTCGTCAGCGCGCTCATCATGCCGTATGCCTTCAGCCGCTCCAGATACTCATGGCTCCGCACAAAAAAAGACCCGGCATAGGCGAGCGAATTGAGCGAGATGTCCTGCACGTGCTCCCGGGACCGGGGGACGAGCAGCATCCATGTCCGGGCGACCAGCAGGCAATAGGGCGCGGAGTGCCTGGTCGTCCGGCCCGGCGAAGGCGTCCGCATGCCGAGCTCCTGCAGCATATCGCAGTACCGCCCAAAGGTTTGGCGGGCCGCATCATTGGGAAAGGTTGCAAGCCCCGGTTCGAGCCGCACAAAGGAATGCAGAAAGGGAAATGCCGGCACCCGGGAGAGGCCGTGACCCGGAGGCGCCTGCGCGAGCAGCGGCTCCATTGGCACAACGGGCCCCTCCGGAGCGAGCGGAAGCGGCACGAGCTGAAGATGCTTATGCTGCTGGCTCGCGCCTGCCTCGCGGCCTCCGTTGTAGAAGCCGAGGCTGTCGTACTCGCTCAGACATTGCCAGAGCGCCTCGAAGTCCTGCGGCGTGAGCAGCGCGTCCTGGTCCTCGAACTTCCGCGTGACGAGCAGGAGATGGTTCTCCACCACGTTGAACTTGTTCAGGACCGCCACATGCCCCGGCCCGACATCTCCTACGATCAGGTCGGGTTCCGGCGGAAGAAAGGGGTTCGCCTGCCTGCCCTGCTGCGATGCGCTGTCCTGCGCCCGGCGCGCCTCGTCCTTGCGGCTCAGGCTCTCGAGCACGCGCACGAAATAGCGAACGCCCTTCTCCTCCACAAAGGCGCGACCGGTGGGAAAGGAAAAAAGGGCGTTGGCGGCAAGGGCACGCAGCGTCGACGATGTCAGGCGCTCCCACAGTGTTCCCTTTGGTATGACCATGGATGAAGCCCCCTGGCTGGTGATGATCCCTTGGCAGCGGTGTAGATTATAGCATGGAGTGAAGAAAAATCGACCCCCTCCTTGAAAAATTCCTGGCGGGCGGGTACTATGCCGACCATGATGCAGGTCATAGTCTCCTTTCCTGAAGAGGAGTATTGTAGGATCGGAAGAGAGAAGACTCTCTCGCAATGAACCCCACAAGGAGGCGAACCATGCAGGCATTGAATGTAACCACGATCATCCCCCGGGACAGGCATCCGCTCATCTTCAAGACCTTTGACGGGCTGAACAAGGGCGAGTCGTTCGTTCTCGTGAACGACCATGATCCCAAACCGCTCTACTACTCGTTCCTGCACGAGCGGGAGGATCAGTTCACCTGGGAGTATCTGGCCCAGGGCCCGGAGGAATGGAAGGTTCAGATCACCAGGAAATGACAGCGCGGGAGGATGGAAGGCGGCATGTACCTGAACATTGACTACGGCAAGTGCGAGGGGTGCGGAGGGTGCGCGGAGGCCTTTCCCGAATTCTTCGAGATGCGGGATGGGAAGGCATGGGTCATCAATCCCGGCACGTTCGTTCTGGAAAAGAACCAGGGCGTCATGACCATCTGCCCCTATTATGCGATCTCTGTGGAGTGACCGGTCCGGCTAAACATTGAACCGGAACAGCATGATATCCCCGTCCTTGACCACGTAGTCCTTGCCTTCGGAACGAAGGAGTCCCGCGGCCTTGACAGCCTGCTCGGTCTTGAGCTTCATCAGATCGTCGTAGTGGAAGACCTCGGCGCGGATGAACCCCTTTTCGAAATCCGTGTGGATCTTGCCCGCGGCCTGCGGAGCCTTCGTGCCCTTCGTGATGGTCCAGGCCCGCACTTCCTTCTCCCCCGCCGTGAAATAGGTGATGAGCCCGAGCAGTTCGTAGCCGGCACGGATCATCCGGTCAAGCCCCGATTCCTTGAGGCCCATGCCGGCGAGGTATTCCTTCCGCTCCTCAGCGGGCAGCTGCGCGATCTCGCCCTCCACCTGTCCGGAGATGACGACGACCACGGCCCCTTCCTCCGCCGCGATCCGCCTCACCGCGTCTACCATCGGGTTCGGTTTGTTCACCATGTCCTCGGCCACGTTCGCCACGTACAGCACGGGCTTGGCGGACAGGAGATTGTAGCTCTTGAGCCACGCCGCCTCGTCATCTGAATGGCTCGCCCGCCGGACCGGCTCTCCCCGGCTCAACATGTCCTTGATCCGCTTCATGAAGGCTGTCTCATCGGCGACCTTCTTGTCCCCGGTCTTGGCGAGCTTCTCCGATTTGAACAGCCGCTTCTCGATCGCGTCCAGGTCCGCAAGCATGAGCTCCGCCTCGATCACCTCGATGTCGGCCTTCGGGTCGACCGCGCCGGCCACATGGATCACGTTCGGGTCCTCGAAGCAGCGGACCACGTGTGCGATGGCGTCCACTTCCCGGATGTTGGCGAGGAACTTGTTCCCCAGCCCCTCTCCCTGGGCGGCCCCCTTGACCAGACCGGCGATGTCCACGAACTCCATGGTGGTCGGCGTCAGCTTTTTCGGCTGGTAGATCCCGGCAAGCGTCTGGAGCCGTTCATCGGGCATGTCCACGACCCCGACGTTGGGATCGATGGTCGTGAAGGGATAATTGGACGCCTGCGCCCCTGCCGAGGTCAGCGCGTTGAAGATGGTGGACTTGCCCACGTTCGGCAGACCCACGATGCCGCAGTTGAAACCCATGGAGAACTCCTTTTAAACGACATAACCACGGATGAACACAGACGGACACAGGTGAAAAATCAATCAGGAAATAACTAAAAGCACTTCCTGCTGTACTCAGGTTTACCCGTGTTTATCCGTGTTCACCCGTGGTTGCAATAGTTTTTACAACAAAAAACCCGGAGGTGCGCTCCGGGTGAGATCACTGCTGATTGAAGAGGTTCATGGCCCGCGTCATCCCCTGGGTCACGATCGCAAGCGCCGCTTCGCCTGCCTTTTCAACGGCTCCGGCCGCTGTTGCGCGTTCCCCGGGCAGGAAGGGGCTGAGCACGTAATCGGCCGCGTCCATGCCCGGCAGGGGCCGGCCGATGCCGATCCTGACCCGGATGAAGTCCGGCGTCCCGATCTGCTCGATGATGGAGCGGAGCCCGTTGTGCCCGCCGTGACCGCCCCCGCTCTTGATCCTGACCGTGCCGATCGGCAAATCGAGTTCATCGTGCAGCACGACGAGGTCGCTGGCCGTGCAGTAGGAATCGCGAAGGACCGCCGCGACCGACCGGCCGCTCTCGTTCATGTAGGTCTGCGGCTTGGCAAGGACCGCCTCATGGGAATCGATCCTGCCCCTGCCGATGAGCGCGTGGTGCTTTTCCTGGATGAGCGGAATCCCGGTCCGCCGTCCGAGCTCGTCAACGGCCATGAACCCGGCGTTGTGGCGGGTACGCTCGTACTTCTTTCCCGGGTTTCCCAGGCCGATGATGATGAATTTCATCGTGCAGATTCAGGCCGCATCGGAAAACCGCGCGCCCCGCTTCCCGCAATTACTTCTTGGGGGCCGCTTCCTTCTTGGGAGCTGCTTCCTTCTTGGGAGCCGCTTCCTTGGCGCCTTCCTTGCCCTTGGCCTCGGCGGCAGGGGCCGCAGCGGCCTCGCCTTCCTTCTTCGGCTTCTTGACCAGCTCCGGCTCTCCACCCTCGGTCGTCACAGCAGGCGTGGCCGTAAGCATGGCTTCGAGCTTCTCAGCCGAGATAGGCGGCTGGATGGTGGCCACCGTCGCGACGGGGTCCGTCAGGATCTTGATGCCTTCGGCGACCTTGATGTCGCGCACGTGGAGCGATTCGTTCACATTAAGCGCCGAGATGTCGACCTCGATGGAATCCGGGATCTGGTTCGGAAGACATTCGATGTCGAGCGTCCGGAGACCGTACTGGAAGATGCCGCCCTCCTTTACGCCGATCGAGTTGCCGACAATATGGACGCCCACCGGGATCCTGACCTTCTCGTCCATGGCGACTTCCATGAGGTCGACATGGATGAGTCCGCCGTTGATCGGGTCCACCTGGTAGTCCTTGATGAGCGCCAGGCGGTCCGCCTTGTCCGTGGCGCCGTCAAGTTTCAGGTTGATCAATGCGTGCTCGCCGCCGGCCGTGCTGAGCACCTTCGTGACATCCTTATTGCCCATCGCGATGGGCAGGGACTTGCCGTGGCTGTAGAGAACCGCCGGGACCATC
>Ga0335079_10000666_pt1 | contig 39300 bp, 36 predicted proteins | sample Lox_Sample_33_FD_206719 | JGI IMG/M metagenome (GOLD analysis project Ga0335079, IMG submission 206719) | Soil microbial communities from Loxahatchee National Wildlife Refuge, Florida, United States - Lox_Sample_3.3 | ecosystem: Environmental > Terrestrial > Soil > Wetlands | place: USA...
GCCCGGCGGCCTGCAGAAGCACCGGACCGGCCTACCGGCGAATGAAGCGCCGGAAAGGCACTCTCGCCGGGACCCAGGGCGGTCCGGATGCGGAAGCCGCCCAGGCCTGGACCGCCGCCACGCCGGAAACTCGGTGGATGGTGTATGTGACTGGCATTTGTCGCGCCCGCTACCCCGTCGAGTCAGGTACGTGGTCCGGACAACGCTCGGCTACGACATGACGGCATTCACACCAGCCGGGTGCCACCGAGAGCCTGTCACTGCCGCCGCAAAACGAACGTGCCATTTACTTTACCCCTGACCATCAAACAGGCCCCACGAAACCGGCTTCGGCCTGGCTCGGCTGACTCTTGCCCTGCAAGGACATTTGTCAACCGCCAGAGTGCATGCAGTGATCACCGGCCCGTCTCCTCTGGCCGCCGACCGTCCTTCACCCGCCCGCGGAATGCCGAGACTGTACAGCAGGGCGAGGCTGGACAAGCTCCTTCCGCAGCAGCGACGCGCCACGCACGGCGATGCCGGCGGCCCACAAGGACCCCCATGAGCCTGCGGATGCAGCCGCAGAACGAGAGATTCCTCACCCTCTTCCAGCTTGGCCGGCTCGAACGCCGTCGAGAGCGCCGCCACTCTCATGGAGTTTGCCGACGCGCCGCACGCCCCGAAGCATGGGCCTGGTAACGCCCACCACAACACCGTGATCACACGCAACACCCTCAACACCTCACCAGGTTTCGACCACGGGTCGCCGCCCTTCCAGGTATCCGCCCTATCCCAGGCCGCGGCGGCGCCCGCCGTCATCGCCTGGGCCAGCTCGGCCCGCTGCGGCCTTCAACCTCTTTAGCCGCGTTCGAAGGAGATCGTCACGTCGACCTGGCGGTTGGTGCCCGGCCCGGGCTTCTCGATCTCGATGAACTCGATTCCGGTGATACCAAGCTCTTTGCCCCAGTCCCGGACCAGAAAGAAGGCACCCAGGCCGTTGGGCGTGCCGAGCAGCGCGTTGATGCACTCATTGTTCCCGGCCACGTCCCATCTGTAGTACCAGTGCTCCGGGAACTTCTTCATCTTTTTCGTGTCGACGGAGATCAGGAAGCAGGCGCGGGCCGCGTCGTTGGTATGGTCATTGCTCACCTCGTGCCGGACGATGTCGGTCACCGCAGCTAGCTCGATTTTCTGATTGAGGAGGTACTGCCGCTGGCACCAGAACACGGTCGAATTCGCCATCGTGAGGACCTTGATGGAGTACGTGTGGTCGTCCTTCTCAACCGCCTGAATCTTGTCAGGATTGGGATGGTAGTTGCTGACGGCCATGATTTCACCATCAGGGTAGAAGCGGTTCTTGTAAATGCACCCCTTCTCAAACGTGGACGTCGTGGTCACCTCCCAGTAGGGCCGCGTGTCGTCCCCCTTGGGCGTGACCTGCTTGTGCTCGGTGGCGTACCAGCCACCCGTGCTGAAGAGCGCGCACTGGCGGTCCTTCTCGGTGGCGGAGATCGGCTCCTTTTTCAACGCCCGCGCGTACGCATCCACGCACTTGCGGTAGCTGCTGCCCTCGCGCTTGGAGAGGTCGACCGCTTCGGCCGCGTCATTCGACGGTTCGTGACGTGCAGAGCTCGTCAGCTCCTCGGCCGTGACCGGTGCCTTCCTTGGCGGGTACTTCTGCTGGCCGGTATCGTCATCCTTCGTGGATTTCGTGCCCATGAAGATTCCCCCGTGCGGCTGAGAAGGAATGGTGGCGCCCAGTCATCGTAGGGCCGGCCGCAACCGGCGTCGAGATCCAGTTGTCATCAGAAACGTGTGTACATCCCCTGGGTGAGGTGTCGGGTCTCTTGCGATCTCCAGCCCCGGCGCCCGCTCCCTCTACAGCATCGCCAGCATCTTGCCGGCCGACAGCACCAGCGCCCGCCCCGGCGAGGGCCTGGGCCAGGTCGCTGGCCTTCCACAGGCCGCGCTGCGCAGCAGTCATGCGCAGGTTCCACCGCATCGTCTCTGTCACCTCCTGGTCTGTCACCTCCTGGCGAAGGGAGCGTGAAGCGGGCCGCCGCCCGTTCCGCCGCGCGCACGTACTCGGCCTCGATCGTCTGGCCGGCGACTAACGGCACGTATGCCATCGTGGTGGTCAGCCAGTGGTGCCCCATCATCTGCTGCAGGGCGAGCAGGCCCAGCCCCTCGGCATACAAACCGGGAGGCACACGCGTGACGTAGCACGCGCGGCGTGAGCACCCGCACCGGGCCGCGCAGGTGGTGGCCGGCGGCGTCCTTCAGCGCCATCCGGAATGCTTCGGTGTCGGCGGGCCCGCCCCGCGCCGACGGGAACAGGGCGGCACGGGACAGCTCGAAATCGTCGCCGAACTGGCCGCGCGCCTCGGTTACCCACCACACCAGCAGGGCGCGCGCAGTCCCCAGCATCGGCACCAGCCGCTCCCGCGGGCCCGAGCCCCGGGAGCCTTTGCCGAGCCGAACGTGGATCTTACCTAGCGGGCCGTGCTCGAAGTGCAGGTCGTCCAGGGCCAGCCCGTACAGAGCCAAGCCATCGCGGCAGCCCAGCGCAAGCGACACGCCGGATAGCGTGTGCCTGCACCAATTCGCGGTCAGCGCAGGCCCACAGGCCCATGACCAGGGCAGACGCTCTCAATCATGCCCCCATGCGCCTGTGATCTTCGGAAGTCCGGTTCAGCAGGGTGGCGGCGATCAGCAAGGCGGCCAGCCACGCCGAGTTGATCGCAAATGACTCGGACGGGAAATGCCCGATCCCTGTGTCTTTCCCGGTATGGATCCGGTCCTCGACCCGGGCGTGCACCCGGTGGGCGGCGTCGACGTAGGCGGGATTGGCGCGCCAGCCCCGCACGGCGGCAGGCAGGTTAGTCACCCACAGACTTAGCGCCAGCCGTCCCCGGCCTCGAACAAGATCCTGGGCGCCCGGGCGCGGCCGCTCGCGGCGGCCGAAGACCCGCATGCCCGGCCGGCCGGGGCCACCGCCTCCCCATCGGAACATTAACACTGACTCAGCAAGAAGAGATCATTACCTGGCGGTGATGAGCCCGGACCTTCAGTGACGACTTTCCTATGAGCCAGTTAGCAATTGTTTCCAAGTCTCGGCGACCGCATCAAGAGCGGCAATTGGGCTCTCGGCACCATCGAGAGCATCTTCGATGTAAGGATCGAACGTATCGAACAAAAGTCCATCTTCTGGGATTGGCTGTCGGGCAACGACTGTTCCTGTTCCTAGGATAGAACGAAATTCCGAGATAAACGGATCACTGGAGACTTGTTTATAATTGTAGGCAGACTTGCTTGTTGGCAAGGTATGATTCGCCTCGGCAATTTCAACCTGGCTGGACGCCTGGCTCATGAATTTGATGAACTTGTTCGCTTCAATAGGATGCATCGTGTCAGCAGAGATGACATATGACTGCCCACCCACTGGTGTGCCAGTTTGTCCAGGGTGGCACGTTGAAGTACCAGCGGGACACGTTGGAATTTCAGCGATCCCCAGGTTACTTGGATTGCCAGTGAAGACAGAACCGGTACCTTTCAGGATGTCCGGCACGTCATAGGGCCCGCCAAAGATCATCGCCGTCGTACCGTTCGTGAAGTCAGTGACTGCGAAGGGGACAGGAGCTGTGCTGAAGTTCACATTCGCTGGCATCGCCTTATCATTATTCTGCAATCCCAGCAGGAAGCTCAGGCCTGCGACTGATCCCGCATCGCGGACCAGAGTAGGGTTGTTGTGCTGGTCGAGCATGCCACCACCGAAAGCATAGAGGAACGGCAACGCGGTGTAGCTTGTTCCATCTGTTTCAAATCCGTATCTTGCCGCTTTGTAATGCATGACTTGCTGGGCATCTTTTGCAAATTCAGTCATAGTGATAGTGGAGGGAGGCGAAGGGATGGTAATGTGAGCCTTCTTCAGCTCGGCCTTGTTATACAGCAATGCGAGGAAGTCTGTCACCTGCGGCAGGCCATAGAGGTCTCCGTTGTAATAATCATATTTCAATGGGGCGGGCAAGTAGTCTGAAAGATCGTCCTGCGGAGCATACGAGTCAATATTCAACAGGTAACCTTGCGAAGCAAACTGGCTGACCCAACCCACGTCGCTACGCAAGATATCGGGAGCTTTTCCCTCGTCGACAGATTTTTCGAATCCAATCTGTGTTTGGTAGAAGTTCTTGTCCATAGCATTAATATGGATGTCGGGGTGCTGCTGCTCGAATTGAGCGATCAGTGTACGGATCACGGGTTTTTCTGCGGGCGATTCGGTGTACCAATAGGTCAATTGGATAGGAGGCCTCTGCTCGCAGGTTAGTCGCGGGGGGCCCGGTGACAGCTCCGCGTCTGTGCATGAGTGGACTGTATCGAGTTGTTGTTGAGTGAGACCGCTGGCAGCGAGGCTGGCATCGCTGACGTCGGCACCACGCAAGTCGGTACCAGTCAGGACGGCGCCATTCAGGTTGGCATCGCCCAGGTAAGCGCCGTTCAGCTGGGCTCCAGTCAAGCTGGCATCGTTTAGGCGGGCATCAGTCAGGATGGCACGATTCATGATGCTACCGTCCAGGAGGGCACCAATGAGAGAAGCATCGTTCAGATCGGTACCAGTCAGATCGGCGTTGTTCAGGTTGGCACCATACAGGATGGCACCGTTCAGGTGGGCGCCGTTCAGGTCGGTATCAGTCAGGGTGGCAAATTGCAAATCGACATTGCTGAGGTCGGCACCGCTCAAATTATCGTTACTCAGGTTGGCATTGGTCAGATTGATAACTGGATCCTGTATGCCGATGAGGTGCGCGTCTTGCAGGAATCGCAATAAAATTATATTACGACCCGGATCCAGGCTGCGCAGCGTGCTAAGTGTCTGCACTGTTGCTACGTGACGTATCTCATCTCCTGGAGCGGACTGAGCCAGCTTATGATTGAGGAGCAAGTCTTGCATGTTATTTATGTACGTTTGAAGGGTTGTCGCCCGTTGTTGATCACGTGAAAGTTTCTGGTCAGATTGTTGTTGATCACGTGAAAGTTTCTGGTCAGATTGGTGTTGAACGTGACCTAGCACCAAGCCCGACACGATGGCAGCAACGATGCCAATAAGAAGAAAATCCGCAAGGGAGCCTTTCCAATTCCAATCAGTCGACTCACCGCTCGACCGCGGTCGCCGGGACCGCCGCCATGGCGGCCAGCGCGGTCGTGATTGAGCTGGTTCACTTGAATCTGGCACGTTACCCCCTCCCGTACGCGCCTCATTGTGGGGCATTAATCACCCTTTGTCAAAGTGAGCCTTTTTCATCCTGATGGTGGTGGTTCGTGACGGACTGGCGACAGTGCGGCGTGTCACCGCAGGTAACAAGGACGCCCCGGTAGAAGCAATGCCGCTTCGCTTGATCATGCCGCGGTTCTGACCTTTGCGCTGGCCAGGATGGGATTGGCGAGTTTAATTGTGGCGCGGGCATCGTGGCGGGTGCCGTGCTGGCCGGGTTTCTTGACCGGCTAGTGGTTGTGGCGGACGCGCTTGACCACGCGGGGGTAGCTGCGCTCGCGGCGCCCGTTGAGCTGCTGCGGGCCTGCGATGGCAGCCATGACGCAGTCAAGGACGCACTGGCACTGGCCATGGGGAAAAAGCCGGGCCAGCGGCCCGGCGGCGGATGACGCGGACCGTCCTCTTGAACTTGACCAGGTCCGGGTCGATGCCCGCGTTCGTTGCGGCGGTGCAGATCAGGGCAGTCCGCCTGCTGGTCAGCCAGGCCACCGCCACGGTGATCACCGGCCAGCAGGCCCGGATCCGCGCCCGGTTCCCCGCCACCCCGCCCGGCGAACTGAAGCTCCTGCCCGCCGCGCGGCGCAACCCCGACGGCCGCAGGCGGGAAAGATCATGCGGGCCGATGGGCGCCGCGGGCCAGGTCGACCCGTCCAGGGCCAGCACGTACTCGTGGCGCCAGCCTGCGCGTTCGGCGACCAGACGGCCTTCAAGAGCACCAGCGAGGATATGGCGTCAGGTCCGGGGCGCTGATCAGCTGAGGGAATTCCGACGGTTGGAATACCCGAGTGCGCCATTGGTCGGCGAAGACCGCCGCCGCGAGGCGGTCGACAAGGTGGCCGCGCTCAGCTTCGACCGGCACGGCAACCGCCTTGGCGAAGCCGACCCGCAGTTTGCGCTGCACCATCGACGCCGAGCCGAACTGCGTCGTGATGATCAGCTCCGCGGCCCGGACAAGCATCTCCAGGTCGCCGATGTTGGAGTCGATCTCCCGAGAGCGCTCCGGCTTGGTCGCAACGTCCTCCCGGTAGGCCGGTTCGGCCTGCTTCTTGCAGTGCGCGACAATGTCGCGGATCTCCCTCACCGGCAGCCCGTGGCAGGACATGCAGATGCACGTGATATACCTCCTGGAACGCGGCCTGGCCATCGGCGAGGAACAGGTTCACTCCCTCACAGGGCAGCCCGGAACGGCGCTGCGCCCGCGCCGGTCGGTGGCCAGCCCGAAACAGGTGCGCGCCGAGATCTTCATCGAGAGCTTCCAGATAGTCCACATGGACCCGGGGAACCACCAGCACGTGCCCATGCGGCAAGGGCCGGATGTCCATGAGGGCGATGGCGTGCTCGTCTTCATTGACAAGGCTCGACTCCGCCCGCCCCGCGATGATGTCGCAGAAGACGCACGCCATCTCCATTTCCACTGGCGACTTCATGAACGAATTATTCCGGGCCGGCGAGCGTGAGTCCTGCAACGGGCTAAGCGGAGAAGCGGAGCCGGAAGGCCCAGACACCGCACTCATGAGGCCTGCGTGCCGCGATGCCCGGCGTGGAGGGGCAGCTAGGCAAAGCTGGGTGCGCTCAGTTCAACATCCAGCAATCAACTGGAGAGCCGGTCTGGATTGCGATCTGCGCCCAGTCAGATACCCCGTCACGCCGCCATCAGCCTGTACTCGCCGGTCGCCCGTCCGCCCGCCCTGCTGGCCCCGTCCCGGGATGGCGCCAGCCATGATCGTTCCCACTTGGTTCCCAGTTGGGACCCCAAGTGTTCGAAAAAACGTCGGGACGGCGGAATTTGAACCCGCGACCCCTTGACCCCCAGGAGAGCGCATCACGGTCAACCCAGCCCGGTAGTCGCCAGCCGGTACCGGCGCGGCCGAGTTCGTCAGGCCAGCGCAGGGTGCGGGATGAGTAGTGCGGGTGATCGCCACGCCCATGGCCGAGCGGTTCATCGACGCCGCCGAGCTTGCCGAGATAGCTGCGAACCGAAGGATCGGTCTGGCCGGCGATGCCGCGGCCGCGGCGGCATCGCGGGCCCCGATCAGCAGGGTGGCCATGGCGCGGCCCCAGGCCTGGCGGGCAGGCTCGAAGTCGAAAGATCCGTCAGGCGTTCCGCTGCCGCGCCCGTGGTCACGAGCACCCATGCGGACGTCAACGCTGCGACGAACGTACTTGCCCGGGGCTGCCACCGGCACTTGTGAGATCGTCCCTGCGCAGGCCCCGGGACACCGGGGCGGATGCCCTGTCACACGCGAAAGCCCGCCCCAGCGGCGGCGGGAACCATCCAGGGCGGGGCGTGAACGCCCTGGGGAATCTCCGTCCCTCGGGGCGGAAAGGATGTCAAGATTGGCGGTCAGCCAGCTGAGGGAAGGGGGCCAAGGGAAGAGGACTTTTCAGCGATGCCACCTCTTGCTCTGTTTGGACGTTCAGGTCTGCCGGTACCGGCGAACGTGGATGCGTGCGACCATGAGCCAGCCGGTCGGCTGCCGCCATCACAGGAAGCGTGATCCGGCACGGGACGAGAGGTGCACAACAACGGAGGTGGCCGCGATGCCGTCGACCTACGCGGAGCTCGGCATCGGGCTCGCGCTCGCATTCCTTCTGCTGTCCCTGCTGGTGAGCGGGATTAACGAGGGTCTTACCCGGCTCATGGGCATCCGCTCGAAATTCCTGTGGGCTTATCTGCGCGACATGATCGAGGGACCGCCGGAGGGCACGCAGAAATCGCGGCTTCCGTCGAGTGTGGCCGACATCCTGTTGCGCGTCCCAACCAACAAAATGCCCGGCGGGGACCCACGGCCGAAATTTCAGGCCCCACCGCCGCCTGCGACGCCGTTACATAGGCACGGTGCCGCAAGCCTTTATGAGAGGCTCCAGGAGATCGACCGCGGCTTGCGCGGGCGAAGCTCGATCTCCCAGATCCCGGGAAGTCGTTTCGCTACGGCCGTCGTCGAGATCGCCACAACAGGCACAGCCGCCCAGCCAGGCACAGACGCCCAGCCAGGCACACACGCCCAGCCAGGCACAGACGCCCAGCCAGGCACACACGCCCAGCCAGGCACAGACGCCCAGCCAGGCACAGACGCCCAGCCAGGCACAGCAGACGACGCGGCGACGGTTACCAGTTGGCTCACCGGCCTGAGGGACAACGGGAGTCCGCTTTGCACTCCCCTCAGTAGCACATGGGCTGCGGCGTCAGGGGACATCGACCGTTTCCGCACGGGCGTCGAGAGCTGGTTTGACGGCGAAATGAGGCGGCTCTCGCTACTGTACCGGCGCAACGTCCGCTGGATCATCTCCGTCTTAGCCGTGCTCGTTACCCTGTTCGCCGGGCTCGACGCCCTTCAGTTCAGCCAGGCGCTGATTTCCGACCAGGCGTTCGACACCCAGGTCGTCGCGGTCGCGAGCGGCAATCCGAGCCAGCTCAACAACTTGGACGCGACCTGCCAGACGCTCGAGGATCAACAGGATCGACATACCGCACACGGGTCCACATCATTTGGCCCGTACCAGTGCATCTCGGCTGTCCTCAGCAACCCGGCCTTGACCGTGATCCTGGCTGACCCGCTATTGGGCGTGCACCTGTCCGCCCGCGGGAGTCCGGTGTTCACCTCGGATGTCAATGCTTGGTGGAACCGAATTCGCAGCCCTGGTCACTGGCCAGGCTTCGTGCTCACCGTGATCGCGTTGCTTTTCGGCGCACCATTCTGGTGGGATATCCTGCGTCGGCTGACCGGCGTGCGCTCGCGCGCGAGCGGCGCAGGCCGTTGAGCCGTGCGCGCCAAGCTGGCCGCGTCAGTGTCGGGTTGCCGACCCGGTGCCAGCGGCAATGCCCCGGCGGAGGGGCTGGCCCAGCCGGTGGGGCACGTTTAGCCTGTGAAGGTGGGGGCCGGTGCGCGGCCACGGGCGTGCGCCACCTGGGTGCCGGGGCTGGGTGCCGCCTCCCGGCTGGAGGCAGCCAAGCGATGGTGAGCAACAAACTGTCATCGGGCGGCGGCGATGCTGGTCGCACGACAGGCATGCCGGGACGGCGGTCGTTTCTGCTGATGGCGGGGGCGGCGGTCGGTGCCGGGGCATTGTCGTCATGCATGAGGGTCGCCGAGGGGCAGGCGGGTGCGGCCGGTACCGTGCGCGTGACACGGCAAGCGCGGCTGACGGCGGCGGTCAACTCGCCGAACTGGACCGCACTGCGCGACGATCTTTCCACGCACCAGTTGCTGCAGCCAGGTAACCGGACGTACCCAGCGGCGAAGGTGCTGTTCGACCCGCGGTTCGACGGCCTGGAGCCGGCCGCGATCGCGTACTGCAGGACGCCAGGCGATGTCAGTACGTGCCTTGCCTTCGCGCGCAAGTACGGCGTACGTATCCGCGCGCGCTCCGGCGGGCACAGCTACGCTGGCTGGTCGAGCGTCACGGGTGGCCTGATCGTGGACGTCACCCAGATGAACTCGTTCAGCGTGGGCAGCGGGAACGTGCAGGTCGGCACAGGAACGCACCTGATCGATCTCTACAATCATCTGGCTGCCCATGGCCTCGCCGTTCCTGGCGGATCCTGCCCGACGGTCGGTTCGGCCGGGCTCACCCTCGGTGGCGGCGTCGGTGTGCTCGACCGCGCGTACGGCCTGACCTGCGACAACCTTGAGTCGGTGCAGATCGTTACCGCCGATGGCCTCATCCGGGAGTGCAGCGCCGCGAGTAACAGCGACCTGTTCTGGGCGTGCCGCGGCGGCGGTGGCGGCAATTTCGGAGTGGCCACGTCGTTCACGTTCCGCACGCACCCACTGTCCCGTCTGGTCCTGTTCTTCCTGTCGTGGCCATGGTCGCAGGCGTTCAGGGTGATCGCCGGGTGGCAGGCCTGGGCGCCGTCCGCGCCTGACGCGCTGTGGTCGAACCTGCACCTGGCTGCCTCGCCCGGTGGCACGACGCCGTCTGTCACAGTGGGCGGTACCTACCTGGGGAGCGTGTCGGGCGCGGCGAGCCTGCTGCACAAGCTATACGCTGCCGTCCGCTCGTCGCCCTCCAGCCATTTCCTGGCTGAGGAAACCTTCCTGAACGCGATGCTGGTGGAGGCGGGGTGCTCAGGCCTGAACGTGAATGAATGCCATCTGCCGGGGCAGGCGCCTGGCGGCACGCTGACCCGCCAACCCGAAATCGCGAAGTCCGACTTCTTCACCAGGCGGCTGCCTGCGTCAGGCGTCAACACCCTGCTGGCGGGCGTGGAGAAGCTGCAGCGCGTGCATGGCGCCGCAGGCGGCGCCGGTGGCGTCGCGTTCGACGCCTTCGGCGGTGTCATCAACCGAGTCGCGCCCTCGGCGACCGCGTTCGTGCACAGGAACGCGTTGTTCCTGGCCCAGTACACGACCGTGTGGCGGACGGGCGCCGCCAGCGGCGGCGTTGCGAATCAGCAGGCGTGGCTGCGCTCCTTCTACGCGTCGATGCGCCCCTACGCCAGCGGGCAGGCCTACCAGAACTATGTTGACCCGGACCTGACGAACTGGAGCCAGGCCTACTACGGCGCCAACTACCCCAGACTTCAACAGATCAAGGCGAAGTACGATCCGCACCAGCTGTTCGACTTCCCTCAGGCGATCACGCCACACGCCTAATCCGGCATCCGGCTCCTAGCGGAGGCAGCACCTGGCAGGCCGGCTGCACGGGGTACCTTAGCGTTGTGTCTGCCGGGCCGGTCGCGCACACCATCACGAGCGGACCTGATCCCGATCACCGCAGGTCGGTAGCCTGGCGGTTGCGCGTCGGCGCAACGGTTGCGGTGCTCCTCCCCGGCGGTGTCGCCGTGCTTGTGATGGTGGGCAGCCCCGCCCGCGGGCGTATCCGGCGCAGACGGCGGTGACGTCGGCCCGCTCGCCACGCGCCCTCGCCCTGCTCGATGTAAGCCTCTGGTGGCCGAGGACCCGTGCGTAGCGCTTGGACTGCTGCCAAGCGACCGGCCTCATCAGGCACTCCCTTGTCGTGCGGTCTTGCGTGACTAGGGCCACGCGAATGTGGCGCTCCGTCCGGTGCGTTCGCCTGCGGGGCCGTGGCGGCCTGCGTAAGCTCATCGCTCATGCCCGAGTGCCTCGAACTGCCGCGCCCCTGGAAGTTGCTACGCACGGCGGGCTGGAGCCTTACAGAATCGGCCGGTCTCCCGTTCGCGGCGTACATCGTGGCGGCTTGGCTGGATGGGCGCAACGCCGGATTGCTGGCCGGGCTCGGCGCCGTCTGGCTGACGGTCGGTTGTCGCAAGGTCACCGGGACGCCCGTGCCAGGGCTGTTAACAATCTCGGCGCTCGTGCTGACGTTGCAGACCGCCGTGGTGATTGCCACCGGCAACACCTGGGTCTATTTGCTGCAGTTTCCGCTGGGGAACCTCGCGCTCAGCGCGCTGTTCGCCAAGACCGCCCAGACACACCGGCCACTGGTCGCCCAGCTCGCCACCGAGGTCGTCGCGCTGCGACATCCGGGCGATCACCACCCAGGCCTGCATCGTTTCTTCCGTGGCGCGACATGGCTATGGGCTGGCGTCTTCTTCCTGCTCACCGCCGGCCTGGCCGTAATGATGGTCACCGAGTCTTTCCAGCTCTTCATGCTACTGTCCACGGCCGTTACGGCCGGCCTGATCGCGGTGGGCACGGGCGTGTCGGCCCTGTGGTTCTTCACTGTCCTGCGCAGGTTCGGCCTGCAGCTACGTTTCGCCGCCGCCTGACAGCAAGCGGGCCCGTCACATCCCAAGGCGTGTTTGCCTGGTGCCACGGTCAGCGGTATAGCTCAGGGTCAGGCATCTGAGCATGTCGCCAGGCTCACTGGCCGCTTGGCCGCACGAAGATGATCAGGCTGGTCAAGGGCACCGCCAGGATCGACGCGTGGTGGGCGAGGTCGGGCACGTCCTGACGGCCGGTGGCGACGGCAGCCAGGCCCACGAGTGTGCCGAAGATCGCGAAACAGGTGGTCCCGATCGCGACCTGCCACGCCTGGGCGCGGGATGAAAGCACCGCGGCTGACCCCGCGCCGAGCACGACCGCGATCACCGTCTCAGGGATGGCGGCTTGGGTGAAGCCCGTGCCGAAATAAATCACCGCTGCGACCGCGAAGTAAGCCTCCAATGTCATCAAGATCCCGGCCGCGGGGCTGACGCTCCGGCGGGCGCATCCCGGCATTACGTTGGGTGCGAACTGCATCTCTGCTCCTCCGGCCTGTCACCAACCTCGCTTCCATGGTTGCGGGCGCAGTTCACGTCCGCGTCGGCCAGCGGGCCCGATGCTGCCTAGCGCGCCAGGCGCAGCAGCGCCGGCCGCGCTGCCACCCTCGGGGTACCGAAGTGCCACACCCGCTTGGCTTGACGATGAGCACGCGCTAGACGAGGCAGGGCCACCAGGTCATGGCGCGGACGGTGGCCAAGCTGCTGGCCGGGGCCGGGTACAGCCTGCAGGGCAACGCCAAGACGGCCGGGGGAAGCAACACCCCGACCGTGACGCCCAGTTCCGGTACATCAACGCCCAGGTGACCTCGTTCCAGGCTGACGGCAGCCCGGTGATCAGCTTGGACGCCAAGAAGAAGGACGAACGTCGGGAACTTCAAGAACGGCGGCGCGGAATGGGCGCCGGCCGGGCAGCCCGAGCGGGTCAGCGTCCATGACTTCGCAGATCAGGAGCTGGGCAAGGCGGTGCGCTACGGGATCTACGACCTGACCGCGAACACCGGCTGGGTCAACGCCGCCGACCACGACACCGGCGCGTTCGCCGTCGCCTCGATCCGCAGCTGGCGCGAGGCGATCGGGCAGGCGGCCTACCCCGGCGGCCGACGGCTGCTGATCATCGCTGATTGTGGCGGGTCCAACGGCTCCCGGCTGCGGTTGTGGAAGACCTAGCTGGCTGCCTTCGCCGCAGAAGCCGACCTGGACATCACCGTGCTGGACCTGCCACCGCGTTCCACGGCAACTGGAACTACACCATCCCCGCGCAGCCGCCCGGCGACACGACACGCCCGAATCATGGGAAATAACTATTGCGCGGACGCGAAGAGCCCTACAGCCAGACCCGGTACCGCTTCACGGCCTGAAGCAGCCACGCGGGAGGTCGAGGATCTTCAAGAGGTCGCGGAAGTCTGTGATCCTGTAGTCGGGCACGCAATCCATGCGAACGTTCGTTTCCTGATCGGAATCGAGCATCACAGTTGTCATGCCGGCCTGCCGCGCTCCGAAGATGTCGTGGTAGATGTCGTTGCCGACGTATAGCGCGTTGCCTGCCGCCACTTTCATCCCGTCGAGCGCGAACTGAAAGAGCCGACGGTCGGGCTTCCGGTAACCATGGTCGCCGGAAACGATGACCGGGTCGAAGTAGTCGAGCAGACCGACCTTGTGCAGTTCGGCGCGCGCGTGCACGCTCTGCGCATCGGTGACAACTGCGAGCGGGTAGTGCTCGCGCAGAACATCGAGCACTTGGCGCACGTACGGGTAGAGACTTAGCCGGCGGCGTGCAATGCCGCGGGACATCTCGGCTAGGAACATCGGCATCTGCTCGAGTTTCTCGGCCCGCAGCGTGCGGGTGAAGTCCGTCAGGTGTCCTTCGATGATGTCGCGCCAGATACCGACGGCGTCGAATTCGGGATGCTCCTCCGTACTGGCACGCTGCTGCTCCTTCAAGATCTGGAAATAGAGATCTCGGACCTGGTGTCGACGCAGGTCTATGCCCTGATACGTGAGGAAGTGCGCCGCGGACCGGAAGATCTGATCCATGCCGTCCTCGGTCACGATCCGGACCAGGGTGCCGTTCACGTCGAAGGCGACCGCTCGAATGTCCATGCCCTGCCGTCAGCACTCCCCGAGTGTTGGACGATCCTCATCACAAGGTTACGGGTCGTGGTCATCAGGTGGCATCCCCGAGCGCTGCCCGACATGCGAAACGCCCTCGGAAGTGACGACCGCACCCAGCGGATCCTGCGCTCTGCTGACCAGACAAGGGCCGCACCGGCCGGACGCCACTCACCGCGACTGACGTTCGACTGACGTGCAGGACGACAGTGTGCGTCAGGCCGCCTGCCGCACGACTCGACAATCGGAATCCGGGTGCTCGGGCGCTCGAAGCAGTTGCTTTGCCCTCCTGATGAGCCTTCCGCCGTAGTCCCAGCCGATGTAGTCGTTCCGTGCGATCCGCAGCAGGTTCAGCGCCATATAGTACGGCGCGCGTGCGGTAATACATTCGAACGTTCGCTCGCGATCGGGGAAATGACAGCTGTATTCCCAGAAGAAATGCTCGATGAACGGCTCCGCGCGGTGCCTGGTGCCGAAAGAACGCATGAACGCATGCTCGAGCTCGCCTGCCACTCGCCCGACGTCGAACATCCGGTCCCCGCGCTTCATGCGTTCCAAATCGATCGCCGCGACGTCCATGCCGTGGCCGAACAGAAAGTTCGCGGGAGTCGCGTCACCGTGCAGCCAGACCTGCCGGTCCTGCCACATCTGTGGCCGGTTCCGCCAGATGTCGCGCAACCATGAGAGCTCATCGATGTCGCGCTGTCCGATCCGGTGGGTCTTCTTGAGCCTGCCGACGACGTTGTCGAAGTAGCTGCAGTCGGCATCGAAGTCGACGCCTGCACCGTTGGCCGTCCGGTTGTGCTGCGTGGCGAGGAAGAATGCGAGCGCTTTCAGCCGCCAGTAAAGGTGTGCGTCGTCACCGTGCTGCGTCGCGCGCGTGATCGCGTGGCTGAATTCCTCGCCGCAATAGTATTCGACGGCCAGCACGCCATTGATGTCGCGGCTGAAACCCAACGGGCGAATCACGTGGTGTGGCGATCCGATCAAGTTGTACCGGCGCAGCGTCTCGAGCCCTTCGTACTCCCTGCGCGCCATGCTGGCCGCCTTGTCCCGGTCCGATCCGAATCTCGGGCCATAGAACTTGCAGATGATCTTTGTGTCGCTGAACTTTTCCTCGTATGCGTAGACCTCGTTGCTGCCCGACAACCGGAAGACGCGGAACGCCGGATGTCGCTCACGCACACCCATGCGATCGCGCATGATCCCGCTAAGGAAGTCGTGCAGCGGGTCCTGACCTTCAACGTATCCGACATATTTTCCGTTCATGTGGTTCCCCCGTTTGTGCGGCACAATTGGCCCCCAGGCCATGTGGTATGAGCCGCTCGTTTACCTGACACAGAGTCACCTCACATGCACCTGATACGTAACTGCGCCAAGCGTGCCCTCGGCGAGGACGGAATGGTCCTTGCGGCGCCGTCGCCCGAAGCTTGCCTGCCGGTGATCTGCTCGCTGGTTCTCGGCTCCCGTAGGGTCGTCTGGTGTCGACACGCTCGAGAGTCCCTGCCAGCATCTACCGAGGAGCGACGATGGGCTTCACCTGGACGAAAGAGACCCGCCCGCGGTGGGACGCGGACAAGCAGGCAGCATTCGACGTGGTCGCGCTGGCGTCCGTCGGGATGCAAGCACCGGCATCAGGCGCGGCGATCGCCGACGAATGGTGGCGGGTCGCCGACGACGAAGGCAACCTGGTCGGATACGGCTGGCTCGACTCGGAATGGGGCGACGCCCAGATCGCCTTTCTCGTGGTTCCCGCGGCGCGCGGGAACGGCGCGGGCGAGTTCATCCTGAACCGGCTCGAGGCCGAGGCTGCCGCCCGGGGGGTGAACTACATCTACAACGTCGTCCCAGCCGGCCATCCCGACCCACAGTGGATGTCCTATTGGCTGACACTGCACGGCTTCTACCCGTCGCCGCACGGCGACCTGCGCCGACAGGTCGCCATGGCCGACCAGCATGACCCGCGCGCGTGACCGGGATCCCGGCCGGCGCAGCCGCCGTGGACTGAGGGCAAACCAGTCGAGGCGGCCGGTCGGGCTTCATGTGGTGCTGGACGTTGCGGTGGGTCCACTGCAGTCGGCGGTAAGGGCAAGCCGCTGGTTAGTTTCGGCTGCGGCGCTCGCCCGCCGCGGCACGTTGATGACGCGTTCGATGAGGCGCATCGCCAGATGGTAGGCGGCTTGCCGCTCCGCGAGGTTCCCTCCGCCGGCCAGGGCCAGGCGTAGTGCATCCACGGCGCGAGTGACCTTCGACCGCTCGTGCGCCGGTATCGCATCGGTGCCCACGCGCGCCGCGTACTCCCGGGCGATACGCCACGCAGTCTCCAGGTCCCGGACCGCTGCCTCGTACGCCGCGACCGTTTGCGCGCTTCGTGTCTTGCGCACGACACGTTCGGTGTCCTGGGCGACGCCGTAGGCAGTGATGAACGCCGCGGTCCGCGGAACTGAAGAGTCGGCAAGCGCGGGCCGGTCCAGCACGGCCAGCAGGTCCGACTGATACTGGCCATACTCCTCCCGGACCGCGTCGAAACGCGCGGTGAGCGTGGCTATCCACTCAGCGGCCGACCGCCGTCGGCGACGATAGGCGACGGCAGCCGCTCCTCCACCGGCAACTGCGACGCCGCCGAGCATTCCCGCCGCCACCACCCCCGCCGACCCGGGGACGCCGGGGCTCTGTTCAGGAACATTCTGCTGGAATCTGGCGGGACCAGGGATCGCCCACCGATGGTGAAGGAAGGGGCCGGACGGTCCGTCAAAGTGCGGGCGGCCCGCAACAGCTGCCAGAGCTATCAGCCCGACAAACAGAACCCCCAGTATGACCAACGCGGCGAATAGCCCCGTTGCCGGGCCCGGCGCTGATTGCGGCCGCCCAGGCGCGTCAGCGGGCCCTTCGGCGTTGACGTGGCTTGACGAGGGGCCCGGGTCGCGCCCGTCGTGGACAGCGGCACGATCTGGGCCGGAGGTGGAACTCATCGCCCGCTCCGCGATCGTGAGGGGATGACTGGCCGGCTAACTCCACCGTAGACAGCCGGATTGGTCCGCGCCAGAGTCGAGCCTCATCACCCGGGCCAAGCTGCGAGCGAACGAGGGCGTGGCCGGTAGGGCGTGCGGCGGCGGACCTGCGCTGCCGATCCACGATGAGTTCGCTGGCTTCGGCTTGTCTAATCGGTGTGAGTACGATCCCGACGGAGCGGGATTGTGGACGACAAGGCAATCGGCTGCTGGTTATCGGGTCGGCAGCCCAACCGGGAGCATTCGAGCAGGGAGACCGCACATGGCCACGGTAATCGCGGAGATGTCGATGTCGCTGGACGGCTTCGTCGCCGATCCCTGCGACCGGGTCGGGCCGCTGTTCGATTGGTACGGCAACGGTGACGTCGAGGTCCCGACCGCCTTCCCGGAGAGATGGACCTTCCGGACGTCGAAAGCGAGCGCGCGATACCTGACGGAGTCAATGGATAAGATCAGTGCGCTTGTCGCGGGGCGGCGACTGTTCGATGTGGGCGGCTGGGGTGAGAACGGGCAGCCGTGGGGAGTGCCGGTGTTCGTGGTTACCCACTCCGTGCCCGAGGGGTGGCCGCGCGATGATGCGCCGTTGCCGTTCACCTTCGTAACCGACGGAGTCGACAGTGCGGTGCAGAAGGCGAAGGCGACAGCGGGAGACGGTTGGGTCGGCGTGGCCGGACCCAACATCGCGCAGCAGTGCCTCAATGCCGGCCTCCTTGACGAGATCCGGATCAACTTGGTGCCCGTTCTGTTTGGCGAGGGCATCAGGTACTTCGGCAGCCTGTCGAACGCGATGCTTGCGCTGGAGGGGCCGAGCGTCATTGAGGGCACCGGCGTCACCCATCTGTGCTACCGGGTGAAGAAAGGGTAACGAGTGAAGCAAGGCTAACGGGTCAAGCCAGGCTACCGGGTGAAGCCAGCGGTCAACGGCGGTGGACCTAGGCCCGCTGGGTGGGTGGTGGCGCTCGCTGAGCGAGGTCAGCCTGGGTGTCCCAAACCGCGCGCTTGGCAACGACAAGGAGCACGACCGGCAACACGACGGCCAAGGCGAGCGCGGTCGTGAGCGCGATCGCGTCAGGCGTCGGCATGCCCTCCAAATGGGTGGTGTGGAACACCAGATGCAAGACCGCAAACTTTAAATAGCCGGCCAGGGCGGTACGGACGATGCGGTACTCGATGAAGATTGCGACCGCGGCCATCACCACGCCTTGCGACACGAAGAACGCACCGACGTCGCTCACGAAATGCTGGCTGAACGGCGGGTCCATCGCCACGGTAGGCACGTCGTTGTAGAAGTAGTGCGGCAGGAGGGTAGGCCCAGGTGCCGATTAACGCATCGCTGACGGCGAGGAACATCAAGCCTGCCCTGAGCCATGATCGTGCTCGCGTCGTCAGAGCCTCCTCGACACAGACCCGGGCACGTCCAATGTGCTCGGGAGCGAACCGCTCGGTCAGGAACTGCGCGAAGGTGACCGGCGGCGCACTCGGGCGTCAGGCGATCGCCGCAGCGCAGCCGGCGGCCGCGCCGCGCGCTAACCTAGTCTTTACTAGGTACGGTTAACTGAAACCTAGGGAACATTAGGTTGTCAGGTGAGGCAGGGAGAACACGGCCGATGTCGTCCCGCAGATCGGGCAACGGAGGCATCGTGAACCGGGCGTCCCCGGTGAGCATCTCGACGAGCGCGGGCACATACGCGCGCGGCGCCGAGCATCCGGTAACAATGCGGGTGCAGCTCACTGTGGTAGGGCGCTATCAGCCGATCGAACGCGCCCGTCTCTCCGCCGCGCGCTGCTTTCGGCAGTACCTGGTCCACGAGCGGCAAAAAGTCGGGCGCATCCACCCGACGCACGCTACCCCAGGGCCGTTCGCCCAGCTCGCCTGGTGCTTGCCTGGAAGTGTCGGTTGAGCCCGTTTGCGTATCTGCGGCCAAGGTTTGCCGCGTTGCGGGCGAGCCAGGCCGACAGCTGCGTCGTGCCGGTTGCGGGGCCGTCCGTATCTGCCAGCCCAGCCGCCATTGCCTGGTATTCGTCGCGGGTGAGCAGAACGTCGTGCAGCGCGAGACCCAGAACCCGTGCCGCCACGGGCACGATCGGCGCCGGTACGCAGAGGATCTGCGAGCGGCTATTGACAGCATCCCGGATGCTGGTGACAAGTTCGAGGAACGTCGGTCGCTCCGGTCCGACCGCGTCGAGCACGATGTCGGACCGCTCGCTGCCACATGCGACGCACAGGCGGGCCAGGTCGTCGACGTGGATGCCACGGATCCGGTAGCCGCCGCGGTCGCCGACAGCGAAAACCGGCAACCGCCGCAGCAGCCAGGCGATGTTGTTGATGAGCACCGCGTCGCCGCCGAAAAGGATCGCCGGCCGGAGGATGGCGTGAGACAGTCCGCTGCCGGCAAGTTGCCGCTCGACCAGGGCTTTGCCACGGAAGTACGGCAACGGGGAGTTGGCGCTCGGATGGGTGATGCTCACGTGCACGACTCGCTGGATCCCTGCCCGCCGGGCTGCCTCGAACAATGTCCGTGAGTTGGCGACGGCCCGATCGTGATCTGTGCCTCGGTGCGCGAAGCGCACCCAGTAGGTGTTGTACAGGGTTGTCGCGCCGGACAGCGCGGCGGCGAGAGCGTCGGGGTCGTCGAACGTGAGCGCCCGGATATCGATCGGCGAGCGTTGTGGCGCCCGCTCAGGGTGGCCCGTTAGGGTGCGGACGCGACGGCCGGCGTAGATCAGCTCGCTGGCGATCGCGCTGCCCGAGTAACTGAACGCGCCTGTCACGACGTCGATCCCGGTGTCAGACATGGCCGTCTCGACTACCTCGACAGTTGCGGGGTGCTCCAGCAGTTCGCGGTCCTTGCGCTGCGGGCCGAGGCAGACCCGCTTGGTGACGATGTAGACGGCGATCGGCCCGAGGAGGGTGACCCGGCCGAACCAGGTGGTCCAGTAGAGCTGGACGTCGAAAAACCACTGTCTCCAGGCCCGGGGACGACGGCGGTGTCACTTGGTCATCGTCGCCCGGTGACTGGAGCCGTGTCGCCAGGGGCGCCCCCTAGGTTTGGCCCTAGGTTTGGCCCTAGGTTTGGCCCTAGGCTCAACCCTAGGTTTGGCCGTGGTTTAACCCTGGTGGTCGTCCGGGTGGGGCTGCGGGCGCCGGTGCGCGTGTCGCATATCAGCCCGGGCGAACATTGCCGCGGCAGCGCCGAAGCTGCGCGCGGGTGCGCCGACGGGATCCTCCGGCTATGGCGTCCACACGGGAATACCTTGTGCCTCCATCCGGGCCAGGCACTCCTGATGATCTACACATATGCGGTCGCCGGTCGACGTGGCTATCGTGCGCGTCTCGGTGCTGCCGCAGGCGTCGCACTTAGGTGGTGCTGGGCCCACCTGGCACACGGGCGCGCCCCGTTGCGCCTGGTGCGGAACGCCGAACATCAATTCAGCGCCTCCGCCGGTTATCCACGAACACGGCGTCAATGGACCCAGCCCGGCTCAACCTCGGTGCGACGACCGGCTCGGTCTCGGCACCTGGGCCGACGATCACGGGAGCCGGTCGGCGTCGGCGCTGAATGGTGCGCATGTGATTCCCTGCGGTCAGCAATTAATTCCCTCGACATAAGAATAGCCGGCTTTTGTATACCAAGGTTACGCGGGAGTAAATTGTATTCTCCGACCGGGAGGAGCAATCCCGGTAACAACGGGTGGCCGGCCGGGGCCAATCCGGGGAGACGACAGCGAAGCCGGTTAACGTCCTGCTCACGGCGGCCACGCGGAGGGCTAATACTACAGCCGCAACTTTCGAGCCGCCCTGAGAACGTGCTGGTCACCGAGCTGCCAACCCGAGCATCTCTAGCAAGATCGTTTTAAGCACATGCAGGTCAGAGGCGTGCCTCTGGCAAAGTGCGGCTGAAGTACTAATTCCTTAGGCGCGGGTCCGCGCGTGTGGTCCCGGCCGTGCACGATCGCGGACCTGACCTTCTCGTCGCGGAGGTGGCCGCCCGGTGCCCGCCCGGGTGCTCGCGCGCAAACCCGGCAAGCGGAAGCCGGTTCGCAGGCGCGGGGTTGAACCGTCTCGCAGGTCCCAGACGTATCCGAATGTGGGGTTCTGGTGAAGGGCCCCGGAACCGTGGCGGCGGGAACGCCGCCAAAAGCAACAGCAACGTCGGTCCCGCCAGGAGGCGTGCAGCGTGCAGCACAGCTGTGTACTGCCTGATAATCGCTGCCTACCTGCGCCGCACGCAAGAGGGTGACCTCAAATGACCTCCAACCTGCCGCTGCGCGCCGGCCCGCTGGCACTGTGCCCCGGCTGCCGCACCCCGCTGGACGGCGGCCCCGTCCTGTACCGCTGCCAGACCTGCCGGCAGGCCGTGTCAGCAGCCGACGTCGACACCGGCTATCACGCCCCGGCGGGCAAGGCCGCCGCATGATGCCGATCAAACCGATGGACGACCGCGACTGGTTGGCCGAGCTGTTTCGAGGAGCATCGGGCCTACCTGCGGGATGGTCTTCGACGAGATCGCGCCCGTCGTCGGGCGTTCGGCGGGCGGCCGCGAGCACTTCTTCAGCGCGGTGTGGAGCGCTGAGTCCGCGGCCTACCGTCGCAGGTCGGCCGCCTTGTCGGGTAAGTCACGAATGTCCGACTGCGCGCTCGGTCGGCGAGCACGACTCCGCGGCGCGCTTGCCGCCCGCAGCCGAGCGGTCTCCGTCAGCAACCATCGTAGGGCGCCCAGTTAGACTGGCCGCCGCTGGCGAGAGCGTTGGCGAACACCTGGTTCTGCTCGGCGACGCTGGCGTTGCCGAAGTCGGTGGGGGTCACCGCCGTAGACAGCCCAGGTCGACGCGCTGAACTGGTACAGGCCGTAGTTACCGCTGGCGTTCATGATCTGGGCCTGGCCGCCGCACTCGCGGGAGACCACGCACTGGCCGAACGCGCCACCGGGCACGCCACCCGGGCGCCGGCGCCGGCTGCGCGTTATGGTCGCGGGCGTGCGCGGATGGGCTCTCCCCCGACGTCATCGGCGAACGCCATCGTGCCGGTCCTGGCCGCTAGCGGAGGGCCACGGCCAGCCACGCGCGTAACGACGTGCTTGCACGGGTCAGGGCCATGACGCCGCTCGGTCCGCGGCCCCGTTCCGCTCGATGATCTCCGCTGTTACCTTGCTTGCTGACACCAGCAGGCTGCCGACGTCGGCTGCGCTGAGGCCGTCGGCCACCACCTCCGTGCTAACCGTCCAATGCTGCACGGGACCACGCACGATCAGGAAGCCTGGCGCGTGTTCACCGCCGGTAGCGGGGTCGCTGCGCTCGATCCAGTAATGGAGCTTCTGCTCGCCCATGTGGGGACTCTCCTTATTGGGTGAGGTCGCCCCGGCCCCGGATCGGGCGGGGCCGGACGTCCACCACGCTGGCCGTCCCTCTCGCCGGGGTCGGCGCCGAAATGACAGCTTTCTCCACCATTGAGCACCTTGTGGGCCAAACCCTACGGGCCATCGGATGAGTTCCGCGGTGCCGGGCCCGCGGCTGCGCAAGATGGGATGATGGGTTACGTCCCGCCGGCGGCGCAGTTCGCCCAGCCGGCCCGGCGTCACGCCGCGGTAGCCGTTATGCAGAAATTCTGCTCAACGGCTTACGCGGTGCGGCGTCCCTACGCACACTTCACGCCCCTGTAGCCAGTTTGGCCAGCTACGGAGAACTGGTCGGCTCGGCCGTGACGGTCACCATCGCTGGGACGCTGACGGTCACCGTCGTGGGCACGTTGACGGTCACCGTCGTCGGCGCGCGGACCGTCACCGTCACGCCGGGCGGGGTCACCGTGACCGTGGCAGGGGGCGGCGCTGCGGCCGTCGCCCACTCCGTGACCGGCGGCGGGGCCGGGGCTGGTTGCGGGACGTAGTGCGTGACTCGCTGCGTTACATTCCTCGTCACGGTCGAGGTCCGCGGCCTGACGGTATTCACGAGCCTGATGAGATGCGTGGGACCAGACAGGAGCAGCGCCCAGATACTAAGGCCGAGGGCGAGCGCGGCGGCGGCGGCGAGACAGCCACCGAACCAGCGGGACGACAGCCAGCTCCCGGGCTGCGCATCCCTGGCTTCGGCTCGCGACGGCGGCTTGGTTTCGTCCTGGGGCGGCGGCTTGGCTCCGTCCTGGGGCGGCGGTTTGGATTCGGCCTGAGGCGGCGGCTCCTCGTCATCGTCGCGCCTGGCCCAGTGGCCCCAGAAGGGCTCGAACTCGCTGTCAGAGTACTCCACGAACGGTCACCACGCGTGCCAGTAGCCGGGCAGGATCCAGCCGGTGTCGTCGATCTCGCCATACCGGCCCATCAGCGGCAGCCAGCCCGGCTCGGCCGACCCCACCATGCGCCCGTACGACGTAGGCGGTCCGTACGCATATGTTGGGTTTGCCCGGTCCCTGGCAAGATACCCCCGCTCGACGGAAGAGTGGCGAGGCACCAAGTCCTGCCGACCGCCGCGCTCATCAGCTTCTGACCGGCCAGCGCGCTCGGAGGGCGATGCCAGCGGCGCGCAGTGCGGGGCCCGGCGTCACCGAGGGCGCAGCGAGCAGCGCACGACCGGAGCCGAAACGACGGCTGTCTGCAAAGCTTCACCTATGAGCTTTTACCGCAGCGACGATGGACCCATGGCAGTCCTCACCCTGGATCATGGCGAACTCAACCTCTTTGATCAGGTCGTGATCGACTCACTCGATGCGGAGACGCGAGAGCTGGCCGCGAATCCCCCGCGCGGGTTGCTCATCCGCGCGGAAGGACGCGTAGTCTCCGGCGGCGTTGACGTCAACATGTTCCACGGGCTCACTCCGGACGCTGCCGAGCAGCTGTGGCAACGCTTGTTCGAGATCATCTGGCGCGTGGAGGCGCTGCCGTGTCCGACGATGTTCGCCAGCCACGCGCTGTGTCTAACAGCCGCGTTCGAGCTCAGCCTCGCGTGCGACCTGCTTCTCGCAGCTCAGTCGGCCAAGTTCGGCCTGGTCGAGGTGGTCGTCGGACTGACCCCGTCAATGGGTGGTCCGCAGCGCCTAACGGAGCGTGCCGGGACCGCGCGAGCCAAGCAGCTCGTCTACACCGGTGGGCTGTTCGACGCGGCAACCCTAGAGCGGTGGAACGTAGTCAACCGGGTGTGGCCCGACCACAGCTTCGCCGACGCAGCTCACGCCTTCGCGCTGCGCCTTTCCAACGGCCCAACGCAAGCCCACGCAGCCACCAAGCAGATCGTGCGTACGCAGGTCGAGCGGGGAACGCACGCCGCCGACGCGATCGTGCCTATCGTGTCTGGCAGACTGTTCGCTACCGAGGACCTGAAGAACGCGGTTTCTTCCTTCCTGCGTGATGGTCCGGGTCGGGCGAAGCACGAAGGCCGGTAACGTATTGATCAACGGCCAAGTGGCCGGTCGACCTGACGCCGATGGCATCGCCTGCGGCTGGGCGGCGAGCAGTTGGCAGCCTTGACCGGATCGGCGACGTCGCGCCGCCGAGACGAATCCACACCCGCAGTGAGCACTTCCCGCGGACCAGCCGGGCAGGGACCACCAGCTCAAGACGCCGATGATGAATCTGGGGCCGAGCACAGACGCACCGTAGCGGACGGCGACGATCGGCACGATGAACAGGCCGCTGCCAGGTTCGTGCTGAGCACGTCGGCGTGGTGGCCGAATGGGCCACTGAAACGGAACAGTACTAAGCAGACCAGGACGCCGAGCCTGACTACTGCTAGCCGGTTCCTTGCGACGCGTTGCGGACCAAATGCCGCAGCAGCACCAGCCGCTCCGGCGGGCCAATCGCCCTGGCCGCACTCATGTAGTCCTGCCAAGGTGTCCATCGCCGCTGAGCGCATGTAGCGCGAGTACCCGGCGACGATCAGACCTCTTGGAATTAGCGAGCCGTGGCCAAAGTGTGCTGTGAGGTCGCCAGGTGCGATAAGGGCGCAGCGACAGTGTCATCTCGTTCCCCGGTGGTGAAAAAAGCGAGGCCGTAGGTCCGCCCTGGCGGCGACTTATGGCTCTGTGACCATCCCGGAACCGCCTGCGACCGTTTGCACATAGCGGCAATCCTGCCCGGGAGGTGGCTGTGAGATACGACTCCGAGGGCATCGCAGAAGCCCTCAGATTAAGGCGACGCACCCCGATCTTGGGGGCGCCTTCGCCGGTCCGGGGCGACGTTCATATCCAAGTCCAGCGCTGCAAAGGCTGCGAGCTCTGCATTGAGTGCTGCCCGACCCACGTGCTGGCGCTCTCGGAGAGCTTCAACAGCGCGGGCTACCACCACCCGGTGGTGGTGGCGGACGAGTGTATCTGCTGCCAGGGCTGCTACATGATCTGCCCGGATTTCGCCATCTTCGCGATCGTCCGTGAGGCCGCCACTCAGAAGGCGCCGAGCGGAAGTGCAGCCGTGACCGTTGTGCAACGGAACGTGAGGGCGGAGGTGCGGCCATGACTGGCACGCTCAGCGGGACGCACTTCATGCTCGGCGACAACGCCATCGCCGAGGGAGCCATCGCGGCCGGCTGCCGCTTCTTCGGCGGCTACCCGATCACCCCCTCGACCGAGGTCGCCGAACGGATGGCCCTTCGGCTGCCCCAGATCGGCGGCACCTACGTCCAGATGGAGGACGAGATCGCCTCCATGGCCGTGATCTTGGGCGCGTCCTGGGCCGGCCAGAAGCCGATGACCGCCACTTCCGGCCCCGGCTTCTCGCTGATGATGGAGAACCTGGGCCTGGGAATCATGACCGAGACGCCCTGCGTGGTCTGCAATGTGCAGCGGGGCGGTCCCTCGACAGGGCTTCCAACCCTGGTCGGACAGGGTGACATGCAGCAGGCCAGGTGGGGCTCGCACGGGGACTACGAGATCATCGCGGTCGTTCCCTGGTCCGTGCAGGAGTGCTTCGACCTCACCATCCGCGCCTTCAACCTGGCCGAGCGGTACCGGACGCCGGTGCTGGTGATGGCAGACGCCGAGGTCGGCCACGTGACCGAGAAGCTGGTCATCCCGTCAGAAGACCAAATCGAAATCTGGAGCCGCAAGCGCCCGAGCGGGCCTGTCGCCAAGTACCGGACCTTCGCGCCCGACGACGACCTGATCCCGCCGATGGCGCGGGCGGGCGAGGGCTACCACGTGTTCATGGAGAGCCTCACGCACACCGACCGGGGGTATCCCGACGCCACCGCCCCCACCCAGCAGGTGCTGGTGACGCGCCTCAACGAGAAGATCCGCCGCCACCGGTTCGAGATCTACGACGTGGAGGAGCGGTGGGTGGAAGGCGCCGAGGTGGTGGTGCTCTGCTACGGCATCTCGGCGCGGATCGCGGCCCACGCCGTCGCACAGGCGCGCGAGCGCGGGCTAAAGGTGGGCATGTTCCGGCTCCGCACGGCTTGGCCGTTCCCCGAGGAGCGGATACGGGAACTCTCGGCGGCAATCCGCGGCTTCGTGGTGCCCGAGATCAACCTCGGCCAGATGTCGCGCGAGGTGGAACGCTGCGCGCTCGACGCCTGCGCCGTAGCCACCATCCCCCACGCCGGGGGAGACATTCACGAGCCCGAGCAGATCCTGGAGGCGATCATCCGCACCGCGGAGGGCCGCTCGCCGAGCCGGGCCACACGAGTGGGAGCGCGATAGTCATGGCGCAATTAGGAGTTTTCCTCTGCCACTGCGGCGAGAACATCGCGCGCCGGGTCGATATCGAACAGGTCCGTGAGCATGCGGCCAGCCTGCCCGGCGTCGTCCATGCTGAGGACTATCCCTACATGTGCTCGGCACCCGGTCAGCGCAAGCTCCAGGAGGCCATCACCGAGCGGGGCCTGAGCGGGGTGGTCGTGGCCGCCTGCTCGCCCCACCTGCACGAGCCGACCTTCCGCGGGGCCTCGGCGCTGGCCGGCCTCAATCCGTTCCGCTGCGAGATGGCCAACGTCCGCGAGCAGTGCTCATGGGTCCACGAGGACCGCACCGAGGCGACGGCAAAGGCGTGTGACATCGTCACCACGATGGTCGAAAAGACAAAGCGCGACCAGGACCTCTACCCGGTCGAAGTCCCCGTCACCCGCCGCGCCCTGGTCATCGGTGGCGGCGTGGCAGGGATCCGGGCCGCCCTCGACATCGCCAACGCAGGCCAGCAAGTGACGCTGGTCGAGAAGGAGCCGTCGCTGGGTGGCAACATGTCCCGGCTCTCGGAGACCTTCCCCACGCTGGACTGCTCGCAGTGCATCCTTACGCCGCTGATGGTGGAGTTGTCCAGGCACCCCAACGTGGAGGTGCTGACCTACTCGGAGGTTGAGGAGGTCAGCGGCTACGTCGGCAACTTCAAGGTGCGCATACAAAAGAAGCCGCGGTTCGTGATCGAGGATCTGTGCACCGGCTGCGACGACTGCGCGCAGGCTTGCCCCTCGGCGCTGCCGAACGAGTTCGACATGGGACTGTCCTGGCGCAAGGCGATCTACATTCCCTTCCCGCAGGCGGTGCCTGCGGTGTACACGCTGGACACCGAGAACTGCGTCAACGCACAACTTGAGTCCAAGAGCGGTGCCTACCGGGTGCTGTCCTGCGAGCGGTGCCTGCGCGCCTGCGGCCCGCAGGCGATCGACTTCGACATGAAGCCGGAGTTCATCGAGCGCGAGGTGGGGGCGATCGTGGTCGCCACCGGTTACCAGCTGATGCGGCCCGAGCCCGCCGCCGACCTCGGGCTCGGCCGCTACCCGGATGTGGTCGATGGCCTCGAGTTCGAGCGCATCCTGTCCGCCTCCGGCCCGACGCTGGGCGAGATCCACCGTCCGTCCGATGGCAAGGTGCCGAAGAAAGTCGTCTTCATCCAGTGCGTGGGCTCGCGGGATCCGGTGGGCGGGGTTCCCTACTGCTCGCGGGTCTGCTGCATGTACACGGCCAAACACGCCCTGCTTTACAAGCACAAGGTCGAGGACGGGCAGGCATTCGTCTTCTACATGGACATCCGCGCCGCCGGAAAGGGCTACGAGGAATTCGTGACCCGGGTGATGGAGGAAGACCACGTGCTCTACATCCGGGGCCGGGTAGGCAGGGTGGTGCGGGACGGTGACGTGCTCAAGGTCTACGGCGCCGACACCTTGTCCGGGCAGCGGGTCGTGATCGACGCCGACCTGGTGGTGCTGGCCACGGCTATCGTGCCAGGCACGGACCAGGAACTGGGCCGGACGCTGCGGGCACCGACCGACGCCAACGGATTCTTCCAGGAGCTCCACCCCAAGCTGCGGCCGGTGGAAACGCTCACCGCGGGCGTCTTCCTCGCCGGTAACGCCCAGGCGCCCAAGGATATCCCTGACACCGTGGCCCAGGCCTCGGCGTCGGCGGCTAAGGCGCTTGAGATCTTGTCCAAGCCACAACTTGAGCGTGAGCCGACGGTGGCGCGTGTCGACCCCGCCACGTGCACCGGCTGCTTCGACTGCGAGCGGGTCTGCCCCTACGGCGCGATCGGCCGGCAAGAGATCCGCGACCGTCAGGGGAACCTGCTGCGGACAGTGGCGGAGGTCAACCCGGCGATGTGCGAGGGTTGCGGGATCTGCACAAGTACCTGCCGCGTGCGCAGCATCGATGTCCTCGGTTTCGACGACGAGCAGACCTTCGCCCAGCTTGGCGCGCTTGGCGCGCACGAGCCGATGCTGGTGAGTGCGCCATGAGCGCCACCGCAGGGGCCCGGACGGTGCCCGAGACCCATTGCGCCGATAGCGAGTGGCGGCCGAAAATCGTCGCCCTGGTCTGTAACTGGTGTACCTACACGGGTGCCGATATGGCGGGCACCGCGCGTCGCACCTACGCCCCTTATGTCCGCGTCGTCCGCCTGCTTTGCTCGGGCCGGATAGACCCGCTGCTGATCCTGCAGGCATTCGAGCAGGGTGCGGACGCGGTCCTTGTCTCCGGCTGTCATCCGGGCGACTGCCACTACGTGCAGGGCAACCTCTACGCGCGGCGCCGGCTGACGGTCTTCGAGTCCCTGCTTGATTTCGTCGGTCTCGATCAGCGCCGCCTGCACTATGCCTGGGTCTCGGCCTCGGAGGCAGTGAAGTGGTCGCATCTGGTCGACGAGGTCACCGCGAAGGTTCGCGAGGCGGGCCCGCTTGGCAAATGGGCGCGGCCGGCGATGGAGGCCTGGCAGCCGCCCTTCGAACTACCCGAGCCCGGCCCCGAGCCGCGGCCCAAGCCGGGAGACGCGGAGTCGGCGGCGATCACCGGTCATCTCCGCGAGCTTGCGGCGACACTGCTCGACTCCGAGCAGGTGAAACTCGTCATTGGCCATACCCCTGGCTCGCTGCCCGGCCAGATGGTGCCCGCCTTCGTCCGCAGCGGGCAGGAGACGGGCGTGCTCGCCTGGAATGACCGCTGCGCGGGCAATCTAGCGGTCTATCTGCCTGAGATGGTGAAGCAGGCCGGTGGCCGCGTGGCGGTCGTCGTCAAGAGCTGCGACGCGCGGGCAGTCGCGGGCCTGCTGCGGGAAAACCAGGTGCGGCCCGAGGATGCCGTCCTGCTTGGCGTCGAGTGCGCCGGGATCTGGCACGAAGACCGCCTGGCCGCCCGCTGCCACAGCTGCGCCGAAGCGGTCAGCCCGCTCGCGGACTGGACGCTCACCGCGAGTGGTGCCGTGGAGGGCTCGGTGCCGCCCCAAACAGAGCGCGCCACCGGCCCCGATCCTCGCAGCGCTCAGCTCGCGGTGCTCGAAGCCCGCCCCGCCGCTGAGCGCTGGGAGTTCTGGCAGCGGGAGTTCGACCGCTGCATCCGCTGCTACGCCTGCCGTGCCGTTTGCCCACTGTGCTACTGCCAGACCTGCATCGCCGAAAAACACAGCCCGCAGTGGATCTCGACCGCCATCGAGGGCCCAGGGAACTTGGCCTGGAACGTGACCCGGGCGATGCATCTCGCCGGCCGCTGCATCGATTGCGACGAGTGCGCCCGGGCCTGTCCCGCCGATATCCGGCTGGATCTCCTGAACCGGGCGGTGGCGGGCGAGATCGCCGACCGCTTCGGCTACCAGACCGGCTCCGATCCTGGGCTGCCCGCTCCCCTCACGACGTTCCATCCCGACGACCCGGACGGCTTCCAATGACAGGCGCAGGCTGGCGGCTCAGCGCCGCCGAAGTGAAAGAGTGGATGGAGTGGCTGCTCGCGGGCGGCCGGCGGGTGGTCGCGCCCGCCGGGGACGGCGGGCTCGTGCTCTTCCGCCAGGTGAGCTCGGCCGGTGAAGTCAGGCTGGAGGGCTCCGCTCACGCGAGGTGGTCGCCGAAGGAGTTCCTGTTCCCGCGCACCGAGACGCTGATGTCCTATACCTTCGACGACAGCAACAGCATACGGTTGGCGCCGCCGCGTCCGGCTGAGATGGAGCAGGTGCTGTTCGGGGTGCAGCCGTGCGACGCGGCCGGCCTGATGCGCCTCGACGATGTCTTCCTGGGCGATGGGGATGGCGACCAGCTCTACGCGGACCGTCGGCGGCGGACCGCGGTTGTCTCGCTCGCCTGCGCCGTAGCCCGCCCGGAGTGCTTCTGCACCGCCGTGGGCGGGGCGCCGGACGGCACCGACGGTAGCGACGCCCAGCTGCTGCCCGCGCCAGACGGTTACCTGCTGCGAGCGCTGACACCCAAGGGCCGTGAGCTCCTCGGGGGGCTCGACTCGGGCTGGCAGGTGACCACAGACAAGGACTGGGCGCAGGCGCGCGCGCAGGCGGAACGGGTGGCAACCGAAATCGGCCGGAGCCCGCTCCCGGGCGATCTGCCTGGGCGGCTGATAGGCGCGTTTGGGCTCCCCATCTGGAGCACGCTCGCCGAGCGTTGCCTGGGCTGCGGGATCTGCGCCTACGTTTGCCCAAGCTGCAGCTGCTTCGACATCACGGACCAGGCCAACGCCTACTGCGGCACCCGCTGCCGGTCGTGGGACACCTGCACCCTGGCCGGTTTCACCCGGCACGCCTCGGGCCACAACCCGCGCCCCGACCAGCCCAGCCGTTTCCGGCAGCGGGTGCTGCACAAGTTCGCCTATTTCCCGCTTGAGAGCGAGGGCCGCCTGATGTGTGTCGGCTGCGGTCGCTGCGTTGCGCTGTGCCCGGTCGGTATGGACATCCGGAGCGCGGTCGACAACACGGCCACGGAGGTGTCGACATGAGTGCATCCGGCTACCTTCCCCAGCTCATGAGGATCTCCTCGCAGCGGGACGAAACATCCGATGTCCGCACGCTCCGGCTCGAGCAGCTGCGTCCGGCGCCCCTGATCTGGCGGGCAGGGCAGTTCGGGTTGTTCTCCGTATTCGGGCTGGGCGAGAGCGCGTTCACGATCGCCAACCCGCCCACCCGCGGTGACCACATCGAGTGCACCTTCCGTGAGGTGGGCAAGGTCACCACGGGCCTGCGACGGCTGTCGGTCGGGCAGGTGATCGGGTTCCGCGGTCCCTACGGCAACAGCTTCCCGGTCGAGGATTGGCGGGGCAAGGACCTGATCTTCGTTGGCGGCGGGATGGGCATGGCCGCCCTCCATGCCCCCCTGCGTTACGTCCTCGACAACCGCAACGAGTATAGCGAGGTCGTGATCCTTAACGGTGCCCGCGGCGTTGCCGACCTCGTCTACACCGAAGAGATGGTGGAGTGGGCTTCCATCCGCGGGGTCAAGGTGGTGCGCACCGTGGACCCAGGCGGCGAGACCCCCGGGTGGGACGGCGAGGTCGGCCTGATCCCGCAGGTCTTCGAGAAGCTGGGCCCGCAGCCAGACGACCGTGTGGTAATCGTTTGCGGCCCGCCCGTGATGCTGCATTTCATGCTCCAGAGCCTGGACCGTCTCGGCTTCCACCCGGAGCAGATCGTCACCACCCTGGAAAACCGGATGAAGTGCGGCCTCGGTCACTGCGGGCGCTGCAACGTCGGCCCGTTCTACGTCTGCCGTGACGGTCCCGTGATCACCGTCGCCGAGCTGCAACTGCTCCCACCGGAGGTTTGAGATGAGGATGCAACGCGACTTCGAGGAACAGCTCGAGGCCGACGACCACTGGACTCCGGAGATGCTCGAAGAAACCCTCGACCACCCGACGGAGTGGGCATTACGCTCCGACCGGTTGCCGCATATCTGGTGTCCCGGCTGTGGCATCGGGACATCGGTCACCTGCTTCTTGGAGGCGCTCAAGGAATCGAACATCGACATCGAGAAGCTCGCGGTGGTCTCCGGCATCGGCTGCACCGGGCGAGTGGCCGGCTACGTCGACTGTGACAGCTTCCACACCACCCACGGCCGCGCCATCCCCTTCGCAGTCGGCCTCCAGATGGGCAATCCCGAGCTCAAGGTGGTCGTGTTCAGCGGCGATGGCGATCTGTCCGCCATCGGCGGCAACCACCTGATCCACGCCGCCCGCCGCAACGTCGACCTCACCGTATTCTGCGTCAACAACTTCACCTACGGGATGACGGGCGGACAGGCCGGGCCGACGACGCAGGAGGGTGCGAAGGCGTCGACCAGCCCTTACGGGAGCGTCGAAACCCCCTTCAACCTGCCCCTGCTTGTGGCCGCCGCCGGCGCGACCTACGTCGCCCGCTGGACGGTCCTCGACCTGGGCCGGCTACGCCGTTCAATGGTGGAGGCGATGGCCCACAGCGGGTTCGCGTTCGTCGAGATCATCTCGCCGTGCCCGGTCTACTACGGGCGGCGGAACCGGCTCGGGGAGGCGATCGAGGAGCTCCGCTACTACAAAGAGAACATCGTGGTGGACAACTTCGCCCGTCTTGAGCAGCTTGACATCCCGCTCGGCGGCAACGTGACCGTGGGCAAGTTCGTCGATGAGCAGCGGCCGACCTTCAGCCACCAGCTGCGGGAACTGCTCGCCTCCAAGGCGCAGGCCGCGTCGGTGAGGAGCTGAAATGAACAGCGTGGCGGCGGAGTGGGCACAGCCGAAACCGGCAAGTGACGCGGTCGAAACGCCGAATCGGACGACCCAGGTACGGTTCGGGGGCTTCGGCGGGCAGGGAATCATCCTGGCTGGCTACATCCTCGGGCGCGCGGCCACCGTCCATTCGGGCCGCAACGCGGTCATGTCCCAAAGCTACGGGCCCGAGTCGCGGGGGGGCGCGTGCCAGACGGAGCTGGTGATCTCCGACAGCGAGATCGCCTACCCGCGGGTGCTGAACCCCGACGTGGTTGTGGCGATGTCGCAGGAGAGCTACCGGAAGTACGGTGCGGGGCGTCCGGCGAGCGCGCTCTTGATCGTCGACGAGGACCTGGTGACTCAGGACGATGAGGCCGAGCGTGGCCGCCAGGTCAGGCAGGCTCCGGCTACCCGCCTGGCCGAGGGCCTCGGCCGGCGGATCGCCGCCAACATTGTCATGCTCGGCTTCCTGACCGGGGCCACCGGCCTGCTCGACGCCGGCGCCATGCGCGATGCGGTGGCGGCCTCGGTCCCCAAGGGGTCGCAGGAGCTCAATGTGAGGGCCTTCGACCTTGGCTTCCAACACGCAGGGAAAGTGCGGCCATGACCACCACCAACGTGTCGCCCGGCAACTCCGAGCTCGTGCGACGAGTCGCCGAGCTCAGCGGCCAGAACGTGTTCGCCTGCTACCAGTGTGGCAAGTGCACCGCGGGGTGCCCGTTCGGGTTCGACCCGCAGGGGGTCCTGCGCAGGATCCAGCTTGGCGAGGTCGAGACCGCCATCGGCCTCGACACCCCCTGGGACTGCGCCGCCTGCCTGACCTGCGCGGCCAACTGCCCGAAGGGAGTCGACCCGACCAAGGTCTACCAGGCGCTGCGCTCGATCGCCGAGACCGACCACGTCGGCGCTCACCACCGGCGGCACCGCCTCCGCACGACCGTACTCGCCAATAACCACCGGACGGCCCGGCTGGGCAGCCACCTCGCCCCGTGCAGCAACTGGGCGTTCTGCGCGCCGGGGGCGGGCGTGGCACTCGAGCGGGTGCTCGGTGTGCACCACGCGCGATCGCTGCCGCCGTTCGCCAGGCCGACATTCCAGCACTGGTTCCGCGATCACGTCCCGCTCCGGGACGGGCACCGGGGCAAAGTGCTGCTCTTCCACGACACCTTCATGGACTTCAACTTCCCGGAGACCGGGGTGGCCGCCACCGAACTGCTCGAGCTAGCGGGCTACCAGGTGGAACTGACCAACGCCGTCTGCTGCGGCCGGGTCCTGATCTCCAAGGGCCATCGGCCGCAGGCCGCCCGGCACGCGCAGACCAACATCCCGCGCCTCTACGAGCAGTCGGCGCAGGCCGCGGCGATCGTCGGCTGTGAGCCGTCCTGCCTGCTGACGCTGCGGCACGAGTACCCGGACCTGGCCGGCGACGACGACACGCGGCAGATGGCCAAGGTGGTCGCGAGCCGCTGCCTGCTGCTTGACGAGTTCCTGGAACGGCTGGCCGACGACGGCCAGCTCGAGCTGAACTTCCGCGAGCCGCCCGCGAAGCGCCAGAGCGTGCTTTTCCATGGTCACTGTCACCAGAAGGCAATGGCCAAGCCGCTCGCCAGCGTCCGCCTGCTACGGCTGGCTGGCTACGACGCTGAGCTGATCAACGCAGCCTGCTGCGGGATGGCCGGCTCGTTCGGATACGAGAAGGAGCACTACGAGGCATCCAGGGCGGCGCTCGAGCAGGGGGTGGCTCCCGCTCTGCGCGCACAGCCCGAGGCCCCGGTGGTAGTGATGGGTGTGTCATGCCGCCAGCAGATCGAGCATTTCTGCGGGCGGCAGGTCCGCCATCTCGCCCAGGCCCTCAGGGAAGCGGTAGCCGAAGAGCCCGCTGACCCCACCGCGCAGCCCGCCGGACGGACGGAGGATCCAGCCAGCGTTACGCAAGCCGCGATGACCACAAAATCACGATCTTGAGCGGGCGCATGTCGGGGTTGGCCCTCGTACAGCGCCCCGTGCCCGCGCCGGTGCTCAGCCACCAGCGACAACAACCCTGCCAGGGCCCGCACCGGCCCTCCGCACATAGCCGGACCTGGCCAGGATGAAACGTCAGCGGGGTGCGGCGCGTGATCAACGTCGGCCTCGTGCCGTCGTGGAAGGCGACGAAGCGGAGCGGGCACTTGCCGCGATGCGGGCTCGCCCGCTTGGCAAACAGGCCGCGATCATCGGCACTGTCGCGGCAGACCCACCAGGCACCGTATTTGCTCAAGCCGCCTTCGGTGGCACACGAATCGTCGACCTGCTGGTCGGTGACAGACCCGCCGCTGCGAATCTGCTGAGGCGGCCTGACCGGCGTCGACGAACTAGCGATCATCCAGAGTGTCGTGGACGCGGTGGTGTGGCGGGTTCCCGACGCGCGGACAAGATCGCGGTCGCGTTCCGGTGCGACGGGTAGACCCAGACCCCCTTGACGCTGCCGTCACGGTGGTAGGAGGACGAAGCGAACAAGTTAAGCGGCAAGCTCAGATTCGAGAACGATCAGCGCCCTTAAGGCTGAAACATCATCTGGCGCATGCTCCGCTTCCGCGGTTGGTGTTTCCGCTTGGGCATCGCCGAACGCAGGTTCCTGCGATACCTCGTCTGGGTAGCGGCGCTCCAGCTCGGTCCTGCCGAGACGTGCTTCGTCTGCTAGCTCAGTCCACTCGTCTGCATTCCTCCGCGCTTGCTCACGTTCCTCTGGCTGGGAAGCGTCTGTCATTTTTGCCGCATAGATCGCCACCATCTGCAGCGCGATTTGTTCCTGTCGGTTACGTACAGCGACTTTCTTGCCGACATCACTCATAACAGGCCCCCTTTTCCGTTCCGACAATTTTGGGGGTATCCAACTGCATGTCCCACTGCCCTCATGTTGGACATTGCGGTGACGATGCACATGAGTCTTTAGTCTTCGTACTTGTAGGACGAACAGCCTCGCTTGCAGGGACTCTGGTACTACAACCGCACTCTCAAGCCGCCCCGAGGGAACGCGCTGCTAACCGAGTTGCCAACCCAGCATCCCTAGCAAGAATGCTTAAGTACCTGCAGGTCAGAGGCGTGCCTCTGGCAAAGTGCGGCTAGTATAGTCCGAACTTGCGCGATCTTCAGCGGCCATATCTAAGGCTGACCAGGGCGGACGTCGACAAGCGTACCTGGGTCCTGGCCATATGGTGCTGTCCGGCGTGACGCATGCACCCGCCGAAAAGATCCACTGGCGCCAAAATAGGTACCACGTTGCCGAGGTGGCTGAGTTTTTCTCGCTACATCTTCAGTGTCTTATACGGAATTTCCCAGGTCACGAGCCTTTAAGCGACACGGCGGGCTCCGTTTCAGCCCCAGATCTCCGGCGAGGGCCGGAGATCTGAGCCCCAGCCCCCTCCCCATCGCGTGAAGTCGACCGCCGACGAGGTGCGTGTGGCCGGGTCCTTTTCTACGCTGCGGGCCGGGCTGGCCGCAGCCGCGTGTCCATAGCTGGCGGGGCTTCGGGAATTAGCATGAGCCCGGACGCCACTGGTTCATGTCCAGGGGCCAGCTCTACTCGTGGAGCCGTAAACCCCCCGCGCCGGGGACCGCTGCTTCCCCTGGCGGGTCATCTCGCCTCCAGCTTCCTTTTCAGGCCGTACTCGAGTGCGGCGAGGAACTCCTCCGTCTTGAGGTATGGCGTGCTGTGGCCGACGAGAGCGGCCAGGTCCTTCGTCATCTCGCCATGCTCCACGGTCTCGACGCAGACGTGCTCGAGTGTCCGAGCGAACGCAGTGAGCCCGGGACTGCCGTCCAGCTTGCCGCGGTGGGCTAGAGCGCGCGTCCAAGCGAAGATCGACGCGATGGGGTTGGTGGATGTGGTCTCCCCCCGCTGGTGCATCCGGTAATGCCGGGTGACCGTGCCATGCGCGGCCTCCGCCTCGACGGTGCGGCCGTCCGGCGTCATCAGCACGCTCGTCATCAGGCCAAGCGAGCCAAAGCCCTGCGCCACCACATCCGATTCCACGTCGCCGTCGTAATTCTTGCACGCCCAGACGATTCCGCCCTCCCACTTCAGCACCTGTGCGACCATGTCGTCGATCAACCGGTGCTCATACGTGATACCGAGCGCCTCGAATTCGTCCTTGAACTCCGACTCGAAAACCTCGTCGAACAGGACCTTGAACCGCCCGTCGTATGCCTTGAGGATCGTATTCTTCGTGGACAGGTACAGCGGGTAGTGGCGGTTGAGAGCGTACCGCATTGTGGCGCGCGCGAAGTCGCGTATCGAGTCGTCGAAGTTGTACATCGCCATCGCGACGCCACCGCCAGTAAAAATCGCCACCTCGGCCTCGATCGGGTTACCGCCATCGGCCGGAACGTAGGAGATCATTACCCTTCCCGGGCCCGACACAACGAAGTCGGTGGCCCGGTACTGGTCACCGTGCGCGTGGCGGCCGATGATGATCGGCTTGGACCAGCTCTGCACCAGGCGCGGGATATTGGACATGACGATCGGCTCGCGGAAGACGACGCCGCCGAGAATGTTGCGGATCGTACCGTTCGGCGACCGCCACATCTTCTTCAGGCCGAACTCCGCGACCCGCGCCTCATCCGGCGTGATCGTCGCGCACTTGGCGCCCACCCCATATCGCTTGATCGCGTTTGCGGCATCTAAAGTGACCTGATCGTCGGTGGCGTCGCGGTTCTGGATCGAAAGATCGTAGTACTTCAGGTCAACATCCAAGTAGGGCAAGATCAGCTGGTCCTTAATGAAGCGCCAGATGATCCGCGTCATCTCGTCGCCGTCAGCTTCGACGACCGGATTTTCTACCTTGATCTTGGACATGCCACAATCCCCTCGTCACGCCGGCCGTTATCCCCCTGGGGTAGGGGATCGGGGAATCATCCCGGAGGCCAGCTAATCGAGACACACTTCGCGTCAGGCTATCTCCATGGCCGGCAGCGGTTCCAGCACTCGCAGACGCGGCGGCGACGCCGCCGCAGCAGCCTCGCCGCAGCCTCGCCGCAGCGGTGCCCACCTCCCGCCCACCTCCGGTCGTCGCCGTGAACATTCTCCGGGCTCTTGACGAAGAACCGGAGCCGCGGTCCGCGTTCGTTGGAGAAGAAGCCGTTGAGCTCTGGCGGCCCGGCGAACGACAGGGCAGCCATAATCAGGCCAGCGCCCACGGTCGCAAATCCGGCCACATCCATAGCGCGGCGCTTGACCGGCAAGCAAACCGGCCCGCTCGCAAGGACGAGCCGGGCACCACGCGCAACGAGGAACCGGGCGGTGGAGGGATGCGAGACAAAGGTCACAGGAGTGACCACTGGTGGAGGCGGAATCGCGCCGCGAAATCGACCACTGTCCCGGCCCGCCGCCGACAACGCCGCATGCGCCCGCCTGCGCCGAGCGGAGCAATCGGTCGACAGCCTCGACGTCGGGTCTCGCATCAGGCCCGGCACACGCTGACCACCAGTTTGCGGAACGGCGCGAGCCTCACCCACGCGCCCAGCGGGAGGCGTCCTGGCGGGAACGCGTCCTCAAACGTCGAGGCCGCCCTGCCCGCAGCCCAGGCGCCGATATCCGCGTCCCAGCGGGACCATGTGGCGGTCCTCATGGGCCAGCTCCGCGACTTGGAACAGGACTGGTCGTAGGGCACCGCCCAACGAATCACTACCGAAGAACACCACCCTCAAACCGCGCGTCCGGAAACTGGCCTACGACAACGGGACCCTGGAAGAACGGTTGGAAGCCGCCCGCTCAAACGCCAGCTTCGCCGACCGGCGCATTGCCCAGCTCGAGCCCAGCTCATCGACACCCGGCGCGTTGAAACTGTCAAGGGCGCGAAGAGATCTTGCATGTACATTGCAGGAACCCGAACTGTAGAAGAGGCGGTGCTGGAGGCCTGGCGCGGCCGGTGTCCGGGTCCAATCCGGGCGTGATCGGTGCGGGATGCTCCGTTAGTGCAGCTTTGTGCGTGGCGGTTCAGCTGCGCCGAGCCGTCCGCGGGGCGGGCTGTGTGAGGTGGTGACGTAGTTCCCGGGTCAGCTGGTGGTGCCGGTGGCTGAGGTCTTTTTTCGGGTGGGTCGCGGTATTGCGGCGGTGCCGGGCTGGTGCGGCGCGGATGGCGGGGCGGGGGCGTGGTTTTCGGCGTCGCCGCTACCTGTGTGTGCTTGCGTTATGGGTGGTGGGTGGCGCGAGGCGGGCAGGTCACGCGGCATGTGGCCGGAAATTTGGGGCCGTGATTTATTTATGGGAGTGGTTTTTCGGGTGCGGGGTTAAATTACTCGGGGGTAGATTTTCTGGTAAATTACTTTGGAGTAGCTTTTGTGGGTGACTTAGGGCACATCGGGAATGCGTCTTTGCGCCTGCTGGATTGTTTCCTTTGCCTCTAACGGA
>Ga0335079_10000667_pt1 | contig 39279 bp, 37 predicted proteins | sample Lox_Sample_33_FD_206719 | JGI IMG/M metagenome (GOLD analysis project Ga0335079, IMG submission 206719) | Soil microbial communities from Loxahatchee National Wildlife Refuge, Florida, United States - Lox_Sample_3.3 | ecosystem: Environmental > Terrestrial > Soil > Wetlands | place: USA...
CAGTGGGCCCACTTCACGGCGAGCGTCCTCTTCCTCGCCTTCTGCCTCGCCGCGGCCATCGAGGTCCTGCGGCGCATGCCGGGGGCGAGCCCGTGGTGGCTGGCTGGGACGCCGGCGCTCGCCTACTACGGGGCGCTCAACTGGGATCTCCTCCCCGTCGCGCTACTGCTCGGGGCGCTCTTTGCTCATGAGCGGGGGTGGCCAGGCCGGTCGGGATCGCTCGCCGCGTTGGGCGCGTCCGCGAAGCTCTGGCCGCTCGCCCTCCTGCCCCCGGTCGCGGCCGACCTGGGGCGGGAGGGGCGCCTCGGCGGCCTCGCCCGCTTCGGCCTCGCCTTCGCGGGGGTCACCCTGGCCGCGAACCTTCCCTTCGCCCTCCTCGCTCCCGCCAACTGGGCCCACTTCTTCTCCTTCAACGCCGGCCGGGCCGCGGAGAACTCGGTCTGGGAGGTCTTCCGGCTCCGCGACCCGGCGGCGCTGAACGCCCTCACCTTCGCGCTCCTGGCCGCGGCGGTGGCCCTGGCCGCCCGGGGGGCCCGGAATGCCCGCCCCGGCTGCCGGACGCGCGCGGTCCGGCTCGGAACGGCTCTCGTCCTCGTCGCCTGGGTCGCCACCAACAAGGTGTGGAGCCCGCAGTATGCCCTCTACGCCTTCGCCGCCGGCGCCCTCGTCGCCGCGCCCGCCTGGCTCTTCGCCGCGCTGGCGGTCGTCTCGGTCGTGGACTACCACCTCGCCTTTGAGGTGAGGGCGGAGCGCGGCGTCTTCTGGTTCTTCGACGGCTGGTACTACGGAGAGGAGATGGTGCGGACGGCGGTGTACGGGACGTTCGTCGCCTTCCTCCTCCGGGAGCTCCGGCGCACCCGCGTGGGCGCGGCCGGGGCCACCTCGTGAGCGAGCCCTCTTCTCGCCGCGCCTGGTGGGGCGTGGCCGTCGCCGTGCCGGCGCTGGTGCTCCTCTTCCACTGGCGCGCGGCCCGGCCCGGCTGGGCTTTCTCCGGCTCCGACCTGCGCTTCTTCTTCTACGGCATCCGGGAGGCGGTGGCCGGGGCGCTGCGGCGGGGCGAGCTGCCCTGGTGGCAGCGCGGCATCCTCATGGGGTACCCGCTCGTCGCCGATCCGCAGGCGGCGGTCTTTTCCCCCTCGACCTGGCTCACCTTGCCGTTCGACGCGCCGCGCGCGCTCACCCTCGCCACCCTCCTCCACCTCTGCATCGCCGGCTGGGGAATGGCGGCCTGGATGCGGCTGCGCGGGCTCTCCCCGGCCTCGGGACTCGTCGCCGCGGTGATCTTCGCCCTGGGCGCGAAGCAGACGGTCCACCTCATTCACTGGAACTTCGCCGCCACCACTGCCTGGTGGCCCTGGATGCTCGCCGGCCTGGAGGGCTTCGCCTCCCGGCGCCAGGCGCGCTTCGCGCTCCTCGCCGCCGTGGCGAGCGGCCTGGCCTGGCTGGGCGGCTCCCCGCAGATGGCCCTCTTCGGCTCGATGGCGGCAGGGCTCTACGCGCTCGCCCTCGCAATCGCCCTTTGGCCGCAGCGCCGGGCGGACGCGGTCGTGGCCCTGGCGGTGGTGCCGGTCGGGTTCCTCCTCGCCGCCGTCTCGCTGGTGCCGGTGGCGGAGCTCTCGCGGCTCGGCCCGCGCAGCGGCGGCGTCAGCTACGCCTTCGCCACCAGCTGGAAGTGGCCCGACGCCTGGGGGCTCGCGCTCCTCGTCCTCCCGCGGGCGTACCACGGGCGCTGGGGGATCAACCTATGGGAGGCGACCGGGTACGTGGGGATCCTCCCCCTCGCGCTCGCCTGCGCCGCCCCTACGCGGCGCCGCGGCGTGCTCCTCTTCGCCGCGCTCGGCGCCCTCGGAGTCTGGCTCTCCCTCGGGGACGCCGCACCCCTCGGCCTGCACGCCCTCGCCTACCGCCTCCTCCCCGGCTACGGGAACTTCCGGGTCCCCACCCGCGGGCTCTTCGTCACCGCGCTCGCCGCCTCGCTCCTCGCCGCCGAGGGCCTGGAGGCGCTGCGCCGGGAGCCGAGTGCGGCGCGGTCGCTGCGCGCCTTCGTCGCGCTGGCGGTCCTCGCCGTCCTCGCTCTCTGGCTGCCGCGCCAGCCCGGTTTTCCCTTCCCGCGCGAGGAGGCGCGGGGAGCGGCGCTCACCGCCGTCGCCTTCGCGGGGCTCGGCGGGGCGTGGGCCTTCGCCCTCTGGCGGGCCCCCGCCTTCCGCGGATGCCTGGCGGGAGCGGCCGCGGTGGCGCTCGTCTTCCTCGACTCCTGGGTCCTCTTCTCCCGCTTCAACGCCGTCTCGCCCGTCGCGCGAGAGGCGCCGCTCCTCTCCGACTTCCGGCCGCTTCTCCCCGACCCCCCCGCCCCGCGCCGCGTGGGCGTGCTCGCGAAGTGGGGCGCCTCCGCCAACGCCCCGCTCCGGCAGGGATGGGAGGGCGCGCTCGGCTACGGCCCCATGTGCATCCAGCGCGTGCGCGATCTCCTCGAGGCCACCCAGGACGACACGCTGAGGGCGCTCGGGGCGATGGACCGCGACGCCACCTTCCCCTCGGCCCGCGCCACCTCGCCCCTGTGGCCGCTCTTCGCCACCCCCCTCGTCGTCTCGGACCGGGAACTCTCCCTGCCGGTCCTGCAGCGCGGGGCGCGCGAGTGGGAGAACCCGCTCGTCGCCTACCGCGCCGAGGCCCTGCCGCGGGTCTTCTGGACCGGCTCCTGGCAGGTGGCCGCCGACGCCGAGAGCACGAAGGCGCTCCTCGCCGCCGCCCGGGGCGATCGCGCCGTCCTCCCGGAAGCCCCGCCCGGGCCGCCGCCCGGGCCCCCGCAGGGGCCGGTGGCCGCGCTCGACGTGCGGGTGGGGGAGCGCTCCCTCTCGGCGACGGTGCTGGCGCCGAGGGACGGCCTGGCGGTCGTCCTCGACCCCTTCTACCCGGGGTGGAGAGCGACCGTCGACGGCGCCTCCGTTCCCATCCTGCGGGCCGATTACGCCTTCCAGGCGGTGCCGGTGAAGGCGGGACGGCACGAGCTGCGCCTCGAGTACCGCAACCGCCTCGTGCCCCTGGGCGCGGCGGTCTCGCTCGCCGCGCTCCTCCTCCTCCTCGGCGGGCTTCGGGCGTGGCGCCGATCCGCCTAGCGGCGGCGGGGGCCCCCGAGCAGGAGGTGCAGGTGGGCGCTCTCCCAGGCCTTCGCCCGCGCGTACCCGGGATAGGCCCGCTCGCGCGCGCGGAACTCGGCTCCGTGGACGATGCGGCGGCCGCCCCGCCGCTGCGGAGGCACCACCTCGTGCAGCATCTCGTGGAACACCACCGCCTCCACGTAGAACGCCGGCACCTCCTCCCGATCGAGCGCCGGGTGGACTCGGATGGCACGGGCGTGGTGGAGGTAGACCCCGGTGCGGATGGAGCCACGCCCGGGCACCGCGCCGGAGCGCCCCCATCCGATCCGCGCCGTCACCGCCCCCTGGAAGTGCTGCGAGTTCAGTCGGTCGAGCATCGCCTTCAGGTCGTGCACCCGGCCCCGGGGATCGAGCCGCTCGTCCCTCTGGGGGCCGATGCGAAGGCGCTGCACGCCCACCCAGACCTCGATGCGCCGTCCGGCCTCGCGGCGCGAGGGGGAGCCGCGAGCGGTTGCGAAGGCCGCCAGCGCCTCCACCACGTCCGGCGGCGCGCCGAGGAAGAGGTGGTGAAGGCGGAGCTGCACCTCCCCGCGCGAGCGCCGGTAGGAGACCATGGTGGAGCGATTGTCGTGCACCACCAGCCGCACGCGCTCCCGCAGCCGGGCGGAGAGGGCGTCCGCCATCCGCTCGGCGGCCACCACCCGATCCTCTCGCGGCGCGTAGCGCGCGTCGAAGCCGAGGGGGAGGAGCTGCTCTTCGCTCACGCGCCCGATGCTACGGGAGAGGCCGGCGGGCCTCAAGCTGGCTCGGCCTCGGCCTCGGACTGCAGGAGCCGCTCCAGCCGTGCCGGCTCGAGCCGCAGGAGCAGGCTCCGCTCCTGGCTGTAGGTGACGGCGCCCGGCGCCGCCCCCTTCACCTTCCGGACGTGCTTGGCCCGCGTGTAGACCACCTCGGGCGAGGGCTCCCCGCGGGCGTCGCTGAAGTGCGCGGCCAGGTGGGCGGCGTCGAGGAGGCTCTCCTGATCGGGCGCCTGGCCCTTCGCCAGGCGGACGACGACGTGCGCGCCCGGCCTCCCGCGGGCGTGCAGCCACAGGTCGTTGCCCTTCGCTACCTTCACGGTGAGCTCGTCGTTCTCGGCGGCCCCCTTCCCCACCAGGATGGGCACCCCGCCGAGGGACCGGAAGCTGCGGTAGGGAAGCGCCCTCTCCTCCGGCGCGCGCCGGCGGGGTGGGCGCGCCGGGCGCGGCGCCGCTCCGAAGCGGCGCGCTTCGCGCTCCAGGCGAGCCAGGGCGTCCGCGGGCGCGCGCTCCACCTCGGAGAGGAGCCGCTCCACCTCGGAGAGCCTCTCTTGCACCTCCGCGGCGCGCGCCTCCACCCGGGCAGCGCTGTCGGCGATGCGGCGGTAGCGCCGGTAGTAGCGCTCCATGTTCTCGCGCGGCGAGAGCGCCGGGTCGAGCGCCAGGGTGACCTCTCTCGGCCCCTCCTCGGTCCACTCGGTGAGGGTCACCTGCCGCGTGCCGCGCGAGAGAGCGCGGAGGTTCTGCTTCACCAGGTCGGCCGCGCGCCGGTCGCTCTCCGCCTCCGGGACGCGGGCCGCCTCGCCGGAGAGCTTGCCAAGCGCCCGGCGAGCCCGCGCTGCAGCGGCGCGCAGCGGCTCCCGCAGCCTGCGCCGCCCCTCGGCGAGGAGCCGCTCCTCCTCCAGCGCCCGGTAGTGTTCCTCGATGGCGAGCGAGACGGGAAAGGGCGTCGGCCCGGAGGAAGGGAAGCGCGAGGGCTCCGCCTCGCCGGCGGCACGCGGCGCCGGGGGGAGGTACGGCCTCCCCGCCAGGAGATCGCGGCGCTGCGACAGGTTCCGGCCGGCGCTGGCGAGGATCACGCTCCCGGCGTCGAGCAGGAAGAGGTTGCCGTGCCGTCCGGTGAGCTCGGCCACGAGCCGCGCCCGCCCTTCCCCGCGCTCGAAGCCCAGTGCCACCACCCGGTCTCCGGCCGCCACCTCCAGGCTCGCGAGCCGGGCGCCCTCGAGCTCGCGGCGCAGCGCCGCCTGGAAGGGGAACGGCTCGGGCGGGGCGGGGGGCCGGCGCCAGGCGAGGTGGATGCGGGTGCGGTCCGGCTCGGCCGAGACGAGGAGCGTCGCCGACCCGCCCGGGCGATGGACCTCGAGGGTGAGGGCGCGCTCGCTGTGGACCCGCACCGCGTCGATGCGCGCGCCGGCGAGCTCCTGGAGCTCGGCCACCACCACGGCGATCTCGCTCTGGCGCAGCGACATGGTTTCCCGAAAACGGCTACGGCCGCCCGGAGGCGGCCGCAGCGAGGTTGCGCGAGAAGCCTCGCGCGATCGAGGCGACGCTACTTCTTCTTCGCCTTCTTCGCGCCCTTCTTGGCCGGCTTCTTCGCTGCCTTCTTCACCGCCTTCTTCTTCATCGCCATTTTGTTACCTCCTCCTCCGAACGTGGTCACGGCGACCGACGAGCAAGACGAACGCAGATTAGCGTGCGCGGATCGTGAGTGCAAGGAAGGTGGCGCACTTTTCGCGTAGGTCGTCGGCGCGATCCCTTCCCCATCCGGCGAGCGATCGCGCCTCGCTCCGCCCGGCGCACCCTAGGTTCCACTCTCGGAGCCGAGCAGCGCGGCGCCGATCACCCCGGCCTCGTCTCCGCGCTCGGCGTCGACGACGGCGAGCCGGGCGGCCGCGGTCCGGGAGGTGGCCGCCGCCACGTGGAACCCGACTCGCTCCCGCAACGTGGGGCTCGCCCGCAGCACGCCGCCCCCGAGGACGAGCCGCTCGGGGTTGAGGAGCGTCACCGCGTTGGCCACCGCGGTCCCGAGCAGCTCCCCCAGCTCCTCCCACAGCTGCCGGGCGTAGGCGTCTCCCGCCTGGCAGGCCTGCTCCACCTGGGAGGCGGTGACGCGCGAAATGTCACCAGACGTGAACTCCACAATCCGAGTGGTCACGCCCGCCTCCACCTCGGCGCGCACGCGAACCGCCAGGTTGGCCCCGCCCACGTACGCCTCCAGGCAACCCACCGACCCGCAACCGCAGCGCCGCGGGGGCTCGCCGGCGCGCGGGGGGCGAACCTTCACGTGCCCGAGCTCCCCCGCCACCCCGCATGCCCCTTCGTGCAGCCTCCCGCCGACGACGATGCCCGAGCCCACGCCGGTCCCGGCGAAGACCACCAGGACGTCGCGGGCCCCGCGGGCTGCGCCGAAGCAGGTCTCGCCCCAGGCGGCGGCGGAGAGGTCGTTCACCACCCGCACCGGCGCCCCCAGGGCGCCCGCGAGCAGGTTCCCGAGCGGAACGTCGCGCCAGCCCAGGTTGGGGGCGTTGAAGACGAGCCCGGTCCCGCCCATCACCTGCCCCGCCACTCCCACGCCGATGCGCCCGAGAGAGGCGGGCCGCTCTCCCGCCACCGCCAGGACCGCGCGCCGGAGAACCTCCACCACTTCCTCGGGAGAGCGCCGGGCGAGCGCGCGCCGCTCCAGCGCCACCACCTCGCCGGTGGCGCGGTCGACGAGCGCGGCCCTGGCGTTCGTCCCGCCGAGGTCGATGCCCAGGGCCAGCGACGCCATAGCCGCCCGCGCCCTAGGCGCCGAGCTCGCGCTTCAGCTCGTCCACCTTGCCGGACACCAGCTTCTCGATCTCCTCCAGCCGCTCCGGGGTGCGCGCCTCGAAGCGCAACACCAGGAGCGGCTGGGTGTTGGAGGCCCGCACCAGGCCCCAGCCGTCCGGGAAGACCACCCGCACGCCGTCCACCGTCACCGCCTGGTAGCGGCCGGCGAACCACTCCTGGGCCCGGCGCACCAGCTCGAACTTCTTGTCCTCCGGGCAGTCGACCCGGATCTCCGGGGTGGCGTAGGTCCGCGGGACGTCGGAGAGGAGCGTCGAGAGGGGCGCGGGGGTACGCGAGACGAGCTCGAGCAGGCGGGCCGAGGAATAGATCCCGTCGTCGAACCCGAACCAGCGGTGGCCGAAGAAGATGTGGCCGCTCATCTCGCCGGCGAGCAGCGCCCCCTCCTCCTTCATCTTGGCCTTGATGAGGCTGTGGCCGGCCTTCCACATGATGGGCCGGCCGCCGCGCGCGGCGATGTCCTCGTAGAGGCTCATCGAGCACTTCACCTCTCCCACGATGGCCGCTCCCGGGTTCTCGGCAAGCAAGGCCCGGGAGAAGAGGATCATGAGCTGGTCGCCCCAGAGCACCTGGCCCCTCTCGTCCACCGCCCCCACCCGATCGGAGTCGCCGTCGTAGGCGATGCCGAGGTCGGCTCCGGTCTCGAGCACCTTCCGCTTCAGGTCGGCGAGGTTCTTCTCCACCGTCGGGTCGGGGTGGTGGTTGGGAAAGCGGCCGTCCATCTCCACGAAGAGCGGAACCACCTCGATCCCCAGCGACTCGAAGAGAGGGACGGCGACCACGCCCCCGGTGCCGTTCCCGGCGTCGACCACCACCTTGAGGTGCCGCTCTCCCAGGGAGAGGTTCCGCCGCACGTAGGCACGGTAGGGGGTGACGATGTCGTGGGGCTCGACCCCTCCCCGTCCCTCGGCGAAGCGCCGCCCCTCGATGCGCTGATAGAGCGCCTGGATCTCCGCTCCGTGGAGGGTGGTGCGGCCCACGCCCACCTTGAGCCCGTTGTACTCGGGAGGATTGTGGGACCCGGTGATCATGCACAGACCGTCCACCGGGAGCGTGGCGGCCGCGAAGTAGGTGAGCGGGGTGGGGACGACGCCGAGGTCGACGGCGTCGACGCCAGCCGCGTTCAGCCCCTCCATCATCGCCCGGGCGAAGCGCGGCCCCGATTCCCGGCAGTCGCGCCCCACCACCGCCCGGCTTCCACCCTTCTCCCGGATCGCGCTCCCCAGCGCGCGGCCGACGAGGTGCACGGCCTCCTCGGTGAGATCCTGGTCCACGAGGCCGCGGATGTCGTACTCGCGGAAGATGGTGGGCGAGACCTGGGGCATGGACCTTCCTCCTCGAAGGGGCCTGCATCATAGCCGAGGCCGCGCGCACCCGGGACCGGCGGCGCTCGCCTCCTCGCTCTCCGGCCCCTCGGGGGGCGTGCCCGGCTAGAGCAGGTCTTCCCTGCCCCGGCGCCGCATCTCCTCGACCGCCTTGCGGACGTCCTGGGCCCGGTCCTTCTTCACCACCAGGATGGCGTCGCCGGCGTCCACCGCCACCACGTCGTCCACCCCCACCACGGTGAGGGGGCGGGACCCGTGGCCGATGACCACGTTGCGGTGGCCGTCGATGACGACGGCGTCACCCTGCTTGACGTTTCCGAGGTCGTCCATCTCGTGGACCTCCGAGAGGGCGGCGAAGCTCCCCACGTCGCTCCACCCGAACTCGGCCGGGACCACCGCGATCCTCTGGCTCTTCTCCATCACCCCGTAGTCGATGGAGATGGAGGGCGCCGCCGGGAAGACACGCTTCAGCGTGCGCGCGTAACCGACCCCGCCGAGCGACTCGCCGATCACCTCCAACTGCTCGCCCAAGACCGGCATCGCCCGCCGGATCTCCTCCAGGATGACGTCGGCCCGGAAGAGGAAGATGCCGCTGTTCCAGAGGTAGCCGCCCTCCGCCAGGTAGCGCGAGGCCGTGACCAGGTCCGGCTTCTCCACGAAGCGCTCCACCCGGGCCGGGTGGAAGGCCTTCTTCCCCTTGCCGATGGTGTGCAGCCGGGTCCCGACCTTGAGGTACCCGTAGCCCGTCTCCGGCCGGTCTGGCTTGATCCCGACGGTGACGACCGCGCCCTGGGAGGCGAGCTGCATGCCGGCGGCGAGCGCCTCGCGGAAGGCCTCCGGCCGCGCCACGTGGTGATCGGAGGGCAGCATCGCCATCACCCCCTTGGGGTCGCGCCGCGCGACGTGAAGGGCGGCGAGGCCGACGCACGGAGCGGTGTTGCGGGGGCAGGGCTCGACGATCAGGTTGTCCTTCGGGAGCCGCGGCAGGATGCGCCGGGCGGTGGCGGCGTGGTTCGGCCCGCACACCACGTAGGTGCGGTCGGCGCGGGCGAGGGGCGGGAGCCGGTCCACGGTGGCGGCGAGCAGCGACTGGTCTCCGTCGAGCGCCAGGAACTGCTTGGGACGGTTCTTGCGGCTGAGCGGCCAGAAGCGGGTCCCCGAGCCACCCGCCATCACTACGGGGTAGAGCCTCATGCGCGCCTCCAGACCGAGAGGAGCTCGAAGAGGACGCGCGCCGTCGCCCCCCAGATCGAGTCCTTTCCCAGGGTGTAGAAATGCACCTCGTGCGACATGCCGTGCGCCTCTCGCATCGCCGTCCGGTGGGCCCCCGGCCGCTCGAGCAGGGCGACGGGAACCTCGAGCGTCTCCGCCACCTCGCCGGGATGCGCCACCCAGGGGTACGGGTATGGCACGACGCCCACCCACGGCGTCAAGCGGAACCCGGTGAGGATGACGAGCACCTCGCTCAGCCGCCCCAGCACCCCCACGTCGGAGGGCGCGACGCCCACCTCCTCCTTCGCCTCGCGGAGCGCCGCCGCGAGCGATTCCTCGCCCGGGTCGACGCGCCCGCCCGGGAAGGAGATCTGGCCCGGGTGGCGGCCGAGGACGTGGCTCCGCCGCGTGAGGAGCACCCACGGCTCGCCGTCCCGGAGGAAGAGGGGCACGAGCACCGCCGCCTCCCGCAGGGCTCCCTCGGACCGCCGGTACTCGGGAGAGATGGTGGAGAGGTCGAGGTTCGCGAAGGCTCGGGCGCGCAGCGCGCGCCTCAGGTCCTCGAGCCTCATCGCACCTCGGCGGCGGCAGGGGCGCGCGGATCCTCGTCGTCGGCGGGCAGCACGCCCTTCCAGAGGAGGAGGGCGACGGCGACGCCCATGAGGAGCCGCCAGGCGACGAAGACGTAGGTGGTGCGGGTCCGGAGCCAGTGCAGCAGCCAGCCGATCACCGCGTACCCGAGGAGCGCCGCCACCAGTGTCCCCACCGCCGTGGCCGTACGCCAGGACGGTGCCCCCTGGAGCGCCGGGAGCGACTTCCACAGCTTGTAGATCCCGGCACCGAGGATGATGGGCACCGAGAGCAGGAAGCTGAAGCGGGCCGCCGCCTCGCGCGTGAACCCGAGCAGCATGCCCACGGTGATGGTGGCGCCCGACCGGGAGGTTCCGGGCACGAGCGCCATCGCCTGCCCGACGCCGATGGCGAGGGCGTCGCCGGCTCCCACCTCGGCGATGCCCCGGCGGTGGCGCGCGAACCGCTCGGCGACGAGGAGGACGATGCCCCAGACGATGAGCGAGAAGGCGATCACCCCGTTGCCGAGGGCCTCGATGCGCCGCTCCAGGAGCTTGCCGACGACCGCCGCCGGGACGGTCCCGAGCGCGATGTACCAGCCGAGACGCGCGTCCTCGCTGCCGAGAGGCTTTCCCGTCGCGAGCCCCCTCGCCCAGGCGGCACCGATCCGCCACAGGTCGCTCCGGAAGTAGACGAGAACCGCCAGGGTGGTCCCGGTCTGGATGATGGTGACGAAGGCGCGGAAGTGCGGGTCGGCGAGGCTCTGCCCGAGCAGCTCGCCCACCACGAGCAGGTGCGCGGTGGAGCTCACCGGAAGGAACTCGGTGATCGCCTGCACCACGCCGAGGATCAGGGCGTGAAGGAGCCCCATCTTCCCCCCCCTCTCGGTCGGCGCTCTAGGCGGCGGCGCTGCGCCGCCGCGCCCCCACCGCGTCCCTGAGGGCGTCCTTCTTGTCGGTGCGCTCCCAGGTGAACTCCTTCTCGGAGCGGCCGAAGTGGCCGTACGCCGCCGTCCTCTCGTAGATGGGGCGCAAGAGGTCGAGCCCCTCGATGATCTCGCGGGGGGTGAGGCCGAAGACCTCCTTCACCGCCGCGGCGATCTTCGCCTCCGGAGCGGTGGCGGTGCCGAAGGTGTCCACCATCACCGAAACCGGCTCGGCCACGCCGATGGCGTAGGCGACCTGGACCTCGCAGCGGCTGGCGAGCCCGGCGGCCACCACGTTCTTGGCGATGTGGCGCCCCATGTAGGCGGCGGAGCGGTCGACCTTGGAGGGGTCCTTGCCGCTGAAGGCGCCGCCGCCGTGGCGCCCCATGCCCCCGTAGGTGTCCACGATGATCTTGCGACCGGTGACCCCGGTGTCGCCCATGGGACCGCCGATGACGAAGCGGCCGGTGGGGTTGATGTAGATCTTGGTTCGCTTGTCGACGAGCCGCTTCGGCAGGGCGCGCCCGATGACCTCCTCGCGCACCGCCGCGTGCAGCTTGCGGTTCGAGACCTCGGGCGAGTGCTGCGTCGAGACCACCACCGCGTCGATCCGGCTCGGCCTTCCGCCGCGGTACTCCACCGTGACCTGGCTCTTGCCGTCCGGCCGGAGGAAGTCGAGGCCGGCGCGCCGGGCCTTGGCGAGCTGGCGCGTGACGGCGTGGGCGAAGTGGATGGGGGCCGGCATGAGCTCGGGCGTCTCGTCACAGGCGTAGCCGAACATCATGCCCTGGTCGCCGGCGCCGCCGGTGTCCACCCCCTGGCCGATGTCGGGCGACTGGCAGTCCACCGCCACCAGCACCCCGCAGGTGTTCCCGTCGAACCCCATCGACCCGTCGGTGTAGCCGATGCGCTTCACTACCTCGCGTGCCAGGCGCTGGTAGTCGATGTGAGCGGTGGTGGTGATCTCGCCGGCGATCATGACGTAGCCCGTCTTCAGCAACGTCTCGCAGGCCACGCGCCCGGTGCGGTGCTTGGCGAGGACCGCGTCCAGGACGGCGTCGGAGATCTGATCGGCCATCTTGTCCGGATGGCCCTCCGTCACGGACTCCGACGTGAAGAGGAAGTCGCTCTGCATGGGGTCGTTTCCCTTCTGCGAAAGGCGGAGTATTTAGTGTGCGCCCGCATGGGGTGTCAAGGCAACCCCGGGCGCGAAGCGGTCCCGATCGCTAGCCGCCGGCCGGCCCCACCGCCGCGCTCGTCTCGAGTAGCCCCGGGAAGCGACGCGTCATCTCCGCGCGCACCTCGCGCTCGATGTCGTCGGCGTGGGTGAGCTCGAGGAGCCTTTCCACGAGCTCCCTTCCCTCCCCGGAGGAGGAGGAGCGGATGACCCGCTTCACCGGCGGGATGGAGGGACCGTTCATGGAGAGCTCCGAGAAGCCCAGGCCGAGCAGCACCATCGTGTAGAGGGGCTCGCCCGCCATCTCCCCGCACATCGAGACCGGGATCCCCGCCGCGCGCCCGGCGTCGCAGACGAACTTGAGGGTGCGCAGCACCGCCAGGTGGAGCGGCCGGTAGAGGTAGGCGACGTCCTTGTTCTGGCGATCGACGCCGATGGTGTACTGGATGAGGTCGTTCGTCCCGATGGAGAGGAAGTCCACCTCCGGGGCGAGGCGGTCGGCGAGCATGGCGGCGCTCGGGAGCTCCACCATGATCCCCACCGGCGGGAGCGCGACCTCGATGCCCTCGCGGGCGAGCTCCTCCCGCGCCTCGAGGAGCATGCGCTTGCCGGCGCGGATCTCGCCGACCCCGCTCACCATGGGGAACATGATGCGGAGGTTCCCGTGACCTCCGGCGCGCAGCAGCGCCCGCAGCTGGGCGCGGAACATGTCCGGGTGGCGCAGGCAGTAGCGGATGGCCCGGAGCCCGAGCGCCGGGTTCTCGGCGTGATCCCGCTGGCCCGCCGGCAGCTTGTCGCCCCCGAGGTCGAAGGTCCGCACCGTCACCGGCCGGCGACCCATCGCCTCCAGGATGCGGCGGTAGTCGCGGTAGTGGTCCTCCTCCGTCGGGAGCCGCTCGCGGCTCAGGTACAGAAACTCGGTCCGGTAGAGCCCCACTCCCTCGCCTCCGTGCGAGAGCAGGCCTGCGACCTCCTCGGCGAACTCGATGTTGCCGAGCATCCGCACCGGCACCCCGTCCTGGGTCTCGGCGGGCAGGTCCTTCAGCCGCGCCAGCTCGACCTCCCGCTCCAGCTGGCGGGAGCGGGCCATCTCGTAGTCGGCCCGCTCGCCCGGCGATGGGTTGAGGATGACGAGGCCCCGCCCTCCGTCGACCACCACCCAGTCGCCGCGCTGCGCCGCCGAGGAGGCGCGCCCCGCTCCCACCACCGCCGGGATCTCGAGCGCCCGGGCGACGATGGCGGTGTGGCTGGTGACCCCGCCCACGTCGGTCACCATTCCCGCCACCCGCCGGTCGTGCAGCAGGAGCGCGGTGTCTGCCGGGGAGAGGTCGCGGGCCAGGATCACCGAGCCGTGGGGAGGCGACTCGTGGTTGTCGAGGCCGTGGCCGAGGAGGTTCTTGATGATGCGCTCCCCCACGTAGTCCACGTCGGAGCGGCGCTCGCGGAAGAACTCGTCGTCGGAGCTGAAGGACGCCTTGATCTTGCGGACGGCGCGCTTCACCGCCCACTCGACGTTGACGCGCTCCTCGCGCACCAGGCGCCGCACCTCCTCGACGAGCGTCGGGTCGCGAAGCATGGCCCGGTGGACGTCGATGATGCCGAGGTGCTCGGCCCCCTCGGCGACGGCGACCTTCGCCCTCACGTCCTCGAGCTGGCGCGCCGACGCCTCCACCGCCGTCGCCAGCCGGGCCAGCTCCCCCTCCACCTCGTCGGGGGCGAGCGTTCGCCGCGGGGTGCGCACCTTGCGGCGGTCGACGGTCCACGCCCGCCCCACCGCGATGCCCGGCGAGGCCGGCAAGCCCATCAAGGTGGTGGAGCCGCCCATCTATCGTCCTCTCGAGACCGCGAGGGAAGGATGCCGCCTCCGCCGCCGGCCGCTCGCTCGACGGCCACCGCTTCCCGTCCCGTCCCCCCCCGGCCCCCGCCCGGTCCTCGCTCCGGGCCGGCGAGCCCGCCTCCCGGACTCGTCGTGCATAGCACGCCCCGCCGACGGCAGCACGGGGGGGCCGAAGGACCGGTGCGCCGCGCCCCTCATCGCTCCCCGAAGCCCGAGTCGATCACCTTGGCCAGGGCCTCCATGGCCTGGGCGGCGTCGGGCCCCTCGCAGATGAGGACCAGGCTCGACCCCTTGGAGGCGGCGAGGGTCAGCACCCCCATGATGCTCTTCGCGTTCACCTGGATGCCGTCCTTCTCCAGCTGCACCTCGCTCTCGAAGCGGTTAGCGGTCTGCACCAGCATCGCCGCCGGCCGGGCGTGCAGCCCGAGCGAGTTGACGATGGTGAAGGAGCGCTCGATCCGCTGCATCTCTCAGGGCCCCCCGCCCAGCTGCCCCAGCGCGGCCCCCAAGAGCGTCCCGAGGAGCATGGCCCCGTACGCGCTCGGAAGGAGTCTCCTTCCCCTCGACAGGACCCACCATCCCGCCAGGGCGGCGGCGATCGCCACCGCCGTCGCCCACCGGCCGGCGCCGCCCACCGATCGGGCGGCGAGCAGCGTCACGCCCGCGCCCGCGACCAGGGTGCCGGCGCTCCGCAGGCGTGCGCCCCAGGCCGGGAGGGAGAGCGCCGCCAGCCGGTCCACCACCGCGTCGCCATAGCGGTAGCCGACCCGGAACAGGGAGAAGCGCACCCACAGCTGCACCGCGTTGTAGAGGACGATGACGGCGAGGAGCGCGGGCCAGCCGACGGCGAGCACGCCCACCGCCGCGAGCGCGCCCGCGAAGGGGCGGAGGCCGGCCCAGAAGAATCCATCCCCCACGGCGGCGAGAGGCCCCTGCAGCACCTGCTTGTACTCGAGCGGGGCGCTCTCCGGCTCCTCGCCGGCCGCCACCCTCTCCTCGTGGTGGATAGCGCCGCCCACGATGGCCGCGGCGGTGTAGGGGTGGCAGTTGAAGGTGCTGAGGTGGCGGCGGAGCGCCGCCCGCCGTCGCTCCCGCTCCGGGTAGAGGCGCCGAAGCGCCGGGGCGATGGCGTAGGCGAAGCCCAGGTTCTGCATGCCGCGCCGGTTCCAGGCCGCCTGCAGGAAGAGGGACCGCCAGAAGACGCGCCAGAGCGTGGCTCGCGGGAGCGTCACCTCCATATCCCTAGCATGCGGGCGAGGAGCGCCGAGAGTGCCACCGCGGTGACGAAGAGCTGGCCCCCGTTCTGGGCGCGGAAGGCGCGGGCCCCGGCGGCGGCGGCGAACCCGCACAGGGCGGCCCAGCCGAGCGCGAGCGGCGGGGCCAGGGCCGGGAGTCGGCGCAGGGCGGAGGGCACGAGCCAGGCGGCGGCGGCGGCGGCAATCGGCGCCAGCACGAAGGAGGCGGCGAAAGGGAGGAGGAGCCCGGCCAGGTTGACGCGCAGCGCCGCCCGGAACTCACCCCTCTCCAGCAGCGACTCGGCCCGCGCCGCCAGGCGCACGTTCTGCTCCTCGATGGTGCGGTCGGTCCGTCTCCCCAGGACGGCGAGGGTCGCCACCAGCGCCACGGTGAGGCAGGCCACCGCCGGGGTGACCCCGGTCCCGAGGGAGCGGCCGGCCAGCACCGCGCCTCCCACGATGGCGGCGGAGCCGAGCGCCTCGTGCGGGGGCAGGGCCGCGCCCAGGTTCACCGCCCCGAGCCAGAGCAGCTCGAGCGGCGGCCCGAGCAGGAGTCCGGCCCGGAGGTCGCCGAGGACGAGCCCGGTGAGCGGGGCGAGCGCCACCGGGCGGGAGAGCATGGCCTGGAGGAACCCTTTGCGCTCCACCGCCGCCAGCCCGGCGACCACCGCGAGGAGGAGGTATTCCACGGTCGCGATCCTAGCCGCCGGCGGCGGCGAACCGCCGCTCGATCTCCGGGAGGTCGAGTGGCTCGTCGAGCGGCACCGCCCGGGCCTCGACCTCGAACCCCGCCGAGGCGAGCCGGCGCAGCTGCGCGAGCTCCTCCTCGGAGAGGAACACCGAGGGAGTGATCTGGCGGCGCCCCGGGGCGTAGTGGACGTTCCCGAGGTTGAGGCGCCGGCAGAGCGAGGGGTCGAGCCCCGCCTCCCGGGCCCGCTCCAGGTCGGGCACGTCCCGCACCAGCACCAGGACCGCGCAGCGGGAGGCGGCGAGCGTCCGGAAGTCCACGCGAGCGAGCGGCTGGATGGAGGCCTCGAGCCCGGGGGGCAGGCAGAGCGTCATGGCGGCACGGGCGAGCGGGCTCTTCGCCGCTTCGTCGTCCGCCACCACCACCGCCTCGGCGCGCAGGTGGGGAGCCCACCCGACGAGGATCTGCCCGTGGATGAGCCGGTTGTCGACCCGAACGAGCGCGATCACGGGCTCTCCGCCCCGCCTCCGCGGGCGCGCGCCCGCAGGAGCTCGCTCGCGAGCGTGATGTTCTTTTGCCCGTACCCGGTGATGAGCCGGGCGATGTCCGAGAGCGAGGCGTGCGCGGCGCGGCAGGTGGAGAGCTTGAGGAGCATGGGCAGGTTCACGCCGGTGACCACGTCGACGCGGTCCTCCAGGAAGCCGAGGGCCAGGTTGGCGGGCGTCCCGCCCAGCATGTCGGTGAGCACCAGGACGCCGTCCCCGTCCTCCACCTCGCGGATGGCGAGCGCCAGGGCATCGCGGGCCTCGTCCATGGGGACGTTCGAGGAGACGGAGACCGCTCGGGCGCGCGGGAGCTTCCCGGTGATGACCTCGGCGCAGGCGAGCAGCTCCTCGGCGAGCCTCCCGTGCGTCGCGATGACCACGCCCACCATGGCCCGCTCCTACTCCTTCTCCACGTCCCGGTGCCAGACCCGGACCGGGAGGCCGCGGCGGCGCAGCCGCTCGCCCAACTCGCCGGCGATGGCGACGGAGCGGTGGCGGCCGCCGGTGCAGCCCACCGCCACGGTCAGGTAGGTCTTCCCCTCGGCGCGGTAGCGCGGGATGAGGAAGGCGGCGAGGTCGTCGGCCTTTTCGAGGAAGCGCTGCGCGTCGTCCTGGCCCAGCACCCAGTCGCGCACCCGCGGGTCGGTCCCGGGGAAGGGCTTCAGCTCGGGGACGAAGAAGGGGTTGGGGAGGAACCGGACGTCGAGCACCAGGTCGGCGTGGGTGGGGATGCCGCTGCGGAAGCCGAAGGACACGAGCGTGACCCCCATGGTCTCGGCGCCCGCGCCCACGAAGCGGTTGTGGGCGAGCCTCTTCAGCTCGTGGACGTTCAGGTGCGTGGTGTCCACCACCTCGTCGGCGAGCGCCTTCAGGCCTGCGAGCGCCTTGCGCTCGGCCGCGATGCCCTCCGGGACGCTCCCCGACTCCCCGGCGAGCGGGTGGCGCCTCCGCGTCTCGGAGTATCGGCGCACCAGCGAATCGTCGGAGGCGTCGAGGTAGAGCACCACCACGTCGCCGCCCTTGGCCCGGACCTCCTCGATGATGCGGGGGGCGTCGCGGAGGAAGCGCCCCTCGCGCGCGTCCACCACCAGCGCGAGTCGCGACACCTCCCCGGCGGTGTGGCCGATGAGCTCCACCAGCTTTTCCAGGAAGACCACGGGGAAGTTGTCGATGCAGTAGTAGCCGCCGTCCTCCAGCGCCCGCAGCGCCGTGGTCTTCCCCGAGCCCGAGACCCCGGTGAGGATCACCACCTCCGTCTGGCTGGAGGGCGAGGGATCTGGGGGGGGGCGCGCGCTCATTCCACGTCCGTCCCCCCGCCCCCGCCCTCGGGCGGCAGCGCGATGGCGCGGTTCAGGCGCTCCTGGAACTCGCGGGCCGAGTGGTGTCCCTGCAGCTTGAGGAGGTGGTTGCGCGCCGCCACCTCGATGATGGTGGTCATGTTCCGCCCCGGCCGGACCGGGACGATGAGCATGGGGATCTCGACGTCGAGGATGCGGAACTTCTTCTCGTCCACGCCCAGGCGGTCGTACTCCACGCTCGGGTCCCACTCCACCAGCTCGAGCACGATCTCGATCTTCTTGCGCTCCCGGATGGCGGCGACGCCGAACAGGTCCTTGATGTTGATGATGCCCAGGCCGCGGATCTCCATGTGGTGCTTGATGATCTCGCTGCCCGAGCCCACCACCGCGTCCTGGTTCCTGCGCTTCACGTCGACGATGTCGTCGGCCACCAGGCGGTGGCCGCGCATCACCAGGTCGAGGGCGATCTCGCTCTTGCCGATGCCGCTCTTGCCGAGCAGCAGGATGCCGACGCCGAGGACGTCGAGCAGCACCCCGTGCATGGAGCTAGAGGCGGTGAGCTGGTCCTCCAGGTAGCCCTGGATGTTCTCGATGAAGGTGGAGGAGAGGTGGCTCGACCGGAACACCGGGACCCCCGCCTCGTCGGCGGCGGCCAGGATCTCCGGGGGGACCTCCAGGTCCTTCGTCACCACGAGGCAGGAGATGTCCTGGGCGAAGAAGGCCCGCACCAGCTCCACCCGCCGCTCGCGGGGCAGGGTGCGGTAGTAGCTCATCTCGGTGTTGCCGAAGACCTGGATGCGCTCCCGGTGCAGGTACTCGGTGAATCCCGCCAGGACCAGACCGGGTTTCTGGATGCGCGCGGAGCTCACGCGTCGCGACAGCCCGTTCTTGCCGGCCACCAGCGTGAGGCGCAGATCGAACTTCTTGTCGTCGAGGAGCGCCCCGACGCGAATCGCTTCCATCGCCGCGAGTCTAGCGCGCTGCCGGGGGGCCGTCGACAAGGCGCGGCGGCGGGTGCGGCCCGCACCATGCGCGCGGGGCACCGACGCCTTCGGTGCAGGCCCCAAGGGAGCGCGCAGGCTTCCATTGACGGCGCGGTGCGTCGTTCCTTAGATTTCGGCGCCGGATGGGGCTCAAGATCCTCTATCACGCAAACTGCTTCGACGGCTGCGCGTCGGCGGCCATCCTGGGACGCTTCTTCGAGGCCCGGGAAGGCGCGGCGCTCGGCCCGATACGGGAGCAGCCGGTCCAGCACCACCAGGGCGATCCCTTCCCGCCCGACGCTTTCGATGCCGACGTGAACGCGGTGGTCGACTTCCGTTACTCCCCGTCCCCCCGGCTCGACTGGTGGTTCGACCATCACCGGAGCGCCTTCCACCGCCCGGAGTGGCAAGCCGAGTTCGAGAAGGACCGCAGTGGGCAGAAGTTCTGGGACCCGACGGCACCCTCGTGCTGCGGTTTCATCGCCCGGGTGACGAGCGAGCGCTTCGGCTTCCGGGCCCCCGACCTGGACGAGCTGGTGCGCTGGGCGGACATCATCGACTCCGCCCGGTTCCCGTCCGCAGAGGTGGCTGTTCGGCTGGAGGAGCCGGCCCTGCGCATCATGACGCTCCTCGAGGCGAGCCGCGATCCGGAGGTCCCGGCGAAGCTCATCGAGGCGATGCGGCGGCGGTCCCTCTCCGAGATCGCCCGCGAGCCCTGGGTGGCGGAGCCGCTACAGCCCATCCTCGAGCGCCACTTCCGCTCCATCGAGGCGGTGCGCGGGGCGGCTCGCGTCGCGGACGGCGTCGCCTTCGTCGACCTGGCCCAGGCGGGCATCGAGGCCGGCAACAAGTTCATCGTCTACTACCTCTTTCCCGAGGCCCGCTACGCGGTGGTGGTGTCGCAGGACGCCAAGCGCTCCAAGGTCTCCGTCGGCTCGAACCCCTGGGCGCGCGAGGCGCGGACGCACGACCTCTCGAAGATCTGCGAGCGCTACGGGGGCGGGGGGCACGCGGTGGTGGGCGCGGTGACGCTCGACCCGCAGCGGATTCACGAGGCGCGGCGCATCGCCCACGAGATCGCGGGGCTTCTCCGGGGGCGCCCGGAGGCGGCATGACGCCCGGCCAGTACATCCTGGTCGTCGACGACGACGACGACTTCCGCGAGACGCTGTGCGAGGTCCTCGCCCAGGCCGGCTACCCGGTCCAGCAGGCCGAGAACGGCGAGGTGGCGCTCCAGCGCATCGCCGAGGAGGCGCCGGGCATCGTCCTCCTCGACCTGAAGATGCCGGTGCTCGACGGCTGGGGCGTGGTGGAGCGGATGCGCCAGGATCCCAGGAGCTCGCACGTGCCCATCCTCATCCTCTCGGCGTACGGCTTCGAGTGGGAGTCGGAGCTCCTCGGCGCGCAGGGCTACGTGCCGAAGAGCGTGGGGGTGGAGGAGATCCTCGATCGCGTCCGCCAGTCGGCGGGCCCTCCCCCCATGCGCCACTAGCTCGCGCCGCCGGCCTCGCCCGGCGGGCAGGAGGAATCGGATGTACACGGTGGTGCTCGCGCTTCACTCGACCATCCGCTGGATCGTGCTCGTCGCCGCCCTCTGTGCCACCGCCACCGCGTTCGGCGGCTGGCTCGGCCGCCTCTCCCTCGCCCGGCCGCTCGGGGTCTCGGGCGCGGTCCTCGTCGCCGCCGCCGACCTCCAGGTGCTCCTCGGGCTCGCCCTCTACTTCTTTCTCTCCCCCTTCTCCCGGGCCGCCCTCTCCCACCCGGGCGCGGCCATGGCGGAGCCCGGCCTGCGCTACTGGTTCCTCGAGCACCCTCTCCCGGCGCTCGCCGCCGTGGCGCTCGCCCACGTGGGCCGCGTCCTCTCCCGGAGAGCTCCGGACGACGCCACCCGCATGCGCCGGGCGGCCCTCGCGTACGGGGCCGCCCTTCTCCTGTTCGCGGCAGCGGTTCCCTGGCCGCCCTTGCCCTTCGGCCGGCCGCTCTGGCCGTTCTAGAGGGTCCGAGGGCCGCGCCCCCGCTAGTCGCCCTCGGGGCCCGGGCCCTTCCCCGGCCGCGTCGGCCAGCGGATCGAGCCCCGGACCGCCTTCAGCCCGCCCTCGAGCAGGGTGGCGGGCCGCACGACCCCCTCCCCGAAACGCCCGGCGATGGCGTCGAGTGCCGCGTTGAGCGCCTGGCGCCTGGAGCCGCCCGGGGGCGGCGCGCCCTCTCCGGCCCCCGGGGCGAAGAGGCCGAGCTGCGCCGGCCCCTCCCCGAGGCCCGAGACCGAGACGCCGGTGAGCCGCACCGGACGGCTGAGGTCGGCGCGGCGCAGGTCGGCGACCGCGGCCCGGTACACCGTCGCGGCATCGTCGGTCGGCGCCTCCAGGGTGCGCTGCCGGGTCACCTGGGTGAAGTCCGAGTACTTGAGCTTCAGGGTGACGGTCCGTCCGCGCCGCCCGGCCTCGCGCAGCCGGCGCGCCACCCGCTCGCTCTGGTCGAGCAGCTGGGGCAGGAGCGCCTCTTCCCCGACGAGGTCGCGCTCGAAGGTGTCCTCGGCGCCGATGCTCTTCGCCTCCTCGTCGGGGACCACCGGGCGCGGGTCGTCTCCGCGCGCCAGCGCCCTCATGCGGGAGCCGCTCGTCCCGAAGCGGTCGACGAGCATCGCCTCCGGGTAGCGGGCCAGGTCGCCGATCCGGGCGATGCCGAGCTTGGCGAGCGCCGCCTCGGTGACCTTGCCCACCCCCCACAGCCTCGACACCGGGAGCGGGGCGAGGAACTCGGCGGTGGAGCCCTCCACCTCCACCAGCCCGTCCGGCTTGCCCAGGTCGCAGGCGATCTTCGCCGCCATCTTGCAGTCGGCGACGCCGGCGGAGACGGTGAGCCCGGTCGCCTCCCGCACCCGCCCCCTCACCGCGCGGGCGATGTCGCGCGCCTCTCCATGGAGGGCGCGGCTGGCGGTGACGTCGAGGAACGCCTCGTCTAGGGAGAGGGGCTCGACGAGCGGGGTGTAGTGCCGGTAGATGTCGAACACCGTCCGGGAGAGTTCGCCGTAGCGGTCGAAGCGGGGCTGGAGAAAGATCCCCTCCGGGCAGAGCCTCTGCGCGGTCGCCGTCGGCATCGCCGACCGGACCCCGAAGCGGCGCGCCTCGTAGCTCGCGGCGCAGACCACCCCCCGGTGCGAGGTGCCGCCCACGATCACCGGCTTCCCGCGCAGCGTGGGGTCGTCGAGCTGCTCCACCGAGGCGTAGAACGCGTCGAGGTCGAGGTGGAGGATGGCGCGCGGCACGGGAAGGTCCCGTCGCACCCTCTACCATCGCGCTCCGTCGCCGAAGACCCCCAATGGGGTAGACTTGACGTGCGTCATTTCCAGGGCAAGATTGTTTTGCATGGAGGCTCTCGGGCTTCAGGGCGGACCGACGCCGTCAAAGGGAATTGCGACCCGGCTCTGGGCCGCAGCGCGGACGGAGTTCTCCACCCGCGGCTACCACGGTGCCAGGGTGCAGGGCATCGCCCGCCGCGCCGGCTGCAACGTCGCGCTCCTCTACCGCCACTGGGCCTCGAAGCGCGCCCTGTACCTCGAGATCCTGAAGTCCATCTGGCTCGGCAACATGCGCCAGATCTCGGACCTGCTCGGGGAGTCCGGGGGCGCGGTCGGGGTGGTGAGCGCCTACCTGGAGACCCGGCTCTCGGACCCGGAGGCCTCCCAGATCCTGGTGCGCGAGTACCTGGACGGCGGCCCCTTCCTCTCCGAGCTCGTGGCGAGCGACCCCTCCATCGCGGCTCCCATCCGCGAGCTCGCCGCCTCGCTGCAGGGCGGAAACGGGCACGCGCTGCGATCGGGGATCGACCCGTCGATGGCGGTCCTGACGGTGGGCGGCCTCACGGCCCTCGCCGCCGCAGCGCAGGAGGCGGCTCGCCCCTTCCTCCCGCCGCCCGGCCCGTCGCCCGAGGACTGGAGGCGCCACATCTCCGACCTCCTCCTGCACGGGCTGCTCGGCGACAAGCGGCCGCACGCCGACTGATCCGGCGCCCTGGAGGCGCTCCCGCACCCTTCCCAGGCCCTTTCGCGCTGGACCTGCCGGCGCTACCGTCCGCGATCATGAACGCGGACGTGGTGGTGGTGGGAGCGGGGCTGCAGGGGTGCGGGGTGGCGCTGCGGCTCGCCCAGGCCGGGAAGTCGGTGCTGGTGCTCGAGCGGAGCATCCCCGGGGCCGAGGCGTCGAGCGCGGCGGCGGGCATCCTCTCTCCCGGCGTCGAGGCGGTGGACCCGGGACCCTTCTACGAGCTGTGCGCGGCGTCGCTCGACCGCTACCCTGCCTTCGTCGAGGAGGTGGAGCGCCTCACCGGGCTCTGGGTCGGGTTCCGCCGCGGGGGCACGCTGGAGGTGGCGCTCGACGATCGCATGGCGCAGGTGCTCGCCGGGCGCGCCGCCAAGCTCTCCCGCCTGGGCGCGGCGGTGGACGTTCTCGACGGGGAGGCGGCGCGCCGCCTGGAGCCGGCGCTCTCCCGGCAGGCGCGCGGCGCCCTCTATTTCCCCTCCGAGGCCTCGGTGGACCCGCGCCTACTGGGGCGAGCCCTCCACCTGGCCGCCGCCCGCTCCGGCGCGCGCTTCCTCTCGGGCCAGGTGCGGGGTGTCTCCTACGAGCGCGACCGGGTCGCCGGGGTCGACCACGAGAGCGGGCGCGTCTCCGCTCCCGTGGTGGTGCTCGCCGCCGGCGCCTGGACCATGCAGGTGCACGGGAACCTCCTGCCGCCCGGCGCGGTGCGACCGGTTCGCGGCCAGATCGCGGTGGTCGACACCCGGCCCCCGCTCCTCGAGCGCGTCGTCTTCTCCGAGAAGGGCTACGTGGTCCCGCGCCCCGACGGCCGCATCCTCTGCGGCTCCACCATGGAGGAGGCGGGCTTCGAGAAGGCGGTCACCGCCGGCGGCTTGCTCCACCTGCTCGACCTGGCGGTCGAGATCGCCCCCGCCGTGGCGGGCGCCCCCGTCGTCGAGACCTGGTCGAACTTCCGGCCCGGGACCCCGGACGGCGAGCCCATCCTGGGCGCCGGCAGCGCCGACGGCCTGTTCTACGCCACCGGCCACTACCGCAACGGCGTCCTGCTCACCCCCGTGACCGCCGAGGCGGTGAGCGACGCCGTCTTGGGACGGCGCGCCGCCGTCGACCTGAAGCCGTTCTCGTCCGCCCGCCTGGGCGCCGGCCGCGCCTCGCGCCCCTGAGGGCTCCGACCGGTCGACCTCACTCCACCCAGTCGGCGACGAAGATGTTCGTCTCCCGGGGGCGCGAGCCGTTCCGGTTGGAGGCGAAGACGAGCTTTCGGCCGTCGGGCGAGAACATAGGGAATCCGTCGAAGGCCTCGTGGAAGGTGATCTGCTCGAGCCCGCTCCCGTCGACGTTCACCGCCCAGAGGTGGAAGGCTCTCCCCTGCGGGTCGCCGGCGTTGGAGGAGAAGATGATGCGCCGGCCGTCGGGGAAGAAGTAGGGCGCGAAGCTGGCCGCGCCGAGCCGCGTCACCTGGCGCTGGTTCGAGCCGTCGGCGTCCATCACCATGATCTCGAGCTTGCCCGGGCGCACCAGCCTCCGCCGGAGCAGGTCCTGGTACTCCGCCATCTCCTCGGCACCCTCGGGCCGGCTGGCGCGGAAGACGATGCGGCTGCCGTCCGGAGAGAAGAACGCCCCCCCGTCGTACCCGGGCGTGTGGGTGAGGCGGGTCAGCTGCGCGCCGTCGAGGCGCATCTTGTAGAGCTCGAGATCGCCGTCGCGCGTGGAGGTGAAGACGATCCAGCCGTCCCGCGAGACGGTGGCCTCGGCGTTGTACCCCGGGGCGGGCGAGAGGACCGTCGGGCCCTTCCCGTCGGCGTCGGCGAGGTAGATCTGATAGTCGAGCAGCGGCCAAACGTACCCGCGGGAGCGGTCGGGCTTCGGCGCGCACCCCTCCGCCGTCGCCATGGTGGAGGAGTAGAGGACGCGGCGGCCGTCGGGCAGGAAGTAGCCGCAGGTCACCTGCCCCTTGCCGGTCGAGACCATCCGGATCCCGCTCCCGTCGGCGCCCATCACGTACTCCTGATCGCACTCGCGTCCCTCGCGGTTCGACTGGAAGATGAGCTCCCGACCGTCCGGGCTGAAATAGGCCTCGGCGTTCTGGCCCCCGAAGGTGAGCTGCCGGACGTTCCGAAGGTGGACCTCCCGCGGGAGCTCGAGCCCGGTCGGCGCCGGCGGGGCGGGGGGGGCGACGGCGCGGGCGCAGGCGGCGAGGGCGGCGAGGACCATGACGGTGGGGCGCATCCGTGGGAGGATATCGGCGCCCCCCGAGGTTACAATCGAGGCACCCCGGTGGGGCCGCCGGCGGGCCCGCCGGCGCGACCGAGCCACCGCCTTCCTCCTCCCCACGTGAGAACCCTCGCCCTCGCCCTCGCCCTCCTCGCCGCCGCCTGCTCCTCGAGGCGGCCGGAGGAGTCCGCACCCGCCGAGCGATCGGCCGCCGCACCGCCCACCGGCCAGCTCGCCCGCGTGCGCCCGGCCCCGCCGCCCTGCCTGGCTGGCGAGCCCGACCCGCCGGCCGGGGAGCTCGCCGACCGGGCCGCCGAGGAGCGCGAGGCGGGCCGTCCGGAGCGGGCGCTCGTGTGCGCCGAGGAGGCGCTCGAGCAGGCGCCGCGCGACCGGAGCGCGCTCCTCGAGAGGGCGCTGGCGCTCGCCGACCTGGACCGGGGGCCGGAGGCCCGGGCGGCGGTGGATCGCGCGCTCGCCGCTCGCCCCGACGACCTCGACACCCTCTCGACGGCCGCCGAGATCTACGTCACCCAGCTCGCCGATCGGGACGCCCTCGAGGCGGGGCGCGACTTGGCCCTGCGGGCCGCCGCCCGGGCCCTCCGCCGTAAGAGCAACGACCGCGCGCTCGCCGCCCGCCTCCACCTCCTCGCCGGAATGGCCGAGAACGACCTGGGGCGCAACCGGGACGCGCTTGCCCACCTCGACCTGGCGCTCCGCGAGCGGCCCGGCGACGTGGACGCGCTCTACGAGCGAGGCGTGGCGCTCTTCGAGCTGTGCCAGTTCGGAGAGGCCCGCCGCGCCTTCGAGAGGGTCCTGCGCCGGTCCCCCGAGGACGCCTGGTCGCTCCACCACCTCGGCCTCATCGCCGAGCGGGTGGGCGACGAGAACCGTGCACGCACGCTGCTCGCCCGCGCCGCGCGGCTCGCCCCCCGCGAGATCCACCCCACCGTGGAGATGAACCGGGCCGCCTTCGAGGCGGAGGTGAAGGCCGCGGCGAAGTCGCTGCCGGAGGTGGACCAGCGCGCCCTGGACGGCGTGCCGGTGGAGGTCGCGGAGATCCCGGCCCTGTCCGACCTGACCGCCGTCGATCCGCCTCTCTCCCCCTCCATCCTGGGCCTGTTCCGCGGGCCCCCTCTCGGCGAGCCCTGCCCGCCCGAGGAGGGGCCCACCTGCCGCTCGGTGGCGCTCTATCGCCGGAACCTCTTGCGCTTCGCCCGCGACGAGGCGGAGCTGAAGGAGCAGGTGCGGGTCACCCTCCTCCACGAGGTGGGGCATCTGCGCGGAGAGAGCGACGACAAGCTGCGGGCGCGCGGCTTGGAGTAGCGCGAGATCATTGAAGGCCGCCGGTCCGCGTGCTAATCGCGAGGCCCATATGTGGGACACGAACCCCTGGGCCCCCTGGGGCCTCATCTACGCGACTCGCGACGGCCGGCCCATGATCACCGAGACCGGCATCTGGTTCTTGATGCAACAGCATCCGGATGCGGTCGAGAAGGGCCCCGGCGACTGCTACTGGCTCTACCTCGACCGGGCTTACCGCGCCGACCGGGTGGGCGACCGCGCCTTCTACGCCCTCACCCCGGACGCGGCGCGCCGGCGAAAGAGCTGACTCGCCTCGGCAGGCCGCGGCAGAGCGCCTCGTAGCGGGCGGCACTGCGATCCCAGGAGAAGTCGACGGCCGTGCCGCGCCGCTTGAGCTCGGGGAAGGCGCTCGGCTCGCGAAAGACCGCCAGGGCGCTACGAAGAGCGCCGAGGAGCGCCTCCGGGTCGAGCGGCCCGGAGGTGAACCCCGTCCCCCGCCCAGCTCCGTCGCAATCCTCGACGGTGTCCACGAGGCCCCCCACCGCACGCACCACCGGGGGCGTCCCGTATCGCAGGCTGTGCTCGAAGCGGTCGGCGTGAGGACCAGGTCGGCGCCGGCCTCGATGCGGTGGGCCAGCCCCGCGTGCCGCGGGCGGGGAGCGCCGCCGACACGTCTCCCAGGCCGCCGGTCTTCGCGAAGGGAGCCAGCTCGGAGGAGACGAAGAGGAGGTCCATCGAAGGCGCCGCGCTCCTTCTGCCGGGCGGCGAGGCCCTCCTAGACCGCCGCTCGCCGCAGGAACTCGGCGGCTTCCTCGGGAGGGACCGGGTTGATGTGGAACCCGCTGCCCCATTCGAACCCCGCCACCTGCGTGAGCGCCGGCACCACCTCGATGTGCCAGTGGTAGGAGGGGCTGGCGGCGTCGCGCAGCGGGTTCGTGTGGACCATGAAGTTGTACGCCGGCCGCCCCAGGGTGGCCATCACCCGCGACAGGGTGGAGCGCAGTGCCTGGGCGGCGAAGCTCAGCCTCTCCTTCGGCTCCGACTCGAAGTTCGACTCGTGGCGCTTGGGTACGATCCAGGTCTCGAAGGGGCTGCGCGGCGCCCAGGGCGCGAACACCACGAACTCCTCGTTCTCGTAGATGAGGCGAGCGCGGTCCTTGCGCTCCTGGCCCACGATGTCGCAGTAGATGCAGCGCTCCCGGTGCTCGTAGTGGCGCCGCGCGCCCTCGATCTCGTCGGCCACCTGCCGCGGGGTGATGGGGAGAGCGATGAGCTGGCTGTGGGAGTGGTCGAGCGTGGCGCCGGCAGCCGAGCCGTGGTTCTTGAAGAGCAGGATGTAGCGGAAGCGCATGTCGTTGCGCAGGTCGAGCACGCGCGCCTTGAAGGCGAAGAGCACCTGGGTGAGGTCGCCGTCGGAGAGCTCGCAAAGGTTCTGCCCGTGGTCCGGCGTCTCGATCACCACCTCGTGGGCTCCGACGCCGTTCATGCGGTCGTAGATGCCCTCCGCCTGCCGGTCGAGGTCCCCCTCGATCATGAGCGCCGGGTAGCGGTTGGGCACCACCCGGACCTTCCATCCCGGAACGTCGGGAGGCGCGCCCGGCCGGCCCGAGACGTAGACTTCGTGCGGCGTCTTCGACTCGTTGCCGGGGCAGAAGGGGCAGAGGCCCGGCGCCGGCTGGTCCGGGGCCGCCCGCAGGTGGTTCGGACGGCGGGCGCGCTCGGCGGCGATGATTACCCAGCGTCCCACGATGGGGTCCCTGCGCAGCTCGGGCATGGGACAGGCAGTCTAGCGGCGCCGTCAGGTCTCCGCCACCTGGGGACGGATCCGGGAGGCGACGGCGGCGGCCACGGCCATGAGCATGGCCCCTCCCACGTAGGGCACCGCGGGCCCGTGGTTGGAGTAGGTCCAGGTCCCGCTCTCCGGCCCCACGATGCGGCCGAACGCCGCCGCCGACTGGCCCAGGCCCAGGGTGCCGCCCTGGTCGTCCGCGCGAGCGAGCTTGGAGAGGAGCGCGGACAGGGCGGGCGAGGCGAGGCCGCTGCCCACCGCCAGCGGCGCGGTGGCCGCGAGCAACCCCCCGATCCCACCGGCGATGGGCAGGGCGAAGAGCCCGCAGCCCTGGAGGAGGAGCCCGGCAACGAGGAGCCGCTTCTCCCCGAACAGCCGGGTCAGCGGCCCGATGAGGCCGCCCTGGACCACCACCACGATGAGGCCGATGTAAGCGAAGAGCCAGAAGACGTTGCGCGGCTCGATCCGGTAGCGCTCCGTCGCCAGGAACGCGTAGGTGTTCTCCATGGCGCTGAAGGCGGTGATGGAGAGGAAGTAGACGGCGATGAGCCCGAGCACGCCCGGGCGGGAGAGCTCGTTCCGCAGCGGAGCCAGCCCGCCGACGCGCGCACCCCGCGCCGCGGCGCGTCGCTGCTGCGGCTCGCCGAGCACCAGCCAGCAGGCGACGAGGTTGGCGGCGGCGAGGGCGGCGGCGGCGAAGCTCGGCGCGGCGAGCGACGAGCGCGAGAGGACGCCGCCGAAGGCGGGCCCGAGCACGAAGCCCAGGCCGAAGGCGGCGCCGATGAGCCCCATCCCCTTGGCGCGCGTCTCGGGCGTGGTGACGTCGGCGACGTAGGCCTGGGCGATGGCGATGTTGGCGGTGGCGATGCCGGCGAAGAGCCGCCCCACCAGCAGCCAGGCGAAGCTCGAGGCGAACCCGTACATCGCGAAGGCGATCGCGGTCATGGCGATGGAGGCGAGCAGCACCGGGCGGCGCCCGACCCGGTCGGAAAGGCGGCCCCACACCGGCGCGAAGACGAGCTGCATGGCGGAGTAGCCGCTCGAGAGCAGGCCCACCCACGCCTCCTTCGCCCCCAAGGTCTTCGCGTAGAGCGGCAGCACCGGGATCACCATCCCGAACCCGAGCAGGTCGATGAAGACTACGGCGAAGAGGATGGCGAGGGAGGCCTGGCGTCTCACGAGGCGGAGAGCCTAGCCGCGACCCCTCAGACCCGCCAGTGAATCCTCTCGAAGTCGGGGCCGGGACCGGTGATGGACAGGTAGCCGGAGCGCGGAAGGCGCTCGAGCTCCACCGCCCCCCGGCCCACCTCGACGGAGATGGCGAGTTCGTCTCCGGCCGCCTGGCCCAGGACGGCAAAGGGGAGCTCGACCTCCAGGACGTCGCGCATCACCGCTCGCCCCAGCGCGCCGCCGTCCCGCAGCCCGGGGCGCTCGGCGCCGTCGGGGTTCACCTCGAACTCGACCCGGGCCTGGCCGCGCGGCCCGAGCAGGTTGACGCGGACGCGGCTCGCCACCTCCGCCGACCGCGCCGCCGACTCCGCCGGGTCGAGGCGCAGGTAGAGGTTCGACTCGTCGAAGCCGTAGTAGAGCTCGCGGAAGGACTGGGCGTCGGCGAACATGGACCCGAGGTGCTGGCCGGGACGGTAGTGGCCGGCCCCCTGCCACTCGAAGTAGGTGGGGTGGCGCCCGTCGAGCACCGGGCGCACCAGCTGGGTGGGCTCCCGCAGGGGCTTCGTCTCGAGCGCGCCGGCGCCGGAGAGCTGCTTGATGGGGGAGAGAGCCTCGACGGGCGGCGCCACGCCGATGATCTCGCAGGCGCGGATGACGTGCCCGCGGAAGAGCCGGTCGAACTCGGCGGCGTTCTCGGTGGCGAAGTCCTCTCCGTACCACCAGTACCAGTCGGAGCCCTCGGCGGCGTGCAGGTGCGCGAGCGCTTGCTCCACCTTGTCGGGCGCCACCCCGGCGCCGGCAGCGCTCTCCACCGCCTGGCGGGCGCGCTGCAGCGCCGTCCATGCGAGCCGGTCTTCGCGGTGGCCGATCCAGATCCGGTAGGAGGACTCGATCCAGGACCCGGAGTGAATGCGCTCGAGGGGCGGCCCCGGGGCTCCGGCGGTGGCCTGCGATAGGGTGACCGTCTCCACCCGCGGGTCGTCCTCCAGGGCGCGGTAGAGGGTGTCGAGGAAGTCGTGGCCGGAGCGGGGGAACCGCTCCCACGGGTTCTCCCCGTCGAGGAAGACGCCCACCGTCGCCTGCCCGGGGCGCCTCTCGCGCTGCCAGGCGTCGCCGATTCCCGTCACCCGGCCGACGAAGTCGGCCGCCGCCTCGGGGGCCGGGGTCCGGGCGTAGGTGAAGCCGATGAGGTCGGAGATGCCGCGGTCGCGGAAGAGCATCGCCACCTCGCGCCCGCCGACGCCCACGCGCCAGGGACGGAAGAGCGAGCCGGTCCTCGAGCTCTCCGGCGGCAAGGAGCGCAGGAGCACCCCCTCGTCGGAGGCGCTCCAGGCGACGCCCTCGGCCGCCATCACCTCGAGCGCCTCCGGAGACACCGCGCCCTCGGCGGGCCACATCCCGGCGGGAGGCCTCCCGAACCAACGCTCGTGGCTCCGGCGCGCCTCGCGCACGTGCCAGCGCGCGTCCTCCGTCCACTGGAAGCGGGGCGGGAGGGGGGTGCCCGGAAGGGCGCGGGCCGCCGAGTCGCTGTCGCAGACGAGCGGCAGGATGGGGTGGTGGTAGGGGGTGGTGGAGAGCTCCACCTGGCCGCGGGCGGCGAGCCGAGCCCAGCGGGGCACGATCTCCCCCAGGATGCGCCGCTGCGCCCCGAGCACGTAGTCTACGTCACCACGCGTGAAATCGCGCCCCTTGGCCTGGAGATCGGCGAGCCCTTGGTCGTCGGCGAGCGCCCCGAACCCCATCCACGCCAGGTTGAAGAGGGCCTGGAGATCGGTGAGCTCGGGATCGGAGAAGCGGGAGGCGACCGCGCCCAGGTCGACGCGGGAAAGGTCCTTGCCCCGCTTCTCCAGGAGCTCCCAGTAGCGCGGCACAGGCCGGATCCACCGATCCCAGTCGACCATGAAGAAGCTGCGCAGGAGCTCCATCCGCTCCGACCTGGAGAGCTCCGACGGCGGGCGGGTGGTGAGGTCGAGGAGCCGGTCGCTCGCCCGCCCCTCGACGTAGTCCTCGATCTGCTCCAGCAGCACCGGGGTGAAGTTGACGGTGCAGCGCAACCGCTCGTGGCGCTCCAGCATCCACGCCATGTCGTAGTAGGCGCGGGTGGAGTGGAGCCGCACCCACGGCATGATGTAGGCGCGGGTGGCCGGCTCCCGGTAGAGGGGCTGGTGCATGTGCCACAGGAGGGCGAGCCGGACCGTGGCCATCCGGGAGGATCTATCGCCCGCCGCCCCGGCGCGCCGCCGCGGCTACGGGCCCTCTCCGCGCGCCCGGCGTCGCTCCGCCGACCGCCGCCGTGGCGGTGCCGGCGGCGCCCCGGAGTGCACCGCCGCCGGCCCTCCCTCGGCGCGGATCTTCCACTCCTCCCAGAGGTTCAAGACGAGGGAGACGTCCTCGATGGGCAGCTCCTTGGCGAGGTGCGCGAACTCGGCCACCATGCCCCCGTGGAACTCCCGGTAGCGCGCGGGCGCGAAGTAGCGCAGGAGCGTCTCCCGGCCGCGAGCGTTCACCTCCAGGAACTCGACCCCCATGCCGGTCTCGTAGCTCGGGTCCCCGAGCGCCACCGCGTGGGCGACGCGGGAGCGGATGGGGAGCGCTCCCGAGGGAAGGCCGAGCTCGGCGAAGAGCTCGAGCCCCACCGGCAGGAGGAAGGTGCTCGCCACGAAGACCCCGCCCAGCCCCAGGTTCCGGCTGCGGGCGAAGGCCTGGAAGCGGAGCCCGCCGTCGCCGGGGATGAACAGGCGGCAGGGCAGCTCGATGTCGATGCGCTCGTACCGCCGGGTGATCTCCGCCATCGTCCCTCCCCCCCTCGGCGACGGCCGCCGGCCGGGCCCATTCACCGCTGGAAGATCTTTCCGAGCCCGCCCTTCGACTTCACCTCGGCGAGGTCCTTCGCCAGCCGGCCCAGCCGCTCCGCCTTGTCGGCGAGCTCGCGCTGCAGGCGGGTGATGCGGGCGTCGCGGTCGGCGAGCTGCTGGACGTAGGAGTCCCGCTCCCGGGTGAGCCGGTCGATGGTCCCAGGCGGATCGCCCGGAACGACGCTCCGGCTCTCCGCCGCCCGCGCCGAGGCGAGCGCCTCCTCCCGCGCCTGCTCCGCCTCCCGCAGCCGGACCTCGAGGTCCTTCACCCGCGCCCCCAGCTCGTCCGCCGCAGGCGCCGGCCCGCCCTCTCCGAGCTTCGCCTCGAGCTCCTCCACCCGGGCGGCCATGGCCGAGACCTGCTCGGCCCGGGCGCCCGCCGCCCGGCGCTGCTCCACCAGATCCGCCCCACGGCCGGCGAGCTCCTCCCGAAGCCGCTCCAGCTCGGCGGAGTGCAGCGCCGCTCCGGACTGCTGGGCGGCCTTGAGCCGCTGCTCCAGCTCCTCCTTCTCCCAGCGGACCGCCTGCAGCTCCGCCTCCAGGGCGGCCGCCTGCGCCTCGGCGCCCTCGGCGAGCGAGCGCTCCCGCTCGGTCGCCTCCTCGGCGGCCCGCAGCCTCCGCTCGCTCTCGTCGGCGCGGGCGCCCCGAGAGGCCGCCTCGGCCAGCCGCCGCTCCGCCAGGACGGCGCGCTCGGCGGCTTCGTCCCTGCCCACCGCCGCGCGGTGCAGCTCCTCGTAGGCCCGGGCGAGCGCCCCCTCGGCGAGCTCGAGCCGCCCGCCGGCCTCGCCGAGCCGAGTGCGGGCGTGGGCCGCGGTCGCCTCCAGGGCGGCCGCCCGCGCCGTGGCGACGCGGGCCTCCCCGCGCAAGGCGTCCCGCTCCGCCCCGAGCTGGGCGCCGGCGCCCTGCAACTCGGCGAGGGAGCGCTGGGACGCGGCGAGCTCCGACTCGAGGCGCAAGAGCTCCGCCGCGGCCTCCGCCCCGGCGCCGCTCGCCGCCTCCCGGAGCTCCCGCGCCGCCGCCTCCGCCCGGGCGGAGAGCGCCTCGCGAACGTCGGAGGCCCGGCGCAGCTCCTGGTAGGCCCGGGCGAGCGCCTGCTCGGTCCGATCGAGCCGCCGCATCCCCTCCTCGGCGCGCGTTCCCGCCTGGCGCGCTCGCTCGTCGAGGTCGCGCAGGTGCCCCTCGAGCTCGGCGGCCCGCGCCGCCTCGCCGTCCGCGCGGGCCTCCGCCTGGGCGAGGCGCTCCGAGAGCCCCTCCTGCAGCGAGGTGGCGGAGATGGCAGCGCCCTCCACCTCCGCGAGGCGCGCGGCCAGGGCCGCCGCCTCCTCGACCGCCTGCTCCATGCGCCCCTTGTGGTCGTGCAGCTCGGCGTGCAGCGCGTCCCTCTGCGCCATCAGGCTCGAGGCGTTGGCCTCGTGGCGAAGCGCGACCTCCAGCTCGCGCTGGCGATCCGCGAGGTCGGCGCGGACCCGCGACAGCTCGACCTCCAGATCGGCTGCCCTCTCGGCCGCCTGGCGGCGCTCGGCCTCGACGTCCCGCTCCAGCTCCGCCCCCCTCGCCTCGGCCACCTCCGCCCGGGACAGCGCCGAGGCGAGGCCCGCGCGAGCCGCCTGGGCCTCCGCCCGCGTCGCCTGTGCCGAGGCCTCCGCCTCGAGCCTCTGGGAGCGCTCGCGGGCGGCCTCCGCCGCCGCCCGGCCCGCCTCCTCCTCGGCGCGCCTCAGCGCGGCAGTCCGCGAGGCGAGGGACTCCTTCGCCGAGTCGGCCTCCCTGCGCCCCTCCGCCTCCTTCGCCTGCAGCGCCGCCTCGGCGACCGCAAGCGCCTGGAGCGCCGCCGGGAGCCTCCCGGAGACCTCGCGCTCGGCGGCGAGCGCCGCGGCGGCGTTCTCCTGCTCCGCACGGCGCGCCTGCGCCACCCGCTCGAACTCCGCCGCCCGGCGCTCGACCTCGGCCCGCTCGTCGGCCACCTGCCCTTCCGCCTCGCGCAGCCGGGCCCGCACCTCGGCCAGTTCCGCGTCCTTCTCCCTCAGCCGCGACGAGAGCTCGGCCTGCTGCGCCTCGCCCGCAGCGAGCCGCGCCTCCCCGTCGGCGATCCGGCGTTCGAGCCCGTCCCGCTCCGCTTGGAGGCGCGCCGGGTCCGGACAGGAGAGGTGGGTGCGCGCAGCCTCGGCGAGGGCCTGGGCGCCCTCCCGGAGCTCCTCCGGAGGGAGCGCCACGAAGGTGAGCCCCGAGAGACCGACGGGCTGAGAGGCGCAGAAGAAGAGGTAGTAGGCCGCCTCGGCGCCGCCGGCGAGGGACCCGTCGACGGTGACGTCCGGCTCGCCCTCGCTCTGGCCGGCCGCGATGACGTAGCCCACCGCCGGGGACTGGGTGGCCACCTCGACCACCGGGAACACCTCGGCGAGCGCCGCCGCGAAGGACTCGTAGGGGGGAACCTGGGCGGCTTCCGGCGAGGCGCCGCCGGCGAGGGAGGCGAGGGTGGGGCCGTGGGGGCTCGGGATGGCGGTGACGAGCACTCCCTGGCCGGAGAGGAGTGCCTTCAGCTCCGCGATTCGGCCCGGATCCCGGGCGAGCTCGTTCCCGTCGTGGACCACGACGAGGTCGAAGGCGCCGCGGGGAAGGTCCTCGACGCCGGCGCGCCGGAACTGGACGAAGGGGTGCTGCACCGCTGCCGCCGCCCGCTCGACCGCCTCGGCGCCGTCCAGGGAGAGCACCGCCGCCGCACCGTGCTCGGCGAGGAAGGCGGCCGAGGCGCCTCCGGTCGTGCCGGCGGTGCCGATCTCCAGCACCCGGCGCCCCTCCAGCAACGGCTCGAGGAAGCTGAGGCGCGGGAGCAGCTCCCCCGCGCCGCCCGGCGCGTAGAAGGCGGCCATGCCTCGATGTTACCTCGCGTCGACCGTTTGCACGAACTGGGTCCCGAAATGGGCGGTATCGGCTCGGGGCCCACCTAGGGCGCGCCGCCGTCCGGCGCCGGAGCCGGCGGCGCGGCGGCCTCGCCGGCCGGCGGAGCGGAACGGTAGCGCTCGGCGTTGAAGCGGCTCGCCTCGAGCATGGACTGGTTCGCCCCGGCGATGACCGGCTCGAGGGCCCGGAGGAGCGAGAGGGCCTCCGCCGCCACGGGCCCGCGCGCCTCGGAGGCGAGCCGCAGCTGGTCGAGGGCGTGACGCAGGGACTCGGAGCCCTGCCCCAGGTGCCAGGTGGCCTCGCTGAAGGCGGTCTCCCCCTGCATCACCTTCAGCTCCTCCCTCTCGGCCGGCGAGACGCCGGAAAGGCGCGCCGCCCGCTCCAGGTACTCGCGCGCCCGCTGCATCCGGTCGAGCTGCTCGGAGTGGATGTCGGCCTTCGCCCAGGCGGCGAGGAGCTCGAAGAACGCCTGGTCGAGCGCGGCCCGATCGTCGAAGGAGCGCTCGGCCGGCAGGGGGGTCCCCTGCGGCGGAAGGACCGGGGCGTAGGTGCGCGTCAGCTCCGGGTCGTCGGACTTGAAGGCCGTCTTGCCGGTGGGGAAGAAGATGCCCTTCTTCACCGTCAGCTTCCCCTCCTCGGGCACGAGCCACCACTCGCGCGAGTTCTTGTCGGCGAGCAGGTAGAGGACGAGGATCCCGAGCCCCACCACCACGAGCCAGGTGAGCGGGGAGCGGCGGCGCGGGGCGGGAGCGGCGGCGGCGTTCTCATCGGCCATGTTCTACCCCCGGACGGCGGAAGGGCGAGCGGGACCGGGCGGCGGCGCCGGGCCTCGGGCGTGCGATCGATCCGCTCATGGGCCGAGACCCTACCCGCGGTGGCGAGCGGGCGGCAAGCGCCCGCGTGCTATATCGAGGTCCGTGATCCGCCTCCGCGCCCGTGCGCCGGCGAAGGTGAACCTGGTGTTGCGGGTCGGCCCGCAGCGCCTCGACGGCTTCCACGACATCGAGAGCCTCCTCGTGCCCCTCGACCTCTGCGACGAGGTATGGGTGACGGTGCGCCCCGGGGCGGGAGGGGCGGTGACGTGCCGCTGCCCCGGGCGCCCCGATCTCGACGGCCCCGCCAACCTGGCGGCGCGGGCGGCCGAGACGCTCCGCACCCGGCTGGGCCGGAGCGACGGCGTGTCGATCACGGTTCGAAAGGCGATCCCCGTCACCGCCGGGCTCGGCGGCGGCAGCTCGGACGCGGCCGCCGTGATCCGCTGCCTGGCGCGGGCGTGGCGGGTGCGCGACCCGCGGCTCCTCGCGTCGGCCGCTCTCGAGGTAGGCTCGGACGTGCCCTTCTTCCTGGGCGGCGGGGCCGCCTGGGCGCGGGGGCGCGGCGAGCGGCTCCGACCTGCGAGGGTGCCCCCCCTTCACCTCCTCCTCGTGTACCCGCGCGATCCGGCCCTCGCCGTGCGCGCAGGAGATGCGTATCGCTGGCTCGACGAGGCCCGTTCGGGTCTCCAAGCGCCCCGCCGGGCGAGGGCGAGCGCAAGTCGCCGGGAGAACGACCTTATGGGGCCGTGCCTGGCGCGCCTGCCGGCGCTGCGCACCCTCGCCGGGTTCCTTGAAGAGGCCGGGGCGACGGCGCCTATAATGTCTGGGAGTGGACCGACCTTCTTCGGGTCGTTCCAGGATCGCGAGGCGGTGCGACGCGCCGCGAAATCCCTGGCCAGGCGCCAGGCTGGACTCGGAGGAATCGAAGCGATCGCGGCGCGCACGTTGACGCGAATGCCGGGAGTGGCTCCATGGAAATCACCGAGGTCCGCGTCTTCCCGGTCAACGAGGACAAGCTCAAGGCGTACGTGACCATCACCCTCGACCACTGCTTCGTGGTGAGGGATCTGAAGGTCATCCAGGGCACCACCGGCCTGTTCGTCGCCATGCCGGCCAAGCGGCGCAAGGACGGCAGCTTCAAGGACATCGCCCATCCGCTGAACGCGGAGACCCGCGATCGCATGGAGCGGGTGATCCTGGCCGAATACGAGCGCGAGACGCAGCGGGGCGGCGCACGGCGGCCCACCGGGACCCAGGGAGCCGACCCGTAGAGGCGCGGGCCTCTCGACCGCTTTGCAGCGTGACAGCCCCCTCGGCTATAACGGCGCGGCCGCGACGAACGCGGCGGCACGGTCGACGCGGGGCCTGGCGGGCCCCGCCACGGAGGCCCGATGAGCGCGCACGGAAACGGGTACAAGGTCCTCGCCGGAAACTCCAACCTGGCCCTGGCGAGGGCGGTGGTGCAGAGCCTGGGCCGGGAGCTCTCCCAGGCCTCGGTGGGAAGGTTCTCCGACGGCGAGATCCAGGTCGAGGTGGGCGAGAACGTCCGCGGATGCGACACCTTCGTCATCCAGTCGACCTGCCCGGACGTGAACCACAACCTGATGGAGTTGCTCATCATGACCGACGCGCTCAAGCGCTCGTCGGCGGCCTCCATCACCGCGGTGATCCCGTACTACGGGTACGCCCGGCAGGACCGGAAGGTCGCCTCGCGCGCGCCCATCACCGCCAAGCTGGTGGCGGACCTGATCGAGGCGGCCGGGGTCACCCGGGTGGTCTCGATGGACATGCACGCCGGCCAGATCCAGGGGTTCTTCAACATTCCCTTCGACCACCTCTACGCTGCCCCGGTGATGCTCGAGCACATGCGGCGCCGGTTCGGCGGGAACACCGGGGACCTCGTCATCGTCTCCCCGGACGCGGGCGGCGTCGAGCGCGCCCGCGCCTATTCGAAGCGCCTCGGGGCCGGCCTGGGCATCGTCGACAAGCGGCGCCTCAAGCCCAACGTGGCCGAGATCATGAACGTCATCGGCGACGTGAGCGGCAAGGTGGCGGTGCTCCTCGACGACCTCGTCGACACCGCCGGGACGCTCGCACAGGCGGCGGCGGCCCTGCGCGAGAACGGCGCTCGGCAGGTGTTCGGTTACTGCACCCACGCGGTGCTCTCGGGACCGGCGGTCGAGCGGATCGTGAAGAGCCCCATCGAGGAGCTGGTGGTCACCGACACCATCCCGCTCGCCCCCCCGGCCGCCGCCTGCGGGAAGATCCGGGTGGTCACGGTGGCGAAGCTTCTCGCCGAGGCGATCCACCGGATCCACAGCGCCGACTCCCTCTCGAGCCTCTTCGTGTAGCCAGGGGAGGGGTTGGGGGCCGGCCGCCGAGCCCGAAAACCTTGACGGCATCCGGCTTTCCGGCTATATCGCCGCCCTCCACGCCGCAATCTCACCCAGGGCCGGGGGCGTTTCCACCACCGGCCCCTCGCTCGCGCGAAAGGCGCGGCGGAGTCCACTGGGAGGAACGAATGGCCAATCCTGCCTCGAATGTCGTCGCCGCCAAGGCCCGCCAGGGCCACGGCAAGGGGTACGCTCGCCGCCTGCGCCACGAGGGCTTCATCCCCGCCGTTGTCTACGGACTCCAGGCGAAGCCCACCTCGGTGGCGGTGAGCCCGGACGAGGTGATGAAGGCGATCGCCACCCCGCACAGGCGCAACACCCTCATCACGCTGAAGCTCGACGCGGGCGAGAAGCGAGTGCTCTTCAAGGACTACCAGGTCGACCCGGTGACCCGGGAGCTCCTGCACGCCGACTTCCTCGAGGTGGCCCTCGACAAGCCGGTGAAGGTGCGCGTCCCGGTGGTCACGACCGGCAAGGCCGAGGGCGTCACCGCCGGCGGCATCCTCTCGGTCGCCGCCCAGGACATCGTGGTCGAGGCGCTCCCCGACATGATCCCGGTCCAGATCGAGGTGGACGTCAGCCCGCTCAAGATGGGCCAGTCGATCCACGTCTCCCAGCTCAAGGCCCCGGCGGGAACCAAGCTGCGCTTCGCCACCGACTTCGTGGTCGCCTACGTCGCCGTCCCCGAGAAGGAGGAGGTCGTCGCTCCGGTGGCCGCGGTCCCCGGCGCGCCGGGAGCCGCTCCCGCGGAGGGTGCGGCCGCGGCGGCCCCGGGCGCCGCTCCGGCGCCGGGCGCCGCTCCGGCGGCGGCCGGTGCGGCGGCGGGCGCCGCTCCCGCCAAGGGGGGCGCGGAGGCCAAGCCGGCCGCCGACGCCGGCAAGGGCAAGGGCGGCAAGAAGTAGGGCCTCTGCTTGAAGCTGCTCGTCGGCCTCGGCAATCCCGGCCTCGAGTACGCGTGCACCCGGCACAACGTCGGGTACCTGGTGGCCGAGGAGGCCGCACGCCAGCTCGGGGTCGGGTTCGCGCTCCGCAAGTTCGGAGCGGAGATCGCAGAGGCGGGCAGCGGCGAGGGAAAGCTCTTCATCATGAAGCCGCAGACCTACATGAACCACTCCGGAGAGTCCGTCGGCCCGGCGATGCGCTTCTGGAAGCTCGAGGCGGGCGACCTGGTGGTGGTCCACGACGACCTGGAGCTGGAACCGTTTCGGGTACAGCTCAAGGTAGGTGGTGGCCACGGAGGCCACAACGGGCTGAAGAGCGTGAACGCCCACGTGGGTGGGGCAGACT
>Ga0335079_10000668_pt1 | contig 39272 bp, 28 predicted proteins | sample Lox_Sample_33_FD_206719 | JGI IMG/M metagenome (GOLD analysis project Ga0335079, IMG submission 206719) | Soil microbial communities from Loxahatchee National Wildlife Refuge, Florida, United States - Lox_Sample_3.3 | ecosystem: Environmental > Terrestrial > Soil > Wetlands | place: USA...
GCCCGCCGCTGGGGCGTTGGCCGGAGAGCGTGCGGCGTTGGCCAGGTTGCTGAGCGCCTGACTGAGGTTCGCAGGCGCTGCGGGCGCGTTCACGCTATTGACGGCCCCCGGCGGCCGCTTCACCTGCGGCGTCTGGACTGCAGGCGTCACGGGCCGCTGCGGCTGTGCCGCAGGCGTGTTGTTCTGCTGGGTCTGCGCGGTGACGGCTGCCGCGGCCAGGAGCCCCGCAAACAGGGCAAGGGACGCGCCGCGGCGGCGCTCTGGTCGTCGGTTGGCGATAGCTGATCGGGCGAGCATCTTCGTTCTCTTTAAATATGAGGTGGCGTTAGTGGCTACTGACAACCTCGAACGCTTCACCGAAGTTGTCCAGCGTGGGGGTCTGTTTGCGATTGAAACGCTGTTGGGCGATCCGCGGCACTTCGTCCTTGACGTAGTACGCGAGGTCCCCGGTGTCGATGTATCCGTGCTTGTGGGCATCGGCCTCGCCGCGTAAGCCCTGCAGCAGCACAAAAGTGAACAGGCCGTGTCCGTCCTGGCCCTCGAGCGCTTCCTGGTCGCTGGTGGAGGCCGAGAAGACTGCACTGCCGGATGCCCCGGAGAGGATCTTGTAAGAGGCGAGCTCGACCAGCACCGCATCACCCCCCGCACCGGCATGGCAGGTGTCGAGCAGCAGCAACTTGTGGACCGCCGGAATGTTGCCGAATGCCTGCTTGAGGTCTCCCTCACTCAAGGCGTCGCGGCGAATCGCTTCGTCGGTGATCGTGTTCACGTTCGATGGGATCAGGAAGTACTCGCGGCTCGCGAGATCGGCGCTTTCGACCGTCCCGTGGCTGGCGACATAGAAGAGGAACACGTCATCCGGGGCGATGGTGCGATAGCGGTTGAATGCGGCCAGCAGCGCCGTCTTGGTCGTATCCTTGTGTGTGGTGAGCTGCTCGACGTTGACCTTGCCGAAGAGCGGCGCTGCCTTATTCTGCAGGAGCTCGGCTATGGCCGTGGCGTCGGCGACTGAGTAGCGCAGGTTGAGACGCGTGTTGTCGAACTCCTGGATGCCGACCACCAGCGCATACAGCTGCGGCTTGGCCGTCGAGGTGTAGCGGGCCGTCACCGTGGCGAGTGCCGGGTTCGAATGCACGGAGCCATCGGCGTTGAAGGCGATGACCCGGATGTCATTCTTCCCCGGCACCAGCCGCACGTGGATGGTACGGGTTGGAACGCCGGCGGCCGCGACGACTTCGAGGCCCCGGGCTTTCTGATCGGACACGGCGCTGTTGTTGACGAAGGTGCGCACGTCACCGATGCCGCCGCCGCGATCGCTGATGCTGACGCGCAGGTCGAGCGCCTCGCTCTCCACTTCGGCGGGCACGTCGACCAGCGCGACGTCCGGCGGCGGCTTCACCGAGGCGAGCGTCGGGAGCGTCTCGGGCAGCTTCCCGCCGTTGAGCGCGAGCTGCACGAGGTCGGGACGATAGAACTTCTCGCGGTAGGCGCTGATTCCGGACACCTCGTTGCCGCGGCGAACGTTGACGTGTTGCTCGGCGCTGTCTCCCTGGAAGTCGTAATAGCCCTGCGGGGTGATCTGCAGGATGCCGCCGTCGGTGAAGGCGATGAGCCGCAGCCGCTCGGTACCGCTCGCCACGTCCCAGAGCCGCAGCGTCGAATCCGCGCTGGCCGAGGCCAGCAGCCGGCCGTCGGGCGCGAAGGTGACCGACTCGACGAGGTCGGTGTGGCCGTGCAGGCTGCGCAGCTCGCGGCCACTGCCGGGGTCCCAGATCCTGATGGCGCCGCTCTCATCGCTCGAGGCGAGCAGCACTTCCTTCGGCGCGAAGGCGACCGAGGTCACGGCTGCCGTATGGCCGGAGAGCGTACGCAGCTCCCGCCCGCTGCCGACGTCCCAGAGTCTCACCGTCTTGTCGCCGCTGCCCGAGGCGAGTGTCTGACCGTCGCTCGAGAAGGCCACCGACCCCACCCAGCTCGTGTGTCCGGCGAGGTTGTGGAGCTCACGACCGCTCGCCACGTTCCACACCTTGATCGTGCCATGCCCATCGCCCGAGGCGAGCGTCTGACCGTCGGGGGAGAAAGCCACGGCCTCGACCGGCGCCGTATGCCCGACGAAGGCACGCACCTCCGCGGCATCCGCGACGTTCCACAGCTTGAGCGTGTTGTTGGCGCCACCCGCCGCCAGGGTGCGCCCGTCCGGCGAGACCGCAACTGAAGCGCTGCCGCCACTGGCGTTTCCCGGCCGCACGCTGCGCAGCTCATGACCGCTGATGATGTCCCAGAGCTTGATCACCTGCTCGCCGCCTCGCGAGGCGACCGTGCGATTGTCCGGCGTGAACACCGCCGCGCCGACCCAGCTCTGATCGGCGGCAATCGTGCGCAACTCGTTGCCGTCGGCGACGCGCCAGAGTCTCACCGCGCGATCGGCACTGCCCGACACCAGCATCTTGCCGTTGTGTGAGAAGGCAACCGATTTGACGAATGCGGCGTGTCCCTCGAGCGTCGCGAGCTTCTCGCCGCTCGTGACGTCCCAGAGCTTCACCGCGTGATCGGCACCTCCCGAGGCGAGGGTGCGGCTGTCGGGCGAGAAGCTCACCGCCTCCACCCAGTGGGCGTCGCCGGGCAGGGCGTGTAACTCGCGGCCGCTCGCGGCGTCCCACAGCCTGATGCTGTGGTCATAGGCGCCGGAGGCGAGCGTGTGACCGTCCGTCGCGCAGGCGACTGACCATACCTCGCCCGAGTGACCGCGAAGCGTGCGCAGCTCGCGGCCCGCCGCGACGTCCCAGAGCTTCACCGTGTGGTCCCAGCTTGCCGAGGCGAGTGTCTGCGTGCCGCGGCAGAAGGCGAGTGAGCTCAGGCGGTCGGAGTGGCCACTGAGCGTACGCAGCTCCCGACCCGCAGCGGCATCCCAGAGCTTGATCGTTTTGTCGACGCTGCCTGATGCGAGTGTCGTACCGTCCGCGGCGAAGGCGACGGCGGTTACCGCATCGCGGTGCCCGCTCAGCGTGCGTGCTGCCGCTCCCGAGGCCACATTCCACAACCTCACCGTGTGATCGGCGCTGCCCGAGGCGAGGGTGCGACCGTCGCCGGAGAAGGCGACGGAATTGACCGCTGCGGAATGACCCTTGAGGGTGTGCAGCTCGTGCCCTGTCGCGGCGTCCCAGAGAACCACCAGCCCGTCGTGACTTCCGGTGGCGATGGTCGCGCTATCGGGCGAGAAGGCGACGGTATTGACGCCCTCGGTGCTGCGCTTGAGGGTGCGCAGCTCGCGCCGTGTGGCGACGTCCCAGAGCTTAGTCGCTCCGTCCTCGCCGGCCGAGGCCAGCGTGCGGCCATTCGGCGCGAACGCGACGGAGTGCACGACGTTCGAATGGCCGAGCTGCGCGAACACCTCTGGCTTGTCGGCGGCCCGGAGCACGCCGCAGACGAGGCCCGCACAGAGTGCCATCAGGCCGGGCGTTGAGGCGCCGAGCCGGAAGACGCAGCGAGGCCGATAACCCCTACCCATGAGTTCACAAGGTGAGGTGAATCCTTATTTTGCCCGCCATCATAGCCGATATTACCCGTTGAGCGTCATGGCGGCGCCGCGGGGGCGCCGCGCTCCGGTCCTGGAGCCATGAGCCACTATCGACACGGGAGATGGCCCGTCCGCGCGTTGCGCGCGCACGCCACGCGAGCCGCGAGGCGCTCGACGGTGTGGCGGTCTTCGTGAACCGTAATCGGATGCGGAGCGTGCGCTTCGGTCCGCGCTGGCCCGCTGACCGCGTGTGGCGCTCGTCGCGGTTCGCAGTGATGCGATAGCCCATCGCGCCGAGCGCGCAGATGCGCCGCGCGGTTCGGGGTGGCCGGGCACAGCAGTCTCGACATAAGCGGGGCCGAGATTACATTGTTCGTGCTGCGCGCAGCGCCTTCAGACGCTGCATCGAGGGGCACGGTGTGCGCCACGCCGCATACCTTGGGAATGGGCCGCTCTTTCTGCTTAAATGTCGCATAATTTGTAAGACCGTCAACAAGCGGCGTACCGCGCGACCTCCGGAACCGGTGCGACCGATTACAAGACATTCCGCGGGATTCGACCCTCATGCGTAAATTGACGAGCGAGGAACTCAAGGCGGAGAACGCCCTGCGGCTGCTGCATCCGATGGCCCATCCGGGCACGGTGCGCGAGACGCCACCCGATATCATTGCGCGCGGCGAGGGCAGCTGGATCTGGGACGTCGATGGGCATCGACTGATCGACGGCGTGGGCGGGTTGTGGTGCGCGAATCTCGGCTTCGGGCGCAAGGAAATCCGCGACGCGATCGTCGCGCAGCTCGACGAGCTGCCCTTCTACAACACCTTTCGCGGCGCGACGCACCCGCGGGCAATAGAGCTGTCGCAGCGGCTGGTGCGGCTGATGAGCGCGGACGATGTCGGTGGCGTGCACTTCGGCTGCGGTGGCTCGGATGCAGTCGAAGGGGCGCTCAAGCTCGCGCGGCAGTATTTCAAAGTGCGCGGCCAGCGCGATCGCACCAAGTTCATATCGCTGCGCCAGGGGTATCACGGCACGCACTTCGGCGGCATGAGCGTCAACGGCAACACCCCGTTCCGTCGCGCGTACGAGCCGTTGCTGCCGGGATGCTTCCACGTCGACACGCCCTGGCTGTATCGCAACCCCTATACGCAGGATCCGGAGGAGCTCGGGCGAATCTGTGCCGAGCTCCTCGAGCGGGAGATTGTCTTTCAGGGTCCCGACACGGTCGCCGCATTCATCGCCGAGCCTGTCCAGGGCGCCGGCGGGGTGATCGTCCCGCCGCCGAACTACTGGCCGCGGGTGCGCGAGGTCTGTGATCGGCACGGCGTGCTGCTGATCGCCGACGAGGTGGTCACGGGCTTCGGGCGCACCGGGCACCTGTTCGGCACGCGGCTGTGGGGCGTGAAGGCGGACCTGTGGTGTCTCGCCAAGGGCATCTCCTCGGGATACATCCCGCTCGGTGCCACCGCAGTCTCGGCGAAGGTAATGGAGGCCTTCCAGGGCGCCGATCCGGTGCTCGGCACGATCAACCACGGATATACCTACGGCGCGCACCCGGTGGGAGCGGCGGCCGCGCTGGCGACGCTCGACATCATCGAGCGCGAGGACATCCCCACGCGCGCAGGGCGCGAAGGGAAGTACTTCCTCGAACGACTGCACGCCATGAAGCGCTTTCGCATCGTCGGCGATGTGCGCGGAGTGGGCCTGATGGCCGGCATCGAGCTGGTCGCGGACCAGCGCACGCGCGCCACCTTTCCCCGTGGTGCTCCCGAGCTGGCCCGGGTTCATCGCGAGACCTACCGCCGCGGCGCGATGATCCGCCTGTCGGGCGCCAACATCATTCTCTCGCCGGCTCTCACCATCGAGCGTCCGCAGCTCGATCTGCTGTGCGACGCGCTCGAGGGTGCGTTTGCGGCGGTCGAGGCCTGAGCTTGCCGCACGGGCGGCCACTGCGCGTGACCGAGGCAGCATGAGCGCTTCGAGCGGCGACTTCGCGATCGCGGCGCCCGATGCCGCGCTGTTCCCGGCGGCGGGTGAACGCGAGCAGATCGACGACTACCTGACACGCGCCCTGGCGCGCGCCCAGGAGCGTGTGTGCGCGGGTCCGGCCACCCCGGACCTCGACATGGACGCGTTCCGTCGCGAACTCGCCGGCTTCGACTTCGCCACGACCCGACCGCTGGTGGAGCTCCTCGACTGGTCGATCGGGGTACTCGAGCACGGCCTCACCCATCTCACACATCCGCGTTACTTCGGCCTCTTCAATCCCGCGCCTACGTTTCCCGCGCAATGCGCCGACCGTGTCGTCGGCTCCTTCAATCCACAGGTCGCGAGCACCGCGACCTCGCCCGCCGCAGTGGCGCTGGAAGGCCACGTCATCGCGAGCGTGGCGCGCCGCGCCGGCTTTCCCGCCGGTGCCGGTGGTCACTTCACCTCCGGCGGCTCGGAGGCGAACTACACCGCGCTCCTCTGTGCGTTGACCCGCGCCCATCCGGCTTTCACCCTCGAGGGCGCTCGCGCCTTTCCCGGGCCGCCGGTGTTCTATACCTCGAAGGAATGCCACCGCAGCTGGGTGAAGATCGCCCACCAGGCCGGCATCGGCCGCACGGCGGCGCGCCTGGTCCCCACCGATGGTCGCGGACGCATCTCGATTCCGGCGCTGCAGGAGTCAATCGCCCAGGACCTCGCCAAAGGCTGCGTGCCATTCTTGGTGGTGGCCTCCGCCGGTACCACCAATGCCGGCATGATCGATCCGCTCAACGCCTGCGCCGACCTCGCCGCGCGACACGGGCTCTGGTACCACGCCGATGCCGCGTGGGGCGGCGCGCTGATCGCCTCGGAGCGGTTGCGTGGTGTCCTGCAAGGCCTCGAGCGCGCCGACTCGGCGACCATCGACGCGCACAAGTGGTTCGCGACCACCATGGGGTGCGGCATGTACCTCGCCCGCGACCCGGCGACGCTCACGGCAACCTTCCAGGTCGGGGCGGCGGGCTACATGATGTCCCACGAGATCTCGCACGATCCCTACATGAACTCCGCGCAGTGGTCGCGTCGCTTCCTCGGGCTACGATTGTTCCTGTCGCTGGCCTCGGCCGGCTGGGCGGGCCACGCGGCACACATCGAGCGCGCCGTGGCGCAGACCGCCTGGATTCGCGCCGAGCTCGAGCGCCGCGGCTGGTCGGTCGTCAATGATTCGCCGCTCGCGCTGCTCAACGTCGTGCCGCCGAGCGCGCTCGGCGAGCCGCGTGCGCTGGTGGCGCGGGTACTGAAGTCGGGACGTGCCTGGGTGTCGCTCGCGCGCTTCGAGGAGCGGGACGTGATCCGCATCTGCGTCACGCATGGCGAGACGTCGGCTGAGGACCTGGCGATCCTCATCGAGACGCTGCACCCCTCGGGCTAGTGCATCGCGGCAGGTGCGCCGGTGTAGGGCATGTCGCCCCCGCCGGTATCCGGCGTGGCCACCATCATGACGCTGTTGGTGTTGTCGTCGTTGAAGTAGACGACCTGCCGTCCCTGGCTGTCCACGGTTGCCGCGATACCGAACAGCGCGCCGGGAGTTCCGCTGGTGTCGAGCTGCACGGGTTGACCGACGAACCCGCCCGGCATCATCGGCGAGACTTCGATGGCGAGGTTCGGCGTCTGGCCGGCGCCGATGTTGACGTCGCCATTGCCGATGATGAGGTCGCCATCGGCCAGCAGCGCCGCGCTTATGGGGGTGAACAGCGGACTGCCGTGCGCGATCACGCGCGCCGAAGCGGCGGACGGGCCGCTGAAAGTCGGGGCCGGGGTCGGCGGCGCGGCGACCGAGCTGCACTGCCCATCGACGGCGATGCCGCCGGCGGCGATGCTCGATACATTGGCGAAGGCGACGACGCTGTTGGAGCTGGTGTCGACGACATAGAGCGTGTCGGTAGAGGCGTCATACGTGAGCCCGGCCGGGGAATAGACCGAGCCGGGCATGCCGCTGCCGCAAAAACCGCTGGCGATCTGCACGAATGAGGCCTGCGCATCGCCGTCCAACGCGATACGATCGATCGCTCCGCCGACATCTGACACGTAGAGCGCCGCCGCATGGCTGCTGGCGGCGGCGACGTAGGCCGCACCCCAGGGTTGCGCGAAGCTATCGCTCGCGAAGGGGGTGGTGAGCATGCCCGTCGCGCTCACCAGCGGTACCTGGTTGGAAGTGTAGGCCGCGGCGGCGATGCTGTCGTCTGCGAGCATGGCGAGCGCGTTGCAGCCCTCGAGGGATGCCGACTTGGCAATCAGGTACGGTGTCGCGCCGGGGCTCGGGTGCAAGCCGATGATGGTCGTGCCCGAGCCCTGCACGGCACCGTTGTTGAAGTTGCACACCACCAGGTCGCCCTGCGAGATCAGGCCGGCGGTGGCGGGCGCGATGACGAGCCCGTAGGGATTACCATCGTCCCCGGAGACCGTCGAGCCGAGGGCTGCGATCTTCTGCTTCGCCAGCACACTGAGAATCGACGGGTTTACCGTGACCATCGCGCTGGAGGCGCTCACCGTGCCGCCGGCTCCGGTGCAGCTCAGCATGTAGGTCACGCTGCCCGCGGCAGTGGGCACGACCGTCACCTGGCCACTCGAGGGCTGGCTGGCGGTGATCGCGCCGCCCACGGCGCTCGAGGCGCTCGCCGTGCACGAAGTCGCGTTGCTCGAGGTCCAGGCGAGCTTCACCGCCTGCCCGAGCGTCACGGTCGTTGCCGCCGCGGGCGAGGTGACCGAAACAGCCGGCATCGCGTAGCCACTGCTCATGCCGCTGCTGCTACCGTAACCCCCACCTCCGCAACTGACTACGCCAGCCGCGCTGAGACCGGAAACCGCAATGAGTGCGAGGAGCGCCCGAACACGCATGCCTGTCCTCCCGTTTTTGCCTGAGGTGTGTGCTCGCCACGAGCGACTCGGTTTGGCGACACTCTGCAGATCGCTGTTCCGGCGCCGGGAACAGCTCAGGGCGGCGCACGTGCGCGGTTGGGAACGGCAGGCGCCGAAGTGATAGTTTGTTCCCCTGGAGGGAGTATCGCGCTGCGGCGTTCGCACGCGCGCACGCACGGGAGTCAACATGCTCGCCATCGTCAGCGCCATGCCGGAGGAAATCACCGTCGTCGTCGAGTCGCTCGCGAACGTCACGACGCAGGAATCCGGCCGCCGGCGCTATCACGCCGGCACCTACCACGGCCACGACGTCGTGGTGGTGTTCTCCCGGATGGGCAAGGTCGCGGCGGCCGCGACCACCACACAGCTCATCACATCCTATGCGGCGACGCGCGTAGTGTTCAGTGGCGTTGCCGGCGGTGTACGCCCCGGCCTTGCCATCGGTGACATCGTGATCGGAACGGAGTTGATCCAGCACGACATGGACGCCTCGCCGATCTTTCCCCGCTACGAGGTGCCGCTGCTCGGCAAGGCGGCATTCGGCACCGACCGCGAGCTGCGCGAGCGACTGACCGCGGCCGCGCGGACGTTCCTGCAGGCGGATCTCGCCTCGCACGTCTCGCCCGCAGAGCTGGCATTCTTCGGCATACGCACGCCCCAGGTGGTGAATGGCGTCATCGCGAGTGGCGACAAGTTCTTCGCCAGCAGCGAGGAGATTGCGGCGCTGCACCGGCGGCTGCCGGCGGTGGCATGCGTGGAGATGGAAGGTGCCGCGGTGGCGCAGGTGTGCGAGGAGTATGCGGTGCCCTTCGGCATCGCGCGCACCATCTCGGACTCGGCCGACGAGAATTCACTGCATGACTTCCCGCGCTTCTCGCGGGAGGTTGCGCGGCACTATTCCGCCGGGATCCTGTCACGATTCCTCAAGGCGCTGTAAGGCGCGGAGACCGTTCCCATGAGATGGATTGTCGTTACCCTGATCAGCGTGAGTTCGACCTTTACGACGGTCACGTCCGCCGAGCCCGAGCCGGCGATGACGGCGGAGGATCTGCAGCAGCTCTGTACCGGCGAGGATCATGTGAGCAGGAACGCATGCCGCATCTATATCCTCGGGGTTACCCAGGGTATTGCCGTCGGGGTGCGCATGGCGGGTGGCAGCAGCGCCGGCACGCCGTGCGTGCCGGCGGGAACCTCGGCCGACGCCCTCGAGCAGACCATCAAGACCAAACTCGGGCGGGATCTCGCGAACCACCCCGCGGACCGCACTCTCGAGGCTGCGGGCTTTATTGGGTCGGCGTTGCTGGCGGCCTATCCCTGCGCCAAACATCCCTGAGCGGGCACGGCGCGCAGTGTGCGGCGGCGCTCAGCTGCGCAGCCGCATACCCTGCGGATCATAGAGAGGCGCGAGCCGCACCGTGGCGCGGCGCAGCTCGCCGAGAATGTCGATCCCGAAGCGCGCGCCCTCGCGCGCCAGCGCGGTGGGCAGGTAGCCGGCAGCGAGGCTCTTGCCGACACAGTGTCCGTAGGCGCCGGAGGTCACGTAGCCGACCGCGGCGCCCTCGTGCATGATCGACTCGTAGCCGATCACCTCGGCGTCGGCGTCCGCTATCTCCATGACGATGAAGCGCCTTTTGGGGCCCGCGGCGCGCTCGGCGAGCACGGCGTCGCGCCCCGTGAACGCGGGTTTGTCGAAGTCGACGAAGCGGTCGAGCCCGGTTTCCGCCGGCGTGTGATCGGGACGGAAATCCTTGTTGAATGAGCCGTAACCCTTCTCGAGGCGCAGCGAGGAGAGCGCGCGGCCGCCGAAGTGCACGAGCCCGAGGGCGCGTCCCGCCTCCCAGAGATCGTCGTAGAGAGTCGCGAAGTAATCGGGCGTCGTCCATATCTCGTAGCCCAGCTCGCCGGTGAATCCGGCGCGCGTGAGGATCGCCGGGGCAAAGCCGACCGCGGTCTCCGTCACCTGGAAGAGCCTGAAGGCCTGCGCTGACAGATCGACTCGCACCAGGCGCTGCAGCAGCTCGCGCGAGCGCGGTCCGGCGAGCGACACACCGGTGAGCGTCGAGGCCACCGAGCGCACCGACACATCCGCGGGCGGCTCGGCACGCGAGAACCAGCGCAGATGGAACTCCTCGGCAAATCCCGAGCCGACGATCATGTAGCGATCGTCCGCGAGGCACGCCAGCGACAGATCACCCACGATGCGACCGGCGGGATTGAGCATCGGTGCGAGCGCGAGCCGCCCCGGCCGCGGTATCCGACACGCAAACACCCGATCGAGCCAGGCGCGGGCACCGCGCCCGCTCACTTCGTACTTGCCGTAGTTGGTCGTCTCGTAGAGCCCGACGCCGCCGCGCACTGCCTGGCACTCGGCGCGCACGACGGGGAAGGCTTCGGAGCGGCGGTAAGTGGGCGTCTCGCTCGGCGCGACGCCCGGGGGGGCGAACCACAGCGCATGCTCGAGCGCGAAGTTTGCGCCCATGACCGCGCCGGCCGCCCTGAGCCGGTCATAGATGGGCGAGCGGCGCACCGGGCGCGCGGCCGGCAGCTCCTCGTTGGGGTAGGCGAGGCGGAAGCGACGCGAATAGTTCTCCGGCACTTTGATGGCGGTGTACTTCGCCGTGGCGAAGGCGCCAAAGCGCGCGACATCCATGGAGATGATGTCCTGCCCGGGATCGCCCTCGGCCATCCAGCGCGACAGCACGAGTCCGATGCCGCCGCCCTGACTGAAGCCGGCCATCACCGCGCAGGCCACCCAGTAATTGCGCACCCCGCGCACCGGGCCGACCAGCGGGTTGCCGTCGGGCGCGAAGGTGAAAGGGCCATTGACCGCTTTGCGGATGCCGACACGTCCGAGTGCGGGGAAATGCCGGAAGCCCACCTCGAAGTACGGCGCGAGCCGCTCGAAGTCCTCGGGCAGCAGCTGCATGGAAAAGTCCTCGGGAGTCCTGAGCGGCGACCAGACGACACCGTTCGGCTCGTAGGTGCCGATCAGCGCACCGCCGCGCTCCTGGCGCACGTAGATCTCGCCGGCGTAGTCGGTGGTGTTGACGATCTCCCTGGCACGTCCGGCGAGCTCGGGGAGATCCTCGGTGATCAGGTAGTGATGCTCCATCGCGAGCACCGGCAGCTCGATGCCCACCATGTGGCCGACTTCGCGTGCCCAGAGCCCCGCGCAGTTGACCACGTGCTCGGCGTGCACCGTGCCCTTGTCGGTCACCACGTCCCAGGTGCCGTCGCGGCGTGCGGTGAGCGCGAGCACGCGCGTGAAGCGCTCCGCCGCGGCGCCGAGCGTGCGCGCCGCCTTGACGTAGGCGTTGGTCGTTCCGGATGGGTCGCAGTGACCGCCGTCGGCGCGCCACAGGGCGCCGATGAAGTGACGGGTGTCGATCAGCGGGTTGAAGTTGCGCGCCTCCTCGAGCGAGATCATCTGGGTCTCCATGCCGAGGTAACGGGCGCGCGAGCAGATGAGCCTCAGGCTGTCGAGCTCGCCTGCGCTCGCCGCCAGCATCAGCCCGCCGTTCGGATGCAGTCCGCACGACTGCCCGGAGATCGCCTCGATCTCGCGGTACAGGTCGATGGTGTATTTCTGCAGCCGCGAGAGGTTGGCCTCGCCGTTGAAGGTGTGCATCCCGCCGGCGGCGTGCCAGGTCGAACCCGAGGTGAGCTCGCTCTTCTCGAGGAGCAGCACGTCGGTCCAGCCGATCTTCGCCAGGTGATAGAGGACGCTCGCGCCAACCACCCCGCCGCCGATCACCACGGCCCGCGCGGAAGCCTTCATGTGAGTGCATCTGCGGACACGGGGGCAACAGTAGCATCACCGTCCGGCAGCAGCCCGAAGGGCTGCGCGGCGGCACTCAGCCACTCGCGAAAGTGCCGAGCGGTGCTCGCGGGTGTCAGCAGCAGCACGCCCGCGGTGAGTGCTGCGAGTATCACCGGCACCTGCGCCATGATGGTGGCAGCGGCGAGCCCGGACGGGAACGCCCCGGGGTCGAGGTCGAGGCGACAGCCGCGGGCGAGAAGTGCGCGCACCTCGGGCCCTGCCACCTCGAGTGCCGTAAGCGCCGAGGACAGATCGACGGCGATCCCACAGCCGACGCACGCGGACTGCCAGGTGTCCGCCGCGGTGCCGGGTGCCTCGGGCGGCGTTATGAGAAGCCAACGCTCAGGACGCACGCCAAGCACGAGCGTGCTTGCGTTGGCCACGACGTGTCCGAGGTCCGGCAGCTGCAGGCCGCGGCGGCGGGCGAGGGCCTTGAGCACCTGTACCCGATCGCGCACCGCGGCGAGCTCGACCACGTCGGCGGGGCGGGAGCGAAGCGTGATGCCGGGGCGTCGCCCGGCGGGCGTGACCTCAGGCGCGGACACGATTGTTCTCCGGGTCGAGCATGTGGGGGCTGAGAACCTGGACCTCGGTGGCCTCGTTGTGTAGCGGCGAGAGGCCGATCAGGCGCTGGCCGTGCCGCTCGCGCCCGCCGCTGAGGAGCGCAAGCCCCACCCAGCCGTCGAATTCAACCGAGGGCGTGGAGGAGGTTACGTAGCCGAGACTCGCCCCGCGGGCCTGCGGCGCGACGAGTTGCATGCCGTTACGCAGCCGGCGAGTGCGCTCGACGGGGCGTATCCCGACGAGTTGCAGTCGCTCCGGTGCCGTGAGGCCCGGGCGTTGCGCGAGCGTGCGGCCGACGAAGTCGCCTTGTTTCTTTATGAGTCGCTGCAGACCGAGGTCGCCTGCCGTGGTATTGCCGTTGAGCTCCGCGGTCGTCAGGTGTCCCTTCTCGATGCGCAGCGTATTGAGCGCATCGAGTCCGTAAGCGCGGATGCCGAAGCGCTCACCCGCAGCCAGCAGTGCCGACCAGGCGGGCAGCGCCTGTTTCGCAGGCACCGCGACTTCGTAGGCGAGCTCGCCCGAGAAGGAGATGCGAAAGATCCGTCCCGGCGCTCCCGCGATCGTCGCGGCGCCGGCGGACATGAAGGGAAAGGCCGCAGTGCCGAGGTCGATCCCGGAGACGACCGCAGAGACGACCTCGCGCGCATTGGGGCCGGCGATGGCGAACTGGGCCCACTGGTCGCCGACATCGGTGAGCAGCACGTCGAGTTCCGGGAACACCGACTGCAGATGAAATTCCATGTGCTCGAGCACCGCGACGCTGTTGGCGGTGGTGGTCGTCACCAGGAAGTGCTGCGGGCCGAGGCGCGAGGTGGTGCCGTCATCGAATGCCATGCCGTCCTCGCGCAGCATGATGCCGTAGCGCGAGCGGCCCACCGGGAGCGTGGCGAACGTGTTGGCGTAGATGAAGTCGAGAAAGCGCGCCGCATCGGCTCCCTGGACGTCGATCTTGCCGAGCGTCGAGACGTCGGTGATGCCGACACGCTTGCGCACGGCGCGCGCCTCATCGAGCACCGCCGGCCAGCCCCCCTGGCGTGAGTACACGAGCGGCCGCAGCCACAATCCCGTGGACACGAAGGTGGCGCCCGCGGACTCGTGCCAGTCGTGCAGCGGCAGCCGGCGTTTGGGCCGGTAGTGCTCGCGGACCTCGCCGCCGGCGAGCGCGGCAAAGGGCACCGCCTGCGCGAACGGGCGCGGCCGCAGCACGCCGACTTCCGACAGCGGCACGCCACGGGCCTCGGCGAGCACCGCGCTGCCGAGGAGACCGGCGATGCGGCCCTGGTCGGTCGCCATGCCGTGAGTGGTGAAGCGCTTCATGTGCTCGAGATGCTCATAGCCCTCGCGGCAGGCGAGGCGTACGTCGGCGGCGGTCACGTCGTTCTGCAGATCGACGAAGGCCTTGCCAGGTTTCCCGGGCGCGCGCACTTCCCACAGCTCCCGCAGCGGGGTGACCGCCGAATCCGGCGGCGGCTCGGGAATGTCGCTCGCGTCGGCGCCGCGCCCGAGATCGGCGGCCAGTGCGCGCGCGACGGCCGCGCCGTCACGCGCCGCGGCGGCAAGTCCGAAGACGCCGTGCGCCGCACCCGCGACACGTCCGGCGCCGGAGGCGAGATCGGGCGTAAAGGCCGCGAGCGACCCCTGCCATTCGAGGGTGGCCCCCAGTTGACTTGCGAGCGCGGTGGCCGGCGTATGACCGCCCGAGACGAGGAGCGTGTCGGTCGCAAGCATGAACCGACGCCGCCCATCGAGCTCGTCGATGCTGACGGCGCGCACCTCGCGCCGTCCCGCGACGCCGCCGACGACGGCGCCGACGTGCATCGGAATGCCGAGCGTGCGGGTACGCTCGGCGGCCCGCGAGCTGCTGCGTGGATCGATGACCCCGGCACACTCGATGCCGGCCGCCGTCAGCGCAAACACACTCTCGTAGGCTTCGTCATTGTTGAGGAAGAAGGCCGGGCGGCGGCCGGCGGCGACGCCGTAGCGGCGCAGGTAGGCGAGCGCGGCGCCGGCCAGCATCACGCCCGGCAGGTCGTTGCCCGGGAATGCAATCAGTCGCTCGAGCGCCCCGGTGGCGAGCAGCGTGCGGCGGGCGCGGATCACGCGCAGCCGCTCGCGTACCCCGAAGCGGGCAGCTGCCGCGCCCGGGAGTACCTCGAGCGCACCGAACACACCGTGGCCGTACGCGCCGAGCACCGTGGTGCCGGTGAGCGTGCGCACGGCGGGCCGCGCGGCCAGCGCCGCACAGAGCCGTTCGCGCCACGACCGCCAGCGCTCATCGAGCAGCGTGCCGCCGCCCGCCACGACGTCCTGCTCCGCGAGAATGACCCGCAGGCCGCAGGCGCCCAGGTGGTCTGCGGCGGCCAGTCCCGCCGCTCCCGCGCCGACCACCAGCACGTCGGCATGATCGTGCACGGTCTCGGCGGGGTCGGCGTGGGCAGGCACGATGGGCTCGAGCCGCCCCAGCCCTGCAGCGCGGCGAATGAGCGGCTCGTAGACCCGCTCCCAGGCCCAGCCCGGCGCCATGAACGTCTTGTAGTAGAAGCCCGCCGGCAGGAAGCGGCCGAGCAGGTCGTTGAAGGCGAGCACGTCGAAGGTGAGCGACGGCCAGCGGTTCTGGCTTTCGGCCACGAGCCCCTCGTGCAGGGCGAGCGTCGTCGCCGGCCGGTTCGGCTCACGGCCGCGCGGCCCGAGCACGTCGACCAGTGCGCAGGGCTCCTCGGGTCCTGCGGTGACAATGCCGCGGGGGCGGTGGTACTTGAAGCTGCGCCCGACCAGGCGCACGCCATTCGCCAGCAGCGCCGAGGCGAGGGTGTCGCCTGCGAGGCCACGCAGCGGCCGCCCGTCGAAGCGGAAGCCGACGGATCTGGAGGCGTCGGTCAGCAAGCCCTGAGCGATGCGTGCCGGTCCCGGCATCAGGGGTCCGCCTGCCTGACCGGTGAGTCGGGTGCCTCGGCACCGCTTACCGAGCGGATCTCGTGCGTCAGCGTATGACGCACGATCTTCAGGAGCTTGCGACAGCCGCCGACGTGCAGCCACCACTCGGTATGCCAGTCGCAGCGATTGTCGCGCTCGTAGACATAGGCGCTGAAGGTATCCTGCGCGGCGCCGGCCTCGGGACGGCGCCGGGTGGCATCACCGCGGTAGCGAAACTCGGTTTCGTCGCGCTCACCACACCAGGGGCAGGCAATCCTCAGCATCGCTCGCTCAGTGCAGGTAAGGGAAGGGGCCGGCGCCGCGCTCATCGATGGTGCGCCCGGCCGCGAAGCGCTCGAGACCGAGGTGCGCGGCCAGCGGGTGCGGCGTGCCCTGGGCAATCAGATGCGCGGTGGTGAAGCCCCCGGCGGGAATCGCCTTGAAGCCGCCGTAGCACCAGCCGCCGTTCAGGATCAGCCCCGAGAGCGGCGTCTTCGAGATGATCGGCGAGCCGTCCATGGTCATGTCCATGACACCGCCCCACTGGCGCAGCACCCGAAGGCGCGCGAGGCCCGGCAGCAGCGTGATGGCCGCGGCAGCCACTTCCTCCGCGATCGGAAGCGTGCCGCGCTGCGCGTAGGTGTTGTAGCCGTCGATGTGGCCGCCGAACACGAGACCCCCTTTGTCCGACTGGCTGACGTAGAAGTGGCCGGCGCCGTAGGTGAGCACCACGTCGAGCAGCGGCTTCACCGGCTCGCTGACGAATGCCTGCAGCACGTGCGTCTCGATGGGAAGCGTCAACCCGCCCATGGCGGCGAGCACCGAGGAATACCCGGCGACCGCGAGACACACGGTGTCGGCGGCGATGAAGCCGCGTGCGGTCTCGACCCCAGTGACGCGCGTCCCCTGACGGCGCAGTCCCGTCACCTCGCAGTGCTCGACGATGTCGACGCCGGCTGCGGAGGCGGCGCGGGCGTAGCCCCAGGCGACCGCGTCATGTCGCACCGTGCCGCCACGGCGCTGCAGGAAGCCGCCGAGCACGGGGTAGCGGCCGTTGTCGAGATCCACGAGCGGCACGAGACGCTTGACCGTCGCACGGCTCACTGCCTCGGCGTCCACGCCGAGCAGGCGCATCTGGTTGGCACGGCGCGTGAACAGGTCGCGCTGGGCCTCGGTGTGGAAGAGGTTGAGGGTGCCGCGCTGGCTCACCATGGCGTTGAAATTGAGGGAGCGCTCGAGCCCTTCCCAGAGCTTCAGCGAGAAATCGTAGAAACGGATGTTCTCGGGGTGAAAGTAGTTGGAGCGGATGATGGTGGTGTTGCGTCCCACGTTGCCGATGCCGATCGGTCCCTTCTCCAGCACCAGGACGTCCGTTATGCCGTGCACGCTGGCGAGGTAGAAGGCAGTCGCGAGCCCATGGCCGCCGCCACCGACGATCACGACGCGGTAGCGTTCGCGGGGGACGGCTTTCGCCCAGGCGGGTGTCCAGCCGCGCTGGCCGTGCATGCCCTCGCGCAGCAGACGCCACAGGGAGTAACGGCTGGCCGGGGTGCGCCTGGCGGCAGGGTGCGGAGGGTGCGGCGGCCGACTCATCGGATGGCCCATGATAAAGCGCTTCGGCAGCCCCGCACACCCGGGGCGCGCGCGGGCGGCACTCTTGACGCGCGGGACAACAACCGACAACGTGCACGGCGCGATGGCGCACTGCCTGACACCGAGTCCCCGAGCCGCGAAGGTCCTCAAGTCGCTGTGCGTAGCGCTCGTGCTCGGCGTCGGGCTCGCCTCACCACTCGAGGCCGCAGTGGTCGTGTCGTCGAAGCTCTCGAGCGAGTCGGCCATGCTCGGTGAGATGATCCTCCTGATGCTCAATGCCGATGGCATCGCGACGGTGGACCGCACGCGCATCGGCGCGACGCCCGTAGTGCGCAAGGCGCTGCTCGCGGGCGAGATCGATCTCTACGTCGAATACACCGGCAATGCGGGGCTCTTCTTCAACGACAGCGCCGATCCCGCCTGGAAGGATCTGGTGAAGGGCTACGAGCTCGGCGCGCGGCTCGACTACGCCGCGAACCGCATCGTCTGGCTCACTCCGGCACGGGCGAGCAACGCCTGGGCGCTGGCGGTGCGCCGTGATGTGGCGCTCGCGCAGCATCTGAAGACCATGAGCGACTTCGGCCGGTGGGTCGCTTCCGGCGCTCACGTGGTGCTCGCCTGCTCGGCGGAGTTCGCCAACGCCGGAACGCTGCGCTCGCTCGAGAGAACCTACGGCTTCACGCTGCGCTCGGACCAGCTCATCGTCCTTGCGGGCGGCGAGACGTCCGCGACCATCCGCGCCGCGGCCGCGGGCACCAACGGCACCAACACCGCCATGGTGTACGGCACCGATGGAGGCATTGCGGCCGCGAGTCTTCAGGTCCTCGAGGACGACCGGCACGACCAGCCGGTGTACGCGCCGGTCCCGGTCATCCGCGAGGCGGTGCTGAAGGCGCACCCGCAGATCGCGCAGATCGTCAAGCCACTGATGGACAGCTTCGATCGCGAGACACTGCAGCAGCTCAATGCCCGCGTGCAGGTCAACGGCGAGTCCGACGAGGCGGTGGCGATGGACTACCTGAGGTCCCGGGGCTTTCTGAAATAAAGGGGGCGGAGCTGGAGCGCAGCGCGATGACGGCGCCACCGCGGCGCAGGATCGATCAGCTCGGGGCGCTGCTGTCGGCGGTCGCCACCGCGGCGCTCCTCCTGCTGCCGTTCGTGGTGTTCAAGGCGAATCGCATCGTGCCCGGCGACCCGCACGGCCTCCTCGAGGTGCTGCCGCGCTGGGGCGCGACTGCCTGTCTCGGGACGCTCGCCTTCGCCGGCGTCGTGGCACTCACGGCCCGCGGCGCGCGCTTGCGCCTTGCCGCAGCGCTGCTCGGGGTGCTGGCCGTGGCGCTCGCGGTCGCTGCGGCTGCAAATGCGCTCACACCCCCCGGCGACAAGGTCGTGCGCGTGGCTCCGGGCGGCGCCTTCTGGCTGCTGCTCGCGTGTCTGCTGCTGCTCGCGACCGACGCCATTACCCGCATGCGTCCCGGGCCGGCGCTGCGGGTGCTGCTGCTCGCGCTGTTCCTGGTCATCGCCGGGGCGGCGCTCGCCCACGGCACCTTCGACAATCTCTCCGTGATGCGCGAGTACGCGGTCAACGCCGCGCGCTTTGCGCGTGAGGTGCGGCAGCACCTGTACCTGGCCCTCGGCTCGCTCGGAGCGGCGGTCATCGTGGCGCTGCCCATCGGCATACTCTGCCATCGCGTCCCGCGGCTGCGCAGCGCGATCCTCGGTGCACTCAACCTCGTCGAGACCATTCCGGCGATCGCGCTCTTCGGCATCCTGATGGCCCCGCTCGGGGCGCTCGCCGCGGCGCTCCCCCGGGCCGGCGAGCTCGGTATCAGCGGCATCGGTGCGGCGCCTGCGGCGGTGGCGTTGTTTCTTTACGCGCTGCTGCCGATCGTGGCGAACACGGTGGTGGGACTGAAGCGCGTGTCGCGCGCCGCCGTCGAGGCGGCGCGCGGCATGGGGATGACCCCCTGGCAGGTCCTGAGGCGCATCGAGCTGGTGCTGGCGCTGCCGGTCATCCTCACGGGAATCCGCGTGGTGCTGGTGCAGAACATCGGCATGGTCACCATAGCGGCGCTCATCGGTGGCGGGGGGCTCGGTACTTTCGTCTTCCAGGGCATCGGACAGACGGCGATCGACCTGGTGCTGCTCGGGGCGATCCCGATCGTCGTACTGGCCTTCTCCGCAGCGGTGCTGCTCGATGCGCTGGTCGAGGTCATGGACCGGGCGAAGGCATGATCCGCATCGAGGACTTGAGCAAGCAGTACGACGCGACGACCGTCGTCGATCACGTCTCCTTCAGCGTCGAGCGCAATTCCATCACCGTGATCGTCGGTACGTCGGGCTCGGGGAAGTCGACGCTGCTGCGCATGATCAACCGCCTCGTCGAGCCGAGCAGTGGCCGGGTGCTGCTCGAGGGGAGCGACACGCGCGGGGAGCCCGCGCACCTGCTGCGCCGGCGCATCGGCTACGTGATCCAGGGCAATGGCCTGTTTCCGCACCGTACGGTGACCGAGAACATCGCCACGGTGCCGCGGCTGCTCAAGTGGGATGAGTCGCGCATTCGTGCCCGGGTCGAGGAGCTGCTGCACGTGTTTCAGCTCGACCCTGCCACCTACGCGCAGGCCTTCCCGCACCAGCTCTCGGGCGGGCAGCAGCAGCGCGTGGGTGTCGCGCGCGCGCTCGCCGCGGAGCCCGCGGTACTGCTCATGGACGAGCCGTTCGGCGCACTCGATCCGATCATCCGCGCCAAGGCGCAGGAGGATCTGCTCGACATTCAGCGACGCTTCGGCACCACCATCGTGCTGGTGACGCACGACATGGACGAGGCATTTCGCCTCGGGGACCGCGTCGCGGTGATGAGCCAGGGGAGGCTCCTGCAGTATGACCATCCCGCGACGTTGCTCACGCACCCGGCCGATCCTTTCGTGTCGCGCATGACCGGCGTCGCCGACCGTGCGATGAAGCTCCTGTCGCTGACCACCGCCGGCGAGGCCGCGCTGCCCGGCGGCGCTGCGCAGGGGCCGAGCGTGCCGGCATCGGCCTCGCTGCGTGAGGTGCTCTCCGAGCTGCTCTGGCAGGGCGCGACGTGCGCCGTCGTGCTCAACGAGGACGGCACGCCACGCGGTCAGCTCACCGTCGCCGCAATACTCGCCCGGGGGCGCCCGTAGCCGTGTCGGCGGCAATGCTTGTGCGCCTGGCCGCGCTCGCGCTGCTCCTGGCGTTCCTCCTCTTCCCGCAGAGCTTCGCGCCGCTGTTCGCGCCCCTCACCCAGTACGGCGCGCCGCCGATCTACGACCAGGGGAATCTGCTGCAGCTCGCCCTCGCGCAGCTCACCACCGTATGCATCGCGGCGGCCGCCAGCACGCTCGTCGCCGTGGGTCTCGGGATCCTCGTGACGCGCCCGGAGGGAGCCCAGTTCCTGCCGCTGTCGCGCTCGCTGGTGAACGTCGGTCAGACGTTTCCGCCGGTGGCGGTGCTCGCCGTGACGGTGCCGCTCGTCGGCTTTGGCGAAAAGCCGACACTGATCGCGCTGTTCGCCTATGGGTTGCTGCCGATCTTCGAGAACACGGTCACCGGCCTCAGGAGCTGCCCGCCGGAGGTGCTCGAGGCGGCGAACGGCATGGGCATGAGCGCCCGCGAGCGACTGCTGTCAGTGGAGCTGCCGCTCGCCTTACCGCTGATTTTCGAGGGGATCCGCCTGTCGCTCGTCATCAATGTCGGTACGGCGACCATCGGCTCGACGGTCGCCGCGAAAGGCCTCGGCGAGGTCATCATCGCGGGCCTTCTGTCAAATAACACGGCGTTCATCCTGCAGGGCGGCCTCGTGACCGGCCTCATGGCCGTCCTGCTTTACGAGGCGCTCGCCGCGCTTGAGCGGCGGTTCAGTCGCGCCGTTCAGCTCGATTGAGACCGGCCTCCCGAAAACGCTGGCTTGGCAGCGCGCGGCGGAACGACTTCCGATACAATGAGATAGGAATGACATTAGCCACCACGCCCGAGCGGGACTCTCCCGGGGCGCCCGTGACTAGCCTCAGCCCGCGCGTCCCGGTGGAATTCCCGACTCTGCTTCTCATCCTGGCCGACTATGCCGGGTGGTTGGCGGTTACCTATGCGTACACGCGCTGGCCGCTCGCCCTCGTGGCCCCGGTCGCCGTGGTGCTGATCACACTGCACGGTTCACTGCAGCACGAGAGCGTCCACGGCCACCCGACGCGCTGGGAGCGCCTCAACCGCCTGCTCGCCATCGTGCCGCTCTCCTTGTGGTTGCCGTACGAGCGCTATCAACACACTCATAAGGCACATCACATCAATCCGCGGCTCACCGACCCGCTGGATGATCCCGAGTCCTACTACTGGAGGCCGGAGGATCTGGCGCGGCTCAACCGTCTCAGCCGCTTCCTCCACCGGGTCCAACAGACGCTCGCCGGGCGCGTTGTGATCGGCTCCTTCTGGCGCATCGGCATGTTCCTGCGCGACGAGCTGCTCAGCCTGGTGCACACCGAGAGGCGCGCGCTGGTCCGCAACGAACAGAACGTGGGCCGGGTCTGGTTGGAGCACCTCGCCTGGTGCGTGCCGGTGGTGTTATGGCTGAAGCTCGTGTGCGGCATGCCCCTGTGGGTCTACTTCGTCGCCATGGTGATTCCGGCGAACGGGCTGCTGCTGATCCGCTCGTTTGCCGAGCATCGCTGGAGCCCCGCGGTGCCGGAGCGTATCGCGCTCGTCGAGGATTCGTGGATCCTTGGACCCTTGTTCCTGTTCAACAATCTGCACGCGCTACACCACGCGGCGCCGATGATTCCCTGGTACGGCTATAACGCCTACTACCGCCGCGAGCGCTCGCGCCTGATCGCCGATAACGGCGGCCTCATCTATCGATCCTACTTCGACGTGGCGCGGCGCTTCCTGTTTCGCGCCCATGACGCGCTGCCGCACCCCGCCGGCCGCGTACCGCCGACGCCGGGGCGCGCAGTCCCGCGCGCCGCGTAAGCTTCAGGCCGGCCGTTCGAAGCCAGCCACCCTGGCGGCGACGTCCCATTGCAGCAGCGGCGTGAAGGTCTCCGCGCTCACCTGCGCAAACCCCTCGAGCAGCAGCGGCTCCGCCAGCGGGGCGAACCAGCTCTGGCGATTGGCAGCTGCGAATGCGCTGCGCAGTCGCGCAACCATGTGCGCCGGCGCGCCGGCGGTGGCCACGAAGGACGGCATCGGCGCCGTCTCGGTCGAGGCGAGCACACGCACGCCGACCGTGAGCCGAGGCGCGTGACGAGCAATCAGCGAGTGCCAGTACGCATCGAGCGGGCCGACATCGATGCGTCCTTCGCGGACGCTGTCGAGCACGCAGCGTGCCGTCACGAGGTGGCCGACCATTTCGCGGTAGAGGGCCGGACGCTCAGGCGTGCGGTAGGCGAGCAGGTGATGGCGCCAGGCGTTGAAACCCGAATGCGAGTGCTCGACGGTCCAACCCGCCCGGCCGCCAAAAGTATCTTCCAGGGTCCGATAGGGGGAATCCTGCCGCACGATGAGGTCGGTGCGGTAAACGGCGCGTCCGAGCGCCCATGATGCTCTGGGAATGGGCGCCGCGATCGGGATGACAGGCGCGAGCTGCAGCGCGATCGGATAGCCGCACATGAGGACCGCCCCGAGATCGCCCCGGCCCCAGAGGTCCTCGAGCGGCTGCGGCGCGGGGTAGGGTAGGTAGGTGAGCTCGACGCCGGCGTCGCGCGTGATGTGCCCGAGTAGCGTGCGCCAGAGCGTCTCGACCCCCGGCGTCACGGCGTACATGCGGGCGTTCATGATCCACTCGCTCATGCGCTCACCGCGGAGGCTGACGGGCGAGGCAGCCGCCCTCAATCGGCACTGCCGAGCTCACGGGTACGTCGCGCGACGTAATCGGCGATCGCCTCCTTCACCGCCGGATCGAGCGGTGGCGGCACGAACTCGGCGAGCACTTTCTTCCAGATCACCGTGGCGCGCTCGGTAGCGTCGTGCGCCCCGGCCTCGGTCCAGCTCTCGAAATTCGACCAGTCCGAGAGCAGCGGCCGGTAGAACGCCGCCTGGTAGCGGGCGAGCGTGTGAGGGGCGCCGAAGAAATGGCCGCCGGCGGCGATGTCCTTGATGGCCTCCACGGCGAGGTCATCGTCGCTGAAGTCCACGGGCTTGAGGATCTCGGCCCAGTTGCGCAACAGCTCCGCGTCGACCACGATCTTCTCCAGCGACGCTGACAGGCCCCCCTCGAGCCACCCGGCCGCGTGGTTGATGAGGTGGCTGTGACTGAGGATCGCTGCCTGCAGCGAGAAAGCCGTCTCGTAAGTCGACTGCGCATCCACCGCCGGTGAGGCGTTGACCGCGCTGCTGCGCACCGGGAGCTTCAGGCGCCGGCCGAGCTGGGCACTGGCGATCACCGCATGGACGTACTCGGGCGTGCCGAAGGCCGGCGAGCCGGTGCGCATGTCGACGTTCGAGGTGAAGCCGCCCATCACGCAGGGCGTGCCGCGGCGCACCAGCTGACAGAGCGTCACTACCGCCAGCGCCTCGGCGGTCTGCTGGACCAGAGCGCCGGCGAGCGTCACCGGCGCCATCGCCCCCATGAGCGTAAAGGGCGTGATCACCACGCACTGGCCGTGACGCGCCATGGTGATGATGTTGTCGAGGATCTCCTCATCGACGCGGCGCGGCGAGTTGACATTGGTGACCGTCATCAACGTCGGGCGCGCGGCGAGATCGTCGATACTGCAGCCGTGCTCGATCGCGGACATGGCGATGGCATCTGCGGCCTGCACGCCGCCGATGCCGCGCGCAGCCCATACGGTGTCGGCGCACTCGATGTGCGCCTGGTAGGTGAGCAGATGGCGGATCGAGACCGGCACGTCGACCGGCTCGACGACGATGCCGCCTTGCCAGTGCAGCACGCCGAGGCCCTGGGTGAGCCTGACGATGTTGCGAAAGCCTTCGAGGTCACCGTAGCGGCGGCCGTGCTCTCTATCGCGGATGTTCGGGGCGCCGGTGACGGGCCCGAAGTTGATCACGTGGTCACCGACGTGCAGATGGCGGGCGGGGTTGCGTGCGTGCAGTACGAAGCGCTCGGGGGCGTGTGCGAGCTGTGCTTCGACGAGATCGCGTCCGAGGCGCACCAGCTGTGTGGCCTCATCGACCAGCGCACCGGCGCGCTGGTAGACGGCGCGCGCGGCCGCGCTGCGGATCTCGAGCCCGGCCTCCTCGAGGATGCGGAACGCCGCCGCGAGGATGCGCTCGAGCTGCTCGCCGCTGAGGATCTCGAGCGGCGCCCAGCGATTGGTGAGCCGCGGCAGCGGCGTGAGCGCAGGGCCGGTCGAGCGTGGCGGCCGCCCACGGTCGCGGCGGCGGGAAGGTGCGGGTGCTGACTCGCTCATGCGCCGATTCTAGCGCCGCAGCGCGGCTAGGAGCCGCCGCCCGCGGCCGGCGGCTCGTGCTCGCGGTGATAGCGGTGTATCGCCCACAGATAGCTCTCCATCAGCGAATCCTTGCCGAGCTCCGCCAGCACCTGGCTGCGCCGCCCGGGCGTCATGATGCGTGCCAGCTGTGCCTTGGCGCGCGCGAAGTGGCTGAGCTGATTGCGGTACTGCCACAGCAGTTCGCGCGTCGCCATTTTGTCCTGGTGCAGCTCCCACACCCCGAGCAGCACTGCGAGCAGCCCCATGGAGAACGTCAGCATGTTGCGCACCGGGATGCCGAGGCCCATATCGACGTGATGCAAAGCGTCGCCGAAGAGGAAGAGCACCGAGATCACGATCAGGATGGCGAAGAACAGCCCCTGGCGCAGCCGCTTCACCCGGCGGCTCGCCCGCTCGAGGCTGGCCACCTTGTGGGTGAAGTAGGCGAACTGATTGTCGATCCACGCCTGGCCGACGCCGCCCGCGTCGCCGGCATCGAGGCGGCACACCGGACCCGCCGCCACGTCCTGCGGCTCGATGCCTTTCATCACGACACCGATCGAGCCGAAGCCGTGGAACTTGTCGATGCCGGAGAGCGCGAGCACCTCGGCCGCATCGACGCTCTCGTCGGCGCCGGCGAGCCGCAGATAGAACCTGGCGCGCAGGGTCTCCGCGAGCGCGCGGTACGCCAGGTGCTTGCCGAACCAGCGCTTGCCCTGCAGCACGTAGTACACGCCGAGGCTCGTCAGCAGAATGAGCGCATAGGCGATCAGCACGACCCGCGACTCGGTGAGCTTCTCGTAGATCAGGTAGGCGAGGCCCATGGTGAACGCCATCAGCCCGAAGAGGTGGAACAGCCGATCCGAGTGGCGTTGGTAGTAGACGGCCAGTGCATCCGCCTTGCCGTACTGCGCGTCGATGTCGGCCAGCATGTGCACATCGTCCGCCGCGAGCGCCACCGGCAGGTCGCGCAGCAGGGAGTTGGGCGGCGCGAGGCGCCCCGCCTCGCACAGCTGCCGGTATTCGCGGTTGTAGCTGTTGAGCTCGGCGAGCTGGTGCTTGAGAGGGGCAGGCATGCTGTGCAGCACCTGCAGCACGCTGTCACCGTGACCCATGAGGAAGCACGGCGGCCGCAGCTCCGCGGGGCCGCCGCTCGCGCGCGGGGTCGGTGTCCAGTAGACCAGGCGCTCATCGGCGTCCGTGTCGGCGGTGGCATCGACGAACTCGAGCGTCCCCGAATCGAGGTGCTCGGTGGTGCGGATGCCAAGGTAACGCAGCACCGTGTCGGCGGTGCCGCCGGGCAGGCGCGACACCCGCCCGTCCCACAGCGCGAGCAGCAGGCTGCTGCGGCGGATGAGGGTGTCGGTGAGATTTGCGTACATGGCATCGCGCTGCGCCGGCGAATGGGGCGCCGTCGCCGCCGCGATCCTCGCAGGCGCCAACAGCTCGACGCAGCGCACGTTCGGGTGACGCAGCAGCTCCTTCAGGCAGCCGAGGGTTCCCGGATCGAAGTCAGCGGCGTACTGCGCGAGCGGCATCGGCAGCACTGCCTCGACGCCGACGCCGAGCGCGAGTGCGGTCTCCGCGACCAGCAGATCCGCTCCCTCGGCCATGCCGACGATCATCCGCAGGTCGGTGTCGGGCAGGTGCTCCTTCAGTTGCCGCACGAAGCCCGTCACCGCCTCGCGCAGGCGCGGCAGATCGGCCGGGTCGAGATCGCGGTGACCCGATACCCCGACCATGAAGGGTGAATTCGCGAGCGCTGCGCTGTTGGATGAATCCACGATGCCACTTCAGCACGCTGACGGCGGCATTGTGCGGGCGGCGGTGCCTCGGCCACAATGGCCACACCCGTGCGCCGGCAGCTGCCTCGCAGGGCCGCAAATGGTTTTGCCGGCGGGGGTCGGATGAGCCTGCTGCTTCGAGTCAATCTCGCGTTGATCGTGGTGTTCGCCCTCGGCGCGACGCTCACCGGCCTCGCTTGCCGCGCGCTGCTCGAGCGCAATGCCGAGCACGAGATCCGTGCGGAGGCGGAGCTCATGATGGACAGCGCGCTCGCGGCGCGCGACTACACCGCGAGCGAGATCGCGCCGCTGCTGCACGCGCAGATGCAGTCGCAGTTCCTGCCGCAAAGCGTGCCGGCGTACGCCGCCACCGAGCATTTTCTGCGCCTGCACGCCAACCGTCCCGACTACGCCTACCAGGAGGCGACGCTCAACCCGACCAATCTGCGTGATCGCGCCACCGACTGGCAGGCCGACATCATTCAGCGCTTCCGCGACAAGGCGGGCGAGCACGAGATCAGCGGCGAGCGTGACACTCCGATGGGACGCTCGATGTACCTCGCCAAGCCGATCCGCGCCGAAGAGCCGTGCCTCGAGTGTCACAGCACCGCCGCGGTCGCCCCGCCCACCGTCATTGCACGCTACGGCAGCAACAACGGCTTCGGCTGGCAGCTCGGCGACGTCGTCGGCGCGCAGGTCGTCTCGGTGCCAATCGCGAGCGCCGAGGCGCGGGCGAGCCGCGCCTTCCGTGCGTTTCTCGCTTCGCTGATCGCAGTGTTCGTCGCCTTGCTGATCGTCGTGAACCTCGTGCTGTACCTGCTCGTGGTGCAGCCGGTGCGGCGCATGGCGCAGATTGCCGACCGGGTCAGTGTGGGCGATGCAAGTGCGCCCGAATTCGCGGCCCGCGGCGGCGCGGAGGTCGCCGCGCTCGGAGCCGCCTTCAACCGCATGCGCCGGAGCCTCGACAAGGCGCTGAAACTCCTCGAGGCGCGGCCGTGACGCGCGCGGTGTTCGTCAGCTACTCACAGGCCGATCGCGACACGGCCGCGGCCCTGGTGGCGCACGTCGAGGGCGCGGGACTGCCGTGCTGGGTGGCCCCGCGCGACGTCACCCCCGGCACCGACTGGGCCGAGGCGATCGTCGACGCCATCGCCGCTTCGCGCGTCATGGTGCTGGTGTTCTCGGCGAGCACCAACAGCTCGCCGCAGGTGCGTCGCGAGGTCGAGCGGGCGGTGCATCGCGGCGTCACCGTGCTGCCGTTTCGCGTCGAGGACGTGCTGCCCGCGCGCAGCCTCGAGTACTTCCTCAGCACTCAGCACTGGCTCGACGCCTTTCCGCCGCCGATGGAGCGTCACTACGAGCGCTTGTGCGCTTATCTCAAGCCGCTCCTGGTGGGCGGCTCGCCCGCCACCGACTTCCCGGCGACTGCCCCTGCGCCACGGCCGTTGACGGGCGGCGAGACTCTTCCCGGCAGCGCGCCGCGCGCCGCCCTCGGCGCCGCGGCGCTTGCAAGTCCGGAGACGCTGCAGCGCCTCGAGGCCGAGCTTGCGCGCTACATCGGTCCGGTGGCGCGTCATCTCGTCAACCGTGCGGCACTGCGCAGCGCGGGTCTCGAGGCGCTGATTCTCGAGCTCGGGGGCGAGATCGATTCGGAGGCGGACCGGCGGCGGTTCGTCGAGGCGAGCCGCCGATCATTGCAGAAGTGACCACGAAAAGTGTCGCACTCCAGCCAATAAAATCAAAAAGATGAGAGAGAATCATCAAGTGGTTCCTTCCAGCCAGTCGGCCGCAACCAGGCGACGATTTCGCGTCGACGAGACGCTCATCGAGGCATTCCAGGCCGACGGCGCCGTGGTCTTGCGTGGATTGCTCGGCCCGGGCGAGCTCGAGCTCCTCGGGAAAGGCATCGACGAGAATCTTGCGCGGCCGAGCCCGCGTGCCAAGGTTGCGAGCACGCCCGACGACCCCGGCTTCTTTGTCGAGGACTTCTGTTGTTGGCAGGAGAACGAGGCGTACCGGCGCGTGATCTTCGAGTCCGCGCTCGGCGAGGTCGGCGGACGGCTGATGCGCAGCACGACGGCGCGGCTCTTCCACGATCACATGCTGACCAAGGAGCCCGGCACGCGGGCGCGCACGCCATGGCACCAGGATCAGCCTTACTACAACATCAGCGGGCGGCAGAACTGCAGCTTCTGGATTCCTGTCGATGCGGTGAGTCGCCCCGCAACGCTCGAGTTCGTCGCCGGCTCGCACCTCGGTCCCTGGCTCATGCCGCGCTCGTTCATGGACGCGCAGGCGAGATGGTTTCCGCAGGGCAGCCTCGCCGATCTGCCGGATATCGATGGCGCCCGCGAGCGCTACCGGATCCTCGGCTGGGAGCTCGAGCCGGGAGATGCGGTGTGCTTTCACATGCTGACGCTGCACGCGTCCGCGGGGGTCGGCGGCGGGCGGCGTCGGCGCGTCTTCTCGGTGCGGCTGCTCGGCGACGACGTCCGTCACGCGCCGCGCCGCTGGACAACTTCGCCCGAGTTTCCCGGACTGCGTGAGTCACTGCCCGCCGGAGCGCCGATGGAGCACCCGCTCTTCCCGCTGCTCTGGCGGAACTGACCGTACTATCCGGGGTGATTTCGCGCTGTGTGTTGTGTGGGGCCGAGCACCCGCACGGTTTGTCCGGCGGCGAGCCGCTCGCCGCCGCGGATCACCAGGCGGTCGCCGGGCGAGAGCGGACCGCTCACCTCGACCGAGTCGGCCATGCCGGCACCCGGGGTGACGTCGAGCTGCTCGACGGTGTTGGCGCGCGTTACCCGCAGCACGTACGAGTGGTTCTGGCGTATGACGAGCGCATCGCGCGGCACGGTGACTGCGGTGCGCTGGGCGGTGGAGGGCAGGCTCACCTCGACGGGAGTGCCGACCAGCCACGCAGGGTTCGCGAGCGTCACGCGTACCTCGAATTGGCGCGAGCGATCGTCGCCGACGGGCACCACGGTACGCACGTGCCCGCTGCTCTCGATGCCGTGGTCGCGCACCAGGACGGCCTGTCCCGGATGCACGTTGGCGGCGAGATCGAGGGCGGCGGTGGCGCGCGCCTCGATGTCGCCGGTGTTGACCAGCCGTACGGTCGGCGCACCGAGCTGCAGGTACTCGCCGCGCTGGATGAAGCGCTCGGTAACGACGCCGGGGAAGGGCGCGCGGATCACCGACTGGGCGATGTCGTATTGCGCCTCGCGCAGCTGCGCCTCGGCGCGGGCCAGATCGTCGCTCGACATCTCATGCTGCGCCCGTGCGTCCTCGAGCTGACTGGCGCTGAGCGCCTGCGTGGCTGCAAGGCGGTTGAAGCGCTCGAGCTGCGAGCTGCTGACATCGTGCTGCGCGCGTGCGCGGGCCACCTGGGCGCGCAGGTCTTCGAGGCGCAATCGCGGCAGCGTGTCATCGAGCCGCGCGATGGGCTCACCCTGTCTGACGAGGGTACCGACATCGGCAATCCACACCACCTGGCCGGCGATGATCGTGGCGATGCGCGCATCGGCACGGCTGACGATCGAGCCGGGTATCCAGCTGTCGACGCTGACCTCGCGCACGCTCACCGTGCCAACCTCGACCACCGGGCGCTCGGCCGGGGCGGGATCGGCGGCTGAGGCCTGCGCGCAGGCGAGCGCCGCGCCAATGCCGGCGGCAAGGAGCGCGGTGCGCAGCGCGAAAGAGACCGCGTCGCTCATGGTGCGACCAGCGTGGCCGCCGCGGGCGCTGGCGCCGGGGCTGGCGTTGGCGCGGGCACTGACGCAGGCGCGGTGGCTGCACGGGCGCGACTCGCGAGCAGCCGCATGAGGGCCGGGATCAGTACCAGGCTGAAGGCGAGGCTGATCACCACGCCGCCGATGTTGACCGCTGCAAGGCCACGATAGATGACGCTGCCGGGACCGGGATTGACGGCCATGGGCAGCGCCCCGAGGGCACCGGTGAGCGTGCTGGCAAGAATCGCGCGCAACCGCTGCTGCAGGCCCGCGCGGATGCCTTCCTCGAGCGTCGCACCCTCACGCTCGACGCTGCGCACGGCGGCGACGAGCAGTATCGCGTGATTGATGATGACCCCGATCATCATCACGAAGCCGATCATCGACAGCAGGTCGAGCGCCTGGAACTTCACGACGTCGAGCAGGCGCAGCCCGAGCACCCCGCCGACCAGCGCGAGCGGCACCGTGAGCAGCACGATGACGCTGTCGCGCAGCGAGCGGAACAGCACGGTCATGAGCAGCAGCAGCACCACGAGCGCCATGGCGAACACCCGGCTCATGGTGGAGAGCGTCTCGCTCAGGTTGTCGGCGCTTCCAGCCAGGCGTATCGAACCGTCCGCGGGCAAGTGGGCGCGCACCGCCGGCAGCACCTGCGTATCGATCGTCTTCAGCACCTGCTCCAGGGAAAGGGTCGGCGGCGGGTCGACGGTGAGCGTCACGGTGCGACGGTGATTGAGGCGACGAATCGACGGCGGGCCGAGCACGGTGGTCAGCTGCACCAGGTCCCCGAGTCGCACCACGAGTCCCGAGGGCGTTACCAGCGGCGCGTTCGTTAGCTCCTCGGGGGTGGTGCCCTCGGTCGAGCGCAGGATGATCGGCAGCCGTGACTTGCCGTCGAAATACTCGCCGAGCCAGGCACCTTCCCCGACCGTGCGCACCACGGTACCGAGCGTCGCGCGGTCCCAGCCGACCTCCGCAATGCGGCGGTCGTCCGGGTCGGCGTGCAGCTCGAGGGCTGCCTCTTCGGGGTTCGGGAAACTGAGTACGGTGGCCCCGGGAAATGCCTTCTCGAGGAGCGTGCGCCCCTCGAGCGCCACGCGGTTGAGCGCGGCCGTGTCCTCGCTCTGCAGATGAATGCCGACCGAGCGCACCGAGCCGCCGATGCCGCCGAAGAGATCCCCCTCGGCCGTGAAGACGCGGGTGTCGGGCAGACCCACGGTGATCTTGTCGCGCACCAGCCTCTCGAGCTCGCCGATGCGGCTCTCGTCGATGACGCGCGCGCCGATCGTGCCACCGCCCGGCCAGCTCTGGACGTACCAGTTCTTGAGGCGCGGCTGCAGGCGGCCTTCCATGTAGGGACGCATGCGCCCGAGCAGCGTCGGAATCAGCTCGCGATTTACCGTCTCGGGGCTCATGCCCGGGGGAAACTCGAAGAACGAGTCGATCGCCGCGCGCTTCACCGGCGGCAGGTAATCGAGCGGCGGCAGCAGCGACCAGGCAAGCAGCAGTGGCAGCACCAGGAGTCCCGCGATCCAGGCGATCTGCTTCGGGCGTGAATCGGTCGTGCGCAGCACCCACTCGGTGAGCTTCGGCCATCCCCGCCCGTAGCCGCTCGGGCGCAGCGGCCGGTTGAGGACGAAGCCGAGCGCCACCGGCAGCAGTGTCAGGGCCGCGACCACCGAGATGGCCACCGCGATGGAAATCGTGAGCGCGAGATCGCCGAACAGCTGTCCCTCGACGTCCTTGAGGAACAGCACCGGCACGAACACCGCGATCGTGGTCGCGGTGGAGGCGAGCAGGGCGCCGGCGACCTGCCGCGCGCCTTTCTGACAGGCTTCCTCGAGCGGCATCCCTGCTTCGCGCAGTCGCACTACGTTGCCCGAGACCACGATCGCGCCTTCCACCACCATGCCTACAGCGAAGGCGAGCCCGGCGAGAGAGATGACGTTCAGGCTGCGGCCGAAGAGATCGAGGGCCACGAACGTGGCACACAGGCACACCGGGATGGTGGCGGCGATCAGCAGTGTCACGCGCCACTCGCGCATGAACCACCACACGACGATGAGCGCCAGCAGCGCGCCGAGAATCAGGTTCTCGGTGAGCAACCGCACCGCGCGACGGATGAAGAGCGAGGCATCGAAGGACTGCTCGATGCCGAGGCCGTGGGCCTTGAGCGGTCCGGCGCGCAGCTCGGCCACTGCCGCCTTGACCGCATCGAGCGTGGCCAGCACGTTCGCCCCGCTCGCACGAAACACCTGGATGCCGATCGCCGGGTTGCCGTTCTGGTAGGCGAAGAAGGTGCGCGGTGGCGGTCCGACGTCAATGGTGGCGATGTCCGCGAGGTGCACCGGGCGGCCGTCGCGCCAGGTGAGCACCAATGCGCCAAGCTGCTCCGGCGAGAAACGCCCGGTGAAGCGCAACGTGTACTGGCGGCGTCCCACCTCGAGCAGTCCGCCGGAGACATTGGTGGCGCTCGCGGCGCGGTTGGCGATGTCGGGGATGCTGATGCCGAGCGCGGCGGTGCGGGCCAGGTCGAGCGTGATGCGCACATCGTCCGGCGGCCCATCGTTCACGTCGACGGCCGCGACGCCGGGAATCGACTCGAGGCGCGAGCGTATGGTGTCCTCGATGAAGCGCCGGTGGGCCTCGATCGGACCAGGGGTGGCAGGCAGCAGCTGCACGAAGAACCAGGTCAACGTCTCGTTGGCATTGTCGTTGCCGCCGAGCGAGACGCTCGGGCGATCGGCGTCGCGCGGCAGCGGGGGCAGGCGGTTTATCCGCCCGATCACCTCGACCAGTGCGTTCTTCATGTCGGTGCCGATGGCGAAGCGCATGTTGAGGTTGGCTCCCTCGGCCCGCGCGTTGCCCTCGATCTGCTCGACGCCCGGGATGCCCTGCATCACGTTCTCGAGCGGCTCGAGGAGCTCCGATTCGACCTCTTCGGGTGATGCGGTGCGCCAGCCCGCCTGGATGGAAAGCTCGGGCTTCTTTACGTCGGGGAACAGCTGCAGCGGCAAGCGGCTGAGGCTCAGCAGCCCAAGCAGCCCGAGGAACACGGCGATCACGATTACGCCGATGGGGCTGCGGCTCGACCAGTTGAGGGTTTCCATGGTTCAAGCCCGTTGCAGTAGCGGGGGACCCACTCCTCCAAGCTTGGATGCTACCGCGCGCGTTCGGGTTTGAACCCGAGGTCCGCGACGGGCCGTGGAGCGCATGCGACCAGGGTTGGCAGCGGGAACGCGCCGGTCGATCGGACACTTTCGGACTTCGATCTCACCGTTCGAGGTCCGAAAACGTCCGCGGCGGAAGCACCGGTCGCTCTAGATTCGCGTCTGGGGAACGGCTGAGACGGGCCGCGGGAGACAAACATGAAACGCAGCGACGGACTCGGGCAGAGACGGCCGTCCACGATCCGAGCTGCGTCGCGCCCCAGGTGCTGCAGTTCGAGGCGGTGCTCTGGGGTCCGGCGAGCGCTGCGAAGCGCGTGCTGCCGCCATCCGCCGGCGACTCGACGTCCGCCGCCACCGCCATCAACGATGCCGGCGAAGTCGTCGGGATCTCCGGCGCCTGCGACGTGGCGGTCGGTGCCTTCAGCGCGCGGCATGCGCTGCTGTGGGTCACTTCGTGGCCATCGTTGCACCTGGGGCGCGCGATCCTGCCCCAGTGGCCAGGGGCAGTGCACTCCTCAGCGCGCGCCCGCTGCTGCCGCCGTCACTGCGTGAACGGCTGATGGCGCATCATCGGCTCGGACGCCTGCAGGCCGAGCGAGTGCCGGCAGAGTAGTGACGCGGGCCGCCTCGTGCACGGGTCCGGCCCGCCGCGATTGCCCGCCAAAGCTGCCCGCGGCCAACGGCTTTGGCTAGAATCCGCCCCGCAACCCACGCCTGGGTGGCGAAACTGGTAGACGCAAGGGACTTGAGAAATTGAGCACCCGGCTCGGAAACGGCCGGTGTGAATGGGGTCAAAGTCGGTGGAACAGCAGCACGTCAGGGTGGCTGCAATACCGAGCTAAGCCCCGGTGCGGGACTCCTCGCGGGTGCACAGTCGTCACGCGAGCCGCATCGGGGAAAGTGTAGAGACTTGATGGCTCCTGCCTAATCCGCGCTCGCGCCGAGCGCGGGACGGCAAAGGTAAAGTCCAGACCACAAATGCATGGCCCGGGCCATGCAGCAGTGAAAGCTGCAGTGGTACGAAAATCCCTTGGGGGAAACCCCGTGCCGGTTCGAGTCCGGCCCCAGGCACCAGCGCGAACAGCGCAGGACGCTGCGCTCCTTGAGATCTCGGCCAGAGCTGAAGGACTCCTCCTAAAGCGGCAGATCGTCGGTTCAGCCCGGCCGGGGGGCGCCAGACTCCTCAAATCATTGCTGAACAGGTACTGACGGATTGCGATGCATGTTGGCCGCTCACACACCGAACAGCGAAGCGGCCTTCTGCAGGGCGATGTACGGCCCGATCAGGAACGGGGTCCAAGCCGACAAACTGGGCTCGACGCTGGGGCTCAGGTTGATTAGACGTGCAGCCGAACTGCAATAATCAGACTGTCTTAGACTCCACGTACTCCAATCCGATTTGGCGCGCCATCACGATAAGCTGTAATGCCGAAGTCGCTCCCAGTTTTTGTTTAATGGTGGTCTGCAGGTTGGCGACTGTCTTTGCGCTCACGCCTAGCTGTTCGCCGATCTCATTCAAGTCATGACCCTGCGCCAGTAACCGTAACACTTCGTGTTCGCGGATGGACAACGAGTGTGCGAGCTCATTAGTGCGCGTGGATAGCGCGGATATGGATCGACGGAGGTCTGGACTGATGTACTGCAGACCGTCAGCGACCGCGCGCACGCCTTCAACGAGGAGCTCCGGTGCGCTCGCCTTGCTGACATAGCCAAGCGCGCCGGCGGTCAAGGCTCGGGCGGCGTAGATCGCGTCATCATACATGCTGAACATCAGCACATGCGCTGCCGGGCGTCTGATCAGGATGCGCCGCAGCGTCTCGATCCCGCTGACCCCGGGCAGTGCGATGTCAAGCACGATCACATTGGGGCTGAGCGCCCGGTCGCAGCTCAGGGCTTCGAGGGAACTCGCGGCTTCTCCGACCACAGTCACATAGGGATCGCTCTCCAGGAAGCGCCGGTAGCCGGCGCGCACCACCGCATGGTCGTCGACCAGCAGTACCGTTACTCGTCGGCCAGAGCGCGCCTTCGTCACGGCGTTGCCTTTATAGGCACTTGCGCACGCAGGGTAAATCCGCCCCGGCCAGCGTTGTTGACGAGCAGCGATCCACCGACCGCCTCCATTCGCTCCCGCATGCCAATCAGGCCGAGCCCGGTTGCCGAGTGGCGCGTAGCGCAACCCACCCCGTTATCCTCGACACAAACAACTATTTGCGACGCGCAACCCAACTGCGCGTCTGCGCGCGTGATGCCTATTTCAACCTGCGTCGCGTCTGAGTGACGTGCGACGTTGGTAAGGGCTTCCTGCACCAGTCGGTAAATGGCAAGGCGGCGCATCTCGTCAAGTCCTTCGTCGAGGTGTTCCATCATCGTCAAGCCGATTGAAGTCTGTGGCAGCCGCCGTCGCCATTCATCGACGCAGTGCTCGAGCGCGGCGGCGAGACCCAGGTCATCGAGACCCACCGGGCGCAGTTGCCGAATCAGACCCATGACGGCGTTTTGCACGTGATTGATATTGCGAATCATCTGACAAGCGATGTCGTGGCCGACAGGGTCGGGCGATGCAAGGCGATCTCGCATCGAGACCGCATCAATCTTGACCGCGTTGAGGTATTGACCGAGCTCGTCATGCAGATCGCGGGCGAGCGCTCTGCGTTCGGACTCCTGAATCTGGAGGTACTGTTGAGCGAGACGGCGATTTTCGCGCACCGCCGCGGCCAGATGCGTCTCGGCGCGACGACGGTGAACGATCTCGCGCCGAGCCTCGAGGTAGCGCCGCAGCGAGAACCAGATCAGGCAGACCGCCAACACCAACAACACACCGGGGAGTTCATCGAGCTGTAGACGCTCGTGCGGGCGTGCCCAGCTCAGTAGCGCCTCGCTGAAGTTGAGTCGTACGGATAGGACAGCCGCAGCGGCTGTCACGAATAGAACGACCGCAAAGTCGCGTCGGGCCGCGAACCATCGACTCGATTTCGACGGTGACGCTTCGCCAGTAGTCAGCATGGTGTCCATCGGCCAGCTATACCGAATTCCAGACTTCGAAACTAGTCCGCGTCGTGCGGCCAAAATCGGGAGAATCTCCCTTGCCTGCATGCGTAGCCCCCACCATGCTGTAGCCCCGATTGCCATCACCAAGAAGTTCGGCGCACACCGAGCGTCGGACAGGGGATTCGTATTACCAAAAAGAAGCTGGGTCGGCCGCTGCGCCTGGAACAAGCGATCCAATTCCGCGACGACCACCTCGATGAGCCCGTGGACAGCCAGTCCATGCACGGCGAACGGAGCGTCTGAGCTGCATAGTCTCGATCGCTCGAAGAGGTACGGGTCATCCGCAGCATCCCAGTCCCCGGGGACGGCGAACGACATCGACGAACCAAGAGGGGACTTCGTATGCACAGGCCTATGCAGAGAGCGCGAGCAGGATGGCATCTCACCGGCTGTCTGCTTGCGGCCACCGTACCGCTTTCCCTGCAGGCGCAGCAGAGCCCCCCGGGCGAGCCTCCGCTCAACAACCCCGCAACCGCACAGGAGCTGCCGACCGTGCTGGTCATCGCCAATGCGCCATTGCCGGGGCTCGGGCTTCCGCTCAATCAGGTTCCCAGCAACGTCCAGACGAGCGACAGTCATGCGCTCAAGCGGCAGCAGACACTCGACCTCGCAGATTTTCTCAACAACAACTTCAGCGGCGTGAGCATCAGCGAGAGCCAGGACAACCCGCTGCAGGCCGACATCAATTACCACGGCTTTACCGCCTCACCCCTGCTGGGGACACCGGAGGGATTGTCGGTGTATGTCGACGGCGTCCGGGTGAATGAGTCATTCGGCGACACGGTGAACTGGGATCTGATTCCCGAGGCGGCAATCTCCACCATCACGCTGATGTCGGGATCCAATCCGGTGTTCGGACTGAATACCCTCGGTGGTGCGCTAGCCGTGCAGACCAAGAGCGGCCATGACAATCCCGGCACCGAGCTAGAAGGCTACGCCGGATCCTGGGGTAGGACCATAGTCGAGGGATCTACAGGCGGATCAGCGGGAGGGTTCGACTGGTTCGTCACCGCCGACGATCTCGACGAAGACGGCTGGCGTGATCTCTCGCCGACCCACGCCCGACGGGCGTTTGGCAAGGTGGGTTGGCAGGATGACCGGACCGATCTCGATCTGAGCTACACCTGGGCCGACAACAGCATGATCGGCAATGGAACGACGCCCGAGAGCATGCTGGCGTATCGCTACTCTGCCATCTACAGTGCCCCCGACTACACCCACAATCATCTGAACTTCGTCAACCTGACCGGCACCCAATTCCTCGCGGCGCACTGGCTGCTGAGCGGTAATGTCTATTATCGAGACCTGGCGACAGACAGCAACAATGGAGACGTCAACGACGACAACTACCTGTCGGATGACTACAGCGGGCCGCCGATTGACTGCGGCGTGCTGCCGACGAGTCATGTCGCTAACGCGTACTGTAACAACGGCATAAACCGCTCTTCGCGCCTGGTGCAAAAGACCGCCGGTGCCGGCGTGCAGCTCACCAACTCGGCGGACCTTCTTAGCGGCAAGAACCAGCTGATCATCGGCGCCGACTACTCGCACGCAGACGATACCTACGAGCAACGCTTCATTTACGGAACCCTGACGGCAGACCGTACCGTGGTCTCGAACGACAATCCGTACAACGCGGACCAGGTCGTTAATTCCCTCTCGGGTACGAACGAGATCTGGGGCGTGTATCTGACCGACACCTGGTCTCCCAACGATCTGTTCCACCTCACAGTCTCAGCGCGCTATAACCACAGTACCGAGATTCTGAGCGGCTATAGCGTGGACACCGATGTCGGGGACTATCCGGGCGGGTTTGATTCGGCCAATCCCCTCACCGGCGACCATTCGTTCAACCGTTTGAACCCGGCCATCGGGTTCACCATCACGCCGACACCGACGCTGACTCTGTATGCCAATTTTTCGGAATCCAGTCGCGCACCGACCGTCATCGAGCTGGGCTGCGCCGACCCCAACACGCCCTGCGGTCTGCCCAACGACTTCGCCAGCGATCCGGACCTGAAGCAGGTTGTCTCCAAGTCGTTTGAAGTCGGGGTACGAGGAAGCCTTGAGAACCAGCTCCTCAACTGGAACTTCGATCTCTTCCACACAATTAACAACAACGACATTCAGTTCGTTGCGACGACCGTGAGTGAGGGATACTTCGCCAACGTCGGCAACACGCGCCGGCAAGGCCTCGACGTCGCGCTGGCCGGTAAGCTCGGAAGCCTTTCCTGGCATCTTGTCTACAGTTTCGTGGATGCGACCTACCAGTCGACCTTCACCGTCAACGCCGAATCGAATAGCACTGCTGATGACAACGGCGATATCGTCGTTAATCCCGGTGCGCGGATTCCACTGATCCCGCGACATAGCGGGCGATTAGTCCTGGACTATGACATCACCAGCAGTTGGGACATCGGCGGCAATGTAGTGGTCGCCTCGGGAGCCTACCTGCACGGCAACGAGAACAATGCCAATCAGCTCGGTGACACCAACGGCGAAGGCGCATACGTCAGCGGAACCGGCACGATCGGCGGCTACACGGTGGTGAACCTATTCAGCACCGTGCACATCACGCGAATACTCGATTTCCTGGTGCGCGTGAACAATGTGTTCGACAAGCGCTACGTGACCGCGGGCTTCTTGACCAGCAACTCGTTCAATCCCAACGGTTCCTTCCGTGCCGACCCGGATGACTGGACGAACGAGAATTCCGTCTCTCCCGCAGCCCCACGCGGCGCCTGGGCTGGGCTACGCCTGCACTGGGAGTGAAACTCACAGTGCGGTCGGCGGTCCGCCGTCGCAAGTCGACTTGGTCCAGGTCACGGCCTGGGTAGTGCCA
>Ga0335079_10000669_pt1 | contig 39254 bp, 32 predicted proteins | sample Lox_Sample_33_FD_206719 | JGI IMG/M metagenome (GOLD analysis project Ga0335079, IMG submission 206719) | Soil microbial communities from Loxahatchee National Wildlife Refuge, Florida, United States - Lox_Sample_3.3 | ecosystem: Environmental > Terrestrial > Soil > Wetlands | place: USA...
GCGGGCAGGTACCGCTCGCCTTGCACAGCGATTTTCGAGATCTCGACATCGATATCGGCGAGGTCCTCGGCGGCAAGCTGCAAAGAAGCTCCGCCAAGGTTTTCATCCAGGCGGTGAAGCTTCGTCGTCCCGGGAATGGGCACGATCCATGGCTTTTGAGCGAGCACCCAAGCAAGAGCTACCTGCGCAGCAGTCGCCTTCTTGCGGTTGGCCACGCGGCTGACGACATCCACGATGGCCTGGTTCGCCACGCGGTTCTCCGGATTGAACCGCGGCACCGAGTTGCGGTAGTCCGTCCGATCGAACGTCGTGGATGTGTCGATCTTGCCGGTGAGGAAACCCTTGCCGAGCGGACTGAAGGGGACGAAGCCGATGCCGAGCTCCTCCAGCGTCGGCAGTATTTCGTCCTCCGGCTCGCGCCACCACAGCGAATATTCGCTTTGCAACGCCGTCACGGGCTGCACCTTGTGCGCGCGCCGGATCGTACGTACACCAGCCTCGGACAAGCCGAAGTGCTTTACCTTGCCCTCGTGGATCAGTTCTTTGACCGTGCCGGCGACGTCTTCGATCGGCACGTTCGGGTCAACGCGGTGCTGGTAGTAGAGATCGATCGTCTCCACGCCCAGCCGGCGCAGCGAACCCTCCGTCATGCGCCGAATGTGGTCCGGCCGACTGTTCAGACCGGCCGGCTTGCCGTCGGCATCGAACTGGAAGCCAAACTTCGTGGCGATGACTACGCGCCCGCGAAATGGCGCGAGCGCTTCGCCGACCACCTCTTCGTTCGTGAAGGGCCCGTAGATCTGCGCGGTATCGAAGAACGTCACGCCACGCTCTACCGCCGCGCGGATCAGGGCGATGGCCTGCTGCTTGTCGGTCGCCGGGCCGTAGCCGTAGGAGAGGCCCATGCAGCCGAAGCCGAGCGCCGAAACTTCGAGGTTGCTGTTTCCGAGCTTGCGCTTGTTCATCATGGTTTCACCATTACCTTGAGTGCTTTCCGTTCGTTCATCGCGCGATAGCCATCCGGCACGTCGTTCAAGCCGACGACACGGTCGAACACCCGTCCCGGCTGGATGCGGCCTTCAAGGATGTCGGGGAGCAGCTCAGCGATGTACGCGCGAACCGGCGCCGGACCCCCGCTCACCGTGACGTTGCTGTAAAAGGCGGGCTGGGACGCAGGCGTCGCCTCGTAGTGTGGAACGCCGACGCGGCCCACGGCACCGCCCGGCCGCGTAATAGCCATCGCCGTCATCATCGCCTGCTCGCTACCGACACACTCGAGCACCGAATGAGCCCCGTGCCCGCCCGTGAGCTCGCGCACGCGCGCCACTCCGGCATCGCCGCGTTCGCTCACGACGTCGGTCGCGCCGAAGTCGCGCGCAAGCGCGATTCGATCCGGGTGGCGGCCCAGGACGATGATGCGCTCGGCACCGAGGCGCTTCGCCGCAATGACACCGCACAAGCCCACTGCACCGTCGCCGATCACCGCTGCGGTCTTGCCGCGTCCCACGCGCGCCGCGACGGCCGCGTGGTGCCCCGTGCCCATCACATCCGACAGCGTGAGCAGTGACGGCATTAGCGCGTCGTCTTCGCGTATCGGCAACGGGAAGAGCGTCCCGTCGGCGAGCGGCACGCGCAGCGCCTCGGCCTGGGCACCACCCACGTCCCCGACGCCGAAGAAGCCCCCATGCACGCAGGACGTTTGCAATCCTTCGGAGCAGAACTCGCAGGTGCCATCCGAGTAAGCGAACGGCATCACGACGACGTCGCCGCGCTTGACCCGGCGCACGTCCTTGCCGACCGCCTCGACCACGCCGACTGCCTCGTGCCCCATGCGGCGGCCGCCCGCCACGGGCGCGAGCTCCTTGTAGGGCCACAGATCGCTACCGCAAATGCAGGCACGCGTTATGCGGATGAGCGCGTCGGTCGCGTTGACGATAGTTTGGTCGGCAACGTTTTCGACGCGCACATCGCCGGCCCGGTACATCACTGTTGCCCTCATGTTTCCTCTCGGGGTGCGTTGTATTGGTCGTCGGTTACCTTCTCTAACCAGTCAACGGCCTTCCCATCGAGCTCCTCTTGGATCGCGATGTGCGTCATCGCCGTCCCCGGCATCGCACCATGCCAGTGCTTCTCGCCTGCGGGACAGTGGATCACGTCACCTGGTCGGATGACCTTGATGGGTCTGCCCCAGCTCTGCACGCAGCCGCAGCCAGAGGTAACGATGAGCGTCTGCCCCAGAGGATGCGTGTGCCAGTTGCTTCGCGATCCCGGCTCGAACGTCACGACGCCGCCGCTCACGCGCGAGGGCGCGGGAGCCCTGAAGAGCTGGTCGATTCGCACCGTACCGGTGAAGTACTCGGCTGGGCCCTGTGCGGAAGGCTGGGACCCGTTGCGCTTCAGTTCCATGCGTCACCTATTGCTTGAAGACTTCCCGCGCAACCGAGATCGCGGTCACAGCACTCGGCCAGCCGGCGTAGAAGGCAAGATGAGTGATGGCCTCGATCATCTCCTCCTCGGTCAGGCCGTTCGTGCGCGCTATCAAGAGGTGGGCGCACAGCTGATCCGGACGGTTCATCGCGATCAGCGCACTGACCGTCGCGAGGCTGCGGTCGCGCGCCGATAGGCCGGGGCGTGCCCACACGTCCCCGAAGAGCACGTCATCGGTGAGCTCGGCGAACTTGGGGGCAATGTCGCCGAAGAGCTTCTGACCCTGTGTTGGCCGCGGCGTTGCACTGGGGCGGCTAGTTGCTGTGTCGCGTTGCATTTGTGATGCCTCCTTCATCGAAGATTTGGTCGGCTAAATGTTGGGCCTGCTGCCCGACCAAGCGTTCATTGCCATTTCGATCAGGGGGCGATTCCCATGGTGAGCAGCATAACGCCCGCCAGCCCAGCGATTAAGTGGGATAATTCGCATGGACTATTGAGCGGTGTTCAACAATGCCCAAAGGCACATTCAGTGATCTCGTCGCTTTTCTAGCTGTGGCACGCGACCGGAGCTTTACCAAAGCGGCTGGCAAGCTAGGAGTCTCGACATCGGCGCTCAGCCACACCGTACGCGGGCTTGAGGAGCGGCTGGGCCTGCGCCTGCTCACTCGAACAACACGCAGCGTGGCACCGACGCAGGTGGGCGAGCGCCTTATCGAGCGCGTTGGTCACCGCTTTGACGAAATCGAAGCCGAGCTAAAGGCGTTGACCGAGCTGCGCGACAGGCCTGCCGGCACGATACGCATCACGACTGCGGAGCACGCCGCGAACACCATACTGGCGCCCGCATTGGCAAAGTTGCTGCCCAAATATCCCGACATCAGCGTCGAGGTCACGATCGAGCTCGGACTCATCGACATCGTCGCGCAGCGCTACGACGCGGGCGTGCGAAGCGGAGAGCAGGTCGCCAGGGACATGGTCGCCGTTCGCATCGGGCCAGACATGCGCTGGGCGGTTGTTGCCACACCAGCCTACTTCGCTCGGCAGGCGCCGCCGAAGCGGCCGCAGGACCTGACCGAGCACAACTGCATCAACCTCCGTCTTGCCTCCGGTGGGTTATATCCCTGGGAATTCGCGCGTGGCGGTGGCGAGTTCAGTGTACGCGTTCAAGGTCAGATCACATTCAATGCAACGAACCTGCGGCTCAACGCAGCGCTGGCCGGCCTGGGCGTGGCGTATCTTCCCGAAGATCTCGCGTCGCCTCACATCGCGGCAGGTCGGCTGAAGCGCGTGCTCGAAGAATGGTGCCCGACGTATCCCGGCTTTCATTTGTACTACCCCAGCCGCCGGCAGGCTTCGTCGGCGTTCAGCGTCGTTGTAGACGCGTTGCGATATCGACGCTAGCGATCAACGCGCGGAGCTCACGCCAAGTGTCATCCGCGCGAGGCCTGAGGTAGGATGCTGTGCTGTCGACCGGGAGGATCCCATGAAGGCGCCTCGCTCAAAGCTCCCCGCGCTGCTCATCGCGCTGTCAATCAGCGCATCATTGTCGTTCGCCGCACAGGGCGCCGCCACGATCTATCCCGAGGTCGGCCGCGCTCAGGCAGACGTCGCGGCGGCCCTGACGGACGCGACGAAAACGAAGCGCCGGGTGATCATCGATTTCGGCGGCAACTGGTGCACTGACTGCATCGTCCTCGACCGCTATTTTCATATCTCGGAAAACGCCGCGCTGCTGGACAAGCATTACGTCCTTGTTCACGTGAACGTCGGCGACAAGGGCATCACCGACAACTTCGCGATCGCCAAGAGCTGTGGCATCCCGCTGGAGAACGGCGTGCCGGCGCTCGCCTTGCTCGATCCCAACGGTCGCGTCGTGTTCGCGCAGAAGCACGGCGAGTTCGAGGCGATGCGAAAGATGGATCCCGCGTCGGTGAACGAATTCCTGAGGAAGTGGGCGAAATAGCTCTCCGGGATAGGATGGCGGCCATGAACTCCGAGAGCGTACTCGTCGCCGGCGTCGGTCCCGGCCTGGGCATCGCGGTGGCCGCGCGCTTCGCGTGCGAAGGCTATCGCGTCGCGATGCTGGCGCGAAGCCGCGATCGGCTCGCGGAGCTGGCCGATCCTGTTCACGGGCGCCACGGCGTCACTGCGCGGCGGCGTGAACTTCGCCAACCTCGCCTCGCGCAACTTCGCCTTGCGCGCGGTGGCGCAGAGCATGGCGCGTGAGCTCGGCCCCGCGCGGATTCACGTCGCACACATCATCATCTCTGGTTTGTCAATTTTTATCCATTCGCGCATATCCGTCACCGCTACTACATGCTCCTCCGATACTCCCCACCCACCTCGAACAGCGCCTTGGTGATCTGGCCAAGCGAGCACACCCGCACGGTCTTCATCAGCTCGGCGAAGACGTTGCCGTTCTCGATCACGACCCGCTTCAACCGTTCCAAAGCCGCGGCCGCAGCCTTCGCATTGCGTGCATGAAAATCCGCCAGCCGCTTTAGCTGCGACTGCTTCTCTTCCTCGGTCGAGCGCGCCAGCTCCAGCTTCTTCGGCACGGCATCGCCGTGCGGATTGCGGAACGTGTTCACGCCGACGATCGGATAGCTGCCGTCGTGCTTCTTGTGCTCGTAGTAGAGCGATTCCTCCTGGATCTTGCCGCGCTGGTAGCCGGTCTCCATCGCGCCCAGCACGCCGCCGCGCTCGCTGATCGCCTCGAACTCCTTGAGCACCGCCTCCTCGACCAGGTCGGTCAGCTCCTCGACGATGTAGCTGCCCTGGTTCGGGTTCTCGTTCTTGCTTAAGCCCCATTCGCGGTTGATGATGAGCTGGATCGCCATCGCGCGGCGCACGCTCTCCTCGGTCGGCGTGGTGATCGCCTCGTCGTAGGCGTTGGTGTGCAGCGAGTTGGTGTTGTCGTAGCTCGAGATCAGCGCCTGGAGCGTGGTGCGGATGTCGTTGAACGCGATCTCCTGCGCGTGCAGGCTGCGGCCGCTCGTTTGCGAGTGGAACTTGAGCTTCTGGCTGCGCTCGTTGGCGCCGTAGCGCTCGCGCATCGCAACCGCCCAGATGCGCCGCGCCACGCGGCCGATGACCGCGTACTCCGGGTCCATGCCGTAACTGAAGAAGAACGACAGGTTCGGGGCGAAGTCGTCGACGCGCATACCGCGCGCGAGATACGCCTCGACGAAGGTGAAGCCGTTGGAGAGCGTGAACGCGAGCTGGCTGATCGGGTTCGCGCCGGCCTCGGCGATGTGGTAGCCCGAGATCGACACCGAGTAGAAGTTCTTCACGTCGTGCTGGACGAAGTACTCCTGGATGTCGCCCATCACCTTCAGGCTGAACTCGGTGGAGAAGATGCAGGTGTTCTGGCCCTGATCCTCTTTCAGGATGTCCGCCTGCACCGTGCCGCGCACGGTGGAGAGCGTCCACGCCCGGATCTTCCCGGCCTCGTCGTCGGTCGGCTCGCGCTTGTTGTCGGCGCGGAACTTGTCCATCTGCTGGTCGATCGCGGTGTTCATGAAGAACGCCAGGATCGCCGGCGCCGGGCCGTTGATCGTCATCGACACCGAGTTGTTCGACGCGCACAGATCGAAGCCCGAGTAGAGCACCTTCATGTCGTCGAGCGTGGCGATCGACACCCCCGAGTTGCCGACCTTGCCGTAGATGTCGGGGCGCCGATCGGGATCGTTGCCGTAGAGGGTGACCGAGTCGAATGCGGTCGAGAGCCGCTTCGCGGGCATGCCGTCGGCGACCATGTGGAAGCGCTTGTTGGTGCGAGACGCATCGCCCTCGCCCGCGAACATGCGCGTGGGATCCTCGTTCTCGCGCTTGAACGCGAAGACGCCGGCCGTGAACGGAAACGATCCGGGGACGTTCTCGCGGAGCTGCCAGCGCAGGATCTCGCCGTCGTCCTCGAACTTCGGTAAAGCGACCTTCGGCACGTGCGTGCCCGAAAGGGAGACGGTGGTGAGCTGGGTGCGGATCTCCTTGTTGCGGATTCTGACGACGTATTCGTCGCCGGTGTAGGCGGCCTTGGTCTGCGGCCACATATCGAGGAGCTTCTTCGACCGGGGATCGAGCGCGGCCTCGCGGTCGTCGAGCAGCGTGTTGAGCGCGGTGAGCTCCATCTTGCAGTCGAGCGCCGCCTGGGTCTTGCCTTCGGCGGCGCGCGCCGCGACGGACTTGCACTCCTCGGTGAGCATGCGCTTCGACTCGCGGAGCTGCTGCCGCTCGCGGGCGACCTTCGACTGCTCCTTCGCCCACTTGTGATAGCCGCGCACGGTGTCGGCGATCTCGGCCAGATAGCGCACCCGCTTCGGCGGGACGATGACGTTGGTGCCGGTGGAGAATTTCGTCTTCGCCTCCGGGAGCCTGCCCTCCCCGAGCTTCAGTCCTTCCTGCGTCAGCCGCGCGCAGAACGCCTGGTAGAGCGCCGTCACGCCGTCGTCGTTGAAGCGCGAGGCGATCGTGCCGTACACCGGCATCTCGTCGGGCGAGGTGGTGAACAGCTCGCGGTTGCGCTGGTACTGCTTGCGCACGTCACGCAGCGCGTCCTGCGCGCCCTTGCGGTCGAACTTGTTGATCGCGACGAAGTCGGCGAAGTCGAGCATGTCGATCTTCTCGAGCTGCGACGCCGCGCCGAATTCCGGAGTCATCACGTACAGCGTGCAGTCGGCGAGCGGCACGATCGCCGCATCGCCCTGGCCGATGCCGGAGGTCTCGACGACGACGAGATCGAAGCCGGCGACCTTGCACGCTGCGATCGCGTCGGGGAGCGCCTTGCTCACTTCCTTGCCCGCCTCGCGCGTGGCCATCGAGCGCATGTAGATGTTCGGGTGCTGGATCGCGTTCATGCGAATGCGGTCGCCCAGCAGCGCGCCACCCGACTTCCGCCGCGACGGGTCGATGGAGATGATCGCGATCCTGAGCGTGTCGTCCTGGTCGAGACGGAAGCGCCGGATCAGCTCGTCGGTGAGCGACGATTTGCCGGCGCCTCCCGTACCAGTGATGCCGAGCACGGGCGCTTTCGAGGTTTCCGCCGCGCGCAGCAGCTCGTCGCGGAGCTTGGCCGGGACGGCCTCGGCCTCGAGTCCCGTGATGAAGCGCGCGAGCGCCCGTGTACGCAACTGAGTGTCGCCGGCGCGCAGCGCGGATAGATCTTTCGGCAGGTCGTGCGCGAGATCGACGTCGCAGGCGGTGACGATCTCGTTGATCATCCCCTGCAGCCCCAGCCGCGCGCCGTCCTCGGGGGAGAAGATGCGCGCGACGCCGTACTTCTGCAGCTCGTCGATCTCCGAGGCGATGATCACGCCGCCGCCGCCGCCGAAGACCTTGATGTTCGCGCCGCCGCGCTCGCGCAGCAGGTCGAGCATGTATTCGAAGAACTCGACGTGGCCGCCCTGGTAGGAGGAGATCGCGATGCCATGCGCGTCTTCCTGCAGCGCGGCGGTGACGATCTCGTCGACCGAGCGGTTGTGGCCCAGGTGGATCACCTCGCAGCCGGTCGCCTGCAGGATGCGGCGCATGATGTTGATCGACGCGTCGTGGCCGTCGAAGAGGCTCGCGGCGGTGACGAACCGCACCTTGTGCGTGAGCCTGGCGATCGGCGGCTTCTTGGCGACTGCGACGTCGTTCATGGCGATCCTTCGTGTGCGGGTCGCGGGGTTCGCGAAGCTAGCCCGGCCCACGACGGGTCCGCGCGGGACGCGGGCCGAAAAGCTTACTCCTCGGCCCGGCGCCGGCTCCATATGCCCGGCTATTTCCCTGGCCATAGTCTTACGTTTACGTAAACGTCAGTCAAGGCCCGGCGCTATACTCGAACCGGGCATCGAGGGCGCCCGCGGGCCGGCTTTCGGGCCGGACGACACACCCGACACACCATCCACGGGAAGGAGCGAACCATGAACCCCAAGCTGCGCTGGCTGGCTGTCGTCGCGGCCCTCATCTGCCTGAGCGGGTGCTACGCCTACGCGCCCTACCCCTACGCCGTGTCCCCCTCGCCGCAGGAGCGCTTCGATCGCGCGTGGGCGGCGGCCTCCGGCGCCATGTACGACCAGGGCCTCACCATCACCTCGACCGATCGCGGCGCCGGCATGCTTCGCGGCGAGCGCAACGGGGTCGTCATCACCGCCCTGATCCAGAACATGCCCGACGGCAGCCTCCAGACCAAGTTCAATTCCAGCAACGACGCGGCGGACCCGAACCTCGTCAACCGCGTGTCGGAGGCCTACGTCCGGCGCGTCGGCAACTAGCGCCGAACGCGCGCCGACCCGGCGCCGGCGCCTTAGGTGGGCGCCCACTCCGGGCGCGACGCCCGCCCGGCGCAGGGCAAAAATAGGGCTTCCCGGGGCCGGAACCAAAGCGTCCTGCGAGGCTCCATTCGTAGCATTCTTGCCGCGGCCGGGCGGCGAGCCGGCTAGACTTCCGGCCAGGTTTTCGGCCGCCGCACCGGTCTAACTTCCCGTTCTTTGCTTTTGCTGTTCCCGACCCCAGATCCTACGAATGTTCTCTCCCCGCTCGCTCGTCCGTCTCGCCCTTCCCCTCGCGCTGGTCTCGACCACGGCCGGCGCCGCGCTGCCGGCCGGCGTCGCCGAAGGCCCGACCATCGAGGGCGTCACGCAGTACACGCTCGCCAACGGGCTCACCGTGCTGCTCTTTCCCGATGCGACCCAGCCCAAGACGACGGTGAACGTGACCTACCGCGTCGGCTCGCACCAGGAGAACTACGGCGAGACCGGGATGGCGCACCTGCTCGAGCACATGATGTTCAAGGGCACCCGCGCGCGCGCCAACATCATGACCGAGCTGGGCAGGCGCGGCATGGACTTCAACGGCTCGACCTGGTTCGACCGTACCAACTACCACGAGACCTTCCCCGCCTCGCCCGACAACCTCGACTGGGCGCTGGCGATGGAAGCCGACCGGATGGTGAACTCGCGCATCGCGCGCAGCGATCTCGACAGCGAGATGACCGTCGTCCGGAACGAGATGGAAAGCGGCGAGAACAACCCGCATTCGATCCTCGTGCAGCGCATGCTCTCGAGCGCGTTCGAGTGGCACAACTACGGCAAGGAGCCGATCGGCGCGCGCACCGACGTCGAGCGGGTGAACATCGAGCGGCTGCAGGCGTTCTACCGCATGTACTACCAGCCGGACAACGCGGTGCTGATCGTCGCCGGCGCGTTCGACGCGGACGCGACGCTGCGCGCGATCGCGAAGTACTTCGGCCCGATCCCGCGGCCGACGCGCACGCTGCCGCCGCAATACACTGACGAGCCGGTGCAGGACGGCGAGCGGCGCGTGGTGCTGCGCCGCGTGGGCGATGCGCAGCTCGTGGGCGCGATGTACCACACCGTGCCGGAGGCGAGCGCCGATTATGTGGCGCTCGACGCGCTCACCGAGATCATGACCATCCGCCCGGCGGGCCGGCTCTACCGGTCGCTCGTCGACACCAAGCTCTCGACCGCGGTCGAAGGCGACAACTGGGGCTTGAAGGATCCCGGCGTGATGATGTTCTTCGCGAGCGTCGCCAGCGACGACTCGCTCGTCAAGGCGCGCGAAGCGCTGCTCGCCACGCTCGAGAACGTGAAGGCGCAGCCGATCACGCAGGCCGAGCTCGATCGCGTGCGCGCCCGGGCCCAGAACGAGTACGACCGCGTGCTCGCGAGCCCGCAGCAGTCCGCCACGGCGCTGTCGGAGTCGATCGCGAGCGGCGACTGGCGGCTCTTCTTCCTCGAGCGCGACCGCTGGCGCAACGTGACGGTCGCCGACGTGCAGCGCGTGGCGGAGGCATATCTCAAGCCGTCGAACCGCACGGTGGGCGAGTTCATCCCCGACGCGAGACCCGACCGCGCCCCGGCGCAGGGGCCGATCGACCTCGAGGCGATGCTCAAGGACTACAAGGGCGACGCGCCGATCGCCGCGGGCGAATCCTTCGACCCGACGCCGGCGAATCTCGAGGCGCGTACCCAGCGCTTCACTCTGGCGAACGGCATGAAGGTCGCGCTGCTGCCGAAGAAGACGCGCGGCGCGACGGTGCAGTTCGCGCTGCGCATGCATCACGGCGACGAGCGCGCGCTCCTCGGCAAGGACGTCGAGGCCTCGCTCGCCGCGTCGCTGCTTCAGCGCGGCACGGCGAAGCGCAACCGGCAGGAGATCCAGGACGCGCTCGACCTCGATCGCGCGAGCCTGTCGATCTCCGGCGACGCGACCCGCACCGACGCGCGCGGCCACACCGTGCGCGAGAAGCTGCCCGACACGCTCGCGCTCCTCGCTGAGGTGCTGCGCCAGCCCTCGTTCCCGGCGGAGGAGTTCGCCAAGCTCCAGCGCGAGCGCGTGACCGACATCGAAGGCCGCCGCAGCGACCCCGACGACGTCGCCTCGCGGGCGCTCGCGCGCTACGACAATCCCTACCCCGAGGGCGACGTGCGCTACATGCCCACCGCGGACGAGGAGATGAAGGAGATCGAGGGAGCGACGCTCGCGGCGGCGAAGGATTTCTACGCGCGCTTCGCCGGCGGCAACTACGCGGAGCTCGCCGTGGTCGGCGACTTCGACCCGACGGCGATCCGGCCGCAGCTCGAAGCGCTCTTCGGCGACTGGCGGACGGCCGAGCCGTACACGCGCGTGCCCAATCCGCTGGTGGTCAAGCGCGCGATGGAGATCCGCGAGGAGACGCCCGACAAGGCCAACGCGGTGCTAGCCGGCGAGCTCGCGCTTCCGATCAACGACACGAGCGACGACTATCCGGCGCTGAGGATCGCCAACTACATCCTCGGCGGCTCGCCGAACTCGCGGCTCTGGGAGCGCATCCGCCAGCGCGAAGGCCTGAGCTACGGCGTGTACTCTTCGCTCGAGCCGAGCAGCTTCGAGCCCAATACGACGCTCGCGGTCGAGGCGATCTTCGCCCCGGAGAACCTGGGAAGGCTGCGCACGGCGCTCACCGAGGAGCTCGCCCGCGCGGTCAAGGACGGCTTCACCGCGCAGGAAGTCGGCGACGCGAAGAAGGCGATCCTGCAGGAGCGCACGCTCGCCCGCACGCAGGACAGCAATCTCGCGCGCGAACTCACGCGCCAGGCGCACCTCGGGCGCAGCTTCGCCAACGACGCCGACGTCGATGCCAGGATCGCCGCGGCTTCCACCGACGACGTCAATCGGGCGCTGCGCAAGTACGTCATCCCCGACGCGTTCGTCGCGGTCTACGCCGGGGATTTCGCGAAGAAGCCGTAGATCGTCGTCCCCAGCGATGACGGTCGTCCCCGCGGAAGCGGGGACCCGGTGGCGCTCGCAGTCACAACGGCGCTGGATTGCCGCTTGCGGGGGTATGACGAAGTCTCGCGCCGGCGAATGGCGCAGCTGAACTCGGGCCCGGCCTGCGCCTGGGCGACAGCGGATTCACGCTCCGAGCCTGAGGAACCTCCCGGCGCGATTCGCCGTCGCGCCGTTCGGGTCTTTGGCGATCGTACCCGCGACCATGACGTAGTCGATGCCCTCGGCGGCCCGCGTCGGATGCTCGAACGTCGCGCGATCGATGATGCGCGCCGGGTCGAATACGACGAGGTCGGCGTGCTTGCCGAGCGCGATCTCGCCGCGGTCCTCGAGCTTGAAACGGTTCGCCGGCAGACCGGTCATGCGGTGGACGGCCTCCTCCAGTGGAAACAAGCCGACCTCCCGCGCGTAGTGGCCGAGCACGCGCGGAAACGTGCCCCACAGGCGCGGGTGCGGATGCCTGTCGTGCGGGAGCCCGTCGGAGCCGATCATCGTGGCGCCATACTTGAGCACGCGCTGCACGTCGTCCTCGCGCATGCTGAAGTAAATCGCGCCGCCGGGCTGCAGCCGCTCGCAGGCTTCCCCCTGGCTGCATCCCCAGCGGGCCGCGATGTCCGCGAGCATGCGGCCGCTCATCTCCGGGTGCGGCTCCGACCAGGTCACCATCACGTCGATCCGCCCGTCGGCCATGTCGGCGCGCAGCACCGTCGACGACGCTGCGTACGGGTACGCGTCGAGCCCGATCGCCTGTCTCCGTCGCGCGGCGTCGATGTGCACGAGGGTCTCGGTCGTGCGTCCCCAGTTCTCGGGCCCGGCGCACTTGTGATGCGAGATGATGACCGGCAGGCCGGCGTCGCGTGCTGCGGCGAACGCCTCGTCCAGCGAAGCGATCACCGCCTTGCCCTCGTCGCGGATGTGCGTCGAGTACACCCCGCCGGCCTCGGCGGCCACGCGCGCGAGCATCGTCACTTCGGCGACGTCGGCCGCCGCGTTCGGCGCGTAGAACAGTCCCGTGCTCAATCCGGTCGCCCCGGCGGCCATCGCCTCGCGCGCGAGCTCGAGCATCGCGGCCTGCTCGCGCCCGGTCGCCTTGCGATAGGGATCGTCCATGGTCGCGACGCGCAGCGTCGCATGCCCGACGAGGGCGGCGACGTTGACGGCGGGACGCGCAGCCTCGATCGCGGCCGCGTACGCCCGCATCGTTGGGAACACGTGCTTGCCCGAGCCGCCGAGCAGGTTCAGCGGCGGAGGCACGTTCGGATGCACCAGCGGCGCGAGGCTGATGCCGCAGTTGCCGACGACGACCGTGGTCACGCCCTGCGTGATCTTCGGGAGCGCGTCCGGCGAGGACAGGACGTACTGGTCGTCGTGGGTGTGCACGTCGATGAAGCCCGGCGCGACGACGCGCCCGGAGGCGTCGATGCACCAGGCCTCGCGCGGGTCGAGCCCGCGACCGATCTCGACGATGCGGCCGTCCTCCACGCGCACATCGGCCCGGTAGCCGCTCGCGCCGGTGCCGTCGACGATCGTGCCGCCCCGGAGCAGGCAGTGCGCGTTTCCTGCTGCGTCGCTCGCCACCTCGAGATCTCCTCGACCGTCAGAAGTACGTGCGCAGGCCGTCGACGACCGTGTAGTCGTCGTCGACTTCCAGCAGCAGCTGCCACTTGTCGAACGTCGTGCACGGATGCGAGATGCCGCAGCCGACGAGGTCGCCCACCTCGAGCTTCGCGCCCGCGGGGAGCTGCAGGTAGCCGTGCTGGTCGTTGAGGTTGACGATTCGCCACTCGGCGGGTGCGGGCTGCGGCGCGTCGTGCGCGCCCTGGCGGAACCATTGGAGCGGCCGCGGCAGGTCGCGATCGTACGAGACGTCGCGCCGCCCCATCGTCAGGATCGCGAGCCCGGTCTCCGGCCGCGACTGGACCTGCGCCCAGACCTCCAGCGCCGCGGTCAATCCGGGACCGCTCTTCCAGGGCTCGCCGCTGCGTGCCCGCACGCGCTCGAAGAAGCGCTCGTAGGTGCCGGAGTCGTGCGTCACGTAGCAGCCGCTGCGCAGGATCGTGGTCACGGGCTTCTGGAGCTCGAGCGGCAGACCGCGGGCGACGATGTCGAACACGGCCGATCCTCCGGCGGACAGGATCACCTGGGACGCCGCGAACAGGCCTTCCGCGTCGCAGCGCTTCGCCACGTCGCGCACGCCTGCGAGCAGGCGCTCGACCTGCGGCGCGTCGTCCTCCGAGCCGCTGACGGCGAGCCCCTCGTAGCATTCGATGCCCGCGAGCGCGACGCTGCGCGTGCCGGCGATCGCCCGCGCCAGCGTCATCGCGTCGGCGCTCGAGCGCGCGCCCGTGCGCCCGCCCTCGTAGCCGATCTCCAACAGGGTCCGGAGCGGCGCGTCGAGCGGATGCCGGCGCGCCTCGGCGTCCACGAGGGCGAGCTGCGCGAGCGAGTCGACCAGGAAGAAGACCTGGAGCGAGCGACGCTCGCGGGCGAGCTCGATCAGCCGCGCGATGTCCGCGCCCGCGAGCACTTGGTTCGCGATGATCGCGCGCTCGACGCCGACGCTCGCGCAGATCTCGAGCTGGCGCAGGTCGGCGACCGTGATGCCCCAGGCGCCGTCGTCGATCTGGCGGGCGAAGATCTGCGGGCACATCGTCGTCTTGCCGTGGGGCGCGATGCGCACGCCGGTGGCTCGCGTGAAGTCGCGCATCCACGCCGAGTTGCGATGCATCGCGCTGCGCCTGACGACCGCGACCGGAAACGGCACGTCGCCGCGCAGCAGGTTCCAGCCCTGCCGGCCGACGTCGCGCAGGGGCATCGCGCGCGCCGCACGCGGGAATCCCTTGAAGCGGCCGTCGACCGGCTCGGCGAGGATGCGCGAGAGATCCAGCGTCATCGCGCTCCCCACGCGCCGACGACCTTCGACAGCGCCTCGCCGATGCCGCGCGCGCAGCCGAGCACCGGCGCCGGCACGTTGACGCCCTTGGGACCCGGGAACGGCGCGACGTAGCCGCCCGCCTCCTCGATCAGCAGCAGGCCGGCCATCGCATCCCAGGCGTTGAGCGAGTATTCGACGAAGCCGTCGAAGCGGCCGGCCGCCACGTGCGCGAGCTGCAGGGCGCCCGCGCCCATGTTGCGCGTCGCCGTGCCGGCGTCCATCAGCGCGTGGCGCAGCGCGAGCACGCGCGGCTCGGGCGCCCGGTCGTGGTGCCCGATGCACACGAACGCGTCGGACAGCTCGCTGCAGTCGCTGGTCTGCACTCGGATGTCGCCGCCGGTCCGCTCGACGAACGCGCCCAGGCCGCGCTGCGCGTGGAAGAGCTCGTCGTGCTCCGGGTCGTAGACCACGCCGATCTCGCGCACGCCCTGCTCGGCGTAGGCGATCGACACGCAGTAGTAGCGCACGCCGCGGAGGAAATTGTGCGTCCCGTCGATCGGGTCGACGATCCAGAGATGGTCGGGATCGCCGGCGAAGGCGGCGGCCGTCTCCTCGCCGAGGAAGCCGTCGCCGGGAAAGGCAGCGGCGAGCCGGCTGCGGATCAGCTCCTCGACCGCGCGGTCGGCGCGGCTCACCAGGTTCTGCGCGCCCTTGTGCTCCACCTCGAGGACCTCGCGCTGCGAGAAGAAATGACGCGCGAGCGCTCCGGCGGCGCGAGCGAGCTCCAGTGCGGCGACATAGCGGGCGGATATGGGCATCGGATCCTCGAGCGTCGGTTCAACGGCGGGAGCGCGACCGCCCTTCGCGGCGGCCGTGATCGGGAAAGAGCTCGCGCAGCGCGCCGATCATCGCGGCAATCGGGACGAAGCGGCGCAGCGACGCATGGTAGGTCGCGCCGGAGTGGAAGCTCCAGATCTCGCGCCGGAACGGCACGATGGCGACATCGGGCTCCGGCCGCGCGGAGAGGTACGCATCCGCGAGACACGCGAGATACGGACCGGCCTTGAGGAGCTGCATCACCGCGTGCAGCGACGTCGTCACGACGCGCACGTCGGGGGCCGCCTGTCCGGCCGCGTGCAGCATCTGCGTGAGCTTCTCCAGCGTGTCGAGATCGTGCTGGTAGAGCACCCACGGATGCCGCGCGAGGTCGGCCACCGTCACCCGCCGCTTGCGCTGCAGGGGATGGTGCCGCCCGGCGAGCACCCGCAGGTGGAACTCGCCGAAGTCTTCCGCCTCGATGCCCGGCGGCAGCGCGTGCGCGGCGGGCAGCGCGCACATCACGAGGTCGAGGTCGCCGGCGAAGAGCTTCGGGAGCACGACCGTGTTCACGCCCACTTCGAGATCGATCTGCAGCTTCGGGAAGCGCTCGTGGAGGCGCGCGATCGCAAGCGGCACCAGCGTGCGTCCCCAGTAGGGGCCCGCGCCCACGCGGATCGACCCGACCTCGCCGCGCACGATCGACTCGATCTCCGCGTCGGCGAAGCGGCACTGGGCCTCGATCAGCCGCGCATGGGCGAGGAGCGCCGAGCCGCTGGAGGTGAGCGCCATGCCGCGCGCGCGCCGGTCGAAGAGCGCCGCGCCCACGAGCTGCTCGAGCCTGCGCACGCTCTTGGTGAGCGCCGGCTGGCTCAGGGAAAGCTCGCGCGCCGCGGCGCTCAGGTTGCCGGTCCGCGCCACCGCCAGGAACGGGCGCAGCAGGTCGGCATTGCGCAGCAGAGGCATTACCCGCGGTTATAGCTCGATGATCAGATTGAATTTTACAGCATTCCTCGCCCGCTCTAGGCTACGGGCTTCCGCCCGGATCCGAGGATCCCGATGAAGGCCGTGTTCGTGCTGTTCGATTCGCTGTGCCGCAATGCGCTGGGCTGCTACGGTTCGCCGTGGGTCGGCACGCCCAACTTCGACCGCTTTGCGCGCTCGGGCGTGACCTTCGAGAGCCACTTCGTCGGGAGCCTGCCCTGCATGCCCGCGCGGCGCGACCTGCACACGGGCCGGCTCAACTTCATGCACCGGAGCTGGGGACCGCTCGAGCCCTTCGACAACTCCTTCCCGCAGTCGATGTGGGAGGCGGGCATCCACACGCACCTCGTGAGCGACCACCTCCACTACTTCGAGGACGGCGGGGCGACCTACCACAGCCGCTTCCGCACCTGGGACTTCGTGCGCGGCCAGGAGTACGACGCGTGGAAGGCGATGGTCCAGCCACCGGTGGAGCGGCTGCGCGAGAAGTACGCGGCCAAGCATTACAACTTCGACTCTAGCTGGCGGCGTCCCAAGGACCGCTACGACGGAAGCTGGAAGCGCATCCAGCACGCGATCAACAGCGAGTTCATGGTCGAGGAGAAGGACCTGCCGCTCGCGCGCTGCTTCGCCTCGGCTTTCGAGTTCCTGGACCTGAACCGGACGGCCGACCCCTGGTTCCTGATGCTCGAATGCTTCGACCCGCACGAGCCCTTCCAGGCGCCGGCGCGCTTCAAGGAGCGCTACGCGACCGGCTGGAAAGGCGGCATCCTCGACTGGCCGATCTACGAGAAGTCGACCGGCAGCACACCGGAGGAGATCGCCGAGATCCGCGCCAACTACGCCGCGCTGGTCGCCGCCTGCGACCACTACTTCGGGCGGCTCCTCGACTACTTCGACCGCCACGACCTCTGGCGCGATACCGCGCTCGTCCTGTCCACCGATCACGGCTTCCTCCTCGCCGAGCACGACTGGTGGGGCAAGAACCTGCAGCCCTACTACACGGAGATCTCGCACATTCCGCTGATCGTGCATCATCCGCATGCGCGGCGCTACACCGGCGAGCGCCGCCGCGCGCTGACCCAGACGATGGACCTGATGCCGACGTTCCTCGACCTCTTCGGCCTGCCGGCGCCGCAGGAAGTGCGCGCGCGCTCGGTGCTCCCGCTGCTCGAAGCCGACATTCTCCAGCGCGACATCGGCATCTTCGGCATGTTCGGCGGCCCGATCGGCGCCACCGACGGACGCTATACGTACTACCTCTATCCCGAGGACCTTTACGCGCCGGGACTGCACGAGTACACGCTCATGCCGATGCACCTGTCATCGCTTTTCAGCGAATCCGAGATGAAGACCGCCGTGCTCGCGAAGCCCTTCGATTTCACCAAGGGCATGCCGATCCTGCGCGTGGACGCGCTCAAGGACGCCCGCCGCATCCCGATCCACGACGACAAGCGCTTCGACCCGGATTTCGGCACGACGCTGTACGATCTGGCCGTCGATCCTAAGCAGATGAAGCCTTTCCGGGACGCCGCGCTCGAGCAGCGCTTCCATGCGGGGATCGTGCGCGAGCTGCGGGCGCACGACGCGCCGCAGGAGATCTACGGCCGCTACAGGCTTCAGACCGAAGAGGCGGAGGTCGAGGCCGAGTGAAGCGCGCTCGCCCTCCCGGCGAAAGCGGGGAGTCGGCGACTTCTTTGCGAACGACACTGGATTCCCGCTCGCGGGAATGACGGACCAACGGAGGAGGCCCTCATGCACATCATCAAAACAGCCGGAGTCGGGTTCGCCATCGCGCTTTTCGCTGTCGCGACCGCCTTCGCCCAGAAGCCCTTCGCCGACGTCGGCAAGCAGCCATCGATCACGATCCTCGCCGCATCGACGCCGTGGTACCCCGCGTTCGAGAAGGTCGTCGGCCTCTACGAGCAGCAGACCGGCAACAAGATCAAGCTCGACGTCGTCCCCTTCGGCGGCGTCCTCGAGAAGGCGCGCAACGCGGTGCGCGGCGGCGAGAGCCCGTACGATCTCGTGATGCTCGACACGCAGTGGACGATCGAGTTCTACGAGGGCGGCTTCGTCGCACCGCTCAAGGAGATCGATCCGGCCTTCGAGCTGCCGAAGGAGGTCCTGAGCTACGGCGACTCCGGCTACTGGAACGCGCAGAAGCGCTGGCGCACCTCCGAGGGCGGCAAGCTCATGGCCTACACCGTGCTCGGCAACGTGCAGCTTCTGTACTATCGCGCCGACCTGCTGAAGCAGGCGGGGCTCTCTCCGCCGAAGAGCTGGGACGACGTGCTCGCGGCCTGCGCGAAGCTCGCCGACCCGCCGAAGAGCTACGGCTTCGTCGCTCGCGGCGAGAAGGGCAACGGCATCCGCTACGACTGGATGAGCCTCATGCTCGCGCACGGGGCTTCGGTGGTGAAGGACCCGGCCGCCGGGGACTACGCCGTGACGATCAACAGCCCGCAGGCCAAGGCGGCGCTCGACCAGTACATCGGGCTGCTCAAGCGCTGCGGCCCCGCGAACTACGGCTCGCTCGGTCAGGGCGACGTGATCCAGCTTCTCGCCACGGGCAAGGCGGCGATGGGCGACGTCGTCACCGCCGCGTTCGCGAGCTTCGAGGACCCGAGCAAGTCCGCCGTGGTGGGCAAGCTCGAGACCGAGGCCCTGCCGAGCGGCGCCGGTGGAGCGCGCGGCGCGGTCATCGGCAACTGGAACGCGGTCGTGCCGAAGAACGCGCCCGACGCGCAGAAGAAGGCGGCGCTCGCATTCACGCGCTGGTTCGTCACCTACGATGCGCAGCGCGCCTTCGCGGAAGCGGGCGGCATTCCCAGCCGCAGCGACGTCTACACCTCCGACCTCGCGAAGCAGCCGCGCTTCCGCTGGATGCCGGCGTATCTCGAGACGATGAAGTCCGCGCAGCAGGAGCTCGGCTACGCCGAGGGTGCGCAGGTCGAGCAGGTGCTGGGCCTGCGGCTCAACCAGGCGCTGATCGGCGAGGCGAGCTCGGGCAAGGCGCTCAACGCCGCGGCGAAGGAGATCGAGGAGCTGTTCCGGAAGAGCGGACGCAAGACGGGGAGCTTGCCGCCGCTGCCGGAATAGCGGGTCCTAGCCCGGCGCACGGCTCGGACGGCTGTCATCCCGGCGGAGGCCGGGATCCAATCTGCGTCACAGTGCAATAACGAACCAAACTTGGGCCCCGGCCTGCGCCGGGGCGACCCACGCATGGACTTCCTCAACCGCCACTTCCGCCACTGGAGCCTGCTGCCGGCCGTGGCGCTCTTCGTTCTCCTCACGCTCTATCCGGTCGCGAATCTCTTCCGGATGAGCGTGTCGACGATCGCGTTCACCGAAGGCCATGAGGTCTGGACGTTCACCCCGCTCGCCAACCTCGCGCTGCTGCGCGCCGACGAGGTGATCGCGCCGGCGGTCGCCAACACGCTCCTGTTCGTGATCGCCGCGGTGACCCTCGAGATCGTGCTCGGCGTCGCCCTCGCGATCCTCGTGGCCGGAGTCGCACGCGGCAAGGGCTTCGTGCGGACGGTGATGATCCTGCCGATCCTGGTGCCGCCGGTCGCGATCGGCAGCATGTGGAAGCTGCTCTACAACTACGACTTCGGCATCTTCAACCAGGCGCTGACGGCGATCGGCCTGCCTTCGGTCAACTGGCTCGGCTCGACCTCGCTCGCGCTTTGGTCGGTCGTGGTCGTCGACGTCTGGCACTGGGTGCCGTTCGTGTTCCTGATCTTGTTCGCCGCGGTCGCGGCGCTGCCGGTCGAGGTGCTCGAGGCGGCACGCGTCGACGGCGCCACGCGCTGGCAGCTCGTGCGCCGGGTGATGCTGCCGCTGCTCAAGCCCGCGATCGTCGTCGCGCTGGTCTTCCGCGCAATCCTCGCCTTCAAGGTCTTCGACGAGGTGTACCTGCTCACCTCCGGCGGACCGGGCACGTCGACCGAGCTGGTGACGCTGCACCTCTACAAGGTGTTCTTCGAGCAGAACCAGCTCGGCTACGGAGCGCTGCTCTCGCTCGCATTGATCGCGGCGATCGTCGCCTTCCTCCTGGTCGGCCGGCGCGCGATGCGCGCCGCGCGCGTCTGATGGCGACGCTTCCTGCGGCGCTCCGCAAGCCGCGCGCCGGGGCCCTGCCGACGCCTCCCGCTCTCGGCAGCGGGTGGGGCGGCGCGGCCGCGCTCGCGTTGGCGGTGCTCGCGATCCTCGGGCCGTTCGCATGGATCCTGACCGCCTCGTTCAAGTACCAGATCGCGATCTATTCCGGCGAATGGCCGTTCACGCCGACCTGGTCCAACTACGCCGAGGTGCTGTTCGGCCGGCGCTCGGACTTCGCCGCCAACGTGGTCAACAGCCTGATCGTGGCGTCCGCCAGCACCGCGCTCGTGCTCGTCGTCGGCGCGCTCGCGGCGTATTCGCTGCAGCGCTTCCGGTGGCCCGCGTGGGTAAGCGGCACGTTCCTCGGCTGGACGCTCGTCTTCCACATGATCCCGGTGATGACGCTGATCGGCCCCTGGTACGTGGCGTTCCGCGAGCTCGGTCTCTACGATACGCGGCTCGCGCTCGTCCTCACCCACGTGACCATCAACCTGCCGATGACCGTATGGCTGATGCGCGCGTTCTTCCGCGAAGTCCCGCACGAGATCGAGGAAGCCGCGGTCATCGACGGCTGCCGGCCGTTCCAGGCGTTCTGCAAGGTGACGCTGCCGCTGGTCGTCCCGGGGCTCATTGCCGCGGGCATCCTCGCGTTCATCTTCAGCTGGAACGAGTTCCCCGTCGCCCTGAGCCTCACGTCGCGCGACCTCGCGACCGTGCCGGTGGCGATCGCGCGGTTCGCGCAGCAGTACGAGATCCAGCACGGGCAGATGGCCGCCGCGTCGATCGTCGCGACGATCCCGGCGCTCGTTCTGATGGCGCTCGGGCAGCGCTTCATCGTCCGCGGCCTCACGCTGGGCGCGGTCAAATGACGGGGGCGGGGCGAGGCAATCCGGGCCGATTCATGCTTTAATGACGCTGCCGCGAAAGCTCGAGCCGTTGCCTTCGCGCCGTACCGCCGCCCGCGTCGATCCATGCGCAACACCACCCGCTTCGCCACCGGTCGTGCCCTCGACGTCGTTTGCCTCGGCCGGTTCGCGGTCGACTTCTACGCCCAGCAGATCGGCGCCCGGCTCGAGGACGTGACGAGCTTCGCCAAGTACCTGGGCGGCTCGTCGGCCAACACCGCCTTCGGCTGCGCGCGGCTGGGCCTGAAGGCCGGCCTCATCTCGCGCATCGGCGACGACGCGCTCGGCCACTTCTTGGTCGAGACGATCGCGAAGGAAGGCTGCGACGTCTCGCACGTGAGCGTCGATCCCGCCCGGCTCACCGGCGCGGTCGTGCTCGGCATCAAGGACCGCGACAGCTTCCCGCTCATCTTCCTGCGCGAGAACTGCGCCGACATGGCGATCGCTGAAGGCGACGTCGAGGCGTCGTACATCGCGAGCAGCAAGGCGCTGCTCATCACCGGCACGCACCTGTCCACCGAGTACATCAACCGCATCAGCAGCCTCGCGCTCGACCGCGCGCGGGCGCACGACGTGCGCACGGTGCTCGACATCGACTACCGGCCGGTGCTCTGGGGGCTCACCAAGCGCGGCGATGGCGAGACGCGCTACGTCCGCTCGGACAACGTCACCGCACACCTGCAGCGCATGCTGCCGAAGTTCGACCTCGTCATCGGCACGATCGAGGAGTTCAACATCGCCGGCGGCAGCGGCGACATTATCGCGTCGCTCGAGGCGATCCGCGGCGTCACTCCGGCGACGCTGGTGGTCAAGCGCGGGCCGCTCGGCTGCGCGGTGATCGACGGCGCGATTCCGCGCTCGCTCGACGACGCGTTCAACGGCAAGGGCGTCACGGTCGAGGTGCTCAACGTGCTCGGCGCGGGCGACGCCTTCTCGGCGGGATTCCTCTCCGGCTGGGTGCGCGGCGAGGACTACGACGCCTGCGCCCGCTACGCCAACGCCTGCGGCGCGCTGGTCGTGTCGCGCCACGGCTGCGCCCCGGCGATGCCGACCCGGATCGAGCTCGACTACTACCTCGAGCACGCGAACGAGATCCCCCGGCCCGACCAGGACGCGACGCTCACGCGCCTGCATCGCGTCACCGCGCCGCGCGCGCCGCGACCGGAGCTGTTCGCCTTCGCGTTCGATCACCGCAACCCGTTCTTCGACCTGGCACGCGAGGCCGGCGCCGACGAGAGCCGGGTCGCGAGGCTGAAGCGCCTGTTCGTCGACGCGGTCGCGCAGACCGAGGAGCGCATGGAGCTCGGCGGACGCATCGGCATCCTCTGCGACGACCGCTACGGCCAGGACGCGCTCAACGCCGCCACCGGGCGCGGCTGGTGGATCGGACGGCCGGTCGAGCTGGCCGGCTCGAACCCGCTGGTCTTCGACCGCGGCCGCTCGGTCGGTACCACGCTCGTCTCCTGGCCCGCGGAGCACGTCGTCAAGTGCCTCGTACGCTATCACCCCGACGAGTCGATCGAGACGCGGCTCGAGAACGAAGCGCAGGTGCGCGCGCTCTGCGACGCCGTGCAGGCGACGGGGCACGAGCTCCTGCTCGAGATCGTCCCGCCTTCGACCCTGCCGCGCGCTCCCGACGCCGTCTACCGCGCGCTCAAGCGCTTCTACAACCTCGGCGTCTATCCGGAATGGTGGAAGCTCGAGCCGATGGCGGCGGCCGAGTGGCGCGCGATCGACGCGCTGATCGCGGAGCGCGATCCCTATTGTCGCGGCGTCGTGCTGCTGGGTCTCAACGCGCCCTTCGACAAGCTCGCGGACGGGTTCGCCGCGGCTCGGGCGAGCAGGCTTTGCCGCGGCTTCGCCGTCGGCCGGACGATCTTCCACGTGCCCTCGCGCGCCTGGCTTGCCGGCGAGATCGACGATGCCGCGCTCGTCGAGCAGGCGTGCGCGGGCTTCGAGCGGCTGATTCGCGCCTGGCGCGACGCGCGCAGCCAGGAAGTCGCCGGTGGCGCGCGGGAACGAGCCGCGTGAGTCGACCGCTCACTTTCGTACGTCGTTCCCGCCCAAGCGGGAACCCGGCATCGTTGATGCGATGACCCGCAACGCCTCGACCCGCCTCACGACGGCCCAGGCGCTGGTGCGCTATCTCGCCGCGTTGCGCGCCGAGACAGGGCTCGCCGACGTGGGCTCGGCGCCGCTCTTCGGCGGCGTTTTCGCGATCTTCGGGCACGGCAACGTCGCTGGCCTGGGCGAGGCGCTGTACCGGCACCGGGCGGAGCTGCCGACGTATCGCGCCCACAACGAGCAGGCGATGGCGCACACCGCGATCGCCTACGCCAAGGCGCACATGCGCCGGCGCATGATGGCCTGCACGACCTCGGTCGGCCCCGGCGCGACCAACATGGTCACCGCGGCCGCGCTGGCGCACGTGAACCGGCTGCCGGTGCTGCTGCTTCCCGGCGACATCTTCATCTCCCGCGCGCCCGACCCAGTCCTGCAGCAGGTCGAGGACTTCCACGACGGCGGAGTCTCCGCGAACGATTGCTTCAAGCCGGTCTCGCGCTACTTCGACCGGATCGTGCACCCCGAACAGCTCCTCGCCGCGCTGCCGCGCGCGATCCAGGTGCTCACCGACCCGGCCCTGTGCGGACCGGTCACGCTCGCGTTCCCGCAGGACGTGCAGACGATGGCGTACGATTTTCCGGAGGCGTTTTTCGCGCCGCCGCCGATACTCTTTCGCGCGGCTTCTCCGGACGAGGCCGAGCTCGCGCGCGCGGCCGCCGTGCTGCGTGCCGCGAAGCGTCCGCTGATCGTCGCCGGCGGCGGAGTGCTCTACGCGCTCGCGACGGGCGCGCTGTGCGCCTTCGCCGAAGCGCATGCGGTCCCGGTGGCCGAGACCCAGGCCGGCAAGGGCGCGCTGCCCTGGGACCACCCGCTGCAGCAGGGCGCGATCGGCGTCACCGGGTCGCCGGCGGCCAACGCGCTCGCGCGCGAAGCCGACGTCGTGCTCGCGGTCGGGACGCGGCTCCAGGATTTCATGACCGGCTCGCATTCGCTGTTTGCGCAGGCGACGCTCGTCGGCCTGAACGCGAACGCGTTCGACGCGCTCAAGTGGCGCGCGATCGGCGTCGTCGCCGATGCCGGTCGCGGGCTCGCCGCGCTCTCGCGCGCGCTTCCCGGCTGGCGCTCGGATGCGAAATGGGAGGCGCAGGCGAAGAAGGGCGCGGAGGCCTGGCGCGCGGACGTCGCGCGCATCACCGGGAGGCGCGACGCCAAGCTCCCCTACGAGGGCGAAGTGATCGGTGCGGTGCAGCGCTCGAGCGCCGATTCGCCGGCCAATGACATCGTCGTCTGCGCCGCGGGGACGCTGCCCGCGGACCTCCACAAGCTCTGGCGCACCAGCCTGCCCGGCGGCTACCACATGGAGTACGGCTACTCGTGCATGGGCTACGAGATCGCCGGCGGCCTGGGCGCGAAGATGGCGCATCCGGAGCGCGAGGTGGTCGTCATCCTCGGCGACGGCAGCTACCTCATGCTCAACTCCGAGATCGCGACCTCGGTGCTGCTCGACCACAAGCTCGTGATCGTCGTGCTCGACAATCACGGCTTCGGCTGCATCAACCGGCTGCAGCAGGCCTGCGGCGGCGCGCCGTTCAACAATCTCTTCGCCGACAGCGTGCAGGGCGCTCGCGGCGCGCCGAAGATCGACTTCGCGGCGCACGCGGCTTCGCTTGGTGCGCTCGCGGAGAACGTCAAGACCATTCCCGAGCTCGAAGCCGCGCTCCGGCGCGCGCGCGCCGCGGAGAGAACCTACGTGGTGTGCATCGAGACCGATCCCGACCGCACGACGGAAGACGGCGGCTGGTGGTGGGAAGTCGCCGTGCCCGAGGTCTCCGACCGCGAGCAGGTGCGCAAGGCGCGGGCGGCGTACGAGGAAGGGAAGCGGAAGCAGGCGCCATGAAGGGAAACGCTTCGCGTCGCCATCATCCCGGCGCAGGCCGGGATCGTCCCGCCCCAGCTTGGGTCCCGGCCTTCACCGCGGCGACGATGATCACATCCCCCGCCGATGCCTGACGCCTTTGCCGTCAAGATCGGCATCAATCCGATCTCGTGGACCAACGACGACCTGCCGTGGCTGGGCGGCGAGACGCCGCTCGAAGTCGCGCTCTCGGAAGGCAAGGCGATCGGCTACCAGGGCTTCGAGCTCGGCAACAAATTCCCCCGCGAATCGGCCGCGCTGCGCGCGGTGCTCGCGAAGCACGGGCTGGAGCTCGTCTCGGGCTGGTACTCCGGACGCCTGGCGCGACGCTCGGCGGAGGAGGAGATCGCTGCCGTCGGCCCGCATCTCGAGCTCCTGGCCGGCAACGGCGCGAAGGTGATGGTGTACGGCGAGGTCGCCGACAGCATCCAGGGCGCGCCGGTGCCGCTCTACAAGCGGCCGCGTTTCCGATCCGACGCGGAGTGGCGCAGCTACGCCGACAAGCTGACGCGCTTCGCGCGCCACACGCTCGAGCACGGCGTGCGCCTCGCCTACCATCATCACATGGGCGCCTACGTCCAGGCGCCCGCGGATGTCGATCGGCTGATGGCGCTTGCCGGCGACGAGGTGGGGCTGCTCTTCGACAGCGGGCACATGACTTTCGCCGGCGGCGACGCGGTGGCGATGCTCGCGAAGCACGTGCGGCGCGTCTGTCACGTGCATTGCAAGGACGTGCGACCGGCCGTGCTCGCGCAGGCGTACAACCGCGACTGGAGCTTCCTGGAAGCCGTGATCAACGGCGCGTTCACCGTACCGGGTGACGGCGCGGTCGACTTCGCCGCCATCGTCGCGCTGCTGCGCGGGCACGCCTATCGCGGCTGGCTGGTGGTCGAGGCCGAGCAGGATCCGGTCGTCGCGCCGAGCTACGCGTTCGCCGAGAAGGGCTTTCGCCACCTGCGCGGATTGCTCGACTCGCCGCCGTCGCGCACCGAGAGCGGCATCGAAGGAGCCACCGCATGAGCCTGCTCGTCAAAGCCCGCCGCGACGGGCGCAGCATCGTCGAGGTGACCGCGCGCAGCGCCGGATGGAGCTATGTCGGCTTCGCCGCCTATCGGCTCCGCGCCGGCGAATCGGTGACGCTGCCCGCCGACGGGCTCGAGCGCTGCATCGTGGTCCTCTCCGGCACCGTGACCGTCCGCGCCGGGGACGAGGCGTGGAAGGAGATCGGCGAGCGCGCGAGCGTGTTCGAGGACCGCTCGCCCTACGCGGTGTATCTGCCACGGGGCGTCGCCGCGTCGGTCGCCGCGCACGCCCCTGCCGAGATCGGCGTGGCGAGCGCGCCGGCGTCGAGCGCGCACAGCGCGCGCCTGATCGAGCCCGGCAGCATGAAGCGCTTCTCGCGCGGCAGCGGCGCCAACACCCGCTACGTCTGCGACATCCTCCCGGAGACGGCACCCGCGGATCGTCTGCTCGTCGTCGAGGTGCGCACGCCGAGCGGGCACTCCTCGAGCTATCCGCCGCACAAGCACGACACCGACAACCCGCCGGCGGAGACCTCGCTCGAGGAAACCTACTACCATCGCCTGAATCCGGCGCAGGGCTTCGCCTTCCAGCGCGTCTACACCGACGACCGCTCGCTCGACGAATCGATGGCGGTGGAGGACCACGACGTCGTGATGGTGCCGCGCGGCTATCATCCGGTGGTCGTGCCCTACGGCTACGAGTCGTACTACCTCAACGTGATGGCCGGGCCGAAGCGCGAGTGGCACTTCCACAACGATCCGGTGCACGAGTGGATGCTCAAGAAATGACGGAGAACGCATGACTGACGTCGCTCTTTTCGGCGCCGGGCGCATCGGCAAGATCCACGCGGGCAACCTGGTGCGGCAGCCGGGCGTCCGGCTCGCGTACGTCGTCGACGTGAACGCCGCCGCAGCCGGCGAGCTGGCGCAGAAGTACGGCGCGAAGGCCGCGAGCGCGGACCAGGCGTTCGGCGATGCGAGCGTCAAGGCGGTCGTCATCGGTGCATCGACCGACACCCACGCCGAGCTGATCCGGCGCGCGGCGGCCGCGAAGAAGGCCATCTTCTGCGAGAAGCCGGTCGATCTCGCGCTCGGCCGCGCACGCGAATGCCGCCAGGCCGTGATCGAAGCGGGCGTGCCGTGCCTGATCGGCTTCCAGCGCCGCTACGACCCGACATTCTCGTCGCTCAAGGACCGCCTGAACGCCGGCGAGATCGGCGAGCCGGAGATGCTCGTCGTCACCAGCCGCGACCCCGGCGCGCCGCCCGTGGAGTACATCAAGGTCTCGGGCGGCATCTTCAAGGACATGCTGATCCACGACTTCGACATCTTCCGCTGGATCCTCGGCGACGAGGCCGCGAGCGTCTACGCCACGGGAAGCTGCCTCACCGATCCGGCGGTGGCGAGCGCCGGCGACATCGACTCGACCGCGGTCGCGATCCGCACGAAGAAGGGGCGGCTCGCGCTCATCAACACCTCGCGCCGCGCCGCCTACGGCTACGACCAGCGCTTCGAGGTGCTGGGCAGCAAGGGGATGCTGCAGGCCGGCAACCACCGCCCGACCGAAGTGGTCGCGTCGACCGGGGCGAGCGTGAGCCGCGACAAGCCGGAGCATTTCTTCCTGGAGCGCTACCGCGTCGCCTACGCGAACGAAATGGCGCACTTCTTCGACTCGCTCGCGAAGGGCGCGCCGATGCGCACCTCGATCGACGACGGCGTGAAGGCGCTCGAGCTCGCCGAAGCGGCGACGACCTCGTGGCGCGAGAAGCGGATCGTCGAGCTGTGAGCGCCACCCCGCTCAGGATCGGCATCGCGGGCCTGGGTCGGCTCGGCAAGCGGCACGCCGAGAACCTCGCCCGGCGCGTGCCCGGTGCGAGGCTCGTCGCGGCGTGCAGCCCGGTGGCCGAGGAGCGCGAATGGGCGCGCAGGACCCTGGGCGTCGAGCACGCGGAGGCCGAGCTCTCCGGGCTCCTTGCCCGCGAGGACGTCGACGCGGTGTTCCTCGTCACGCCGACCTCCCTCCATCCGCAGCAGATCGTCGAGGCACTGCAGGCAGGCAAGCACGTGTTCTGCGAGAAGCCGCTCGCGCTCGACCTGGCCGAGTGCCGCCGGGTTGAAGCCGAGGCGGCGAAGCACCCGAAGCTCAAGGTGATGATCGGCTACGGACGGCGCTTCGACTCGAGCTACAGCGACGCGCACGCCAAGGTCGCGGCGGGCGCGATCGGCACGCCGTTCCTCGTGCGCTCGCAGAACCTCGACATGAACGATCCGTCGGGATTCTTCGTGCGCTTCGCGCCGACCAGCGGCGGCATCTTCCTCGACTGCAGCGTCCACGACATCGACCTCGCGCGCTGGTTCCTGGGCTCGCCGAGGCCGCTGCGCGTGTTCGCCACCGGCACGATCGCGATCCATCGCGGCCTCGAGGAATTCGGCGACGTCGACAACGGGATCGCGACCTGCGAGTTCGAAGGCGGCAAGCTCGCCTGCTTCTACGCCTCGCGCACGATGGCGCACGGCCACGAGACCTCGACCGAGGTGTTCGGGACCGCCGGGCGGCTCGCCATCGGGACCAACCCGCGGCTCGACCGCGTCGACATCTCGGATGCGCACGGCGTGCGCAACGAGTGCACGCCGACCTTCTACGAGCGCTTCGAGGAGGCGTTCCTGCGCGAGACGCTGGAATTCGTGCGCGCGGTGGCTGAGGACCGCGTTCCCGCACTCACGCTAAACGACGCGACCGAGGCCACGCGCATCGGCATCGCGCTGCGGGAGTCGCTGCACACGCGCCGCATCGTCGAGCTCTGATGACGCGGCAGCACCTCGCGCCGCGCGACCTCGCGCTGGTGCTCGCCGTCGTCGCGATCCTCGGCTTCGGCTTCGTCGCGATCAAGGTCGGTTTGCGGGAGGTGCCGCCGTTCGCGCTGGCAGGTTTACGCTTTTTCTTCGCGGCGGTGCCGATGGTGTTCTTCGTCAAGCGCCCGCGCATCCCCTGGACGCTGGTGGCGGGCTACGGCTTCGCGATCGGCGTCGCACAGTTCGGGCTCCTGTTCCTCGGGGTGAAGCTCGGCATGCCCGCCGGGCTCTCCTCGCTGGTGATCCAGGTCCAGGTGTTCTTCACCATCGGGCTCGCGATGGTCTTCCTCGGCGACAAGCCGCGGCGCGAGGACCTGCTCGGCGCCGCGATCGCGACCCTCGGCGTCGTGCTGCTGGGCGCGCACAAGCTCATGATCGGGGACGCCTCCACGACGATCGGCTTCCTGCTGGTGATCGTCGCGGCGTTCTGCTGGGCCGTGGGCAACATCGTCGCGAAGCGCGCCGCCGGTCGCTACGACGCCGACATGCTCGCGCTGGTCGTCTGGTCGAGCCTGGTGCCGCCCCTGCCGCTCGCGCTCCTCTCCTTCGCCTTCGAGGGCGGCGCGAGCGTGTGGACCGCGGTCGCGTCGGCGAGCGCGCTCACCTGGGGCTGCGTGCTGCTACTCTCCTGGGGAGCGACGCTGTTCGGCTTCGCGTCCTGGGCGCGGCTGCTGCACCGCTATCCGACCGCGCTCATCACCCCGTTCGGGCTCCTGATCCCCGTCTTCGGGCTCGCGAGCACGGCGCTGCTGCTCGACGAGGCGCTCGCGCCGCTGCAATGGGCGGGCGTGGCGCTCGTCATGCTCGGGCTCGCCGAGAGCGTCTACGGCGCGCGGCTGCGCACGCGGCTGCGCCAGCGGTAGACCCCGCGCCGGCCCGCGCGCTCAAGGCCACCGGACCGCGCTTGCAATCGGCCCGGGCCGCCCGCATCCTACGGTAGCACCACCGACGAGACGACCATGTCCGCTTCCGCCCGCATGCCGGCGATCTTCTTCGGGCACGGCAGCCCGATGAACAGCCTCGAGAGCAACCGCTACACCGAGGCCTGGCGCGAGCTCGGCGCAGCGGTCGGGAAGCCCAAGGCGATCCTCGCGGTCTCGGCCCACTGGTACGTCGATGCAACGGCCGTGACGGCGATGGAGCGCCCGAAGACGATCCACGACTTCTACGGCTTCCCGCAGGCGCTCTTCGACGTGCAGTATCCTGCCCCGGGCGATCCGGAGCTCGCCGCCCGCGTGCGCGATCTGCTCTCGCCGGTCGACGTCGGCCTGGATCATTCCTGGGGACTCGACCACGGCAGCTGGTCGGTGTTCAAGCACGCGTTTCCGGCCGCCGACGTGCCGATCGTCCAGCTCGCGATCGACGCCACCAAGCCGGCCTCGTTCCATCACGCGCTTGGCGCGCGCCTCGCGCCACTGCGCGACGAAGGCGTGCTGATCGCCGGCAGCGGCAACGTCGTGCACAACCTCGGGACCATGGGCCGTGGCGGCGGCGCGCCTTACGACTGGGCCGTGCGCTTCAACGACTACGTCCGCGGCGCGATCGAATCCGGGCAGCACCAGCGGCTGATCGACTACCCGAAGGCCGGTCCGGACGCGCGGCTCGCGGTGCCCACGCCCGAGCACTACCTGCCCCTGCTCTACGTGCTCGGCGCGCAGGGACCGGGCGAGTCGGCGCAGATCGCGATCGACGGCCTCGAGCTCCGGTCCATCGGCATGCTGAGCGTCCGGGTCGACGGCAGGCAGGCGAGCGCCTGATCGCGGGCGTCAGCCCTCGTACTTCTCGACCACGTCGGCCGGCCGGACGTGCGCGCCGGCCGCGGGCTGGCCGATCTCGCGCAGCGCCCGCCGCTGACGCAGCAGGTCCCAGCACTGGTCGAGGTCGACTTCCATCGCGGAGAGGCGCTCCTTCTCGGCCGCGTCGAGCGCCGCCTTGTTGCGCAGCGCGTGCTCCTCGGCGACCAGCCGCTGAATGCGCGCGAGAACGCGCGTGTCCCGGGTCGTGTCTTCCATACTGAGCCTCCCTTCGGTCATGCACCGGACGCCACGGCATCGCGGCGCGCGAGGCCGTCACGACCCGATCCACCTGGTGCTCGGATCCATCGGGGCGTGCCTGGAACCTCCCGGTTTGATCACGCGGCCGGCGAATCGTTGCGTGGGCCGCGGCTTCACGCTCCGCGGGGGCGCCGCTGATCGAATCCCGGTCAATCCAGTTCCGTCAAGGCTCGGCGCAGCTTTCCCCGAAGTCAAGCCCCCAGCTATCCACAGATTCTGTGCATAAAGCTCGGACCCGAACGGCGATGCTGGTATGCTGGCTCCGACGCCCGCACGCCGCCCTCGGATGCTGATCTGCCAGTTGAGCGACCTGCACGTCTGTCCTCCGGGAACGCTCGCCTACCGGCGGGTGGACACGGCGAGCTTCGTGCGGCGCTGCATCGAGCACATCGCCGCGCTGCTCCCGCAGCCCGACGCGGTCGTCATCACGGGCGACGTGGCCGACCGCGGCTCCGCCGCCGAGTACTGCCACGCGCGCGAGCTCCTCGCGCCGCTGCGCGTTCCGGTGTACGCCATCCCGGGCAATCACGACGACCGCGCGCTGCTGCGCGAAGCGTTTCCGCCGCCCGGCGGCGCGAGCGGACCGGCGGAATTCGTCCAGTACACCGCGAGCGTAGGGCCCCTCGCGCTCGTCGCCCTCGATACGATCGTCCCGGGCGACGGAGGGGGCATGCTCTGCGCGAAGCGTCTCGACTGGCTCGCCGCGGAGCTCGATCGGCTTCGCGCTTCTCCGGTGGTGATCCTGATGCACCATCCGCCGTTCGCGACCGGGATCTCCTACATGGACGCGGTCGGGCTGCAATCGGCCTACCCGCTCGAGCCCGTCATCCGCGGCCATCCCGGTGTGGAGCGCATCCTGTGCGGGCACGTCCACCGCACGATCCTGCGCCGGTTCGGCGGCACGGTCGCCGTGACCTGTCCCAGCCCTGCGCACCAGGTCGCGCTCGACTTCGCGACCGGGGCGCAGCCGTGCTTCGTGATGGAGCCTCCGGGCTACCTCATGCACCGCTGGACGGAGACCGAGGGTTTCACCACCTACGCGGCCGTGCTGGGCGACTACGACGGCCCGTACCGTTTTTACGAAGGCGCAGCGCCGCACTGAGCGTGCCGGCCGCGGCGGAGACCGCGCTGGGCAAGGCGGCGAGGCATCGGGGACGATCCACTAAGAGGAGGCGGGGGAGAAGATGGCGAATTTCGGGATTGCGGGGCTGGACTGGCAGCAGCGCGTCAACTGGGAGCGGCTGCGCCAGTACCGGCTCGACCGCGCGCGCGAGCGCATGAAGGCGCACAAGCTCGGCGCGATGCTGTGCATGTACGACGAGAACGTGCGCTACGTCACCAGCACGCTCACGCCGGGCTGGAACCGGCTCAAGCCCGGGCTGCGCTACGCGCTGCTCTGCGGCGACGATCCGCCGGTGCTCTTCGAGCAGGGCGACCTGGGCGCGCACATCGCGCGGCATTCGCCCTGGATCCCGAAGGAGAACATCCGCTGGTCGTACGCCTGGATCAAGGGCGCGGCGGGCCCGGCCTCGCTGCAGCAAGTCAACAAGTTCACCAACGCGATCCTGAAGGAGATGAAGAAGAGCGGAGTTTCGGGCGCGACCCTCGGCGTCGACTTCGTCGACATCAACATCATCGAGGTGTTCAAGGACGCGAAGATCCGCTGGGCCGACGGCATGACACCGATGATGGAGGCGCGCGCGATCAAGAACGTCGACGAGCAGGAGTGCATGCGCATGGTCGGCGCGATCGGCGACGCGGCGCACTGGGAATGCATGAAGTTCCTCAAGCCCGGGCTGACCGAGAACAAGGTCACCGCGCACATCATGGAGTTCCTGTACTCGATCCCGGGCATGGAGGACGTCGAGGACGTGATCGTCTCCTCGGGGCCGAACACCTGGCCCAACTGGCGAAACTTCTCCGACCGCATCATCAAGCCGGGCGATATCGTGTTCATGGACCTGGCGGCGCTCACCTGGAACGGCTACAAGTCCTGCTACTACCGCACCTACTGCGTGGGCAAGGAGCCGACCAAGGAGCAGAAGCAGTACTACGCCATGGCGCTGAAGTGGCTCTACGATTCGATCAAGGCGGTGAAGGTCGGCGCGACCACGCGCGACATCGCGCTCAAGTGGCCGTCGGCGAAGGAGGCGTGGGGCTACAAGGAGGAGGACCAGGCGGCCGCCAACCTCTGGGGCCACGGGCTCGGGCTCGCGCAATACGACCCGCCGGTCATCTCGCGCATCTGGTCGCTCGACCATCCGGTGGAGATCAGGGAGGGAATGGTGTTCGCGCTCGAGACCCAGCACGGCAAGACGCACGAGTGGGGCGTGCGCATCGAGGAGATGCTGATCGTGCACAAGGACCGGATCGAGATCATCTCCAATTTCCCGGTCGAGCAGATCACGGTGGTCGACCCGATGCCGGGGTACTCGAGCTATGGGAAGGCGTGATGGTCGTTCCCGCGGAAGCGGGAACCCCGTGTCGTTCCGACGAAAGTCGCCGGGTCCCCGCGTTCGCGGGGACGACGACAGCTTGCCCGCCGCGCGCTCTGCGCTGATCGTCTCCATCGCCTCTCCCGAAGCCGTCCACACCGATCGCTTCGGGCCGAAGGCGGCCAATCTCGCACGACTCGGTCACGCCGGATTGCCGATCCCGCACGGTTTCTGCGTCGACGCCGACGCCTATCGCCTGCAGATCGCGGCGGCGGGGCTCGAGATCCATGTGCGCCGGGTCGCGTCGAGCGACGCCGGCGAGGCGCGACGCGCCGCGCTGGCGATGAAGCTCGGACTGCTCGAAGCGCCGATCGCGCCCGCAGTGCTCGAGCCATTGCTCGACGCGTGGCGTGCGCTGTCGGCGAGCGGAGCGCAGACGGTCGTGCGCTCCTCGGCGCTGGTCGAGGACCGTTTCGGCGCGAGCTTCGCCGGCCAGTTTGAAAGCTATCTCGGCCTCGAGAGCCAGGACGAATTCCTGACCGCCGTGCGCTCCTGCTGGGCGGCGCTCTGGGCGACCCGCGTGCTGCGCTACATGGCCACGCACGATGCGAGCCCGGCGGATACCGCGATGGCCGTGCTGGTACAGCCGCTGATCGCGGCGCGGGTCTCGGGCGGCGGGTTGAGCCGCACCGCCGACGGCGACATGGTGCTCACCGCCGCGATGGGGCTCGGCTCGGCGATCGCGCAGGGCGAGGTCGTGCCCGACCGGTTCCTGCTTTCGCGTGCCGGGGCGCTGCGCGCTGCGAGCGCAGGCTACGTCGAGCATCGCCGCGGTTGCGTTCACGCTACTTCGCTCGCAGCAGCCGGGCGAAGCTCGGGCGTCTCGGAGCCGACACTCGGCGTGGCGCGAGTGCGCGAGCTGGGCGTGCTGCTGCGCGAGTGCGAGGAAGCGATGGGCATGCCGGTCGAGATCGAGTGGGCGCTCGACGGCGCGGGCTTCAAGCTTCTCCAGGCGCGCCCGCTGCACGTGCAGGCGCCCGCGGTTCCCGAGGAAATATGGCTGCGCCATCCTGGCTTGAACGGGCATCCCGCCGGTGTCGGCTGGGGCTCGGGGCGGGCCTGCGTCGTGAGCTGCGAGTGCGAGCTCGCGCGCGTCGCACCGGGCGACGTGCTCGTCACCCGCGTCGCCGGTCCGTCGCTCAGCCAGGTGCTCCTGCGGGTCGCCGGCGTCGTGGCCGAGCTCGGCGGCAGCACCTCGCACCTCGCCGCGCTCGCGCGCGAGCGCGGCATTCCCGCGGTGTTCGGCGTGCCGGAGGCAACGACGCGCATTCCCGACGGCGCGCGGATCGCCGTCGACGGCGTGGCCGGCATCGTGCGCTGGCTGCCAACGAACCGTCGCCCCGACGAAGGTCGGGGCCAAGGTTCGGTCAGCGCCGGATCCCGGCCTGCGCCGGGATGACAACGTCTCGATGCGCCCGCGCGTCTTCATCACGCAGCCGATCGCTCGGAGCGCGATCGAGCGCCTGCAGCAGCTCGGCCAGGTGGACTGGAATCGCGACGCTCTGCACGTGCTGACGAAGGACGAGCTCGTCGAAGCGGCCAAGCGCGCCGAGATCCTCTTCTGCCTCTTGTCCGATCGCGTCGACGCCGACCTGATCGCCGCGGGAGCGAATCTGCGCATGATCGCAACCATGAAGATCACGCCCTCCGATATCGACGTCGCGGCGGCGACCGCGCGGCGCATTCCCGTCACCGTCGTCCCTCCGATCGTGACCGAGGCGACCGCGGACCTGCACTTCGCGATCCTGCTCGCGGTCGCGCGCCGCGTGGTCGAGGGCGACCAGCTTCTGCGCCGGGGCATCTTCCCGGGTGCGCAGTCCACGCACCTCGTCGGCGCGGGCGTATGGGGCAAGACCGTCGGCCTCGTCGGCGGCGGCGGCCGCATCGGCCGCGCGGTGGCGCAACGCGCGCGGGGATTCGCGATGCGGACGCTGTACTGGGGTCCGCGGCGAATTCCCGAGCTCGACGAGCGTGAGCTCGGCCTCGCCTACGTAACGCTGGACGCGCTCCTCGCCGAGTCCGATTTCGTCTCGGTGCACGCGCCGCTCAAGCCCGAGACCGTGCACCTGATCGGCGGCCGCGAGCTCGCCCGGATGAAGCCGACGGCGTTTCTCGTCAACACCGCCCGCGGCCCGATCGTTGACGAGAAGGCGCTGACGGAGGCGCTCGCGGCGAAGCGCATCGCGGGGGCGGCGCTGGATGTGTTCGAGCGCGAGCCGCAGGTCGAGGCGGCGCTCCTGTCGATGCCCAACGTGGTGCTGACGCCGCACCTCGGAAGCGCGGTCGCCGAGACGCGGGAGGCGCTCGCCCACGTGGTCGTCGACAACATCGAAGCGTTCGCCGCTGGTCAGCGGCCGCCGAACTGCTGGAATCCGGAGATCTATGCGGGCCGCTGAAGCCCCCGCGGCCTCGCCGGCTCAGCCCGAGCGGTCGTAGCCGGACAGCCAGGCCATGGCGTCCGGCTCGGCGGTGTACACGTCCAGCGTCAGTCCGAAGTCCGCGGCGACCCTGCAGCCGAACTTCTGCGGGTGAATGTGCGTGGCGTGGGCCACGAGCGCGACCACGACCATGCCCTCCGCCTTCTGCGCCCACTCCTCGGCGGCGAGGAAGCGGTCGACGAGCGTGGGGATCGGGACGTCCTCGAGCCCCGTGCAGACGACCATCAGGCGTTCGAGGCTCCGCTCGCGACAGCGCGTGACGATGGCGCTCACGCGGTCGACCGCGTCGACGAGCGACGACTTGCCGCTCAGGCGAGACTCGGCGATGCCGTTGCGGACTTCGAACGATTCCCTCACGGGTATCGGGCCCTTCGCCGAATCCGACGGCTTACTGTTGTTGGAGCGGCGATTCTCGCCCAGTCCGCCTCCGTCCGCAATCTCGCCGCGGGCCTCTACTCCAGCGCGTAAAGGTTGCCGTCCGAGCTGCCGAAGAAGACCACCCCGCCGACGATCAGCGGCGAAGCGAAGATCGAGCCCACCTGGAACTGCCGGTCCGCCGCGACGATCGGCGCTTCGCGCCAGGTCGACCAGAAGAGCATCGCCGCGTTGAAGCGGCGCTCCGCGGTCAGGACCCAGCCGTCGTTGCGCTTCGACGCCTCGGTCTGGTACTCCCACAAGAGCTCCCCGCTCGCGAGATCGCGCGCCTCGAGCGTGCCGTTGAGCACTCCCACCAGGACGACGCTGCCCGCCACGGCCGGCGAGGAAAACACGAAGGCCTTGCCCTGCTTCCGGACGAGCTCCCTGCCGGTCGCCGCGTCGAGCACGAGGTACAGGCTCGAGTCCGACGTGGCGAGCACGACCTTGCCCTGCGCGACCGCGGGCGAGGTAACCACCCAGCTGCCCGCCGCGCCGAAGTGCCACCTCTCCTTGCCGGTCGCCGCGTCGATCGCGTAGAGGTTGGAATCGCGGCAGCCGGTATACACGACGCCGTCGACCACAGCGGGCGACGACTGGAAGCCGACCTGGTTGTGGAACACCGGGTCCTCGCCGCCGTGGAAGCGCCACTTCTCCACGCCCGTCGCGGCGTCGACCGCGTAAAAATAGCTGTCCCAGCTTCCGAAGAACACGACGCCGTCGGCGTAGGCGGGCGAGGCGTGCACGACATCGCCCGTTCGGAACTTCCACCGCAATGCTCCCGACGCCGCGTCGAGCGCATAGACGTTCCCGTCGCCGCTGCCGAAGAACACCGCGCCGCCGGCGACGACCGGGCTGGACAGGAAGACGTCGAAGGGATCGGCGATCGTCTGTGTCTTCGGCTGCAGGCCGTGGATGCCGCGAGCCTCGAAGCGGCGCTCGCCCTGCGTGGCGAATTTCCAGCGCGGCACGCCGCTGCGCGCATCGAGCGCGTAGAGCTTTCCGTCGTAGCTGCCGACGTAGAGCGTCCCGCCCGCGACCGCGGGCGTCGCCGGAACGGGGCCGCCGGTCGCGCGCTTCCAGAGCTGCCGCCCGTCGGTCGCGTCGACGGCATAGACGTTCCCGTCGTCGCCGCCGAAGTAGATCACCCCGTTGGCGTAGACGGGCGACGAGACGATCCGATCGCCGGTCGGGAACCTCCACTTGATCCGATGCAGCTGGCGCGGCGCCTCCGTCGCGTAGACGCCGGAATGCGCAGCGTCGCCGCGAAATGTCGACTGCGCGCCCGCGCCCGCCGAGGCGAGGAAGACCGCGAGCGCGAGCCCTGCGGTCGCGGGCTTCACGAGGCCCGCCCGGCGGCGCGCCGGAGCACCAGCGGCAGCTCGAAGGCGCCCACTTCGATCGTGCCGACGAGCTCGTCGGCGTCTTCGCGCAGGCGTCCCTCGAACACGACGCGGTAGGCCTGCGATTGAACGCGCAGCAGCCGGGCTTCCTCGACTACCAGGTCGACCGGCACGTCGGTCGTCTGCTTGCCGACGATGACGAGCTTCGCGGTCGCCGCCCCGTTCGCGTGATTCTCGAGCGTGAGGCTCACCTGGCGCGGATAGCCGCCGAGCTCGTACTGTCCGGTCCACCGGTCGACGAGGTTGCCGGCGACGGCCGTGCTGCGCGCGGGAGCGTCGACCTGCGCGGCGCCCACCCGCGTGAGCGAAACCGCGGCGGCGTTGCCCGCCTGGCGCAGCTCGCCCGTCATACGGTCGTCGGCGTCGAGCCGCGCCTTTACGCGCGCGGGACCGTCGCCCGGCGTGCTGAGCACGGTGCCGAGGTCGAAGGCGACTTCGTTGCCGGTCACGACGATGTTCGCGAGCGGCGCGCCTTTCACGCCGAGCCCGGGAAGGATGATCGAACCGCTCCAGGCGCCGGTCGCGTCGCGCGCGAGGTCCACGATCATCGGCGCGTCGCGATCAGGGATCCGGATGTGCCCGTCCCAGCGTCCCTCCAGCCCCTGGGCAGCACCGGACACGGCCGGCAGGAAGAAGAGCAAGGCCAGCATCGTTCGTCGCATGACACCTCCCCGATGTTCGAGCGATCGCGGGCGTTGCAGCCGCCCGCGCGGGCTGCAAGGTCCCGCGGGTCCGATGCTACGAAGGAAACGCGCGCCGGCGGAGATCGCGCGACAGGGCGCGCCGCCGGGCGACGAAACGCGCGTGTGCCCGACGCTGGGGACGGCGGTGGCCGTCGCTCAGCGCCGGGGCTGGGCTTGCGGTATTGCCTGAAGACCCGCAAGGCGCCGGCCCGGGTGTCCACCGACAGCGGGGAACCCCCCCTGGACGGGGGTCGTCGGTCAACCTCCTGAAATTTCGCGAAGCGCGCCGGAGTATGATTTGATGGCGTCACCACGGGCCACTTATGGGAGGCAACATGATAAGAATGCTGACGCTCGCATGCCTGTCGATTTGCTGTGCCCTCGCCGTTGCCGCCGACAAAGCCTCAGCGAAGAAACAAACAAAGCAAGCGGTGTTGGTAGTCGAACATGCTTTTTCAAATCCGACCAGTATCCAGAACTGCTTCAGTCATGTTCATCGTTGTGTCGTGCCGGTGTATGTGCACGCGGC
>Ga0335079_10000672_pt1 | contig 39214 bp, 31 predicted proteins | sample Lox_Sample_33_FD_206719 | JGI IMG/M metagenome (GOLD analysis project Ga0335079, IMG submission 206719) | Soil microbial communities from Loxahatchee National Wildlife Refuge, Florida, United States - Lox_Sample_3.3 | ecosystem: Environmental > Terrestrial > Soil > Wetlands | place: USA...
GGTGACGCCGCTCCTCGTCGCTGATCGGGGCCTCCTCCTCGCCCTTGGCGCGGCGCGCCACGATCGCGTCGACCGGCTTCACGATGAAGAAGAACACGGCCGCCGCGATCGTCACGAACTGGATCGCTGCCGTGATGAACGCGCCGTAATAGAACTTCGAGTTGTTGATCGTGAAGGTGAGGTCGCTGAAATTCGTCTTGCCGAAGATCGCGCCGATGATCGGCGTGACGATGTCGGTGACGAACGCGGTCAGCAGGGCCGCGAAGGCGACGCCCATCACGAACGCGACGGCCAGCTCGATCAGGTTCCCCCGTGTGAGGAAGTCCTTGAACTCGCGGAGCATGACGCTTCCCTTCCAGTCGGTGATGCCCTTTGTCGAGGAACGGGATCCTGACGAACGACGCAGGAAGGGTCAATCAGGTTGTAGGGTCGTCGCGCGGCGTCAACCGTCTCGAACACAAGGGGGTAGGCATGAGTGCTCTTCGGGCCCTGCGACGCAGGCCGCGGCTTGCAGTCGCGACCTTGGTCATCACCGCCGTCTCGATCACGGCAGCGGTCGCACTGGCGGCCGGTCCGGCGATCCAGACGATCACACCGACATCCGCCGACGACATCACCAACCTCGATGTTCTGCGCCAGCAGATCCGGAACTACTACGGCGACCCGCTGGGCACCGGCGTGTTCTCGCCGGACAGCAACTACGCGAAGGAAGCCGAGTTCGTCGCGAGGTCGTCCCGCCTGACGCTCTTCGGGCGTGTGCCGACGCACGTCTCGAGCTCGAAGGCGATCGTGTTCGACGTCGACGACACGACGCTCGCGACGTGGAACTACGAGGTGTTCAGCAACTGGTCGTACAACCCGACGACCAACGCCCAGTACGTCAACGGCCAGTTGTTCCCGGCAGTCCCGGGAATGGTCGACCTGGCGTGGGCGGCGGCTCGAGCCGGGTACTCGATCTTCTTCCTCACGGGCCGGCCGGCCACTCAAGAGGCCGCGACGCTCGGCAACCTGACGCACGACGGCATCGGCGTCGACGCCGGGTACCCGGCCCCGACGAAGCTGAACGACGGTGAGGACGGGCTCTTCACGAAGCCGGCCGTCGCGGACTACCCGGATTATCTGAAGGTCGCCTGCGCGGGCGACCCGAACGGCTCGTGCACGACCATTCACTACAAGTCGGCGACCCGGGCCCACATCGAGTCGCTCGGGTACGACATCGTTGCCAACTTCGGCGACCAGTACAGCGACCTGGTCGGCGGGTACGCGGACAACACGTTCAAGATGCCGAACCCGAACTACTTCCTGCCGTAGTTGCAGCGTCGTCCGGCGGGCTGCGTCCTGCAGCCCGCTGGGCGTCGTCAGGCGATCTCGACGCCCATCATGCCGGGGTCGGGATCCGGCAGCCTGGGGTCGAGGCGCTCGAGCGTGTCGACCAGGATCTCGGCCACGGCGAGGTTCCGCGACCAGTTGTGGTCGGCCGGGACGACGTACCACGGCGCCCACTCGGTCGAGGTCTCGCGCAGCGCGTCCTCGTACGCGTTCGAGAACTCGTCCCAGAGCCTCCGGTCGTCGAGGTCGCTCGCGCGGAACTTCCAGCGCTTCTCGGGATTGTCGAGCCGCTCCTGGAGCCGCGCGCGTTGCTCGTCGCGCGAGAGATGCAGGAACACCTTGACGACCGACGTGCCCTCGTCGGCGAGCAGCCGCTCGAACTCGCGGATGTGCGCGTACCGCCGATGCCAGACGTTCTTCGGGGCGAGCTTGCGGACGCGGACCGCGATGACGTCTTCGTAGTGGGAGCGGTTGAAGATGACGAGCTCGCCGCGTGCGGGGCACGCTGCGTGAACGCGCCAAAGGTAGTCGTGCGCGAGCTCGGTCTCCGACGGTTCGCGGAACGACACGATGCGGCACCCCTGCGGGCTCACGCCTGTCAGCACGTGGCGGATCGTCCCGTCCTTGCCCGCGGTGTCCATCCCCTGCAGCACGAGCAGCACCGACCTCGATGCCTCGGCGAACAGCCGGTTGTGCAGCAGCCCGAGCCGTTCGACGAGCGCCGTCAGATGCTCGAGGCCCTCGTCCTTGTCCGGCGCTCCGAGCCTCGCCCCGGGGTCGCGGCCTGCGAGATCGGGAGCCGAGCCGGGCTGGACGCGGAGCTCGTCGATCAGGTGCTTCGCGGCCGGCACGCGCTCATTCTTGCGGCCGCGCCGCCGCCGACGCCGGATCGAGCTGCGGCGGCACCAGCCCGGCCTCGAACGCGACGATCACGGCCTGGACGCGGTCGCGCACGCCGAGCTTGCGCAGGATGCTCGAGACGTGCGTCTTCACGGTCGACTCGCCCAGGTAGAGCCGTCCCGCGATCTCCGCGTTCGAGAGGCCGGCGGCGAGCAGTCGCAGGATGTCGAGCTCCCGTTCGCTGAGCGTCGCGAAGGGATCGGGCCGGTCCTGCCCGCCGGGCACGGCGGCGGCGAACCGGTCGAGCAGGCGGCGGGTGACGGTGGGGCCGAGCAGGGCGTTTCCGTCGGCGACCAGCCTGATCGCATCGACCAGATCGCGCGGCCGGACATCCTTGAGCAGGAAGCCGCTCGCTCCCGCCCTGATCGCCGCGTAGACGTACTCGTCGAGGTCGAACGTCGTGAGCACGAGGATCCGTGCGGGGCTGCCGGCGGCCACGATCTGCCGGGTCGCCTCGATGCCGTCGAGCTCCGGCATGCGGACGTCCATCAGGATCACGTCGGGCTCTGCGTCGACGGCGAGCGCGACCGCACGCCGGCCGTCCTCGGCTTCGCCGACGACGTCGATGTCCGAACGCGTCTCGAGGATCAGCCGGAACCCGCTGCGGACGAGCGCCTGGTCGTCCGCGATCAGGACCCGGATGCTCACCGGTCCGTGTGCAGCGGGATCTCGGCGCTCACGAGGTAGCCGCCGGTGGCCGGCGAGCCGGCCTCGACGCGTCCGCCGAGCATCGCGACCCGTTCGCGCATCCCCGTGAGCCCGGTGCCGGGGCGGCTGCCGGGATCCTGCCCGCGCCCGTCGTCGCGGATCTGGAGCCGGAGGTCGTCTCCGTAGCGGACGCTCACGCGCGCATGGCGTGCATCGGCGTGCTTGAGCGTATTCGTCAGCGCCTCCTGGATGATGCGGTACGCAGAGAGGTCGACCGTCGCCGGCAGCGGCTGCAGCGCGCCCTCGACCTCCAGCGCCACGTCGAGGCCGGTCGCGCGTACCTGGTCGAGCAGGCCGTCGAGCCGCCCGAGCCCCGGCTGCGGCGCGTAGCCCTCGTCCGCGTTGACGGTCCCGAGGACGCGGCGCAGGTCGGCGAGCGCGGCCCGAGCGGCCCTGTCGATTGCGCGGATCGGCGGCCCGGCGAGCTTCGGATCCAGCTCGAACACCTCTTCCGCCGCGCCTGCCTGCACGACGATCACGCTCAGCGCGTGCGCGACGACGTCGTGCAGCTCGCGCCCGATCCGCGCCTGCTCCTCCGCGATCACCCGGCGCGACTCGGTCAGCCGCTCGCGCTCGAGCCGCTCGGCCTTCTCCTCGATCTCGCGCACGTACGCGCGGCGCGCGCCGATCGCGTCGCCGAGGAGCCACGCTGCCGCGAGGAACACGACGTGGAAGGCGGTGCTGCCGAACTCGTCGTCGCCGTTCGTGACGGTGAGCGCCAGCGCGACGACCGGCAGCGCGCCCAGGCCGAGCCCGCGCATCGTGCGCGACTCGCTCGATGCCGCGAGCGTGTAGAGCGCGACGCCGAGCTGGAGCGGGAGGAGGGGCGATCCGAGCAGGATGATCGCGACCGCAACCGCGGTCGTCGCCGCGACGACCGCAAGCGGCGCCTGCCGCCGGCGGAGCAGCGGCAGCGTCCCGAGGGTGACCAGGAGCGCCGTCGCGACCGGGTGCGGGCGGTGGGTTGCAACGGCGACCGTCGGCAGCCAGGCGGCGACCGCGATCACCAGATCCACGAGCCCCGGTCGCCGGTGCAGCCAGCTCCAGATCATCCCGTCACGGTAGCCGCGGGCGGCGGCCGTTCAGGCGTCGCGGCGGAGCAGGACGACCGCGGCGATCGCGAGCGCGAGCGCGCAGTACCCGACGAAGAGCGCAAGCCCGGGGCCGGGAGCGAGGCTGTGGTTGCCGTGCGTCAGGGAGAACACCGAGCGCCCGGCCGCATCCGGAAGGTACTGCGAGATCGCGTTGTTCCAGCTCGTCGGCAGGATGTTCATGAGCGGCGGGATCACGAAGAAGATCGCTGCGAACGCTGCGATCGCCCCGGCGGTGTTGCGGACGATCGTGCCGAGCGCGAGCGTGAAGATGCCGAGCAGCGTCAGGTACACGGCGCCGCCGACGATCGCGCGCGTCACTCCGGGATGCGAGACCGAGATCTGAAGGATGTCGTGGTTCGAGAGGATCGCCTGGCTCCCGAAGAACGCGATGAAGACCGACGGCAGCATCAGGACGAACGTCGTCACCGCGAAGACGACCCCCTTCGCCCACAGCACGGGGAGCCGCTTCGGCACGGCCGTCAGGCTGGCGCGGATCATCCCCGTCGAGTACTCGCCGGTGATCACGAGCACACCGAGGACGCCGATCGCGAGCTGGGAGAGGTTGACGCCGGCGAGTGCGATGTCGAGCGGATGACGGTTCGCGCGCTCGTGCGGGCTCATGCTGCCCCAGTGCGACGAGGTCACGGCTGCGAAGAGGAGAGGGAGGCCGATCGTCAGCACGACGGCGGCGAACAGCGACCAGCGCGTCGAGCGCAGCGAGCCGAGCTTCGTCCACTCGGAGCGGATGACCCGAGCCTGCGTGACACGGCCGGACGCGCCCAGCGCGGGGAGCGAGACCGCTTTGGCCGCTGCGGTCATCTTCCGTCTCCGTCCACCGTTGCGAGGTCGGCGGTCTTGAACTCGAGCTGGTCGCGCGTCATGTCCATGAACGCCTCCTCGAGCGACAACTGCTGCGGTGACAGCTCGTGCAGCACGATTCCGTTCGCCGCGGCGACCTCTCCGATGCGGGCCGCCGTCAGGCCGTGCACCTCGAGTACCCCCGGGGTGCTCGAGACGACGGTGACGCCGTCGGCGACGACCCGGTCACGGAGCAGCTCCGCCTGCGGCGAGCGCACGAGGACGACGTTCCCGGACGCGGTTCGAACGAGCTCGTCGATGCCGGCGTCGGCGATCAGCTTCCCGCGGCCGATGACGATCAGGTGGTCGGCTGTGAGCGCCATCTCGCTCATCAGGTGCGACGAGACGAAGACCGCGCGTCCTTCGGCCGCCAGCTCCTTGAGGAGGTGCCTCACCCATTGGATGCCTTCCGGATCGAGCCCGTTGACCGGCTCGTCGAGCATCACGGTATGCGGGTCGCCGAGCAGCGCCGCGGCGATCCCGAGGCGCTGGCCCATTCCGAGCGAGAACTGGCCGGCGCGCTTCCGCGCGACGTCGTGCAGCCCGACCAGGTCGATCAACTCGTCGACGCGCCGCCGCGGCAGCCCGTGCGTCTGGGCGAGCGCGAGCAGGTGGTTGTAGGCCGAGCGCCCGGTGTGCACGGAGCGCGCCTCGAGCAGGGCGCCGACCTCGTGCAACGGTGCGGCATGGTCCCTGTAGTGCTTGCCGTTGACGCGGACGTCGCCCGCGGTCGGCGCGTCGAGGCCGAGAACGAGCCGCATCGTCGTCGACTTGCCGGACCCGTTCGGGCCGAGGAACCCGGTGACCACGCCGGGCCGCACGGTGAACGACAGCCCGTCGACCGCGCGCTTGCTCCCGTAGTCCTTGGTGAGCCCGATCGCCTCGATCATCGACGGCCACGTTAGCCCTGGCCTCCTCCGTCGCTCGACCGAAGGTCCTCCTCCGAAAGGACGAACCGCCGCCGGTGCGGGGGCGTGCCCGTTCGCTAGGTTCTGGAAGGTGAGCGACGCGCCGGCCGAGCGGCTGCATCCCCGCATCACCCTTGCGATCCTCGCCATCAGCGGGCTCGCCTACGCAGTTCTCAGCTCGTCGGTCGTCCCGGCCCTGCCGACGATCCAGCACGATCTCGGCGCGAGCGAGACCGGGATCACGTGGGTGCTCACGGGCTATCTCCTCTCCGCGTCGGTCGGGACGGCCATCCTCGGCCGCCTCGGCGACGCGTACGGCAAGGAGCGCGTCCTCGTCTGGACGCTCGTGCTGCTCGGCGCCGGCACGCTGCTCGCCGCCGTCTCGCACACCCTCGCCCTGCTGATCATCGCGCGCGTGGTCCAGGGTGTGGCCGGAGGCATTTTCCCGCTGTCGTTCGGGATCGTGCGGGACGAGTTCCCCGCCGACCAGGTCGCGGGCAGCATCGGGCTGCTGTCGGCGATCCTCGGCATCGGCGCCGGGGTCGGCATCGTCGCCGGCGGGTTGATCGTCGAGCACCTGAGCTGGCAATGGCTGTTCTGGCTTCCGCTCCCGGTGATCGTCGTCGCGGCCTTCTGCACGTGGCGCTTCGTGCCCGAGTCGCCGGTCCGGATCCCGGGCCGCCCGAGCTGGCTCGCCGCAGTGCTGATGAGCATCGGCATCTCGACCGTGCTGATCGGCGTCAGCCAGTCGGCTGTGTGGGGCTGGGGCTCGCCGCGGACGCTCGCGCTGATCGTGGCCGGTCTCCTCGTCTGCTGCGTGTGGGTGGCAGTCGAGGTGCGGAGCGCATCGCCGCTGATCGATATGACGATGATGCGGATCCGCGGTGTCTGGACGACGAATCTGGCGGCGTTCCTGCTCGGCGCCGGCATGTACTCGTCGTTCATCATCTTCCCGCAGTTCGCGCAGCTGCCGGCGAGCACCGGGTTCGGCTTCGGCGCGTCGGTCGTCGTCTCGGGGCTCTACCTGCTCCCCTCGACGCTCGGGATGGTCGCAGCCGGCTTCGCCGCCGGTGCGATCGCAGCCCGCTTCGGGTCGAAGGCGGCTCTCGTTGCGGGCTCTGCGATCACCGCTCTCTCGTTCGGGCTGCTCTCGGCCGCGCACGGGCATCCGTACGACATGCTCGCGAGCGCCGCACTGCTCGGGATCGGTGTCGGGCTGGCTTTCGCGGCGCTCGGCAACTTGATCGTCCAGGCCGTGCCGCCCGAGCAGACCGGCGCTGCGGGCGGCATGAACACGGTGATGCGCACGATCGGCGGCGCGATCGGCGGCCAGCTCGCCGCGACCTTCATCGCGGGGCACACGGCGAGCGACGGCCTCCCGGCCGTGACCGGCTTCGAGGAGACGTTCGTGATGGCGACGTTGTTCCTCGTCGTCTGCACGTTCGCAGCGCTGCTCGTCCCCGACCGGGCTGCGATGCGCGCCGGCCGGGAGGCGGAAGCCGTGCTCCTCGAGTCGGCCTCGTAGCTCGCTAGGCGCCCTCCGCTGCCGTGCTGCGCGTCGGCTCGGGCTCGCGGATGAAGAGGGCGGAGCGCGTCCAGTTCGGCATCCACCAGTTCGCCCGGCCCATCAGCGCCATCAGCGACGGCACGAGCAGCGCGCGGATCACCGTCGCATCGAAGATGATCCCGGCCGCGAGGCCGATCGCGAACTCCTTGACCTCGAAGCCGGGGCTCGAGGAGAGCACGAGGAACGCGAACATCAGGATCAGCGCTGCGCTCGTCACGAGCTTGCCCGTTCGCGCGAGCCCGAGCTCGATCGCCTTCGGCGTCGACCCGGTCTCGTCGTACGACTCGCGCATGCGCGTGAGCATGAAGACCTCGTAGTCCATCGACAGGCCGAACAGGAACGCGAACACCATCAGCGGGATCCACGCCGTGATCGCTCCGGTCGCGGGGATGTTCCACAGCGAGGAGCCGTGACCCTCCTGGAAGATGATCACGATGATCCCGTAGGCCGCGGCGAGCGACAGCAGGTTCAGGATCACCGCCTTGATCGGCAGCACGATCGAGCGGAACGCGCGTGCGAGCAGGATCAGCGTCAGGATCATCACGAACGCGAGCACGTACGGGAAGTTGCCGTAGATCGCATGCACGAAGTCGCGATCGACCGCAGCGACTCCACCGAGGGTGCCGTTCGTACCGTCGAGCGAGTCGTCGACGCGATTGATGATGCTCTGGATCCCCGGTGCGGCGCCGTCGATCGCCGGGAAGGCCTCGACGAGCGAGTCGGAGCCACGGCGCCACGAGGCAGGCGCCTCGGCGCCGACGACGCCCTTCACGGCAGCGACCTTGGCGGCGACCGCCTGTGGGTTGCCGCCGTTCTCGACGAGGATGTTGAACGGCTTCATCACTCCCGGGCTGATGCCGGCAGCGTTGAGCGCGTCACGTCCCTGGATCGCATCGCCCGTCCCCGGGAAGTGCACGAGCTGCGCTTCGTTCGGGTTCAGGCGAAGCCCGAAGGTCACCAGTACGCCGACGATCACGAGGCCGACGATCGCGACGGGCAACGGCCGTTTGAGCACGAAGCGCGCCCAGCGGCCCCAGCCGCCGTCCTCTGGGTGATCCGGGCTGACGAGCCGCTTCGGCATCACGCGGACGCTGTTGATGCGCTCGCCCATCACCGAGAGCAGCGCCGGCAGCAGCGTGATCGCGGTGATCACCGACACCGCGGGGATCAGCATTCCGCCGATGCCCATCGAGCGGATGAACGGCAGCGGCAGGACGATCATCGAGAGCAGGCCGACGGCGACCGTCGTGCCCGACACGATCACCGACCGGCCGGCGTGCGTCATCGTCTCGACGATCGCCGACTCGACGTCGTTCCCGTCGCGCAGCTCGTCTCGGAACCGGAAGATCATCAGCAGGGCGTAGTCGATCGCGACGCCGAGGCCGACCAGCGCGATCAGGAACTGGACGATGATCGAGACGTTCGTGATGTAGGTCAGTGCCCAGACCAGCGTGAAGGTGTTGAGGATCGAGGCGACCGCGACCACGATCGGCATCAGCACCGCGGGCAGCGTCCCGAACACGAACAGCAGAATGATCAGCGCGCCGATGCCCCCGACGACCGCCTCGACGAGCACGCTCGGCCCGCCCGTCTGACCGTTCGAGCTCGCCTCTTCGAGCGGGTCGTGCCCGGTCACGTGCACGGTGATGCCGGATGGCAGGCCTGCCCGCGCGGCTTCGCGTTCCGCCGGCGCGCCGCTCGTCGTCGCGAACTGCGCCGGCCCCGGCGGGTAGATCATCAGGAACGTCGTGTGCCCGTCCTTCGAGACGTACATCGGGTTGCCGGTCGAGAAGTAGGAGCTCGTCAACGAGCCCGGCGTCGCCGCGGCAGCACGCCCCATCGCCGCCCGGATCGCCTGGCTCTTCGCCGCGTCACCCGCGGTGTGGAAGACGACGACGTTCGGCGGCCGCACGCCGACGCCGAACGTCTCGAGCGTGCGCTGGCTCGCCTCGTACGCCGACTTGCCGGGAATCGAGAAGCTCTGGTACCAGCGCTTCGACACCTGGCCGGCTGCGTAGGCCCCGAAGAGCGTGAGCGCGAGCCAGGTTGCGATGACGTACCAGCGGCGGCGGGTGGTGAAGTGTGCGAGGCGAGCGAGCAAGCGGAGCTCCTTCCGGCGACGGCGAAGGCTAAAACGTACACACGCTGAAATCTTTCAGCAACGGTAACAACAAGGTTACACTGACGCCGTGGGCCTCAGAGAGACCAAGAAGCTGCGCACGCGCTCGGAGATCGCCGACCAGGCAATGCGACTCTTCGTCCAGCGGGGCTTCGACCGAGTCACCGTGGCCGAGGTCGCAGCCGCCGCGGGCGTCTCGCAGAAGACCGTCTTCAACTACTTCCCGACCAAGGAGGACCTGTTCTTCGACGAGGTCCCGGAGCGCGAGGCCGCGATCGTCGACGCGATCCGGGGACGGGCGCCCGGTGAGTCGATCCTGTCGGCGCTGCGCCGGCTGCAGGTCGGGGAGTGCAGCCGGCTGACCAGCCCTGCGTTTGCCACCTTTGCGCGGGTGATCGAGGAGTCGCCGGCGCTGCAGGCCAAGGAGCTCGAGGTGATGGCCCACATCGCTCAGGTTCTGGCGGCCGCGATCCAGAGCGAGGTCGGCGTCGACGAGCGCGACGCGCGCATCGCCGCCGGCCTGATGGTCAGCGTGCACCGCCAGCTGTTCCGGGCTGCGCGGACGCAGGCGCTCGGCGGCAGGCACGGGCCTGCCGCCGCGAGGCGGCTGCGCGAGGACCTCGAGCGCGCGTACACGCTCCTCGAGCACGGGCTCGGCGATCTCGGCCGGCCGGCCTCGAGCGCCGCGGCCGGCTGAGCCTGGGCTACGCGGCCGCGAGCCGTCCGAGGGTCTTCACGCGGCCCGCGCCGTCGAGGACGACGCCCAGCAGCGCCAGCACCAGGGCGGCGAGGATCAGGAAGGTCAGGAAGAGGCGGTGATTGCGCATGGCTTTCACTCTCCGAGCCGCGAGCGCCGCGCCTGATACACCGACGTTGCGCAAGGACTACGTCACCTCGTCCAGCCGGCCCGTCTTCACGTCGTAGACGAAGCCGCGCACGCTGTCCTTGCGCGGGATGAACGGGCTGCTCTTGATCCGCGCGATCGACTGGCGGACGTCCTCCTCGAGGTCGTCGAACGCCTCCGCGGCCCACTCGGGCTTGATGCCGGTGTCGTCCTGCACCTGCCGCCGGAACTCGTCGTCGCTGAACGTCAGCATCCCGCAGTCGGTGTGGTGGATGAGGATGACTTCCTCCGTCCCGAGCAGGCGCTGCGAGATCGCGAGCGAGCGGATCTCGTCGTCGGTGACGACGCCTCCGGCGTTCCTGATCACGTGGGCGTCGCCCTCGCTCAGGCCCAGCAGGCCGTAGGGGTTCAGCCGCGCATCCATGCACGCAAGCACGGCCACTCGCTTGGCCGGTGGAAGCGGCAGCTCTCCCTGGTCGAACGTGGCCGCGTACTCCTCGGCGTTCTGCAGCAGCTCTTCGGTGGCGCTCACTGGCGGCTCCTTTCGTCCGGGATTGGGCAGTTCGGCGCTTTCAAAAGTGAAGTAATAGCCGATAGAGCCATTTCTGGCTCCGGGAGCGGGCCTCGAGGTCATCCAAGACATGCCTCTCGGCCCATAAAGTTTTGCCTGCAGCTCGCCGATATTCGGGCGATGGCTGCGGTCGGCTCTCGGCGCAAGGATCGTCGGAGGGCGAGCGACGACTGGGTTGCTCGCTGGCTCCAGGCGTGCTCGGACCTCGCGGAGCTCGAGCGGTCCAACCCGATGACGGACGCCGTGATCGACGAGATCGACGGCCGGATGATCCGCATCGGCGACCACTGGCTCGCGGACTTCGCCTCGTGCAACTACCTCGGCTTCGACCTCGACCAGGAGGTCATCGACGCGATTCCCGAGTACGTCGCGAAGTGGGGCACCCACCCCAGCTGGTCGCGGCTCCTCGGCAGCCCGGTCCTCTACGAACAGATCGAGGAGCGTCTCACCGGCCTGCTCGGCGCGCCGGACACGCTCGTGTTCCCGACGATCACGCTGATCCACCTCTCGGTGATCCCGCTGCTGGCGGCGAGCGGGACCGTCTTCGTCGACCGGCGCGCCCACAAGACCATCTACGAGGGGGCGGAGCTCGCCACGCTGAGGGGCGCCACCCTCCAGCGGTTCGAGCACAACGACCTCGACCAGCTCGAATCCCTTCTCCGCCGCGACAGGTCCACGGCGCGGCTGATCTGCATCGACGGCGTGAACAGCATGACCGGCAACGTCGCCGACGTCAGCGAGTACGCGGCGCTGGCGCGCGAGCACGGCGCGATCCTCTACGTCGACGACGCGCACGGTTTCGGCGTGATCGGCGAGCGGGGAGACGACGACCCCTCGCCGTACGGCCGGCGCGGCAACAGCGTCGTCCGGTACTTCGGCGAGAGCTACGAGAACGTCGTGCTCGTCGCCGGCCTCTCGAAGGCGTACTCGTCGCTGGCCGCGTTCATCGCGTGCCCGCCCGAGATGAAGCGGCTGCTCAAGACGGCCGCGCCTCCGTATCTCTACTCCGGGCCGTCTCCGGTGGCATCGCTCGCGACCACTCTGCGCGGCCTCGAGGTCAACGAGCGGCGCGGGGACGAGCTGCGCACCGATCTGTGGACGAAGACGCGGCGCGTCCTCGAGTGCCTCGACCGCCTCGGCGTGCGGACGCCGAACCATCACGGGCTGCCGATCGTCGAGGTACCGCTCGCGCATGCGGAGCAGATCGGCGATGTCGGGCAGTTCCTGTTCGACAACGGCATCTACGTGACGCTCGCCGCCTACCCGCTCGTGCCGCGGACCGAGGTCGGCTTCCGCGTCCAGCTCACCGCGGCGAACACCGACGCCGAGGTCGACCGGCTGATCGAGGTGCTCGGCGCGCTCGCGGGTGCGTTCGACCTGCAGTCCGTCACCGAGGAGAAGGCCGCGTGACGCTCGCCAGGCGCATCGCGCCCGGGCGCCAGACGCTCTGGGCCTGGTACCTCGTCGGGCTGACGCTCCTCACGGCTGCGTACCTCTTCGTGCCGCCGCTGAAGGGCTACGCGGTGGTCGTCAACGTGATCGGGGTCTCGTCGCTCGTCGCGATCGCAGCCGGCACACGGCTGCACCGCCCGAAGGCGGTCGTCGCCTGGCTGCTGATCCTCCTCGGCCAGACGCTGTACGTCGCCGGCGACTTCTACACCTACACGTACCCCGACCTGCTCGGCGGGAAGGTTGGCTTCCCGTCCCCCGGCGACGCGATCTACCTATCCGTCTATCCGGCGCTCTTCACCGGCCTCATGCTGCTCGTCCGCCGCCGCGATCCGTACGGCCGCGACCGCGCTGCCGTCGTCGACTCGCTGATCCTCACCGTCGGCTTCGCCCTGCTCTCGTGGGTCTTCCTCGTCGCGCCGAACCTCCACCTGTCCGGCCTGACCCTGCTCGCCAAGCTCGTCTCGGTCGCGTACCCGCTCGGCGACGTGCTCCTGCTGGGCGCGCTGATCCGGTTCGCGGTCCAGGCTGGCGCGAAGGGCCCCGCCTTCTATTTCCTCGTCACGGGCACGGTCGCGCTGCTCGCGACCGACTGTGCGTACAACTACGCGCTGCTCGCCGGCACGTACGACCATCAGCTCATCTACGACGCGGGCTGGCTCGCCTACCTCGTGCTGTGGGGCGCGGCGGCCCTGCATCCGTCGATGCGGCGGCTCGAGGAGCCCGCGGCGGACACCCGGGCCCGCCTCACGACGACGCGGCTGGCCCTGCTCGCCTTTGCCTGCCTGATCGCGCCGGCCATCCACTTCGTCGAGGAGCTCGGGAACACGGACCTGCTGGTCGTGATCGGCGCTTCGGCGATCCTCTTCCTGCTCGTCGTCCTCCGCATGGCCGGCCTCGTCCGGCAGGAGGAGCGGGCCACCGCGCGCGAGCTCGCGCTCAGGCACGCCGGCCTCGCGCTCGTCGAAGCCGTCGGGCGCGCGAGCGTCAACGACGAGATCGCCGCTTCCGCTGCGCAGATCGTCGGCTCGACCGCGAAGGTCAGGCTCGTCCTCTGGACACCGGACACCGCACAGGTGGCCGCCTCGAACGGCGCCGGATCGTGGGACATCTCACCTGAGGCCGCCGGCTGGCTGCGCGCGCAGACCGGGCCCCGCGAGCACGTCTCCATGGCTGCGCCGCCCGAACAGGTGCTCGTCGCCCTCGGCCTCGGCGATGCCCGTAACACGCTGGTCGTCCGTCTCTCCGTTCGCGACGAGGACCAGGGCGCGATCGTCGTCCAGTCGCCGACGCACGTCCCCGCCGACATCTTCGACTCGCTCGAGGCGTTCGCCTCGCAGGCGTCCCTCGCCGTCGAGGCCGCCTCGCTCGCCGAGAACCTCCACCGCTCGAAGAGCGAGGCCCGCTTCCGCTCGCTCGTCGCGCACTCGAGCGACCTGATCACCGTGCTCGACGAAGACGGCATGGTCACGTACCAGAGCCCGTCGATCGAGCGCGTGCTCGGCTACGCGGTCGAGGACATCGAGGGCCAGCGGTTCGACCGGTTGCTCGCCGAGGCAGACCGCTCGCGGCTCCAGCCGATGACCACCGCCGGCGGCGGTGCCGGGCCGGAGTCGCACACGTTCGACTGCTCGCTGCGCCACAGCGACGGGCGCTGGCTGCAGTTCGAGGTGCAGCACACGCAGCTGCTCGAGGACGAGCACATCCAGGGGATCGTGCTCAACAGCCGCGACGTCAGCGAGCGCAAGGCGTTCGAGGAGCAGCTCGCGCATCAGGCGTTCCACGACCCGGTCACCGACCTTGCCAACCGCGCGCTGTTCGCAGACCGCGTCGGGCACGCGCTGCGCTCGACCGTCCGCAAGGGCTCGCTGATCGCGGTCATGTTCATCGACCTCGACGACTTCAAGACCGTCAACGACAGCCTCGGGCACCAGGCCGGCGACGCCGTCCTGCTCGAGGTCGCCCGCCGGCTCGAGCGCGCGATCCGCCCGGCGGACACCGTCGCCCGGTTCGGCGGCGACGAGTTCGCGGTCCTGCTCGACGGCGTGAGCGGCTCGGACGAGGCTGCGTTGATCGCCGAGCGCCTGCTCGGAGAGCTCGAGGCGCCGGCCGAGATCGACGGCAAGCAGGTCTACCCGCGCGCCAGCATCGGGATCTGCATCAGCGACGAGGATCTGCTCTCGCAGGACGCGGAGGAGCTCCTGCGGAACGCCGACGTCGCCATGTACATGGCGAAGCGCGACAGCAAGGGGCGCTATCGGCTGTTCGAGCCGGCGATGCACGAGCGCGTCGTGGAGCGGCTCGAGCTGCGCGCCGAGCTCCAGCGGGCTCTCGAGCTGAAGCAGCTGGAGGTCTACTACCAGCCAGTCGTGCACCTGAGCTCCGGGCACGACTACGGCGTCGAGGCGCTGCTGCGCTGGCATCACCCCGAGCGGGGCCTGATCCAGCCGGCCCACTTCATCCCGCTGGCCGAGGAGACCGGCCTGATCATCCCGATCGGGAAGTGGGTGATCGAGGAGGCGTGCCGCAAGGCGGTCGAGCTGCAGAGGCGGTTCCCGTTGCCCGAGCCGCTCCGCATGAGCGTCAATCTGTCCGTCAAGCAGCTCCAGGCCGACGGGATCGTCGACGACATCCACGGGATACTCGACCGGACGGGCCTCTCGCCGTCGTGCCTCGTGCTCGAGGTCACCGAGACGGTGATGCTCGCCGACGCCGATGTCGCCGCCGAGCGCCTGCACCGCCTGAAGGGCCTCGGGGTGCGCATCGCGATGGACGACTTCGGCACGGGCTACTCGTCGCTCAGCTATCTGAGCCGGCTCCCGGTCGACATCATCAAGATGGACCGCTCGTTCCTCGGCGGCGGGATCGACGACAACGGGCTGGCCGCCGCGATCATGGCCATCGGCGAGCGCCTCGGCCTCGAGGTCGTCGCCGAGGGGATCGAACGTCGCGATCAGATCGATTCGCTGCAGAGCCTCGGCTTCGGGCTCGGCCAGGGCTTCCTGTTCGGGCGGCCGATGCCGCAGGGGCCGCTGGACGAGTACCTGAGCGGGCACGGCGAGTCGATCAGCGCGCGGTTCGACTCCGATGCAACATAACTTCGAGGGTCTCGACCGCCCAGGCGGCACGAGCCGCATCGGACTGCTCCGGCCGCTCCGCGCGCGCGACTTTCGCTTCCTCTGGACCGGGATGACGACGTCGCTGGTCGGCGACGGCATCTTCCTCGTCGCGATCGCATGGATCGCGTTCTCGCTCTGGAACACGCCGGCGGCCCTCTCGATCGTCGGCATCGCGATGACCGTGCCCACGATCGCGTGCCTGCTCGTCGGCGGCGTGATCAGCGACCGCTTCGACCGGCGTCGCGTCCTCTTCTGCGCCGACCTCGGCCGCGGCGTCGTCGTCGGCGTCCTCGCGCTCCTCGCCGCGACGCACGTCCTCGACTTCGCCATGCTGACCGTTCTCGTCGCGGCCTACGGCGTCGGTGCGGCGTTCTTCACGCCGGCCTTCGAGTCGATCGTGCCGACGATCGTCGATCCGAAGGACCTCGCCCAGGCGAATGCGCTCGACCAGTTCGTGCGCCCGATCGCGCTGCGTTTGATCGGGCCGGCGCTCGGCGGCTGGCTGATCGCGCTGGTCGGCGTCGGGGCGGCGTTCGCAATCGATTCCGCATCCTTCGCCGTGTCGGCCGTGACCGTGCTGTTCCTGCGGCGCTCGCTGGCCGTGACCACGCCGCCGTCCTCGGCGATGGCGGCGCTCGGCGACGGGTGGCGCTTCGTCCGCGGCCACGTGTGGCTGTGGGGAACGCTGCTGTCCGCGGCCGTTGCGTACCTCGCGTTCCTCGGGCCGACCGAGACGCTCGTGCCGTACATGGTGAAGAACGTCCTGCACGGATCGCCGAGCGACCTCGGCCTGGTCTTCGCGGCCGGCGGGATCGGCGCCGTCGGCGCGGCGGTCGTCGTCGGGCAGCGCGGGCAGCCACGCCGCGACATCACCTGGATGTACCTCTGCTGGACGGTCGCGACGCTGGCGGTCGTCGGCTACGGGCTCGCGCAGACGATCCCGCAGCTCATGCTCGCGTGCCTGCTCTTCAACGCGCTCGAGGCCGCCGGGACGATCATGTGGTCGACGATCAAGCAGCGCCACGTCCCCGCGGGGCTGCTCGGGCGCATCTCGAGTCTCGACTGGCTGCTGTCGATCAGCCTCCTCCCGCTGTCGTTCGCGATCACCGGGCCGGTCGCGGACGTGATCGGCGTGCGCGCGACGCTGGTCGGCGCGGGCCTGATCGGCGCCGCGGCGACGTTCGTCGCGCTGTTCATCCCGGGCATGCGCGACGTCGAAGGCGTCTACCGGCCGCTGCCTGCCGCGCCGGCGCCGAGCTCCTAGCCTCTCTAGCGACCGATCGGCGTCATGTCGGCGTAGCGGTCGCCGGCGGCAGCGGGCACGCCGTCGAGCCGCGCGAGCTGGCCGGCCGAGAGCTCGAGCCCGTCCGCAGCCGCGTTCTCCTCGAGCCGCTGCACCCGCGTGGTGCCGGGAATGGCGGCGATGTCGTCTCCCTTCGAGAGCACCCAGGCGAGTGCGACCTGCGCCGGCGTCCCGCCGCTCTCCTCTGCGACCGCCTCGACCTCGTCGACGATGCGGAGGTTGTGCGCGAGGTTGTCCTCGCGGAAGCGCGGGTTCGAGCTCCGGAAGTCGCCGGCCTCGAGGTCGCTCGCCGACCGGAACCGTCCGGTCAGGAAGCCGCGGCCGAGCGGCGAGTAGGCGACGAAGCCGATACCGAGTTCGCGGACGAGCGGGATGATCTCGGCGTCCGCGTCGCGGGTCCAGAGGGAGTACTCGGTCTGCAGCGCCGCGATCGGGTGGACCGCCTGTGCGCGGCGGATCGTCTCGGGACCTGCCTCGGACAGCCCGATGTGACGGATCTTCCCCTCCTGCACGAGCTCGGCCAGCGCTCCGACCGTCTCCTCGATCGGCGTGCCGGGATCGACGCGATGCTGGTAGTAGAGGTCGACGTGGCCGGTGCCGAGCCGGCGGAGCGACCCTTCCAGCGCCGCACGGATGTTCTCCGGCGAGCTGTCGTACCCGCGCTCGCCGCCGCGCCGATGCGAGATGTTCCCGAACTTCGTCGCGACGACGACCTCGTCGCGCCTTCCGGCGATCGCCCGCCCGACGAGCTCCTCGTTGGTGTAGGGCCCGTAGATCTCGGCCGTGTCGAGGAACGTGATGCCGAGATCGAGCGCGCGCCGAATGGTGCGGACCGATTCGGCGTCGTCACTGCCTGCCCCCGCGTAGAACGCCGACATGCCCATGCAACCGAGCCCGAGCCGGGTGACGTCGAGCCCGCCGAGCGAGATGTGCTTCATGGCCTCTGATTCCCTCCTGGCTTGGCCCGGACAACAATGCCGAACGAGGAGTGGGCTGCGTCGAGGTTGACGCTGGACACGGCCGACCGTAGCGTGTCGGGATGCCTGTGCGTGACGGCCGCCGCGCGTGAAGGTCAGGGCAGCGGTTCTCGAGCAGTTCGGCGCGCCGCTCGAGATCCAGCACCTCGACCTCGACGAGCCGCGTGCGGGAGAGGTGCTCGTGCGCCTCGTCGCCTGCGGTGTGTGCCACACCGACCTGTACACGGCGTCGGGCGCCGATCCGTCGGGCTATGCCCCGACCGTCCTCGGCCACGAGGGGGCAGGCGTCGTCGAGCGCGTCGGCGCCGGCGTCACGTCGCTCGCGCCCGGGGACCACGTCGTGACGCTCTTCTCGCCGCAGTGCCGCGAGTGCGTCCACTGTCTGAGCGAGCGAACGAACCTCTGTCTCGCGATCCGCGATGAGCAGAACAGGGGGTACCTGCCCGACGGCACGACGAGGCTCTCGCGGGACGGCGAGCCGGTCCGTCACTTCATGGGCACCTCGACCTTCGCCGAGTGCACGGTGATGCCCGAGATCGCGCTCGCGAAGATCGATCCCGACGCACCGCTGGAGGGAGCGTGCCTGTTCGCCTGCGGCCTCTCGACGGGGATCGGCGCGGCGATGAACACCGCGAAGGTGGAGGCCGGATCGACGTGCGTCGTGTTCGGTGCGGGCATGGTCGGCCTCGGTGCGGTGATCGGCTGCCGCCTGCAGGGCGCCGCACGGATCGTGTGCGTCGACCTGTCGCCGGAGCGGCTCGCGCTCGCCGAGCGGCACGGCGCGACCGAGACGATGGCCGGTGGGCCCGACGCGGTCGAGCGGATCGTCGAGCTCACCGGCGGCTTCGGCGCCGATTACACGTTCGAGGCGACCGGCAACGTCGGCGTGATGCGGCAGGCGGTCGAGTCGGCGCGCATGGGCTGGGGCCTCTGCACGATCGCCGGTGTCGCCGGCAAGGGCGAGACGCTGGATGTCGTCCCGCGCTTCCTGATCACGGGCCGTCGTGTCGCCGGCTCGTCGTTCGGCGGCGTGAAGGGGCGCGACGGCGTTCCGCGTCTGGTCGACCGCTGGCTCGCCGGCGACATCGACGTCGAGTCGTTCGTCTCCCACCGGATCACGCTCGACGACGTGAACCGCGGCTTCGAGCTGATGGAGCGTCAGGACGGCATTCGCAGCGTGATCGCTTTCGGCTGACCCGTGTGTGACCTGCACGACCACGGCGCCGCCGCCCTCGACCCGCTCGAGCACGACGAGTACGTGCTCGACACGCCGTTCGTCCGGGACTTCGTCGACGTGGTGCGCAGGGCGGTCGCCGACGCCGCGACACCGGCTGCGGCGATCGCTGCGATCGAGCCGCGCTTCGCCGGCGTCCTCGCACGCACCGACTGGCTGCCCGAGCGCTTCCAGCAGGACGCGCCGTCGAGCGGGATGGGCGGCGGGATCGGCCAGTGGCTGCTCTACCGGTCGGCCGACCGCTCGCTCTGCCTGTTCAGCCTCGTCGTCCCGCCCGGCTCGCAGACCCCGATCCACGACCACGGAGCCTGGGGGCTCGTCGGTCTTTACCGCGGGAACCAGGACGAGGAGCTGTCCCGGCCCGCGGGGGGGGGGCTCGCGGCCGCCCCCCGCCGGCCGCTCGACCCGGGCGACTGGTACGCGCTCGTTCCGCCCGACAACGACGTCCACCGGGTGACGACGACGTCGGCCGAGACCTCCGTCTCGATCCACCTGCTCGCGAACGACACGGGCTGCGTGCTGCGCCGCGTCTACGACGAGCAGACGGGCGCCGCGAGGCCGTTCCGGTCGGGCTACGTGAACGCCGTGTGCCCCGAGGGCGACCCCGTCACCTGAGCACGGCTCGACGCGGTGGGGAACGGCAGCCCCACCGCGGAGCCCGGCCGCCGTCGCGCACCTGCCCCCGCGGGGCGCGAACGTGGTCGACCGGACGCTACGCGTGCCCACGGTTACGGCGTGGTCACGGAACGGTCGCGAAGCGGGGGTCGCGCACGCCGTAGACTCGGCGCATCACCCTGGTGGCAATCGTGTTTCGGTTCCGTGAACAGTGGGCGACCCGGCCGGGCTGACGGCATGATCGGCGCGCCATGAGCACGTGGCCGACGACGACGAGCTCGAGCCCGTTCGCGCCGATTGCCGACTATGGGTTCCTCTCCGACTGCGAGACGTGCGCTCTGGTCGCGCCGACCGGCGCGGTCGAGTGGCTCTGCCTGCCGCGCTTCGACTCGCCGAGCGTCTTCGGGGCGATCCTCGACCGCGACGCCGGCATCTTCCGGCTCGGCCCCGACGGAGTCGACGTGCCGGCCGCCCGGCGCTACCTGCCCGGGACGATGGTGCTCGAGACCAGCTGGGGCACCCGCGGAGGCTGGGTGATCGTCCGCGATGTGCTGCTGATCGGCCCCTGGCACCACGAGAGCGACCGCTCGCACTCGCATCGCCGCTCCCCGACCGACTACGACGCCGACCACGTGCTGCTGCGCATGATCCGGTGCGTCAACGGCGAGGTGCAGATCAACCTCGATTGCGAGCCGAAGTTCGACTACGGGCGGCGCGCCGCCCGGTGGAGCTACGACGGTCCGGGCTATCACTCCGCGGTCGCGTCGGCCGACGGCTGCGAGATGACGCTCGGCCTGACGACCGACCTGCGCCTCGGCTTCGAAGGATCGCGGGCGACCGCGCGCACGTTGATGAAGGAGGGCGACGTTCGGTTTGCGGCGCTGTCCTGGTCGGAGCACCCCGCGCCGACCGATCACGAGGAGGCCTACCGGCGGCTCGTAGGCACTGCGCACCACTGGCAGCACTGGCTCGATCACGCGCAGTTCCCGGACCACCCGTGGCGCACCTACCTCCAGCGCAGCGCCCTCACCCTGAAGGGGCTGTCGTACGCACCGACCGGTGCTCTGGTCGCGGCCGCGACGACATCGCTGCCGGAGTCGGCCGGCGGCGAGCGCAACTGGGACTACCGCTACACCTGGATCCGCGACTCGACGTTCATGCTGTGGGGGCTCTACAGCCTCGGGTTCGAGTGGGAGGCGAACGACTACTTCTACTTCCTCGCGGACGTCGCCGACGCCGAGGAAGGCAAGCTCCAGGTCATGTACGGCATCGGCGGCGAGGCCGAGCTCACGGAGCACACGCTCGACCATCTGAGCGGCTACGAGGGCGCTCGGCCCGTGCGGGTCGGCAACCATGCGTTCCACCAAGACCAGCACGACGTCTGGGGCGTGATCCTCGACTCGTTCTATCTCCACACCAAGTCGCGCGACCAGCTGCCCGAGCGCATCTGGCCGATCCTCGTGAAGCAGGTCGAGGCTGCGCTCGAGCACTGGCGCGGGCCGGACCACGGCATCTGGGAGGTACGGGGCCAGCCGCGCCACTTCACGTCGTCGAAGGTCATGTGCTGGGTCGCCGCCGACCGCGGTGCACGGCTGGCCGAGATCCGCGGCGACATGGAGCGCGCCGCGCGGTGGCAGTCGAGTGCCGAGGAGATCAAGGCCGACATCTGTGAGAACGCCGTCGACGCGCGCGGCGTCTTCTGCCAGCACTACGAGACGACGGCGCTCGATGCGTCGGTGCTGCTGATGCCGCTCGTCCGCTTCCTTCCGCCCGACGATCCGCGCATCCGCCGGACCGTGCTCGCGATCGCGGACGAGCTGACCGTCGACGGGTTCGTGCTCCGCTACCGGACCGGCGAGACCGACGATGGCCTCAGGGGGGACGAGGGCTCGTTCACGATCTGCTCGTTCTGGCTGGTGTCGGCGCTCGTCGAGATCGGTGAGCTCGATCGCGCCCGCGCGCTGTGCGAGAAGCTGCTCGCGCACGCGAGCCCGCTCGACCTCTACGCCGAGGAGATCGACCCGAAGAGCGGCAGGCATCTCGGCAACTTTCCGCAGGCATTCACGCACCTGGCACTGATCAATGCGGTGATGCACGTGATCCACGCCGACGAGGGAGAGCGGATCGGCGAGCTTCAGCTCGGCCACGGCCGCGAGGCCCCGCTCTCGATCACGACGCCGCGTGTCCAAACGAGATGAGGGGGATCGACAGATGAGCGTTGAACGCGACCGCGTCGAGAGCTTCGGCCGGCTCGAGGACGGACTGCGCCAGGCCGGCGACTGGTACCACTGGGGGCCGTATCTCTCCGAGCGCCAGTGGGGGACGGTCCGCGAGGACTACAGCCCCGGCGGCACGGCGTGGGAGTACCTGCCGCACGATCACGCGCGCTCCCGCGCGTACCGGTGGGGCGAGGACGGGCTTGCAGGCTTCTCCGACGTCGAGCAGCGGCTCTGCCTGGCGCTCGCGCTCTGGAACGGCCGCGACCCGATCCTCAAGGAGCGGATCTTCGGGCTCACCGGCAACCAGGGCAACCACGGCGAGGACGCAAAGGAGTACTGGTGGTACCTCGACGCACTGCCGAGCCATGCGTGGAACCGCTGGCGCTACCACTACCCGCAGCGGCCCTTCCCCTACGACGACCTCGTTGCCGAGAACGGCCGACGGGGAAAGCTCGATCCGGAGTACGAGCTGCTCGACACCGGCGTCTTCGACGAGGACCGCTACTGGATCGTCGAGGTGGACTACGCGAAAGGCGACCCGCACGACCTGCTGATGACGATCCGGGTCACCAACGCGGGGCCGGACACGGAGACGATCCACCTCCTCCCGACCGCGTGGTACCGCAACACCTGGGCCTGGGAGCGTGAAACCGACAAGCCGCAGCTGCGCGCGGGCGGCGCGGCGCGGCTCGTCACCGAGCATCCGTTTCTCGGCGGGCTCGAGCTGTGCGCCGAGGGATCGCCGACCGTCCTGTTCTGCGACAACGAGACGAACGACGCACGCCTGTACGGCTCGCCGTCGGCGAGCGCGACGCCGAAGGACGGCATCAACGACCACGTCGTCGCCGGCGCCGAGTCGGTCGCGGCGGGCGCCGGGACAAAGGCCGCCTTCTGGTACCGCTTCGACGTCGCTCCGGGGCAGACGGCGACCGTCCGCGTGCGCCTCCGCCCGGCGAATCGGGGCGGCGATCCGTGGGCCGACTTCGACGCGATCGCCAAGACGCGGCTGGACGAGGCCGACGAGTTCTACGACGAGCTCACGCCGGCGGCGGCGACGCTCGACGAGGCGCTCGTCCTGCGCCAGTCGCTCGCCGGGATGCTCTGGAGCAAGCAGCTCTACTACTACGACGTCGGGCGCTGGCTCGACGGCGACCCGACGCAGCCGGCGCCGCCGCCGTCGCGGCTCGGAGGCCGGAACAGCCGTTGGCGGACGTTCGACGCCTTCGACATCATGTCGATGCCGGACAAGTGGGAGTACCCGTGGTTCGCAGCCTGGGACCTCGCGTTCCACTGCATCGCGCTCGCCCGGGTCGACCCGGCGTTCGCGAAGTACCAGCTCACGCTGCTCTGCCGCGAGTGGTTCCAGCACCCGAACGGAGCGCTCGCCGCGTACGAGTGGTCGTTCGACGACGTCAACCCGCCCGTGCAGGCATGGGCGGCGATCGAGGTGTTCGCGATCGACGGCGGGAACGACATCGCCTTCCTGAGCCGGGTCTTCGACAAGCTGCTCGTCAACTTCACGTGGTGGGTCAACCGCGAGGACAAGGACGGGTCGAACATCTTCGAAGGCGGCTTCCTCGGCCTCGACAACATCGGCCCGATCGACCGCTCCCACCTGCCCGCCGGCCAGCTGCTCGAGCAGTCGGACGGCACGGGATGGATGGGGTTCTACGCGCTGACGATGGCGACGATCGCGTCGATCCTCACGCGGCGCGGGCGGCCCGCGACGGATCTCGTGCTCAAGTTCCTCGAGCACTTTGCGCTGATCAAGGATGCGCTCGAGTCGCAGGGGCTCTGGGACGAGACGGACGGCTTCTTCTACGACCAGCTCCGGCTGACCGACGGGCGCTCCTTCCCGGTGAAGGTGCGCTCGATCGTCGGCGTCCTTCCCCTGCTCGGCGTGGTCGCGATCGACGAGGAGGTGATCGACCGGGCGGAGACGATGAACAAGCGGGCGGCATCGCTGCTCGCCGGCGCGCACCCGATCCGCGGCATGCCGGGCGAGCGGCGGATGCTGCTCGGTGTGGTTTCCGTCGCCCGCCTGCTGCGGGTGCTCCAGACGCTCTTCGACGAGTCGGAGTTCCTGTCGCCGTACGGGCTGCGCGCGATCTCGCGTTGGCATGCCGAGCATCCGTTCGAGCTGAACGTGGACGGGACGTCGGCACGCGTCGACTACGAGCCTGCCGAGTCGACGACCGGGATGTTCGGCGGGAACTCGAACTGGCGCGGGCCCGTCTGGATGCCCGTCAACTTCCTGCTCGTCGAGGCGCTCGGCCGGTACGCGCGCTTCTTCGAGGACGAGCTCAGGGTCGAGTATCCCACGGGCTCGGGTCACGAGGCGACGCTCGAGGAGGCGGCCGCCGACCTGCGCGAGCGCCTGATCGCGCTGTTCGTCGTCGGAGAGGACGGCCGGCGGCCGTGCTTCGGCTGGGTCGAGCGGCTGCAGCAGGATCCGCAGTGGAAGGACAACGTGCTCTTCAACGAGTACTTCCACGGCGACAACGGAGCGGGCCTCGGGGCGAGCCACCAGACCGGCTGGACAGGGCTCGTCGCCGAGCTGATCCTCCGGGCACGCGGCGGCCCGGTGCCGACGCTCGGGACGCTCATGGCGGGATCGGCCGCGGCGCACCGGTGACGATCCGTCTCGGGCCGCAGGCGTGCGGGACGCTCGACGAGGCGGCGGCGCGCGAGTGGTTGGTCGCCGACGGCGTCGGCGGCTACGCGATGGGCACGGCCGCCGCCCTGCGGACGCGCCGCTACCACGGTCTGCTCGTGGTCGCGGTCGACGGGCCGGCGAACCGGATGCTCGGTCTCGCCGCGCTCGACCCGGTGCTTGTCTCGGGCGATGCTCGCTTCCGCCTCGCGACCGACGAGTGGGGCGACGGGACCGTCGATCCACGCGGTCACGAGCTGCTCGCGTCCTTCGACCTCGAGGACGGCGTCCCGCGGTGGCGGTGGCAGATCGGCGGCACCGTCCTCGAGCGGGAGATCGCGATGGCGCACGGATCGCCGGTCGTCGCGGTCGTGCACAGGCTGGTTGCGGCCGACCGGCCGGTTCGCCTCGAGCTGACGCCGCTCTGCACATGGCGCAACGTCCACGGCGAGCGACATGCGAACGGCCCACCGCAGGTCGCGGAGACGGCGGGCGGATTCGTGTTCGAAGGCGCGTATCGCGTCGGCGGCGCCGGGTGGAGCGGCGGCGGTAGCTGGTACCGCGACGTCCGTGCGCGCGAGGAGGCGGCCCGCGGTCTCTCCGACCGCGAGGACCTCTGGGCGGCGGGGACGTTCGCGGCCGATCTCGAGCCGGGAGCGTTCCACGAGGTCACGGCGGCGGCATCCTCGTTCGAAGGGCTGCCGCGCGCAGCCTCGGCGATCGTGGACGCCGCGCGCAGCCGTGCGCGCGATCTCGTGCGCCGTGCGGGCGCGATCGACGACCCGTCGAAGCAGCTCGTCCTCGCCGCGGACCAGTTCGCGATCACGACCGGCGGGCGCCCGACCGCGGTCGCCGGCTATCCCTGGTTCGGCGAGTGGTCGCGCGACCTGATGACGTCGTACGAGGGCCTCTACCTCTCGACCCGCCGCCACGAGGAGGGGCGAGAGGTGCTGCGCGCCTCGGCGGCGACCGTCTCGGAGGGGATGCTCGCGAACACGGCGGACACGGGGTCGCTGGAGTACAACACGGTCGACGGGACGCTTTGGTTCGTCCACGCCGTCGGCCGCCACGTCTCGGTCACGGGCGACGAGGATCTCCGTGCAGAGCTGGCGCCGACGCTCGAGCAGATCGTGCGCCATCACGTCGACGGGACGCGGTACGGCATCCACGTCGACCCGGCGGACGGCCTGCTCGCGCAGGGCGCGGACGGCATCGCGCTCACGTGGATGGACGCGCGCGTCGACGGCGTGCCGGTGACGCCCCGCCGCGGGAAGCCGGTCGAGGTCAACGCGCTCTGGCTGCGTGCGCTCGACCTGGTGCCGGGCTTCGAGAGCCTGCGGGCGACCGCGTCGTCGTCATTCGTCCAGCGCTTCGTGCGCCCGGACGGGCTAGGTCTCTACGACGTGGTCGACGGCCCGGCGGGGGACGACGGCTCGCTTCGCCCGAACCAGCTGCTCGCGGTGTCGCTGCCGAACGGCCCGCTTGGTCCGGACGCCGCGCGTGCCGCCGTCGACGCCTGCCGCCGTTCGCTCCTGACGCCGCTCGGCCTGCGGTCGCTCTCGCCCGACGATCCCGGCTACCGCCCGTACCACCGCGGCGGGCCGGCCGAGCGGGACGCCGCCTACCACCAGGGCACGGTCTGGCCATGGCTGATCGGCCCCTATGTCGACGCCGCGCGCGTCGCCGGCGCCCCGCTCGACCGGATGCTCGACGGTCTCGTCGCGCACCTGGCCGACTGGGGGCTCGGCTCGGTCTCGGAGACGGCGGACGGAGCCGAGCCGCACCTGGCGACGGGCTGCCCGTTCCAGGCCTGGTCGGTCGCCGAGCTCCTGCGCGTGCTCGCCTGAGCGGCGGAGCCCTACGCGGCCTGTTCGAGCGCGGCGTCCTCCTCGCGGGCCTCGTCGAGGATCTTCTCGATCTCGGCCTCGGAGCGCCCGGCGCGCTGCGCCGACTCCACCATCAGCAGCAGGTGCTGCCGCTCTGCCTCGTGCTCCTGCAACGACATGTTCTCTCCTCCTCGAGCGATCGCCCCCACGCTACGCGCTCACCGTGGCGCAATGCAGTAAGCGTTCTGTGAACGTTGGGTGAGGCCGCTCAGCGGGTGGTGATCCGGTATACCGCGCCGGCGGTGTCGTCGGTGACGTAGAGCGCGCCGCCGGGGCCGGGCACGGCGTCCACCGGCCGCCCCCAGCGCTGGCCGCCTGCGAGCTGGAATCCCGACACCAGTGGGGTCGCGCTGGAGAGCGTCCGCCGGGCGGTGCTCCACGGCAGCCAGAGCACCGCGGGTGCGCGCGGCGGGCTGCGGTCCCACGAACCGTGCGCGCCCACGACCGCTCCGCCGCGCCAGCGGGCCGGCAGCGTGCTGCCCTCGAGGAACGTCAGCGAGACGGGGGCGCTGTGCGCCGGGATCGGGCGGTCGATCGCGGCGAGCTTCGAGCAGTCGAGGCTCCTGCCGTCGGGGTTGGTCTGGACGTCGCGCACGAAGCGCGGCCGGTCGTAGTCCTGTCCTGCCTCCGGGTTGCCGGGCACGACGTCCGCGCTCGGGTTGCAGTACGGCCAGCCGAGGTTGCGGCCGGCGGTGAGCCGCGCAACCTCGTCCGGCGGGTTCTCGTTGACATAGCTCTGCATGACATGGCCGTATGCATCGCTCACTCCGTCGTAGGAGCGGTGGAACGGGTAGGGAACGTTGTCGCGCTCGTTGACCGCGGTCCAGAGCGTCCCGTCCGGTGCGAAGGCGAGGCCCTCGCCGTTGCGAACGCCGGCGGCGAACACCCGGCGGTGGGCGCCGTTCGAGTCGAAGGCGTAGACGGCCCCGCGCGGCGGCGAAGCGGTGGTGTCGGCTCCGTTCGCGTTCCATGCGCTACCGACGGTCACGTAGATCGAATGGTCCGGGCCGACGGCGATCCCCTTGAGCCGGTGCACGTCGTCGCCGGACGCGCTGTCGTCGGGCAGCCCGCGCACCACGACCGTTCTCGCCCCGAGCGAACCCCTGCCGCGCCAGACGTAGCGGTCGATCTGATCCGACTCCGCGACGTAGAGCATCCGCTGCTTTCCGAGCGTGTCGAACGCGAGCCCCTGCGGGTTCGTGAGGCCCGACGCGAGCACCCGGACCGAGGGTGGAGACGCGGGATTGCTCCGGGGGACCAGCTCGAGCACCTCGCCGGCGCCGGTCGCCGTGACGAGCAGCGTCCCGGCCGGCGTCCAGAGCGCGTAGCGCGCGCCGCTCACGCGCGCCCACACCTCGGCGTGCCAGCCGGCCGGCATGACGAGCGAGCGCGACTGGTCGAACGGCGCCGCAGCGTTCGCGGCGGGCACGGACACCGGAACGTGCGTGCGGCCCGCAGCCGGGGCGGCGGTCGACGTGGACGCGGTGAGGAGGGCGGCGGCGAGCGATGCGACCGCGCCGATGCGCAAGAGGCCCGTTCGTGGAAGACGGATCAACAGATCGAGACCATCCCGGCGGTGAGCCCAGTCTACGGGCGGGTTGCAGGCAGGAACACGCCCGCCGGCGGCGGAATCGTCGTGGTGAGCGACTCCGGAGCGCCTCCGCCCGACGAACGGCTCGTCCGCCTGCGCGCCTTCGAGCTCTCGCTCGGCGCGGAGGCGGGGACGCCCGTGGAGAACTGGCTGCGTGCCGAGCAGGAGCTCGGTGTGACGCACGACTACGACACGGACGATCGCGACCTGGAGCAGCTCGGGATGACGATCTCCCGGGTGCCGCTCGAGGCCGGCGTGCTCTGGCGTCTCCGTCTCCCGCGCGGCGAAGTCGTCGAGGAGTGGGATCCGGGAAACAGCGGCTTGCAGCTGCCGGCGCGGATCGCGCGGCTCGTCTCGGGCGTCGCGGGAGGGAAGCCGCTCGTGCCCGGGCCGCCGCTCAGCCGCGAGCCCGGTGCGGCGCGGCTGCGCGAGATGCTCGAGGAGCAGCGACGGGCGCTGGTCGTCCACGACCCGGGGTCGAGGCTCGGCGAGGACCCCGAGAACCTGCACCAGCATCGCGTAGCCGCCCGGCGGACGCGCGCGTTCCTGTACGCGACGCGCGCGTTCGTCGACCCCGACTGGCGGCAAGGGCTGATCGACGACCTCCGCGGCCTCGGACGGGTCACCGGGCCGGTCCGCGACCTGGACGTGCTGCTCGAGCACGTGCGAGAGGAGACCGCCGACCTTCCGCACGCCGACCGGCCGGGCGCGCAGTCGCTGCTCGCGCGGCTCGCCGACGAGCGCGCTGCGAGGCGGCTCGAGCTGCTGGCCGTGCTCGACGGCGACCGGTACCGCCGTCTAGTCGCGCGGCTCCGGCTGCCGCCGAGGCTCGCGCCGGAGGTGGGGCGTGTGCGCCTCGGGCGCGCCGTGCGGAAGGAGTTCGGCAAGCTCGCGCGCTCGGTCGACGCGCTGGGCAAGAGGCCGACCGACGGCGCGATCCATCGTCTCCGGATCCAGCTGAAGCGGGCGCGCTACGCCGCGGAGCTCGCCTCGCCCCGCGGCGCATCTGCGCGGCGGTTCGTCGAGGACGCGAAGTCGCTGCAGGACCTGCTGGGCGAGTACCAGGATGCCGCCGTCGCCGAGGATCACCTGCGCACGTCGACCGTCTTCGACGGCCCGACTGCGGCGGCGTTCGTCGCCGGCCGGATCGCGGAGCGCCAGGCGTCCCGCCGGAAGCGCGTGCGCAAGGAGCTTCCGGCCGCCTGGAAGCGCCTCCGCAAGAGCGGCAAGCGGCTTCGCTGAACGCCCGGGCTCGAGCCGGACGAAAGTCGGTCCGATCATCGTGCCGGCCGCCGCCCACAGTGCGGGGTTCGCGCCGCTCGTCGGGCCGGCACCCGAGTGTGGCGGGGCCTGCTTCTCCGGCGCGAGGATCAGGCGGTCGCCGGGGCGCCGTGCCCCTGCGACGTCGACCGGAAGAACACCGCGTCGACGACGATGTTCAGCGCCCAGATGATGATCGTCGCCCACACGTAGTTCCAGAAGCCGTGGATGTCGAAGTTGGAGACGAGGATGACCGTCAGCCACAGCGTGAACATCGACACGAAGAACCACACCAGCCCGAGCGTGATGATCGCGAACGGCAGCGTGACCAGCTTGAGGATCGGCTTCAGGATGGTGTTCAGGACCCCGAAGACCGCCGCCGCGATGATCACCGCCTTCGCCGAGCCGTGGAAGGTGACGCCGCTCAGGATCCAGCCGGTCAGAGCCAGCACGGCCGCGTTCGCGGCCCAGGAGACGAGCAGCCAGCGCAACATCGTCTCGAACGCTACACGGTCGTGCTGCCGGCGTCGCCGGCGAGCGGCACGGGCTGCTGCGCGACGCGCGCTCCGGCCGGTCCCGCATCGAGCGAGAAGAACGCCGGCGCGAGTCTCCGGCGCGTGCCGACCGCGAAGACGGCGAGCGCGTAGATCCAGCCCAGCAGCACGTCCACGAGGTAGTGCTCACCGCTGTAGACGAGGGCGAAGGCCATCGCCGCGGGATAGAGCCAGAGGAGGTACCGCCAGCGCGAGCGCGCGCGGTCGACGAGGAAGAGGGCGATCAGCATCGTGTACGCCGCGTGGAGGGACGGGACGGCCGCGACGTTGTTCGCGTAGAGCGTCCCGCGCTTCCAGAGCGGCTTGAACGAGATCACGGGCGTGTGCGCGCTCACGACTGCGATCACGTGGTGGACCGGCGGGATCAGGCCTTCCTGCCCGGCCAGCCACGGAGGCACCGCCGGGAAGAGCACGTAGGTGGCGCAGCCCGCGAACGCGAGCGCTACGACCATCCATGCGAGGCGCCTGAATTCGCTGCGTGAGCGCCACCAGAGAACGGCGAGCACGAGTGTCGGCACGAAGAAGTAGCTCGCGTAGGTGAGCCAGGCGGCGTAGTCGTACCACTGCAGGTGACGGCCGCCGTGCCAGAGATGGTGCTGCAGCCACACGGTCGGCACGGAACCGAGCCCGAGAGCCCGGTCGACCTCGATCTGGGGCCGCGCATGCGTCGGCAGCCACAGCCCGTCGGCGTAACCGCGGATCAGGTCGTACAGCGCGAGCATCACGACGAACGGGAACCAGTCGAACGCGATCCCGAGGACCAGTCGCCGCAGGCGCCCGATGCTCGTGGCCGATGCGGCGAAGATGCCGGCCAGGACGACGATCACGAGGACCTCGCGCGACGCCGGAAGCCCGTGGAGCCGGGCGATCAGCCAGGCGAGGAGGCCCGCGTAGACGACGACCGGCGTCGCCCGGAGCACGTCGGCGCGTGTCGGGCGGCGGAGACGAGCACGGCGCACGACCCCGGACTCAACCCGGTCCCCGTTAACGCCTGGTTACAGCGGCGTTGCCCGTTAGTTGAAGAGGGCGGCCGCCCCTTCCACCGCCTTCCGCTGTGCCAGTGCGCGGTTGACGGCGTTGACGACGGCCCGCAGTGACGCGGTGACGATGCTCGGGTGCACCCCGACGCCCCAGATCGGGTCGTCGTCGACATCCGCCTCGATGTAGGCGGCCGCCGTCGCGTCGGCAGCGGCGGCCATCGCGTGCTCGTGGTAGTCGCGCAGGCGGATGGTGATCCCGAAGGCCTTGTCGAACGCGTCGACCAGGGCGGCGATCGGGCCGTTGCCGATGCCCTCGATCTCGACCGGCTCGCCGTCGACCGTCACGCGCGCGACGATGTGGTCCTCGTCGGCGCTCGAGTGCGTGTACGACTCGATCGAGTACGGGCGGGTGTGCGCCAGGTAGTGCTCGTGGAACGCGGCGAGCAGCTCGTCCGCGCTGAGCTCGTCGCCGCGGAGATCGGTGATCGCCTGCACCTTCTGGGCGAAGTCGACCTGTAGCCCGCGCGGCAGCTCGAGGCTGTGCTCCGTCTCCATCAGGTAGGCGACGCCGCCCTTTCCGGACTGTGAGTTGACCCGGATGATCGCCTCGTAGCTGCGGCCGAGATCGGCCGGGTCGACCGGGAGGTAGGGGACGTCCCAGAGATCGGAGTCGCTCCGCTGCTGCGCGTACATCCCCTTCTTGATCGCATCCTGGTGCGAGCCCGAGAAGGCCGTATAGACCAGCTCGCCGACCCACGGGTGCCGGGGATGGATCGGAAGCTCGTTGCACTCCTCGACGATCTGCTTCGCCTCGTCGATCCGCGAGAGGTCGAGCTGCGGGTCGACGCCCTGTGTCAGCAGGTTCAACGCGATCGTCACGAGGTCGACGTTCCCCGTTCGCTCGCCGTTGCCGAACAGCGTCCCCTCGACGCGCTCGGCGCCTGCCATCAGGCCCAGCTCGGCGGTCGCGACCGCGGTGCCCCGGTCGTTGTGCGGATGCACGCTGAGCACGATTGCGTCGCGGGCCGACACGTGCCGCTGGAACCATTCGATCCGGTCGGCGTAGACGTTCGGCGGGAAGACCTCGACCGTCGTCGGGAGGTTGACGATCATCGGCGCGCCGGCGGTCGGCCGCCACGACGCCATCACGGCCTCGCAGATCTCGAGCGCGAACTCGAGCTCGGTGCCGTGGAAGCTCTCCGGCGAGTACTCGAACACGATCTCCGACGCGGACCGGTCGGCCAGCTCCTTGCAGAGCTCGGTCGCACGGACGGCCAGATCCACGATCCCGGCCTCGTCCATCCGGAAGACGACGCGCCGCTGCGTCGTCGACGTCGAGTTGTAGAGGTGCACGATCGCGCGGCGCGCACCGTCGATCGCCTCGTACGTGCGCTCGATCAGCTCGGGACGCGCCTGCGTCAGGACGGCGATCGTCGTGTCCCACGGGACCCGATCCTCTTGGATCAGCTGCCTCACGAAGTCGAAGTCGGTTCTCGACGCGGACGGGAAGCCGACCTCGATCTCCTTCACCCCCAGCCGCACGAGCAGGTCGAACATTCGCTGCTTCCGCTGCGGGTCCATCGGCTTGACGAGCGCCTGGTTGCCGTCGCGGAGATCGGTCGAGCACCAGATCGGCGCACGGTCGAGCACGCGGTTCGGCCACGTGCGGTCGGGCAGGTCGACGGTTGGATACGGGCGGTACTTCCAGTGGGGCATCGGCATGCTGGTGATCCTCCAGGTAGGCGGACGACTCCCTTGGTGCGGGAGCGCGAAACGGTTATGTCGCACGAACGCCTCCCCTAGCGGGGAAGGAGGATGAGAAGCGGCCGCAGGCCGACGCTCACGAGGTGCCGGATGAGAGGCGCTTCGATCATCGCTTCGAAAAGGATAGTCACGGCGGGGCCTTCACGGCAACGTGGTCCACTGCGTCGACGTCGCGGAGCGCCCGGCGCCAGACGCGGCCGAGCTCGGTTCCGAGCCTGTGACCGGACGCCGAGACCGCGAGGAGCGTCCCGAACGCCACGACGGCGTCGATCGACTCGCGACCCTGCTTCGTCCAGTAGTCGTCCTGCAGGTTGAGCCAGAGCGCGAACTCGTCGAGCGTGAGGGCGGCGCCCGCGCCGTAGACGAACGCTGTCGACCGCGAGGCGAGCGGCCCGCCGCTGCTCCCGACTCCGATCTCGTTCAGCCAGGCGTAGCCGACGGTGATCAGCCCGATGATTCCGAAGGTCATGTGGTGGATGTGGCGGCCGCCCGGCGTGATGTTGCGGAACGGGCCGCGGCCGGCTCGGATCGAGTGCGTGACCAGGCGCGCCACCCCGAACGTGCCGCCGAAGCTCAGCGAGCTGATCAGGCGGCGCTCCTCGCGCATGTTCGCGAACGACCGCCTCCAGGCCTCCGCGAGCTCCTCTCTGCGCGGCAGGCGCGCCACACCGGGATCGTAACGCGGACCCACAATGTTGTCGTCGCGGCGCGCGGCTGCGATAATCGCGGAGGTTGCCTTGAGATGCGGCGCTCGGGCACTGGTGTTGGCTGCCAGTCAAGGGGGTCCGGGTGCATCGCGAGTCGAGGAGCCAGGTCGAGCGGGGCGAGGACTGCGTCGTCGTGCTGTGGCAGGGATACGTGACCGGGCAGTTCCTGGCCTGCGGGGCCGGAACGGCTGAGCCCTTCCTCTCGTCGCGCCCGTTTCGCACCTGGCGGCCCCCGTGGCAGCCGAAGGTCGTGCTGGAGGAGCTGCCCGCCGCGGTCGCCGCGTTCCGCGAGCTCGCGGTCGAGCTGCGCGCAAACGGGTGGCGGTCGAACGGGTCGGACGGGTTCGAGGGCTGCGTCTTTCACCGCGCCGAGCCGGAGACGATCGCGACCGACGTGCGTCCGGACAGCATCGCCGAGCCGTTCCTGCTGCGCGCCCTCGACCAGGTGGCCGGCAAGAACGGTGCGACGGCGGCGGAGGTCGGGCGCGCGCTCTACGGTGACGATGCGCCTGCGGTCCGCCAGCTGCCGCAGCGGATCGGCACCCGGCTCCGGCGGCTCCAGCTCCAGGGCAAGGTCGAACGCCGCGAAACGGACGGGGTCAATCGCTGGCTCCCGGCCGCGGCCATCGAGAAGGACAGGGCCACCGCCCATTAGCCTCTCGCCGATGGAGATGCGTCGGCTGGGTGTCACCGGGCCCGAGGTCTCGGCAGTCGGGCTCGGGTGCATGGCGATGTCCGATGCCTACGGGCCGGCGGACGAGCGGGAGAGCATTGCGACGATCCACTCCGCGCTGGATGCCGGCGTCGACCTGGTCGACACCGGCGACTTCTACGGGATGGGGCACAACGAGCTGCTGATCGGCGACGCGCTCCGCGCCCGGCGGCGCGAGGACGTCGTGATCAGCGTGAAGTTCGGCGGGCTGCGGTCACCGGACCGGGCGGTGCTCGGCGTCGATGCGCGGCCGGCCGCGGTCAAGACGTTCCTCGCCTACACGCTGCGGCGGCTCCGGACCGACTACGTCGACGTCTATCGCCCGGCACGGCTGGATCCGGATGTGCCGATCGAGGAGACCGTCGGCGCGATCGCGGAGTGCGTTGCAGCCGGGTGGGTGCGGCATGTCGGGCTGTCCGAGGTCGGGCCGTCGACGATCCGCCGGGCGGCGGCGGTGCACCCGATCTGCGACCTGCAGATCGAGTACTCGCTCCTGTCGCGCGGGATCGAGCGCGAGATCCTTCCGGCCTGCCGGGAGCTCGGGATCGGGATCACTGCGTACGGCATCCTCTCGCGGGGGCTGCTCTCCGGTCACTGGGCCGCCGGCCGCGCGCTCGCGCCGTATGACATCCGCAACCATGCCCCGCGGTTCCAGCCGGGGAACGTCGAGGGAAACCTCGCGCTCGTCGAGTCGCTGCGGGCGGTGGCAGCGCGCGTGGGCGGGACGGTCGCCCAGGTCGCGATCGCCTGGGTGCTCGCGCGCGGTGTCGACATCGTGCCGCTCGTCGGAGCACGGACGCGCGAGCGGCTGGCCGAGTCGCTCGGTTCGCTCGAGCTCTCGCTGCCCGACGATGCAGTCTCCGAGATCGAGCAGGCGGTCCCGCCCGGCGCCGCCCTCGGCACCCGCTATGCAACCGCGCAGATGGCGCACCTCGACAGCGAAGCCTGAGGTGGCCGTCGACCTCGTGGCCGTCGGCGAGGTGCTCCTCGACGTCACCGCGCCCGGGCTCGCCGTGGGATCGGTCGTGCACGGGCCGGTTCGCGTGCGCGCCGGCGGCGTCCCGGTCCATGCCGCCGTCGCGGCAGCGGAGGCGGGAGGGCGGGCCGCCGTCGTCGGCCGGGTCGGGTCGGACCCGGCAGCGGCCGCGATCAGGGATGCGCTCGGCCGGGCCGGCGTCACGGCGTGGCTGCAGGAGGATCCCGCGCTTCCCTCGGGGACCTTCGTCGAGGCCCGGGACGCGATCGTCGCCGACCGTGGCGCGAGCGCCGCTCTGGCGGTCACCGACATCCCGTCACCCCTCGCAGCGGGCGCGGTGCTGGTCTCGGGGCATGCGCTTCTGCACGACGACACCGTCGCGGCAGCGCGTCACGCGCTGACGTCGGCGCGTGCCGGCTTCGTCGCCGTCGTCGCCGCCTCCACGCGCCTGATCGAGTCGCTCGGTCCGGGCACATTCCACGAGCGCGCGGCGGGGGCGACGGTGCTGGTCGCCAACGCCGACGAGTCGCACGCGTTGACCGGCCTCGAACCTGCCGCCGCGGCAGCCGAGCTCGCTCTGCGTTATCGCGTCGCGTGCGTCACGGCCGGCGCCGGCGGCGCCTTTGCCTCCGCAGGCTCCGAAGTCGTTCAGGTCGGCGTCGACCGCGTCGCCGGCACGACGACCGGGGCCGGCGACGCGCTCGCCGGCGTCCTGCTCGTCTCGCTCGTCCGCGGCCTCGGCCTTCGTGCAGCCGTCGAGTCCGCCTGCGCCGCGGCCTCGGTCGCACTCCGGTCAGGGCACCCGGCTGCGTCCGGCGGCTGACAGGATCTCCTCGATCCGGGGCGCGGCGCGGAGACGCCGCGACCGCTCCGGTGCGAGCGTCGCGGCGAAGTCGTCGATCAACTGCGCCGCCTCCTGGTAGGCGCCGGCGGCGAGATCATCGTCGCCGAGCGCGTACGCTCCGTCGGCAAGCGCAGCCCGCGCGTGCCAGCGCCCGGGAGCGCCGACCAGCGCATCCGCGATCGGCACCGCAGCTCGCAGCGCATCGAGCGCCTGCTCGCGCCGGCCGAGCCGCACGAGCGCCTCGCCGAGCAGCGTCCACGAGCGTGCCTCGTACTTGCGCCGCCGCGTGCGCCGTGCGATCTCGAGCGCCCGACGCGCCCAGTCGACGGCGTTCTCCGGGGCTTCGGCGTGCAACGCGATCTCCGCCCGGGCGACGGCGAGCCGCCCGCGGATGAGCCACGTCGTCCATGCAGTCGCATGATCTGCGCCCTCCCAGCGCTCGGGCCACGCGGCCTGCGCCCGCCCGACGTCGCCCGCCAGCAGATCGGTGAACAGGAGATCGGAGCCGGCGAACTGCCTCGGCATGCCGAACGCGACCCCGCTCGCCAGCTCGAGCGCTTCCTCGCTTCGGCGCCGCGCTTCGTCCAGGTCGTGGAGCTCGCGGTAGGCGAGCGTGGAGTAGTTGAGGAGTACCTGCCGCGGGTGCCCCAGGTCGTCGGCGACCGCGAACAGCTCGTCCCACATGGCGATCGCTTCTTCGTGGCGTCCGAGGCCGGCAAGCGTCAATGCTTCCCAGCCGCCTCCGCGCACGAGCGATTCGGCCACGTGGACGTCCTCGGCCGCGCGGCGCGAGCGGCGGGCGATCTCGGCCGAGCGCTCGTATTCGCCAGCCCAGTAGGTCGTGTCGGCGTGCAGGGTGAGGTGGTGGCTGAGCGCCAGCTCGCGCGTGCCGGCCACCCACAGCTCCAGCGCTCGCTCGCCCAGGTCATAGGCGCGCTCGAGGTCGCCCTCCGCGCCGCGCATGGCGAGCGCCTGGCTCTCCATCGCGAGGATCGCGGCCGGGGCCGACGCGTCGTCGACCTCGTCGAGCAGCGCGGCGGCTGCGGCGGCAGTTGCGAGGGTCTCGTCGTCGCGCTCGGTCCACACGTACGCGTGCCCGAGCGCGATCAGCGCGTCGAGGCGCTGCTGCCCATCGAGCTCGGGCACGAGAGCTGCGAGCTCCTCGACGGCACGCTCCATGTCCCAGAGCTCCACGAGCGCGACCGCGCGGTCGAGCCGGAGGCGGCGGCGCAGGTCGGGGTCCTCCGCCAGCTCGATCGCCAGCGAGTACAGCTCGATCACCGAGTCGTGGGCCCACGACCGGCGCGCGGCCTCCGCCGCCGCCACGAGGTACGGAACCGCGCGCGCCGGCTCGCCCGCCTCGCGCCAGTGGTGCGCGAGGATGGTCGACAGCGTTTCGGTCGCGCCGGCGAGGCGCTCCTCGACGTGCCGCGCCACCGCCGCATGACGCTCTCGGCGGGCGGTGCGCGGGACCGTCGCGTACGCGACGTCGCGGATCAGCACGTGCTTGAAGGTGAACTGGGCGTCGCCGCCGAGCTGGCTCGACGGGTCGCGCCGGATCAGGTCGCGGGCCTCGAGCACGGTCAGTGCGTCGTCGACGTCTTGAGCGTCGCCGACCGCCTCGACGACGGCGCGCCAGAACGTCCTCCCGACGACCGCGGCCGAGAGCAGGGTGGAGCGCGCGTCAGGCGGGAGCGCGTCGACGCGCGCGGCGATCGCCTCCCGAACCGTTACGGGCAGCTTGTCGCCGGTCCGCATCTCGGCCAGCGACGCCGCGAGCTCCTCGAGGAAGAGCGGGTTTCCACCGGCCGTCTCGATCACGCCCTGGAGGTCGAAGGACGGGTCGCCCGTTGCCTGCACGAGGTGGCCGGCGAGTGTCACCGCGTCCTCGGGCCGCAGCGGTTCCAGCACGATCGTCGTCTGGGCCGTGAGCCCCGACCCCCAGGTCGGGTGCAGATCGAGCAGCTCGGGCCGTGCTGCGGCGACGAGCATCACCGGCGCGTCGCGCAGGTGCTGTCCGAGGTAGGAGAGCAGCTCGAGCTCGCTCGGCTGCGCCCAGTGGATGTCCTCGAAGACGACGACGGTCGGCTGCTCGCCGGCGATGCACTCGAGTAGGCGTCGCGCCCAGAAGAACAGCACCTTCGGCCGCCGCGCCTCGGCGTCGGAGGTGAGCCCGAGCAGGAGCGCGATGTGGCTCGTCGTCTCCGCCGCCTCGTCGGCCGGCATCACGTGCGCCACCGCGCGCTCGAGTTTCTCGAGCCTCACCTCCGGCGAGTCGGACTCGAGCGTCCCCGTCGCCGCCTGCACGACGCCCGCGAACGCCTGGTAGCCGACCCGCTCCTCGTACGGAAGGCAGCGGCCGCGGATGAACCGGCCGCCGTCCGCCTCGACCGTCGTGGAGAACTCGCGGCAGAGGCGCGACTTCCCGATTCCCGGCGGTCCCAGCACCGTCGCGAGATGCGGCCGGTGCTCCTCGAGGCACGTCGTCCACACCGACCGCATCAGCTCGACCTCGCGGCCGCGGCCGACGAGCGGCGCGCGCGCGGGCTTCGACTCGGCCGGCTCGGCACGCGGTGCGACGGCGAGCCAGACGGGCAGCGGGTTCGCCTTGCCCTTGGCTGCGACAGCCGGCAGGGGCTCGTAGTCGACGGAGTCCCGTGTTGCCCGGTACGTCTCGTCGCCGACGACGAGGTGCCCGACCGGTGCCGCGTTCTGCAGCCGGGAGGCGCTGTTGACGACGTCCCCCGTTGCGAGCGCTTCGCCTGCGCCCGTGTTGATCGAGACGACGGCCTCTCCTGTGTTGACTGCTGCGCGGGCGGCGAGGCCGAGCGCGTGCGTTCGGTTCAGCTCGTCGATCCCGTTCAGTACGCGGAGCCCTGCGCGAACTGCGCGCTCGGCATCGTCGCCGTGTGCGGTCGGCGCGCCGAACACCGCCATGACCGCGTCGCCGATGAACTTCTCGAGCACGCCCCCGTAGTCCTCGATCCGCTGCTTCGCCTCGGAGTGGTAGAGCTGGAGCAGCTCACGCACGTCCTCCGGGTCGGCGTTCTCCGAGCGCGCCGTGAAGTCGACGAGGTCGACGAAGAGCACGGACACGAGCTTCCGCTCCTCGCGGTGAGCGGGCGCCTCGTCGAGCGCCGTCCCACACTGGGGGCAGAAGCGGGCGTCGTCCGAGACGGCCGCGCCGCAGCTGGGACAGCGGTGGGCTGCCCGCGTCACTCTCGAAGTGTCGCCGCTTCCGACGTGCGACTCAAGGGCTTCCGGCCCTCGCGCCCTCCACCCCGTTGGCGAGCGGGATCTCGATCACGAACGTGGCTCCGCCGCCCGGGGTCGGATGCGCCGAGGCCGTCCCTCCGTGCGCCTCGGCGACCGCCGCGACGATCGAGAGCCCGAGGCCCACGCCGCCGCTCGAGCGGGTGCGCGAGGTGTCCACGCGGTAGAAGCGCTCGAACACCTGCCCCGCCTCGTTCTCC
>Ga0335079_10000676_pt1 | contig 39171 bp, 29 predicted proteins | sample Lox_Sample_33_FD_206719 | JGI IMG/M metagenome (GOLD analysis project Ga0335079, IMG submission 206719) | Soil microbial communities from Loxahatchee National Wildlife Refuge, Florida, United States - Lox_Sample_3.3 | ecosystem: Environmental > Terrestrial > Soil > Wetlands | place: USA...
AGGATCGCGATGATCTGTGTTTCGGTGAATCTCGAGCTTTTCATGAGAACCTCCTGGCGTCCATATAATGCCAGAAAGCTCTACTTTTAGCATGTCTCTTTTTTAGGGAAGCTTACGTCAGAATGCTGTTTCTGAATGACAATCTTTTCTTCTTGCTCTTGTGAGAACGTAAGCAAGTTCGAACTCCGCACAGCATGAAAGCGGCCGCAATTCACCTCCAGCCCTCTGATGAGGGTCAAAGGGGTGCACCATGTCGCCAAGCTTGATCGTTCTTGTTACGTTGTCGCCACAGGAGTTTCCTTCCTCCCGGCGTCAAGTTAACCTTGCATTCATCAATCTCCGCATAATCTGCATCCAAATGAGTCTCGTCATTGGTGATCGTTCGTTCCTTTGAGATCATCATGACCTTTTGGTCCGCGAGGAATTCATCCTCATGACAGGGAGACATCAATTGATTGACAACGTTATAGGAAGACCTTGAAATCGTGGAGCGGAGGTGCGTCATGAAACACAGGACATTAATACTTGTCATTATTTTGTCGTTTCTGACTCTTACGTTCACACTCGCTAACTGCGGAGGAGGGGGCGGTGGCGGGTATGTCATGATGCCATCGTCCGGGGCTGTTCCCGTAACGCTCTATCTCAGCGCCAGCAACGGGACCACTGGCCCCGGCTACGAGCTGTTCAAGACCGACGGGACAGCAGCCGGTACCAGCCTTGTCAAGGATATCAATACGAGAACGCCGGGCAGTAGTCCGTCTCAATTTGTGGAAATAGGAGGCGTCACCTATTTTGTCGCGAGTGACGGGTGGGGAGAGAAGCTTTGGAAAACGAACGGCACTGCTGCAGGCACGGTACTCGTGAAGGACGTCAATCAGAACATCTCCGCAAACAACCTCACGGATCTCACGGCCATGGGGAACACGCTCTACTTTGTGGCCGATGACGGCACGAACGGTCGCGAGCTCTGGAAAAGCGACGGCACTGCAGCAGGCACGATGCTCGTGAAGGACATCAACCCGGGAAACAGCGGTGGCAATCCTATTCGTCTCAAGGCCATGGGGAACACGCTCTACTTTGTGGCTGATGACGGCACAGCAGGTGCTGAGCTCTGGAAGAGCGACGGCACTGCAGGGGGCACAGTGCTGGTCAAGGACATCAACCCGGGCAGCGCCGGTAGCAGCCCCTACGAGCTTACGGTCGTGGGAAACACGCTCTATTTTGAGGCCGATGACGGCACGACAGGTGGTGAACTCTGGAAGAGCGACGGTACTTCCGCAGGGACTATGCTGGTCAAGGATATCTGGCCGGGCATTGGGACAGGCATTTTCGGTCCCTTTACTCCCGCGGGGAGCACGCTCTACTTATTTGCCAGCGACGGAACTACAGGGCCCGAACTCTGGAAGAGCGATGGTACCCCTTCCGGCACGATGCTGGTGAAGGACATCGTACCTGGCGTGCAAGGTATCAATATAATCGGGGAGGCCATCGCTCTGGGAAATACGCTCTACTTTACAGCAGATGACGGCGTCACAGGATTTGAGCTCTGGAAGAGCGACGGCACTGCAGCAGGCACGATGCTGGTAAAGGATATCATGCCGGGCAAAAACGGCAGCACCCCATACGGGTTTATTGTTATCGGGAACACACTTTACTTTGCTGCAAATGATGGCGTGGCAGGGATTGAGCTCTGGAAAAGCGACGGCACTGCAGCAGGCACGGTCATGGTCAAAGACATCAACGCGGGCAGTGCGAGCGGCGTCTTTTCCAGGCTCACGCTCGTAGGGAGCACTTTCTACTTCACGGCCGATGACGGCGTCGCAGGGCTTGAGCTCTGGAAGAGCGACGGCACCGCAGCGGGCACGGTCATGGTCAGGGACATCAGCCCCGGGAGCGCTCCTTCCTATTTCTCAGATATCACCGCGTGTGGGAATCACCTGTGCTTCAGCGCTGACGATGGGATCCATGGGAGTGAACCCTGGATCAGCAATGGCACGGATGCCGGGACCTATATGATAGCCGATGTAAGGGCAGAAAGTGATGCCCGTATCCAGTACATGGTCTCGCTCAACGGCATCATGTATTTTTCTGCCGACGATTCGGGATACAACAGCGAGCTGTGGCGCAGTGATGGAACTGCCGCAGGAACGTACAGGGTAAAGGACATCAACCCCATGGGTTCAAGTGACCCCCGCGACCTCACGATCCTGGCGAACACGATTTTATTTACGGCCATGGACAACACAAATGGGTATGAACTCTGGAAGAGCGACGGCACAGCAGCTGGCACGGTGATGGTAAAGGACATCAACCCGGGCAGCGGCTACAGCTTACCTCAGGGGTTAATTGTCATGGGCAACGCGCTTTACTTTGCGGCTGATGACGGCACTCATGGGATTGAACTCTGGAAGAGCGACGGCACAGCAGCTGGCACGGTGATGGTAAAGGACATCAACCCCGGCAGCGGCAGCAGCTCCCCTCAGTACTTCATTGTCATGGGGAACACGCTCTACTTTGCGGCCGATGACGGCGTGACGGGATATGAACTCTGGAAGAGCGACGGCACCGCCGCAGGCACGATGCTGGTGAAGGACATCAGCTTCGGCAGCAACGGGAGTTATCCTTCTGGCTTCACGGTCCTGGGGAGCACGCTCTACTTTTCGGCCGATGACGGCGTGACAGGATATGAGCTCTGGAAGAGCGACGGCACCGCAGCGGGCACGATGCTGGTGAAGGACATCAACCCGGGCATCAACATGAGTGATCCCTACGGTTTCACCGTTATGGGCGGCACGCTCTACTTTGGGGCCGATGACGGCGCATCAGGGTATGAGCTCTGGAAAACGAATGGCACGGCCGCGGGCACGGTGCGGGTGAAGGACATCAACCCGGGCGGCAGTAGTGATCTCGATTCGCTTACGGTCCTGGGGAACACGCTGTACTTTGCTGCCGATGACGGCGCAACAGGATATGAACTTTGGAAGAGCGACGGCACGACAGCGGGTACGGTCATGGTCAAGGACATCAACCCGGGCAACGGCGACGGCGATCCCTACGACCTCACGGTCGTGGGGAACACGATCTATTTTGGGGCCGATGACGGCACGACGGGATACGAGCTTTGGAAGACTGATGGCACTACAGCGGGCACCGTGCTTGCTGTGGATATCTGGCCGGGAGCCAAGGGCGGCTGCGGGGCAATCCTCTCTCGGAAATAGCTGATCAGGCCAGCGCAAACGGGTTGTTGCGTCTTTTACAGTGACGATGTGTGCCATGCAGTACGTTTGGGGAGAGCTGGATTTGGCATTTCGAGGAATAGTCAGCCCTCCCCTCTCCAGAGCAGTCCTGGGGTCAAATGGATAAAGCGGTAGGTTGGGTTAAGCAAAGCGCAACCCAACGGCTTCTATCAACTTCCATTTCTTTTCGTCACCTTTCTTGCTTGCCCGAAGAAAGGTGGCGCCAAAGAATGGCACCCGGCGAAAATTCTTCACGGCAAGCTCGGTCGCCTGCACCCAGTGAATACAAGTGTCTGAGGTGCGAGTGCAGGGTGTCCTCGGTACATTTCGGAAACTAGCCGATAAATGTATCTTTGTCATCGCACCACCTCGCCCTCAGGGAAAGCCGGGTGAGGGTGGGTCTGCTACATCGGCTTCGAACATCCGAAATGTTTAACCCTCGTCCTCGGTCGCCCGCCTAAATTTTCGTATGGGAACCATTCAAGAAACTTTGCTTCTAATCTTTACTCAAACCCCGCACATGCCCGGAGCGGTGTCAAGCCGCAAGACGTGCCTCTGACCTGTTCTGTCCTTCTGTCACGAATGCCTTCTTGTTCTGCTTGCACAGCAGCTGGATCAGCTGACGTCCCGAGAGCGCCGCGATCGCTGCGCCGGTGAACGGTGCGGTCCACTGCCCCACCATGTAAAGACCAGACAAACGGGGCAGGGTCCGGAGAAAGGTCTGCTTCATGTTGTCCGGCGTGATGTACCAGCCATCGGGTGAGGCTTTCCAGTTCCCCGTGTAGCGAACATAGGTGGCGGGCGTCGGAACATCCACGACCTCGACCTGGGATGCGAAGCCTGGCCAGCGCTTATCCAGCTCGGCAATGGTCGCCTCGGCGATCCGCTTCTTTTCCGCGTCATAGGCCGCACGGTCTTGTTCAAGCCTTTCCCAGTAATCGTAGCGCGTCGCGTACCATACCTCGACCACAGACTTCCCGCGCGGAGCCATGGTCGGATCGCAGCAGTGATTTTGACAGCACATCCACTTGTGTTCCTCGCCCGCGATCGTAATGGGCTTATCCAGTTCGAAGATGGTCCGGTGGGGCTCTTTCGACACATCGCGGCGAACGCCGATGGCTACGTGCACAAGCGGCAGCACGGGGATCCAATGTGTGTACATGCCTTTGATTTGCTGATCGAGGTAGCGCCCCTTGAGAATATCGAAGATAAGCGCGTGGCCGTCCCCTGCCCAGACCACGATATCCGCGGGATGCTCAGTGCCGTCCTCGAGTCGAACACCCAATGCCCGGCCATTCTCTACGATCACATCAGTCACCCGGCTCTTGTAAAAGATCGAGCCACCGAGCTCCCGGTAAAGATCGGCTATCTTGAAGATCATCTTCTGCGATCCTCCTATGGGCACACCCACCTCGGAAAACGCGTTCAGGTAGCCCGCAAGACCGACGAGGGGGAAGCGCAGCATCGGCCACCCGGGCGAGTCCATGAAGAACCGGACTGCGTTTCGTAAAAAAGGGTCTTGGAACCGCTGCGCAAATTCCTGAAGCGTCATTTGTCCGTATTTCCTGAAGAGCCCCATGAGCGGAAGAAAAGAAGCTCCCAGCCTGATCTTGTCCACGAGGCCGAGCATCTCCCTCGGCTTCAGCGGCATGATGCCCATACTGGTCTTTGCCGAAAGCAACCGGATGAACTCTTTTGTCAGGGATGCGTCCTCAGGCGACAAGGCCAGCATCTGGTCCTCCAGTTGTCTGGCATCGGCACAAATGTCGAGGCTCTTTCCTTTGCCCTCGATGCGGCCCATCTCTTGATGATGGAAGAACTCCTGGTCTTTGAGTGCGCCAAGTTCCCGCCACATCTGATTAAAGGGTCCGGCCTTGGTGCCGAGCAAATTGTGCATGCTGATGTCAAAGGTGTATCCCTTCCGCTTCCAGGCAGTGCACAGCCCCCCGGGGATGGTGTGCATCTCGAACATGGTCGTCTCGTAGCCGTTCATCCGGGCATAACACCCGGTCGAAAGTCCGGCAATGCCGGCGCCGATGATCACCATTCTCTTTTCCATATGCCTGCCTCCCTCGGATCTGGCCGCCTTGGAATTCAACAACATATTGGTGGTCGTTATTCCTTTTGCCCTGCAGCGAACAATCTAATTATAACTAAACCGGCGAGATAGTGACGATCCAACCTGAGTTTTCCTAGGGTAGACAAAAAACCAGAGAACAGGAAGCAGGATGCGGAATGAGACTAGTGGGAGTTACTGAAGGTTAGAGGATAAACCGGAGAGAGACGTTAAATGTTAACGATTGAAGATTTTATCCCATTACGTCCGCCTATGACCCGGCGCGCTACTTGATATCACATGAACTACATTGACCCGGGCTGTCCCCGGAAGTGCGCCAGGAGCTGGGGAAAGAATGAGTGGAAATGGTCCCGGAGAGTGTCGTAGTTCCGCTCCAGCTCTTCGATCGCCGTGCCCAGAGGGTTCTCTCGCTGCACCCTCCGCGATATCCTCCGGAACGTCCGGTCGATCCCGTCCAGGGTCAGGTAGCTTCGCAGCCAGTCCTCGCGGACCATCTTCTCGATGACCATCGGCACGGGATGCAGCACCTCCACCCGGTGCCCTCCCAGGTTCTCATAGACCCGTCCGACGAACTCGTCGAGCGTCGTGGAGCAGTACCTTTCCCAGCTGATCGCCAGGAAGTGGTCGTAAAGCACATCTATGATCACGCCCGCGTAGCGCCGGCGAACGCGGCTTACGAGCCGCCGGCTCGCGCCGAAGACCTCGTGCGCGTCCGTGAAGCAGTCGACCCTGCGGTGCTGGCGGATCCCCTCCGCGACCTCGCAAGGGAACCGGCCCTCCACGTCGCCTTTCACGAAATCGGCGATGAAGTTCCCGAGCATCGATGCGGGGGTACCGTTGCTGCAGAGCATGTGGGCGAGATAGTTCATAGCGTGCGCGGAAGCGTTTGGGGTCGCTTCCTTATTCTTGCTATCCATGTCAAGGTCAAAGAAGTGACCCTTTGCACACCCTCCTGAGCAGCGCCGCAACGACCGGACGGCTGCTGCTGTTGAACAAAGTATAGCACTCCCCCGCTCTGCTAAAAACAGGTGCTGAAAATCACAAGGCCGGAGAGAGCGCCCTCCGGCTTTGATGGTTCATACGCAACGCAATTTCGACAACAACGTCCCCTAGTCGTCCCGTTCGCTCTCGTATTCAGTCGCGAAAAGGACACTTCGGACACAATGTGATGTTCTCTGAAGTTCGCAAGATAGCTTTTTTCGCTTGGCGGTGTCCTTTAACTGGGCGACCCTATAGGTTTGTTTAGATCAGCGGGGCCGCAGCAGCTCCGGCACTTCGAGGTCTTGACGGGTGGCCGTCATGTCGGTCATTTCTCCCGAGCAATGATGCAGATGTCCGTCCGGCGCCGCAAGGACCGTGGAAGTCCTGTCTCACGCTATCGTGTCGTCCAGCATCCTGCCGAGCTCCATCATGTCGTAGGGCTTCTTCAGAAAAGATCGGAAACCATACTGCCGGTAGGTGGCGACTACCTCGTCGTCGGAATACCCGCTGGAGACCACCGCCTTCACGCCGGGATCGATCGCCAGCAGTTCCCGCATGGTCTCCACGCCGCCCTTGCCGCCCCGGATGGTCAGGTCAAGGATGACGACATCGAACGGCCGGCCCTCTGCCTTCGCCCGCCGGTATCTCTCGATCGCCGAATCGCCGTGCTCCGCGAATTCCGCCTCGTGTCCCAGCTCCCGCAGGAGCTCTCCCGCCACGACGCGGACGACCGGCTCATCATCCATGACGAGGACCCTGCATTTCTTCCCGGTCGTGCACCTCGCGGAGTCAGATGCCATGGCAGACTCCTGCGCCGCGCGGGTTGCCGGGAGAAAGACAGTGAAGGTCGAGCCTTTCCCCGGCACGGATGAGACATCGATCATCCCATCATGGTTCTTGATGATGGAATAGGACGTAGCGAGACCCAGGCCGCTCCCCTTTTCCTTGGTCGTAAAATAGGGATCGAAGACCCTGGTCAGATACTCGGCCGGGATGCCGATGCCGCCGTCGCTGATCGACAAGGCGACGTAGTCCCCCCGCCTGAGTCCCTGCGGCGCCGCAGCATCTCCCTCCGGGATGTTCCTCGCGGCGATCTCGACGGTGCCTCCTTCCGGCATGGCCTGGTCGGCATTCAGCACGATGTTCTGGATCACCTGGCCGATCTGCCCCTCGTCAGCCTCGACGCACCAGAGGCTGTCGTCCGCGGCGAGCCGGTAGCCCGCGCGCGATCCGCTCAGGGCGAACTTGATCGCGTTCTCGATCACCGGCGCAAGCGACAGGATCTTCCTGACCGGCTTGCCGCCCTTCGAGAACGTCAGGAGCTGCGACGTGAGGTTCACCGACTGGTGCAAGGCCTTCTCGGCCTGCGCCAGCATGGCGAGCGACTTCTCCGGCTTATCGAGCGTCCGCTTCGCTATGGAAATGTAGCCGAAGATCCCCTGCAGGAGGTTGTTGAAGTCGTGGGCGATGCCGCCCGCGAGCGTTCCGATCGACTCAAGCTTCTGGGTCTTGAGCCGCTCCTCTTCCAGCAGGTGCCGCTCGGTGATGTTGTTGATGGTCTCGATCACGGACGCAACGGCACCGGATGCTTCCTTGATGGGGAATCCCTTTGTCTCCACATGGATAATGCGCCCCTCGCGATCCATATGCTTGTGGAGCGCCGCGTGCGGCCTTCCCGTAGCGAAGACCTGCCGGACGGCGCACTCCTCGCCCTTCTCGTAGCAGGGCCGGCTGACCTTGTGCGACAGCTCGTAGCAATATTTGCCGATCACCTCGTCAACGGGCAGGCCGACCTGGGCGCAGTAGGCCTTGTTCGCAGTCAGGATGCGGTAGTCCCGGCCGATGACGATGAATCCCTCGTCCACCGTGTCCAGGATGCCCCGGATGAACTCCTCGCTCTGCCGGATCTTTTCCTCGGCGCGCTTCCGCTCCGTGATGTCCCGCACCACGCATATGTGCCCCGCGTATTCCCCCTTCTCATTCCACCGGGCCGTGGCGGCGATCTCGGTGGTTATCTCGGTCCCGTCCTTGCGCACGCCGGGGCCTTCGCCGCTCCAGACGCCGATCTCCCTCCTGCGCACCGTTCGTGCCATCTCCTGCTCTATCAACGGCACGAACTTGCGGGGCGTAACAGCGCGCCAGGTCTTCCCCATGAGCTCGCTCGGGAGATAGCCATAGGTCTTCGCGTGGGCGTCATTGAGATAGATGAACCGGTCCTGTTCATCCGTCATGGCGATGCCTTCCGTAGCAACGGAGACCGCTCGGGCAAGACGGTCGTTCTCCGCTTCCGCGCGCTTCCGATCGGTGATGTCCTCGAAGATACCCAATAATCCGATGACGCTGCCGGCGGTATCATAGAGTGGCGCTGAGGAGGCATTGAGGGTGAACCGCGACCCGTCCTTCCGCTGGCGCCGCAGCTCCTTAGAGGTGTAGGGATGGCCGCGACGGACACCCTCCAGCAAGCTCTGATATTCCTCAACCCTCTCCTTGGGGACGATCGGATTAAATTTCCCGAGCACCTCCTGCTCGCTCCACCCGAAGATCCGCTCTGCAGCCGGGTTCCACGCAAGGACATTCCCGTCGACATCGGCGCAGATGACCGCCAGGGGGGAGTAACGGACGATCGCGCCGAGCATCTGTGACGTCTTCTGCAGCGTCTCCTCCGCCCGCTTGCGTTCGGTGATATCCTGTCCTGTCCCGCTCAGGACCAAGTGGTTGCCTGTTTCATCAGGTCTCAGCTCCGCCTGCCCATGCATGATCCGGGTTGTGCCGTCACGCAGGTTGAACCGGTAGTCGATATTGAAAGGCTTTTTGAACTGCACGGTCTCGTCGATGGCCTTCTTCAAGGCCGGCCGGTCATCAGGGTGGACCATGGCAAAGAACGTCTGGAAATCCGCAGCGTCCTTCCGGGGGTCGAGCCCAAGCAGACGGAACAGCTCATCGGACCAGAACACCTCGCCGGTCGAAAGGTTGTGCTCCCAGCTTCCGATGTGCGCGATCCGCTGCGACTCGGCAAGCTGCTTTTCGCGCACTTTCAATGCGGCTTCTGCCTGTCTGCGCTCCGTGATGTCCCGGAAGATCCCGATGAGGCACGGTCTGCCGCTCAGGGTGACGGTCACGGAGTTGACATCGGCATAGAAGACCGTACCGTCCTTCCTCAGCATGGGGATGTTTTCGGCAAGGGAGATCTCCCCGCGCAGCTGCCGTTCGAAGGCGTTCAGGACATCGGGCAGGGCCTGCTTCGGATGAATGTCCGCGATGCTGAGGCGCAGGAGCTCGTCCCGCGTGTACCCCATCATGGCGCACATGGCCTTGTTCGCCTCGATTTGCAACTTCGTTCCGGCATCGGCCATCATGATCCCGTCGATCGCGTTCTCGAAGAGGGAACGGAAACGTTCCTCGGTATCCCGGAGCCGGCGTTCTGCCTCCTTCCGCAGCGTGATGTCCTGCACCGTGCCGACCATCCGCACCGGCGCGCCGGAGGCGTCGCGGAACACCTGGCCGATCGTGTGGAGAACGGCGTCGGTCCCTTCCTTCCGGAGGAACCGGTAGTCCATCTCGAAGTGCCGGTCCTCCTTGAGCGCCGAGTCGATCGCCCGCAGGAACTCGTCCTTGCTGGCCGGGTGCATCTGCTGCAGCACGAGCCCGTAGTCCGGTGCGACCTCGCGAGGTTCAAAGCCGTAGATCCGGTACAGTTCATCGGACCAGTGGACCGCGTTGGTCGCTATGTCCCATTCCCAGTCGCCCACATGGGCGATCGCCTGGGCGCGGGACAACCGCACGTCGTTGTTCCTGCGTTCCTCCTCGATGCGCTTCTGCTCCGTGAGGTCCACGACCGAGAGCAGGACGCGGGTCAGCTTTCCCCCGCTGTCGGGAAGGAGCGACCATTTGAGGCTGACCGTCAGCTCCTTGCCGCGCAGGGTCCGGTTCGTCCCCTCGATCTCGAACAGAGTCCGTCCCTCGAACAGGGCGATAACGATGTCCCGAAAGGCCGCGAAGGACTCTTCGGTGAAGACCGAGGACAGGCCGGCGAGCAGGCTCTGCTCGTCCGGGGCATGGTAGAGGTCCAGGGTGGCATTGTTCACGCCGATGATCCTGATGAGTCCTGTGCACCGGACCACTTCCTCGGGATGGCCCGCAAAAAAGGAGCGCAGGTCGCTCACTCCCGAGGCTCGCAGCTCCTCAAGATGGACGAGGAGCTCCGTGATGTCCTCTTCCCAGAGCGATACGGGACATTCCATGAAGAGGCTGCGGAACCGTTCCTCTCGCCAGATTTGCTCCGGAGCGGCAGCCCTGTCCCCTGGCTTATTATTCTTCTCATTCATCGTAGAAACGCCTTTCTGTCCGGGGGACGAGAGGGACGTTGATGCATTTAGTGCATTGCATCAGTCTGCCGACAACGCCGCCGCCCTTTCGACTGCGCGATTGACACTGGTTGTATTGACGCCAAGATGGCGCGCGATCTCGGCTCCCGAGCATCCAATCTCTTCCTTGCATCGAAGCGCAATAATTGCGCGCGCCTGGCTTATCTTCTGTCGTCTGCTCCCGCGCACCAGTTCCTGCTCGTGCACGCCGCGCTTCCTGCATTCTTCCCGGATAATGTCGGCGATTCCCTTCCCACGCCTGCACAGTCTCGTTTGCCGAAGCTGACGTTCTTCCACCTCGCGCAGGATCGCATGAACAAACTCGCCGGTCCCTAAAATCCGTTCGTCAAACTCCTGCTGTTGTCCGCTGCGCTGCAAGGCGAGCACTCTTGACCAGCCGCCATGACTTCTGATGAGTCCGCCGCCCGTCAACTCCGGTTTCTGGCCGGACCCCAGCTCTTCCTGCACGAACTGGCGGTACCCCGATATCGCCTTTCTCTTCCTGTCGCCAAATTGGGATAATACCGCGTCTGTATCCATCCAGGCGTGCCTCGCCTTCCCGATGATCGTCCGATGGCCGCACCAGGGATAACGATCCAGTTCTTCAATGGTCTTGACGATCTGTGCCCGGACCGGGTTGAGATGGATATATCGGACCAATGCGAGGAGATAGCTATCTTCATCGCAGAGGATGGACTTGTAGCGGTTTTGGAATAAATGGCCGGTTCGTTTGTGGCGGCGGTTGAAGTACTGAGCATACCAAGTGAGTAGCTTGCGCATGACGGCGGAGATGCCGAACTTGCCGCTCTTGAAAAGCAGATGGAGATGATTGTCCATAAGGACCCAGGCGTAGACGGAGCATTTTCCCTCTGTCACGTTTTCGCCTAATCGTTCCAGAAACCGGGCTTTGTCCTGTTCGTCGCGAAAAATATCGGCTTTATCAATCCCGCGCACCATGATGTGATGGAGAGCGCCGGGAGCATCGAGTCGGGCTTGTCGTGGCATGGGGCGATTCTATGGAAATGGACTTCGCTTGTCAAGAGTTTTGCACTGAACACATCAACGTCCCCTTTGATCTTCTAATCTCTTGCCTTCTTCTTCTAGCCCCTTATCAAAAGATACTATTGAGGCCGTCATCAGACGCAGTTGTTCCTGAAGATGTCGTTCAAGTTCTTCTCGTGTTTGAGGTGATTTCTGGGTCATGCTGATTTTTCCGCCTTGATACAGGGCCATACGAGAATATTTTATAAGGAGCGTTCGAAGTCAGACCTGATTCTGTAGTTATTTCATTTAGTCGAATCGGATACGAGCCCCCATGGCCAGACTTAAATATTGAGATTCTCCCGCCAATCCTCAATCCCGCGACATTCTTTACTCGTGCGGCACATAGATAGACCACACACCCTCTCGGCGGAGCGGAGAACTCGCCCGATCCGTCCGCCTAGGTCTGCTGCTCGTGCGGAATGCGGTCCGCAGCGACTCAGATGGTGTGGTTAAGGCTGGATTTTATCTATCCGTTCCTGATTGAATGCCCACTCCGCCGGTATTTTATGGTCATATTTTGAATTAGGATGATCTCGCCGATAGTCTTCCTGCAGCGCACCATGGCCACGCCCATGACATTGAGTCTTGAGATGGGCTGCAATTTCAGTCGGTCGTGCGATATATGCTCGTGGTGCGGCACCGATAGGGACATACAGAAACTGAATGAATAGGAAAATAGTGTCATCTCGTTGCGAGGCAAGCCACGTGTCTATTGCGTCATGGTAACTGGAATTTTCTTTCTTGTAGCGGACGGATAACATCCAACCGCCATCTTGACTGCCTTTGACTGATATTGGCAAGAACCTCTTGTCTTTGTTGGCCACAAGGTCGTAATGTGGCTGATTGGCGCCGTACTGCACCAGCACGTCGTAACCTGCTTGTGCAAGAAGACAAGCCGCATACGACTCCGCCGCAATTTCACATTGTCTAGACGTCATCATCTTTAACTTCCTTATTCTTTTCCAACGAAGGGCTCAGGGGGTCAAATCTTTATTGTCAACATCGATGTAATAATAAAGATCCGACCCTCCATAGTTCCTGAAATAGTGTACAGCGACGTCTATAGCACCGATTGCTTCAATAGCGACCTTGCTCCTTCACAACGACTTGGGGACGTTGTTACCTACGTTGCGTTTCTATGACACTTCAATGGTTGTGCAATCTGAGCCACAACGTTATGCCTTCAGCCTCATCCGATCACAAGATGGTGAGGGCTTCGTCTACTGTACGCTGGAAAGAATGCTCTATCCCCTTCCGGCCTATCGCCCCATTACGAACAAAGCGCCCGCAACGATTGCGAGGACGGCCATCAGCGTACCGAGTCCCGAAAAACTGAGACGCAGCAGCGGTATCAGCCCCGTCAAGATGAGCCAGATACCTGCCAAGAGCATGCCGAGATTCTTGTTCAGTTGCATGGAAGACCCCTTTCTGCGAACGAGTTAGAGTGTTTGTCAGGCTGCACGGGTAACGCGCCGCCCCCTTGCTTCATCCCTTGGCGATATCCAGGCCAACAACCGATACTCTTTGGAACCGTGAATCTCTGTGCGTGCTTGCCGGAACGCCCGAAGTCTGATATCATTTACCCTTCATAGCTATTTTAAGTAGTCTTGAAGATGATTTTCTCTATGCTTTAATGGGATAATCTCATCCCAGACTCTAACCATATATAACGTTGTTTCTACAACTAGTCAAGTTTGACCCCCACGGTCCCGGGTTGTCTCCGGGGAGAAGAAGAGAGCCATGATCCAACCGGAGCAACTCTACCAGGCCGCCACCCTCGTGCTTGTCGTGTTCATCGTCGATCTTCTGGAGCGGCGCCGGCCGGGCTTTTCCGTGCACCGGCGCAGCGAGATCGGGCTCAATGTCGCGGCGCTCCTCGTGGTCATTGTGGCGGGGGAGCTGTCGAAGCGGCTGGTCCTGGCCGGATGCAACGCGCTCGACCTGGATGCCGTGCTGTCGATGGACCGCCTCCGGAGCCTCCCGGGCCCCGCAAAGATACTGCTCGCGATCGTCCTGGGCGACTGCGGTCTCTACTGGGTCCATCGGGCCATGCACACGCCGTTCCTGTGGCGCACCCATTCCTTCCACCATTCCATCGGGGAGATCTGGTGGCTCTCCGGCGCGCGGACGAGCTTAACGCACCTCTTCCTCTTCGCCGTTCCCCAGATCGTGATCATCTATTTTCTTCTTCACCTGTCAATCGCTGAAGCGGGCGCGGCGTTCTCCTTCGGCGTCGTGGTCAACATCTGGATCCACGCGAACCTCTGGGTGGACCTCGGGCCCCTGGAAAAGGTCCTTATCACGCCGAACTATCACCGGATCCATCATGGGGCGAAGGGGCTGACCAACAAGAACCTCGGTTTTGTCCTCACCGTCTGGGACAGGATGTTCGGCACCTATGTCGGCCCGGGTGCGACGGGGAAGGACTTCGACATCTTCAAGGTCCCCACGGGCAAGCACCTGGTACGCATGCTCATCGGCGTCTAGCCGGCGGTACGCTGGAAAGAATGTTCTATCCCCCCCGCCTATCGCCCAATTGCGATCAAAACGCCCGCGACGATTGCGAGGAGGGCCATCAGCGTACCGATTCCCGAAAAACTTAGCTGCAGCAGCGGTATCAGCCCCGTCAAGATGAGCCAGATACCTGTCAAGAGCATGCCGAGATTCTTGTTCAGTTGCATGGAAAGACCCCTTTCTGCGAACGAGTTAGAGTGTTTGTCAGGCTGCACGGGTAACGCGCCGCCGAACTGCTTCCTTTGAGGAGCGTGTCCGCTGCACCCCTCTCGGTTTCCGACTTGTACAGCACCGCTTGCGTCAATAGAGACCCTGCTCTTTTGGCAAGCACCAGACTTTTTTGATCTTGCAGAGCCTTGCAAGCATCTTTTCGTACTCTTTATTAATTGCCGCTCTTTCCGTCTGGCCGAGAAGCTGGATCATGTATCCATGGGGGCCGGGCATGATGACAAAAGGATACATGCCGCCGGGTTTCGCGCCGCCGATGTCTTCCTGGGAAACATCCGGGGCGTAGTACATGACGTGGGGAATGTTCAGGGTGATAACGCTGTCGTTTTCGTCCGGGTTTGCGTACGTTCGGAGCACGGGAGACAGCATGTAGGAGATGCCTGCCCGTTCCGGGGCTTTATAGTATCCTGCTTTGTAACGGTCCTGGATGATCTTCTTCAGTTCGTTGGGAGGAGTGCCCTTGGCCTGCATCTCTGCCGCGTCAAAGAAGACCCGCATCTGCGCCTTGGCGCCCGCTGCGTCAAAGGAGACCGGGTAGAGAATATCATCCCGGTATTCCGTCAAGGGCCAGGACCCCCTGAACGTGTCATCGCCGGTCCGGGCAACAAAGGCATGGAACCCATTCGTACCCGCGCGGGCGACTTCGAAGCCCTTATCAGGGTTCAAGATATATACTGTTGCATTGTCCCTGAGGTGCGGCGGCAGCGCACTGAGAGCCAGCTGAATTTCCAGGTCTTGCGATAACGGCCGGATCTTATGCATCACCTTGGGAGCCTGTTTATTTCCTGCGCTCGCCGCGAGCGAGACCAAAAGACCTGCAATGAGTACAAGTGTCTGGACCTTTCTCATATTGACCTCCTTCTTAAACGAGGCGTTATGTCAAACTTTAACCACAGAGCACGCAGAGAAATGCATTTGATCTGAGTAAGTTCGGGAGTATTTCTTCACCTCCCCTCTGCGTCCTCTTTCGGGTTCCTCAGCTATTTATCTTGAGTTTTTTCAAAATTACTTAAGAACACAGAGATTGTTTCTTCCCCTTTTTCCTCAGTGCGCTCTGCCTGCGCCCAGCGACTACGAGTGGAACCGCGAGTGCAGGGTGTGGTTGCATTTTCACTCCTTCATTTTCATGAAACTTTTGACACTACCAAACAAGGCCGGAACGGTGAAGCTGACAAAACCCGACGAGAACCTGATGAGACGCCGGCCCGCGCGATAGTTAGTCCTCTTCGTTCAGTGGAGCCGGCCGCCTCCGTCCACGTCCAGGATGGCGCCCGTGGTAAAGCCGTTGGAGAGCAGGTACAGCGCGGCTTGTGCGAGCTCGTCCGGTTTACCCACCCGGCCCACAGGGAGATTACCTCCCATCTGCTTGAAGAACGTCTTCTTCTCTTCGGCGGACATCCAGTTGTACGCCGGGGTGTCCACCAGGCCGGGAGAGAGGATATTCACACGGACCGGCGCAAGCTCCTTTGCCAGGGTCATGGCCATGCACATGATCGCTCCATTCACGGCCGCAACCCCCGCGGTTCCCGGAATTGCCGAGCGGGCAGCCCCGCCGATGGTGAAGAGGATCGACCCTCCCTTGCGGATGAGCGGCGCTCCATGTTTGGCGCACAGAAAATATCCCCAGAACTTCGTCTTGAACGCGCTCTCGAGAACGGGCGATTGAATATCCGACAGCTTGCCCCAGGCGGGCAGTCCCGCACCCATGAGCACCAGGTGGTCGAAAGTGCCCAGCAGGCTGAAGAACTCCTGCACGGCATCTTCTTTCGAAAAATCCAGCTGCCGGGCCTCTGCATTGTCACCGATCACCTGGAGGGCCTCGTCGAGCTTCTCACGCGAGCGCGACGCGATAATGACCTGCGCTCCTTCCGCGGCGAGAAGCTTTGCGGTCGCCAGGCCCATGCCCGAGCTTCCCCCTATGACGATGACCTTGCTGTTTTTCAGCATGGCGTTTCCTTTCAAGACCGCCTCATGCCGCTCCGGCCTCGTAGCCCTTCTCCCGGAGCGCATCGAACACCTCGGCAAGATGCTCCTTCCCGCGCACCTCCACGGTGAAGACCACCTTCGTCCGGCCGATGGGCACGTCGCTGCCGAGCCGGGCGTGGTCCACGTCGAGGATGTTCGCCTTCTGCTCTCCGATGACGCCGGTGACCGCGTGGAGGCTGCCGGCCACGTCGTCGATGACCACCGAGAACACGCCGATGCGGCCGGATGTCACGAGGCCTTTCAGGATGATCCGGTCCACGAGCGTGAAATCGATGTTCCCGCCGCTCACCAGGAGGACCACCCGTCTGCCGCGGAATTGGCCGGCGTTCGTGAGCAGCGCCGCCAGAGGCACGGCCCCGGCGCCCTCGACCACCAGTTTCTTCCGCTCCAGAAAGAGCAGGATGGCGCGCGCAATGGCGTCCTCCTCAACGCTCAGCATGCCGTCCACGAACTTTGTCATGTATTCCAGCGTGCGGACCCCCACCCTGCCCACGGCAATGCCGTCGGCGATGGTCGGCCCCGGCACGCGCTCGCAGACCCTGTGCTCGCTGAAGGAGATGCAGGCCGAGGCCGCTTGCGCGGCCTGGACCCCGATCACCTCGGTGCGGGGCGAGAGCGCCTTGATCGCCGCGGCGGTCCCGGCAAGGAGCCCGCCGCCTCCCGCGGGAACGAGGACCGCGTCGATGTCCCGGAGGTCCCCGGCGATCTCGAGGCTTGCGGTACCCTGGCCCGCGATCACGCTGTCATCGTCAAAGGGATGGATGAAGAGCGCGTCCTTCCGCGTAAGGGCGTACTCCAATGCGTCGCTGAACCGCTCGCCGTGGAGCACCACCTCGGCGCCGTATCCCCTCGTCGCCTCCTGCTTCACCAGGGACGCCGTCTCGGGCATCACGATCACACTGCTCTTCCCCAGCTTCCCCGCGGCGAACGCCACGGCCTGGGCGTGGTTCCCCATGGACGCCGCGATGACGCGCGGCTCCGCGACGGAAAGGAGCTTGTTGAACGCTCCCCGCACCTTGAAGGAGCCGGTCTTCTGCAAATTCTCGAGCTTCAGGTAGACCTCGGCGCCCGTGAGCCTGCTCAGCGAATTGGAAAGGATGAGCGGCGTGCGGTGGATGAAGGGAGCAATGCGCTCGCGCGCTGTCTGGATGTCCGAAAGGGAGATCATAGGTTCACACGGAGCGTCTCTACTTTGCCTCCAATTTTTTCTCCTTGATCTTCAGTTTCTGCTCTTTTTCCCTTTTTTTCTCCTTTTTCTCCCTCTTCTTTTCCTTCTTTTCGCGCTTCTTTTCCTTCTTTTCCATTTGTTTCACTTCTTCCTTGCTGGTTGCCACGACCATCGGGGATGGTTGCTGCTGGAGCGGCGATACAGTCGCCTCGTCTGCGAACGCCGTCCCGAGCGTAAATCCGAATGCCGCTGCTGTCATGAGAGCAAGAGCTTTTTTCATGGAACCTCCAACTTGAGAATAAAAATAGAACACTTTGGAACCGTCGTGCCCCCCGGGCCTCTTGGCCGCCCCGGGGACATGCGGGGCCTGGGGTACAACAGAACCACTGCACCTGCAGAAGTCCCATGCGATCATTTCCGGCAGGTGACCGAAGCCGAGGGTGAAGCATTTCGGACTGTCCGAGCCCGCAGGTTGGCGAGCCAGCGGCCAGCGTTTATGAGTGTTTACGCGAATGCAGGCTGTTTCCGAAATGTACCGAGGACGACCGAGCATGACAGACAAGAATGGTCGCCGGGTGCCCTTCTTTGGGTCACCTTGCTTGGGCACGCAAGAAAGGTGACAAGAGACGCCCTATCGCTATGGAGCTGATCCAAACTTCGTTGCACTCTGCGAACATCCGGGCCTCCCTGAACGTGGCCGGCTCGTTCAATGCACATGCCGGCCGCTAACTTCGAATCGCGCCCCGGATATCGGCGACCAGCCGTCTTGGATTGCGTCCGTAGTAAAAGGTCCGCCGGGCTACGCTGACCGCGGTCCTGTCTGCGCGGCCTTTGGTCAACCAGGACAGGGCAAACGATTCGAGAGCGAGCGCCTCGGGCAGGAAGATGGGTGCATTGAGGAAAGAGGCTATGCCCGCCCAGACGATGCAGGCCGCCATAAGAATCCCGCAGCAGATGTAGATGCGGTTTCGCACCCGTTTGCCCTTGGTAAGTGGTTCCCCTGAGTCAGGCTTCGACTTCGTAAACAGGAACAGCGAGAAGAAACTGAACGAGCAGAACAGCACAACGGCCGAAATATAGTGTATCTTGCCCGTTCCCGGAGTCCACCAGGAAGGCGCTAACGAGTCAAGGGGCGCCTTTGTGGGAAAGAACGCCACCAGGATAGCGGCCGTGCCGGCTATGATAGATGCCCGGCGATCCTGTTTGCTGTACTCGTTTTTATAGCCGTGATAGGTAAAAAGAAACACTCCAAGCGAAACCAGTATCCCAACGAAGACCGCCACCGACCCGGTGTAGTAATAGGCGCTGACCGAAGAGAGCAGATCCCATCGCGCCAGTTCCCGGGTCGGTCGAAGGCCTGCGATGAGCCAGAGGGCAAGGGGGAATACAAGGCCCAGACTGCCGATCAACTGCCGATAGGCGTGGCTCGATAGGTCATCAGACCCGCTTGTTGCAAACAACGGCTCAAGCGCCTTATCAGCGACGTCAGATCCGGGCTGCGATGTCATGAATGCGACCTCCTTTCAGGGCACCTTACGAAAGCTGCCTCCAGGAACCAAGAAGGTAGAGTCTTTCTCCTTGCATGAGCGTGACCAACGGATAGAACCACTGCACCTATGGCTTCCCACACCGGGGATATCCATAGGCTCGCCGAGCATGGTGCCGCCCCGCCTTGTCGCAACCGTTACTGCTCGATACAGACCAGATGGTATTGTTTGATGCTACAAAACGCATTAAATGAAAAAGAGATGGCATGAGCATCCGTCTGGTTTCCCATTCCGAAGGTCCCATAGGGTGAAGACGTGGAAGCGTTGTACGACCACCCGGCACAATTCTGATTATCCGCACCGCCGTTTGTGTTCGGATAAGTGGTCCAATCGCTGTTCATTCCTGTCCAATAAGTATCGGTCGCGGCCGGGTCAAAGGCATTGGTCAGCGCGCCGAACGCGAACAGGCCTTTTGGATTCGTGGTCATGATCTTCGTTGTGCCGTCGCTCCGGTAATACGTTGTGTTCGGCCTCAAGACCCACCTGATCTGACCGTCGCCGGCATTGGCGCTTACCGAGGCAACCCTGTTTGCGGCATCCACCAGGAACGCTTTGTAGACACCGGTCCCGGGATAGTCGGCGTCCTTGAGGCACAGGGCATCGGCGGCAACGATCCCCGTTGCCTTGTGCGTTCCTTCGGCGGCAATCAGGTTCCCGTCGAACACCGCGGCAGTGACGAACGTCTTGCGGCTCGCCGGCTTCTGGTAGTCGTACAGTTGCTGCACCTCGGCGGCGGACAGCGTCCGGCCGTAGTACCGGACGTCGTCGAGCGCGCCGTTCCAGTAGGAGGCCGCCGGCCAGGCGTTCTGGCCGAGGTCGAACGACGTCAGGGACGCCGCTCCTACTGCGCCCGATTTCGTGGCCTGCGACACGAGCGCTCCATCCTTATAGAGCTTGGTCAGCCCCGTTGTGTCATCATAGGTCCCGACGACATGGGCCCAGGTGTTCTGCGAATACGTCATGGACGTGCTCATGGTCGCACCGGGGATCACGGTGAGGATCATCGATCCGTGGATGCTGAAGAGGAAGTTGCCGTAGACGATCGATCCCGTGAAGGTGGTGTTGGTGGTTTTCGTCCAGAGGGAGAGGCTGAAACCGGTGCTGCCCGGCGCGGAGATGGCGCCGGCCACGTGGACCTTGGCGTCGGTACCGTTGAAGCTGCATGCCGAGCTGCTGTTCCCGTACCGGTCCGTCGTATAGGCGAAGCCGCCGCTCGGCGTGCCGTTCGCGCTGCCCACGGAATCGTTCACATTGCCGTCGCATTGGTACTCGGCCGCCAGGCCGCTGGTCACGTCGGTCACGGTGCAGACGACGGCTACATCGGTGACGTTTGCGCTGCCGACCGTGCCCGTCCCGCTGGTGACGACGCACTGCTTGCCTCCAGGCTGCGCCACAGAGGCGACGCTGTAAGTGGCATTGCTGCTGAGACCCGTCGGGAACGTGAACGTGCCGTTGGAGGAAAGCGCGAGGTTGTCTCCGCCGTTGTTCGTCAGGACGAGACCCGTGCCGGTCAGTCCGCTTACGACGCCGCCGACAGAATAGGTGGCCGCGGGCGGAGCCACGAACCCGACTCCGCCTCCTCCTCCGCTGCATCCCGTGATCATAAAGGAAATGAAAAGGACCACTATGCCGAGTGAAGCCTGGGTTGTCATCTTCCGATCCATATGCTTCCTCCTGATGTGAGGTAATTGGTCTTTCCGCTTCAACTAACCGCTACCTATACCCGCTTGCCTGCCGGGCGCCGGACTGCCTTTTTCGATCACGCCGCGCCTTTCTTCGCCGCTTTCTTCTTCACTATCTTTTTCTTCGTTTTCTTCTTCGGTGCATGCCAGTTGCGCGGGACGGGCTGCAGCATGCTTACGCGGTTGCCCTCGGGGTCGGTGAACGAGACGTAGCTTCCCACGCCGGGTATCTCCATGGGCTCGCCAAGCACAATGCCGCCCGCCTTGACGACCTTCGCGATCGCTGTTTTGATATCGCCCACCGCGATGACAAGGGACGGATATTGCGCTGGCCAGTCGGGTTTCTTCGGGTAGAATCCTCCGTTGATCGCACCGGGCCTGGTAGGCCCCTTCTCGCCGGTTTCGACGGTCGTCGCGAGGACATAGCTGCCCATCTCCTCGCCAAGCATCTGTGTCTGCCAGCCGAATGCGGACCTGTAGAACTTCGCCATGCGCACACGGTCTTCGAAGGGCATCTCAAAGTGAACGACGGGATCCATAGCATACTCTCCTTCTGAAGTAAGAAGGATGAATTAAGTAAACACCTACAGCCTCTTACTTCTTCCTTATGAATTCTGGGGCTTCACCCAGCGGCCATAAACGAGTGCTAAACTTATTTCTCGCGCAAAGCCGCAAAGACGCAGAGGTAAACTTCTGGGACATGCCGGGTTTGGTTAAATGCCTTGCTTTCCCTGCGCCTTGCAGAAGTCCCATGCGGCTATTCCCGGCAGGTGACCGAGGACGAGGGTGAAGCATTTCGGATGTCCGAAGCCCAAAGGGCAAGTTTCCGAAATGTACCGAGGACGACCGAGCATGACGGACAAGAATGGTCGCCGGGTGCCCTTCTTTGGGTCACCTTGCTTGGGCACGCAAGAAAGGTGACAAGAGATTTATACAGGTGCGAGGACCTGCGAACCTCGTCTTTTTGATTGTTACAAAGAGCCCATCCGGGCTCGGACTTTGGAATTGACACTCTTTTCTATGCGCTCCGGTCATTTGCCCGCGGTGTTGGTCGCAACCCACGCAGCAAAGGCATGCATGAACTTCGCCGCGAATTCACGGACCGAATCATTGGTGAGATTGCCGCTCTCGTCGAAGAGATTCGCGGCATTCCCTATATACGCCTCCGGCTGCTGCATTGCGGGGACATCGATGAACACCAGCGATTGCCTCAAGTGGTGGTTCGCGCCGAATCCGCCGATGGCTCCCGGCGAGACGCTCACCACCGCGCCCGGCTTTCCCGCCCACCTGTTCTTTCCATAGGGACGGGAACCCACGTCGATGGCGTTCTTGAGCGCTCCGGGCATGGAGCGATTGTACTCGGGTGTTACGAACAGGACCCCGTCGAACTTCTTCAGGCGCTCCCGGAACTCGGTCCAGACTGCCGGCGGGTTATCATTATCAAGGTCCTGATTATAGAGCGGAAGCCCTCCGATCTCGATGATCTCGAGCTCGAGCGAATCAGGTGCAAGCTTCATCATCGCCTTTGCCATTTTGCGGTTGAGCGAGTCCCTGCGCAGGCTTCCGACGATGACCGCTATTCTTTTCCGTGCCATTGCCGCTCCTCTCTCCCTGCCAACCCGAGCCCTTCACCAGGTGCTCGGCTGCGAAGGCCTGCCGGATCGACCCGTGAGCTGACCGGAAGTGCGGTGCTCTGATAGGCGTCGTAATACTTGTCCCAGAGCTTGTTCCGGAATTTGTTTGTCGGGTCCACCATTCTTTTCAGGGCGAAGAACTCCGGCGCGCGGGGATAGGCCCTCAGGAATTGCTCATAGGTCGCATGCGGTTGATACGGCAGGTAGTAAGTGCCGCCCGCGTTTATTGCCGCATCGATCAATTCGCGGGTCCAGGCCGCGACCTTTTCCCGCGACGCGCTGTCCGTGCCCTGTTTATAATACACGACGAATGCGAAGACCTCCTGCCGGGCCCATGCCATGATCGTTCCCGGGTCGCGTTCGGCATGCCGGACCGAGACGTTGATGACGTTGACCCGGTGGTGCCGGAAGCAGTCGCACATTCTCGGAACGAATTCGTCGAACCGCTCTACGGGAACGAAATATTCCTGAAGAACATAGGTCGAGTCGCTGCGTGAGGACGGCTCCAGCTCCGCAACGTCATAGCTCGCCTCGTAATTACGCCACTCCACGCATTCGCCCCGGTACATCAGGGAGTCCACGATATACTGGCGGATGGCCTTGCCCATCGGCCATTCGGAGATCACCCAATAGGTGAAGCGGTCGAGGGAGTAGTTCCTGCCCCTCGGCATCAGCCGCTCCTGTCCGGTTGCCGGTTCGTCGGTCTTCACATAGGATACAGCATGGACCGTGTCGTACGCGTCGGGGTAGATATCGGCATTGTGGAATACGATCTCCTTTGATCCACGAACCTCCCGGAAGAAGTAGCCCGGGTAGTCGGCAAGGGGCATCGTCCGGTGCCGGCGCTTTACCCTGCCGTTGTCGGTCAGATCGAGGGTCGCCTCGGTGATGACGCCCAGGCCCCCGTATCCCCCGATGACCCCGTAGAAAAGCTCGCGGTTCCTGGCAGGGGTAGCTTCGACAAGCGCCCCGTTCGCCAGAACGACCTTCAACGCACGCACCGAGAGGACAAGGGGCCCCTGTCCGAGATACCTGCCGTGCGCATTGACGGAAAGCGACCCGCCGACCGTAAAATTCGCATAGGTCTGCATGATCCGGACGGAGAGGCCGTAGGGATCGATCCGTTCCTGGATCTGACGCCACCGTGCGCCCGCCTGGACCGTGATGGTCCTTGCAACGGGAGAGAACGCGAGGATCTTGTTGAACCCGCGCATGTCGATGTGAAGCGCGCCTTCCGTCGCCGTTTGTCCGCCCATGCTGTACCTGCCGCCGCCGATCGAGATGGGTCCGGGATTGCGTTTAACGGCTTCGACGATCTCTTCGGTCGTTGTCGGCGTTATGATGCGCGCCACCGCGATCGGATTGAGTTGGGTAATGTCATTCACAACGGCCGGCAATGCGGGCCGTTCAACGGGCGTGACGATCGCTCTCCGGACCGATGCCCCGAAAAGCAGCGCGACCGCGATCAGCGCCGTACAGCCCAGCCGTTTAAGAACGCTCTTGAAGGGCGCGTTCACGGCTCCCTCTTCCTCCCTTGCCCCCTGCCAGGGTCCCGTGCGCAGCACAGGGGACGTTGATACGTGACAAGCATTACGCCAGACCGTCAAATGCTCGCCATTCTCTCGATCAAGCCCTCATGGAGTCGGATCTTTTTCTTCACCCCATCGCCTGTCCCAGGTCCTCGATCAGGTCCTCCACGTGCTCGATGCCCACGGACAGCCGCAGCAGCGCGTCGCTCACTCCGATCCGTTTCCGTTCTTCCGCCGACATCTTCGCATGCGACGTCTTTGCCGGCGAGCAGATCGTAGTCTCGATCCCGCCGAGGCTCACGGCAGGCCGGATGAGCTTCAAGCGCCGGAGGCAGTCATCGGGGCTGACGGCTGCGTCCAGCTCGAAGGAAAGCATGGCGCCGAAGCCCGTCATCTGCGACCGGGCGAGGCTGTGGCCCTGCGAACCGGCGAGGCCGGGGTAAAAGACCTTCTTCACTTCTTTCCGCTCCGAAAGATATCCCGCGATCCTGCCGGCGTTCGAGGTCTGACGCTCCATCCTGAGAGCAAGGGTCTTCAGGCTCCGCTCGAGCAGGTAGCAGGTTTGGGCGTTCATGACTCCGCCGAAGTGCCTGGCAAGGTCGCGGATGGTCTTCGCCTTTTCGGTTGAAGTCACCGTTATGCCGCAGCAGAGGTCGCTGTGGCCGCCGAGATACTTCGTGCCGCTGTGCACGACCACATCCATGCCGAGGCCGAGCGGGTTCTGCAGGACCGGGCTGGCGAAGGTGTTGTCGATGATCGAGACCACGCCCTTGTCCCTGCAGCAGGCTGCCACCTTCCGGATGTCGATAACGCTCAGGAGCGGGTTCGTCGGGGACTCGATGACCACGACCTTCGTTTCCTTGCGGATCGCCGCGCATACGGCCTCGGCGCTCGTGGCCGCGAAGGTGTGCGCGATGCCGAGCCGGGCGAACGCGTCGGTCGCGAAGGAATGCGTCCCCCCGTAGAGCTCGTCCATCATGACCACGTGGTCCCCGGCCCTGGCAAAGGCGCAGACGGTCGTACTGATCGCAGCCATGCCCGAGCCGAACAGCACGCCGTCCTCGGCGCCTTCGAGGCTGCAGAGCTTCTCGACGATGACGCGCTGGTTGGGCGTGTTGAAGTAGCGCGGATAGGGAACGTCCTGCCGGTCGCGGTACTCGAAGGCCGAAGAGGGGTAGATCGGCGTGTTCACCCCGCCGGTTACCGGGTCGAAGATGCCGCCGCTATGAACGCATTGCGTGTCCTTTTTCATTCCCTTTCCCCTTCCCGCAGTCCCGTCCCTTTCGTTTAAAAAAGCTTATTATAAACGGCTCGGAATATCAAGGCGAAAAGATAAAAAGCCCATTGCCGAATGAGGGCAAGGGCTTTAAAAAATTAAAAATAACGTCGCTTTCTATATTAATATACTCTCCCAGCTGCCAATTAAAATATGCCAACAGCCATCACGGGTATTTAAATAAACTTCGCTGAATCCAGCACCCACGAAAGCTGCGTTTTTGCCGCGTGCTGAAATCTGATCCAGTGAGCATTTCCGTCTTTTAAAGTGATGTTGACGAATCCCGGCCGCGGCAAAGGTGCTCCCGGGATCGTGGTGGCGTCAAGGATGTTCCCGGTGTTTCTTATAAAACTAAGCGCCTCGTTGATCCACTTGTCTTCATCGTATTCGAACTGGATGCTGTATTTGTTTCGTATCTGTTTAATTCGCGAATTACTATCCGTAGCCCCGACAAATTGCTCGCATGCTCCCTTTACACCACTCCAACTCGCGGACCCTTTATTTATCAAGCCGAATATTGCCTCCATGGCCTGAATGGCTCGGTCCCGATTCTTTATGTCCTCGTTGATCCTTTCGTCCCTCCATGTGGTGGATATCTCGTCCGGCATCGTGAGGACTTCGGCTTGTCCTATATTCGGCGGGATGTTTTTTACAATGTTGTGGTAGACCCTGTTCCAGTCTTCATGAAATGCGCTGAACCGTGTATGCGACCATGTATCCGCGTAAGTATGAAGAGCAATTCCGAGCTTGTATAGATCATTTTGCGATTTTGCCGCATTGACGAGTGCCGTCGAGCGGGTGCAGCCCTCATCAGTACAGAGAGGGTTTGTGTGCCCGTTTATGGACGCCTTGTTGTCCCCGGGAATGAAATGAAAGGGGCAATAGGCGTAACGCTGAACATGAAGGTCGAAGCAAGTGAAATCCTCACCTTGGGTAATTATCGGGAACGTGATCTCCGTGGCATCCTCGATTCGTTTTGGGAAATCCACGTAAAATCGGCCAAACTCGTCCGACACGACGTACTGGCGTTCCTTGTTGTTGTCAACGTATTGCGACGCGTAGGCGAGCACTTCCGCATCTGCATCGGTGTACGCTGCTTCCTTTGCCAAGCCATATATAAGGTAGTAATGAAAATCGATTTGCATGCGGCCTCCTCAATTAACTGTAATTCGCGTTCATACCCTCGTGACTAATGGTGTTAAGTCTTCAAACGCCTGCGGGGGGGGGTTAAAAGCCGTATGAGATGACAACTCCGTATCCGGTTTTTGTTACTTTCTTAGTTCTGACCCCCTGCTCACCTGCTGGTAGAGGCATGCCTGCCTCAAACCCATCGGCCAAGACCCGGGCGTTTGGGTCCATAATGAATCCAAAGCCGATATTGAAACTGCCACCGTCGGTAGGGTTATTTTTGTATTTTGTAGCAAGCATTAGGCCGGCGATTGCGGACTCGACAATCTTGTCATTTGTCGTTTGCACACCTAAAAACCATCCCCAATACAGCGGTCCTGTGATGTGTCCGAAGAAGTTATGGGTTTCAAACACTGCTCCTAATATATTGTTATCTCCTTCATCAATGGAGACTATGCCATTTTGCACTGACGTCGCAACAACCCTTGATTTACCATGGAAATGAGATCCCAACAACCCTATGCCAAATTTAAACCCGTACATCTCTAGATTTTGCTGAGCGGCTTCATAGTTCTGATCATTTTTTTTAGACAGATCTTCTTTTTCCTGAGGACTGGAGGGTGATTCTGCAATTTTTTTCTTATTCTCTTCGTATTTTTGTTCAATCTGCTTTTTATTCATCGTGCTTGCATCTAGTGTTTCCAATGCTAGACCAAAAGCTGTCGATAAAAATGTTAAATTCAGAAGCGCTACTGCGACTGGCAGGTAAATCTTTTTCATTGCAAATCCTCCTTATCTTAGCTCTTATAAAAGATCTCTTCACAAATTCAATTTCAAAGCGCTTGCTATCAAAATGACCTCTCTCTATACCATTATTTCGTCGTGTTCCTCAGGCTTGGACAAATAGGGACGTTGTCACTCAGCGCGCTTAACTTAATTAGGCAAAAAAACTCAACCCAGGAGACAATGTCCCTAAAACCCTTAATTTTGGCGAATGATGTTGTATGGATACGGCTCAGAAGGTTTCCCGTCGTCATTCGTCACGACGATCTTGACTTGTGTAGGTGACATTCCGGACGGGACAGCGACTTTAATTGACGTGTCTGTCCAGTCTTCCTTCTTATCAACCGCACCTTTCTGTTCATCGAACTTCACAATGCCTTTCCCTTGCTGTTTGCCAAACCCTTTGCCAGTCACCGTGACCTTGTCACCGGCCTTGGCTCCCTCGGTCGGATCGACTTGCGATATCGTGGGCACTGTGGGTACTACGGAACCCCCGGTCTTTCCGTCACCGGACTTGGTGGCGCTGGCGGCCTCAGTGGCGGCCTTGGAACCAAAGTAGAATCCCGTGATCGCTGTCAAGGTGCCGGCCAGTAACATGAGTAGCTTCTCCGCTATGTCGGGAACCTTGCCGGGCGGGAACACGACGAGGTGGAAGACTGCAATAGCCAGGACGAGGATGAGCGTCACTGCGACAATGCCTCGCGTGAGCCCAGTGAGGCCTGTTGGCCCCTGGTCCATGTCCGCGAGGAGGGCCTTGATCTGGTCGATGGTCGCATTACACCCGTCCAGTTTGTTGAGAACTTTGGACCGCTCCGCGTAACTCCTATTGATGTCGTAAAAAGTGAAAATAGACGGCGGCAAAACGATGAGAAAAACATATAGAAGGAGAAGCCAGACTCCCTTGATTCTCTCCGTGGACTCTACATATTTCAGTTGTCCTACGGCCACCACCTTGTCGTCCTTGCCGAGGACCTCAACGTCGGCCAGACCTACAAGGTCGAGTTTCGGAAGTTGGACGGACAACTTGCCCTCCGACCGTTTCACGTCGACTACTTGTCCGCCTAATCGAATATTTTTGATCTCTTCCTGATTTTGGATGCTCTTGTCCAGCGTGATTATAATCGTCGGAGTTGTGCCCTTCAGGATTCGATCGGGACTGAAGCGTGCCTCAGGCTGGTCCGCATGAATATTTACGGCTGCTGCTGCAAAGACGACCACTGCGATAACGGCGATGAATGTGATGCGACGTATACGCATAATGCCTCCTTTTCGGCGATTGCTACCGCACCCGACGTGCGGATAGTCCCTGCAGTCCGCGAAAGTTGACAGGCCCGTTCTTATCACATATTGCCCCGCCAGGTCTAGGCCGACGACTGGGCAACGCCCTCTTAATGCTCCTATGGTCAAATAAACGCTAACTGAGTAACCCTGATATAAGGTGCGGGGCTTGGCCCCTGCCAACCTTAATAGGGGTCACACTCGGCGACAAATCTCGGATGTTGACAACTGCGCCCGGACTCAAGAAGTTCAAGTCTTCATCATATCCAAGGTTCGCTTCTGCAAACTGCTACCGCATTTTTGTTGCCCTCTCTCCCGGCCGGCCGAGTGGACGAGTTGAGCTTCAAGAGTTAATTAGCCTTTGTCGCGTCGATCACATCGCCGGCCGAATGCATGATCGATTGAACATCTCCCAGGGCGACGGCTGAAGCCAGTTGTACGACAGGCTCGGCTATTTTCATCACGTTCTTGACCCGCCCCGCGGTGTCCGCCGCGCTGCTCAGGGCTTTTTTTGCGTCATCGATCCTGGATATGCAATTCTGTATATTGCCTCCCCTGCTTCCGATGGTTTTTGCGTGCACGGCTGAAAGCGCACTCGTGGTCAAATCTAGGATGTTGACAAATATACCCGAAGTTAAAAGGATCAGATCTGCATCAGAGACATAGACAGGGCTGGCTTATTCATCTTGTTTTCGTGCCGTTTGTTACTCTATCTACAGGTTGTCCGTGCTGACGCGGCTAGCCTGACAAGTCAATTAACTTTCGCAGCGTAGATCGCGTCGCCGGCTGAACTTTTGCTTGCACGATATCGCTGCATGAAAATTATTTTGTGTTTTTTTAAACATCCGCGCATTACCCGCAACCGATGCAACTATTATTGACCGCTGATCAAACTTATCAGAAGCCCTCCTAGTCTGGACGACCTGTTTTAGTAATAGTGGGTCCATCAGGGTATCCAATGGCACTAAGTGGTGTATTCCAAACATGAATACTATTCCAGTTGAACTGGAACCTATCCATTACTGCCGGGGATTCAATCCATCTTTTCTTTCCGTTGTCAAACAAAAACACCTTAGGATTGTCGTAGCATCTGAAAAGTATCGCTGTTTGATCCACGGCTGGCCCATCGTCTATGGCATTGATGTCAATGTCGAGGTGGATATTGTCCCATGTTTTAAAAAGTGCATCATAAACCCCTGGGTTCGGTATTCCACGCTTTTTGCCTTGGTCAATCACGTAGACAGTATCTTCGCCAGGTTTTCTAAATCTGAGCCCATCAAGGTCTGTTCGCAGTCCCATTTCGTCCTCCTTCATTTGGTTGGCTCATTCAGCGATTAAATGCGCGGATGTTTTTCATATCATCATTGGAACTCACGATCAAATCTCGGCTGTTGGACGCGGGACCCAGAGAGTCTCTTCATCATAGGTAAGCGGCGCCTACTCAAACTGTTACCGAGCCGTTTGTTACTTTCTCAGCATCCGGGTGTCCGGAGAGTGTGCTAAGCTTCTCGTGTTAATTGGACTTTGTCGCGTCAATCACATCGCCGGCCGAACGCATGATCGATTGCACATCTCCCAGGGCGACGGCCGAGGCCAGTTGTACGACAGGCTCGGCTATTTTCATCACGTTCTTGACCCGCCCCGCAGTGTCCACCGCGCTGCTCAGGGCTTTCTTTGCGTCGTCGATCCTGGAGATGCAATTTTGGATATTGCCTGCCCTGCTTCCGATGGTTTTTGCGTGCACGGCTGACGCTTTGTTGAGCGTATCGACGATGGCCTGGTTTATCTTTGCTATATCGTCTATGGAGAGCTGCTCAACCTTTTGCTGTTTGAGCTTTCTCAGATTGCCGGCCATATCGATCAGGGCGTCGCGCGCCTGGAGCATTTGCTGTACATCGGGCTTAACCATCCCTATTCTTTCCTCCGGCTTTTTCATGTTGGGTCAAAACCCTCACCCCTCCAGCACATACACCGCATACCCTCTTGGCGGGGCGTAGAATTCACCCCAACCATCGCCGTTGGTCCATTGCTCCTGCGGAATCCCCGCATCGTCCCTTCCGCGCCACGCCGCAGGAACGAATCTCGTGTTGCTCCACTGCGTCTTTACCCCTGCCCCGTTCCAGGCATCGCCCCGGTTGTTCATGACGAAGACGAGCCCCTTTTGCGCGCCCATGCCGCTTCGCTGCATGATGTAGAGGTCGTCGTCGCAATGGAGGATTGATGTTCCACCCCCCGCGTGGTCTTCATGCACCCGCACGAGGGCATCGATCCCGCCCTTGAGCCCTGCCTGCGCCAGTCCCCACGTGTAGTAGTCCTGCCAGAACACGCAGGGGTAACCCTCGTGGGTCAGGATGAAGGCGTAGGCCAGCATCTTTTCGTTCACGATCGGATCGTCGCGCGCAATGTCGTGGTTTTCCACGAACGTGACGGCCTGATAGGGCCTGTCTTTCATGAGGGTCCCGCCCTCGGCCAGGCTCCTCAGGCTGAACCCGTAGGTGTCGCACAGGTCCTTCAGGCGATAGCGCAGCGGAAAATCGAAGGCGCCTGCCGGGTTGTCGGACCAGGCATTCGTTTCGTCGAGCCAGTCAGAGATCCTGCGGTCGCTGTCCCAGCATTCGCCCACGCCGAAGGGCTTCAAGACCGTTCCGTTCCTGATCGCCCGCAGCTCCTGGATCGCGCGGACCATCCAGCCTCCGTACCCCTTGACGCAGTCATACCGGAAACCGTCGAAACGTATGTCTTCCAGGAGCCACTTCGCGTATTCGATGAGATGGGTGTACACGGCGGGGTTCCGGTGGCAAAGGTCGGGCATGTCGCCGAAGGCCATCTGGTCCCAGCGTTCGTACGGGGAAGGATGAAAATAGGTGTAGTCGCGCTTGAACTTGCCGCTCTTGGGAATGAACCTCGTCCATCTCTTCTGATTGTCGAGGGGGTTCAGCTCCTCGCTGTCCCCCCCGCTGTTGTGATTGATCACCAGGTCGGCATACACGTTCATGCCGCTGTCGTGGGCGGCCCGGATCAGTGCGAGCAGCTGGTCCTTCGAGCCGAACCAGGTCTTTGTCGATCCCTTCTGGGCGATGTCCCCGAGGTCGTAGTAGTCATACGGGTCGTACCCCATCGAGGGGCCGCTCAGGTTGGCGGCCTTGCTCGCGGGAGGCAGCCAGAGCGCGGTGAAGCCCGCGTCTTTCAGCGAGGGGACCTTTCCCTTGACGTGGTCCCACCACTCGTATTCTTTTCCTTCCAGCCTGGGGCAATCCCAGTAGAACGCCTGCATGATGACGCCCACGGAACCTCCTCACGATGTCGATTAGCAATGGGTGTTGTGGGAACGGACAAGTGTTATTGCGCGTGGCGTTCTTCTTCGTGCGGATTCCGGCCAATGCATCCCGGCGTCCTCCGCTGGTTTCCTCTTTAAACTATAGTAGGAAATCCCGGATACGTCACCTGTCAATAGTGACAGGTGCATTTGCCCGCGTTCGATGCTATTGATGGGTGTCAGATCATTCCAAAAAGGAGGAACTATGAATATGCGGATTGTAGATACAGGCGGGATGTTGCCGGAAGTGACGGGTCGGATGGACTATCGAAGCATCGTACTGCAGGAGGCGGATCTCACGGTGAGGACCCTCATCGAGGAGAAGGACAAGGCGCAGGCCTACCGGCTGCGCCACCGGATCTTCTGCGATGAGCTGAAATGGGTCCTTCACTCCACCGATGCCATGGAGTCTGATGAGTACGACCGGAACGCGGTCTTCTTCGGGGTCTTCGATGCGGGTAACAGGCTGGTTTCCTTCCTCCGGCTCATCATGCCCGGCCGCCAGTTCATGATGGAGAAGGAGTTTCTGTCTCTCGTCGGCCCGGAGCACCGGATAAGGAAGGAAATGGATACGGCCGAGATCTCCCGGTTATGCGTTGCGCCCGAGGCGCGGCACAATCACCTGGCCGGCAATTTCGATGTGCACCGGATATCCCTGATTCTGTTCAAGGGAGTCTATCAGTGGTGCGTGCTCAACAGGATACAATATCTCTACGCGGTAACGGAGCTGAAGGTATACCGTCTGTACTGTCTCAAAGGTTTTCCCTACCAATTGATCGGGAGGCCCGCGACGATGCCCGACGGGGTCACGGTCGTCGCCGTGATGCTGGACTGGCATGAATTTGAAACGATGAACGCGGTCAAACGGCCGGATCTGTTCGACTGGTTCAGGCCGACTCGATTATCCCCGCTTCCAGGGCAATCGCAACCGCATGGGACCTGCTCGACGCGTTCAGCTTCAGCTTGATGTTTTGACCGTGAAAGTGGACGGTCCTTTCGCTGATGCGCAGGATCCGGGAAATGTCCCAGGTGCTTTTTCCCTGCGTCATCCACCTCAGCACCTCCTTCTCCCGAAGCGACAGGGTGCCTGCTGTCCGGGACCGGTCGTACTTGACGGCCCTGCAGAGCGCCTGGTGGAGATGAGGGATGGAGACGTCGAGAATGGTTTCCGTGCGGCCGCTCTGCTCCACGGCCCTTCCGGCAAAGGAGAACAGGCTCCCCTCTTCGCCGGTGAAGCTCCGGACTCCGTGCGTGTAGCCGCGGTCGAGGCCGAAGTCCTGGGCGAGGGAAAGGAACCCCTTCGGAGGCGGCATCTTCCGGTAGGTGTCGGCCCAGTATTGGATCCGGAAGTTTGCGAAATTCTCCTGGAGAACGGGGTCGATCTGCTCGTAATTTCTCGTGACGTAGAGCTCGATCCATTCCGAGGGATAGTTTTCATTGACGATATCGAGTGACCGGATCTGCCCGTCCATTCCCTTTTTGCAGACAAGGCACGTGGTGACATCGTAGGCCATCAACGTCTTCAATCTCGCAAGGAGTCCCCTGAACGCATCCAGATCGTGGCAGGCAAGGCTCTCCTGGATCAGTTCGAGAAGAGAACAGGCGTCCTGATGGGACAGGTTATGAATACCGGCTTTTGTTGCCGAAGACAGGCCCATGGCTGTGATCCCCTCACGGGCGGAAATCGGCCCGTTTGATACTTCGCGTCCCGATAAATTTTTTTTGCAGAAGGGCGATGAGTGAATCCTGATGCATTTCTTCGAACGGACACTGCAAACATGCTACGAAAGGTAACGTTCGTTATTCGATATACGTATTTGAATCGAGGCGTGTTTTATTATCGTGAACATTTCCCTGCTTGTCAAGAAATAAAAAATCCGGCATTCGGACCGCTTCCTGCCTTTCTTCGGTGCAGCCGGCCTACGGGTTCTCGCACACCTTCATCCCCTTCTGTTTGAACCAGTCGCAGGCCTGCGTGAGGTACGGCTTGCCCTTGTTGTCCCTGTCGAGCGCGATCAGGTAGTGGGCAGCGTCGAACAGGTCGGCCTGCAGGGTTCGCTGCTCAACTCCACGCGGTTGGGGTCCCCTTTGCGACTTTGCGGCTTTGCGCGATAAAAAAGTCAGGCCTTCAGGGTGGGACCCTTCATTGCCATCGGTTCATGAAGGGAATAGGGACCGAGGGGGGGAAATCGCAAATCAGACGCGGTGACGGGGCGACGGGGAAAAACGTAAAGCGGACGCGGTGACCGAGTAGCGAAGGGGTCAGAGTAGAAACGACAAGGCGAAAGGCCTGACAACATGACTACCGCAAAATCGAGTTGCCTGAATCCCGAATCATGGCAACGAGCCGTGCCATGATGTGTTCATATTTCTGATCCAGGCTCTCCGCGGTCTGCTTCTCGATGTAAGAACAACGCAGTGCAAGCTCAATCCGGGTTTGCGTTTCACATGCTTCCGACTCGCAATCGTTCAGTTTGCTCTTGAACGCTGCCTCGTACCGCCTCTTTCTCCAGGCTTCTGAAATATTTGCCGGCACTGAACGGGAGGACCTGCGTATCTGATCGACAAGGGAATATCTTTCCTCAGAAGGAAACGTTTTCGTGACCGCGAAGATATCCATGGCCGCATCCATTGCATCCTGCCCTACCTCTAACTCGTTATGGCCTCGGATATTGCCCACTCCGCGACTCCCGTGCCCCTGACGTAGCAGCCTCGCTTCACCGTCTCTCGACTGCCTTAACGTCTGCTTGTCTCCGTGTCTCCCGTCTCCGTGTCTCCCGTCTCCGCGTCCCCTGTCCGCCTTACCCTCTCCGCGTCTGTTTCATCATATTTCCAGTATGATCGGCAGGATCATGGGCCGGCGCTCCATCCGCTTGTTGATGAACTTCTTGAGCGCGGACCGGACCCGGGCCGAGACGAGCGACCAGTCGCCCTTGGCCTCGGGGATCATGACCAGGAGCGTGTCCATGACCACGTCCTTCACCTCGGCCAGCAGCTCCTGCGAGGCGTCCTCGAACACGAACCCCCGCGACACGATGTCCGGACCGCTGACGACGCTGCCCGTGGTCTTCTCGATGCCGAGGATCACGATCACCACGCCGTCGTGGGCGAGCTTCATCCGGTCCCTGAGCACGACGGTCTCGACGCCTCCCTCGGCAGCCGATCCGGTGGTCTTGCCGTCGATGTAGACCCTCCCCACGTTCACGATGCCCGCCCTGCGGGCGCTGTTCTCCGTGAACTCCATCACCACGCCGTTCTCGATGATGAAGATGTTCTCCTCGGGGATGTTCACCTTTGTCGCGAGCTGGGAATGATAGACCAGGTGGCGGTACTCCCCGTGGACCGGGATGAAGTATTTCGGCTTGATGAGGGAGAGCATGAGCTTCAGCTCCTCCTTGGAGGCGTGGCCCGAGACGTGCACCTCGGAAACCTTCTCGTAGAACACCTCGGCGCCGTGCTTGAACAGGTGGTTGATGATGCGCGTGACGCTCCGCTCGTTCCCGGGGATCATCTTGGAGGAGAGGATAATGGTGTCGCCCTTCCTGATCTGGAAGTGCTTGTGCTCGTTGGCCGCCATCCGGGAGAGCGCGCTCATGGGCTCGCCCTGGCTTCCCGTGGTGATCAGGACGACCTGGTCGTCGGGCAGGTTCCTGAGGGCGTCGATCCTGAGCCACGTGTCCGCCGGCATCCTGAGATAGCCCAGGTCGAGCGCGATCTGGGCGTTGGCGATCATGCTCTTGCCGTTCAGGATCACCTTGCGGCCGTGCATGACCGCGACGTCGATGATCTGCTGAACGCGGTGGATGTTCGAGGCGAAGGTGGCCACCACGATCCTGCCCCGGGCGCGGCCGAAGATGTCCTCCAGCCCGCGCCGCACCTCCTTCTCCGAGAAGGTGTAGCCGCCCTGGCCGGCGTTGGTGCTGTCCGACAGGAGCACGAGCGTTCCCCGGTCGCCGTACTCGGCGAAGGTCTTGAGGTCCATCACCTCGCCGTCCACGGGCGTGGGGTCGATCTTGAAGTCGCCCGTATGGACGACCCTGCCCGCGGGCGTGGTGATGCCCAGGCCGACGCCGTCCACGATGCTGTGCGTCACCCGGATGAACTCCACGCTGAAACAGCCGAGCTCCACCACTTCGCGCGGCCTCACGGTGACGAGCTCCGCCGAGGCATCGAGACCGTGCTCCCTGAGCTTTTCCTTCACGAACCCGAGCGTCAGCCGCGTGCCGTAGACCGGCACGGGAAGCTCCCGCAGCAGGAACGGGAGCGCGCCGATGTGGTCCTCGTGGGCGTGGGTGAGCACGACGGCCCGGACGCGGTCCCGGTTCTCGAGCAGGTAGGAGAAATCGGGGATCACGATGTCCACGCCGAGCATCTCGGCGTCGGGGAACATGAGCCCTGCGTCGATGACGAGAATGTCGGTCCCGCATTCGAGGACGGTCATGTTCATCCCGATCTCGCCCACGCCGCCAAGCGGAATGATCGAGAGGCTATTGCCGTTGCCGGGAGGGGGGGACGATTGCTGCGGATCGGGGGCTTCCTGCATAGCGCTCCTTGCCGGTGCCGAAGATGGATCTGTTCTATCTTATTTAGCGCCGCTTTTCAAGCGCGATCTTCATCGGGGCGGGGGCAGGAGCAGGACGGCAATCGTGCCCGGGCCCCGCTCCCCGGTCGGGAAGGGCTCACGCCTGCCTACTGCCAGAGGGCGCGGAGCGCCTCCTTGAGCTGAATGAGGTCATAGGGCTTCGCGATGGCCGCGCTGAACCCGTAGGTCCGGAAGTTTCTGAGGATGGGATCATCGGCATATCCGCTCGATACCACCGCGCACACGGCCGGGTCGATCTGCTGCAGCCTCCTGACCGCTTCGAGGCCTCCTGCGCCGACGGGTACGGTCAGATCGAGCAGAACGAATTCAAAAGGCCTGCCCCGGTCGCGGGCCAGCCGGTATCGTTCTACGGCCTCGCCTCCCTCCCCGGCGCATTCCACCTCGTAGTCGAGATATTCCAGCATTTCCTTCACGATGGTCCGTACCCGTTCTTCGTCGTCCATCACGAGGATCCGTTTTCGCTCCCTCCCTGTTGCCGGCTTTTCCTGCGGCAGGCGGGCCGCTTCCGCATGCGGCGCTGCGAGGGGAAGAAGAACATGGACGGAAGTGCCCTTTCCCGCTTCGGAGTCCACGGTGATCATTCCCTGGTGCTTGCGCACGATGGAATGGCAGATGGCAAGGCCGAGGCCGCGCCCCCGGCGGCTCCCGAATTCCCTGGTCGTGAAATAGGGATCGAAGATCTTCGGCAGGTTCCCGGATGATATGCCCTCTCCGTGGTCAATGATCGAGATCCTCAGGTACGACCCCGGCTTGACCTGCACCGCTTCGGCCGCGCCCAGGACCGTGCTGGTTGCGGAGACGCGGACAATGCCGCCGCCCGGCATGGACTCGGCGGCATTCGTCACGATATTCATGATCACCTGCTTCAGCTGGCTTTCGTCGGCATGGAGCGCAGGGAGCGCGGAAGGCAGCTCGAATTCCGCCTTGACACCCGAGTCCCGGAGCGCGAGCGCAACGGCCTCGTTCAGGAGCCGCGGCACGGACAGGGCCTGCATGAGCGGCTCGCCGCCCTTCGAGAACGTGAGCAGCCGGTAGCTCAGGTCCTTTGCCTGGGCACAGGCATCCTCGGCGCTGGTCAGCAGGCGGGACACCTTGATATCGGCGGGAACTCTCATCTTCGCCAGGGTGACATTGCCCAGGATCGCGGTCAGGAGATTATTGAAGTCGTGGGCGATGCCGCCCGCGAGGATCCCGATCGACTCGAGCTTCTGCAGCTTCAGCAGTTCCTGGCCCAGCCGTTTGCGTTCGGTGATGTCCTCCACGAAGCCGAGGATCCACGATTCTCCGGAGCCCTGGCGGATCACGGACACCGTCAGCATGCCCTGCATCACGGTACCGTCTTTTCTGAGATACCGTTTTTCCATGCCGAAGTGCTCCTGCCCCTGTTCCAGCGCGGCGTTCAGCAGGCGGATATTTTCCGCGTCGTCATCGGGAACGCTGATCTCGGACACGCTCTTTCCCGTGAGCTCATCCCGGGAATAACCGAGCATGCGCTGAAAGGCCGGATTGCAGCTCACGATGCGCCTGGACTTGTCCGTCACGACCATGCCGAAGGCGGCCCGTTCAAAGACCATCCGGAAGCGCTGCTCGCTCATCTGCAGGAGCTCCTCCGCCCGCTTGCGCTCGGTGATGTCCTCCCCGATGCTCGCAAACCCGGTCACCGCTCCCTGCAGGTCGTACAGAAGAGTATTGTTCCAGCGGATCATCAGCTGTTCGCCGCTTTTCGTCCGGATCGGGTGTTCGAAATGAGCGGGAACCTGGTCATGACGGGGATCACGCGGGACCGGGAACGCGGCGGGCGTGTCCGGCATGAACACCTCGGACCAGTTCTTCGCCATCACCTCCTCGACCTTCCATCCCGTGAGCGACAGCAGGAAGTCGTTGCAGAAGGTGATGTTGCCGTCCGCATCCAGGATCACGGCGATGAGGGTGACATGCGCGAGCAGATCGTGGAACCGGCGGTGCGCCTCCCGGAGGGACTCTTCGGCCAGCATCCTGTTCGAGATGTCACGGCTGAACACGGACAGACCGTGGCGGGAAGGGTAGGCTGTGATCTCGTAGAAGCGGCTGCGGCCTTCCCCCTTCTCCTGGGTCACGAGGGACTGCCGTTTTCCGGTCCTGAGGACCGCGCGGTAGAGCCGCTCGACAGAAGCATGCGCGGGCCCCGGGAACAGCTCCGTGAAGGTCTTTCCCAGGGCATCCTTCGCGGCGATGCCGCTCACGGTCTCGCAGGCGCCGTTCCAGTAGGTATAGCGGAGCTCGTTGTCAAGGGCGCAGTAGGGGTCGCTCAGGCTCTCTGCCAGCTCATGGTATTCAGCCTCGCGCTCGCGCACCGCGGCCTCGGCCTGCTTTTGGCCGGTCACGTCCTGGTATATCCCGCAGACGGCGGAAACGCCGCCGCTCTCGTCGAAGAGGGGAAACTTGAGCAGGGTGAAGTTGTGAAGTTTTCCCTGGAACGGGAGGGACAGTTCACCGGTGACCCTGCCTCTGGTCTCCCGCACCTGCTTATCGTCCACGTTGATGCGGGCGGCATACTCCGCGGGGAACAGCGCCTCCGCCGTCTTCCCGATGAGGTCCTTTGCGTCGGCGGCCATAAGCCGCTCGAAAGACTTGTTCACAAACAGGTATCTTCCCTCGAGGTCCTTGATCACGATCGCCGAAGGCAGCCCATTGAGACAGCCCTGGTGCAGGCTCCCGCGGCCGGAGGATTCGAGCTCCGCGATCTTGCTGCGGAGCGCCCGCAGCTCCTTCTTGAGTTCCTCAATGGTGCGGTCTTCGTCGTTTCTCATGGTGCGTC